>Ga0163153_10005419_pt1 | contig 15089 bp, 8 predicted proteins | sample OliLakLV19MP6IB1_FD_148629 | JGI IMG/M metagenome (GOLD analysis project Ga0163153, IMG submission 148629) | Freshwater microbial mat bacterial communities from Lake Vanda, McMurdo Dry Valleys, Antarctica - Oligotrophic Lake LV.19.MP6.IB-1 | ecosystem: Environmental > Aquatic > Freshwater > Lake... | reverse complement strand
TCCGAGGCCTTCCCTGGGCTTAGCGGAGAAGTTCGCTTTGTACTTGTTCGCCCGGCCTACAGCCCCATCAAGTGCTCAAGAATGTAGAGCTCCAGCCCCTCGTAGTCCCGGGCGTCGCGGAAGGCTTCGACCTTGGCCACGTCCATCGAGCGGACCGCTTCGAGCAGGTGGTTGAACATTTGCAGGCTGTTGGCCAGATGCTTGGTTTGATCGGCCTGTTTGGTGGTGCGCATGGCCTTGATGTCGAGGCCGACGACGCCGATGTCGTAGTACCCGGCGCGCTCGAGCACCCAGACTTGGTTGAACGCTCGGCGGATATCGACGGAGCCGAACGACTTGTCCTGGTCGTATTTGAGGCCGTTCTGATCGTTGAGATGGACGCCCCAGAGTTTCTTGTGCCAGAGGGCGTAGGCCATATCGTCCGAGGGATCGATGCCGGCCAGGATGCTGTGCGCGCTTTCGATCAACACGCCGACGCGATCCGGATCGGCAGTGCGATACGAGAGCCCCATAAAGTGGCCCACAGTGGGACAGTAGGCCTGATCCATCGGCTCGTTCGGTTTCATTTCGCCGACGAAGCGGATTTTCGGATCATGGGCCAGCATGTCGTTGATCGCCTCGATCAGTCGGCCAATGGCGCCGATCGGGTCCTTCGCCTCGCGGATGTACGTCCCTTCGCGGGCTGGCCAGAGGACGATCAGGTCGATCCCCATCAGGTTGGCGATGTCGATCGAGCGGCGCGAGCGGTCTCGGGCGTAGCGGCGCTCTTTGCTGTTGTTGCTGGTGTAAGCGCCGTCGATGGTGCGCGGGTCTTCCCAGAGGCGCGGGGCGATGAACTCGCCGGTCAGGCCTTCGCTGTCGAGCAACTTCTTGACCTTCTTGACCCCTTTCTCGGTTTCCGCGACGTCCCAATCGGCCGGCACCACGTCGTCGTCGTGCAACTGGACATGCGTGAAGCCGAGGCGGCGATACTCGCGAATCTTCTTCGCGAATTCGACTTCCTTCCGCACCGCGGGACCGAATGGATCCGCCCCGGTGGAGATGTTCCAGGGACCAAAACTGAAGCGGTATTCGCCGGGCTTGGACATAGAGGTGAGGCTACGTTGAGGGATGGTGCGTCAAGGTTGCCGCACAGTGTAGCCAGAGAGAAAACGCGGCAACAGAGTCGGCCGGCGCGAGCCAAGCCGCTCTATTTCATGGCGAAAATTTCGCCAGCGGCGCACAATTCTTCACCTACTACGCCTTCTTCACCTACTTCCTTAACAAAAAAAGCCGCCCCTCTCTGCGGGTGGAGAGGGGCGGCCATTTGCCACAATCCGATGCTCTGCGAGGCACGATCATTGCAGAATCATCTGGAGGTCGTCATGACGCCGGTTGGGAAGGGCAGCGGCCGCGTTGAAGGGTGGGCTCAACGAACGGCCGAGCGATTCCCCGCCGCTCCGGCGTCCACGCTTCGCTTACTGCGCCCAATGCTGGTCCTGTTGGTCGCTCGGCCTGCCGGAACGCGCGGGGGGATGCGGTTCAACGGGGCGAACGAAAGGACGCTGTCGGACGAGGCAAGTTGGGCGGACAACCAAGAGCACGGACTGCGGAACAATACGCTCGCGTCCACGTCATGCGGACACCTCGATCAGCCGGCAAGATAACGCGCCCAGCGGCGATTGCAAGCTTTTCTGAAACAGATTTCACAAACTGGCACGCTGATCGCTGCAGAGGGGGCTATTTCCTGTTGCGTACAATTTGGTTGTCCCATCACCGGCCCAGCGCGCCCGATTGCAGTAAACTATCCGGTGAGCCCTAGACTCGGAGCAGTTCGCCATGACGCAGAAGCTTGCCAGGCCCCGTCAGGGGGTCATTTTCGCGATGGTCCTTGCAGCGTCCACAGCCAGCACGTTCGCCGCGGAGACCACTCCTAGCTACGATCAAATCGTGGCCAATGCCAAGGAATACTTACTTTCGCGCGGGCAGGCGGCCGATGGTTCGTACTCCGCCCAAGCTGGGCCGGCGGTGACCGGTCTCGTTGTGACCTCGCTCCTGCGTAACGGCCGCAGCCCGGACGATCCGGCGATCGCCAAGAGCCTGAAATATGTCGAGGACTTCGTCCATGACGACGGCGGCATCTACGCGCCGGATTCGAAGTACCAGAACTACGAAACCTGCATGGCGATCATGTGCTTTGCCGAGGCGAACCGCGACGGCAAGTACGACAAGCTGCTGGCCGGCGCCGAGGCGTTCGTCAAGAAGCTGCAATGGGACGCCGACGAAGGGCAGGACGTCGCAAGCGCGAGCTACGGCGGCGCCGGCTACGGCGGCCACAAGCGGCCGGACCTTTCCAACACGCAGTTCTTTCTCGACGCGCTGAAGTCGCTCGATCGCGGCCCCGAGGACGAAGCAGTGCAGAAGGCGCTCGTGTTCGTCTCGCGCTGCCAAAATTTGGAGAGCGAGCACAACACGTTTCCCTTCGCCGCCAAGGTCAATGACGGCGGGTTCTACTACACGGTAGCTGCGGGCGGCACGAGCCAGGCGGGTCCAACCGACGACGGCGGCCTCCGCAGCTACGCGTCTATGACCTACGCCGGGCTCAAGAGCATGATCTACGCGGGCGTCCAACCAGATGACCCGCGGGTGAAGGCGGCCGTGACCTGGTTGCAGAAAAACTACGATCTGCAAACTAACCCGGGCATGGGGGACGCCGGCCTGTTTTACTATTACCACACCTTCGCCAAGTCTCTCGACACCTACGGCGAATCGACCTTCTCCGACGCGGCCGGCAAATCGCACGACTGGCGAGCGGAATTGGTCGCCGAGCTCGCCGCCAAGCAAAAGCCCGACGGCTCCTTCATCAACGAAAACGCCCGCTGGATGGAAGGCGATGCGAACCTGGTGACAGGGTATGCGCTGTTGGCGTTGTCGTATTGCAAACCGTAGTCGGCAAACAAGGAACGCGGAATTCAGAACTCGTAATGGCTATACTACGATAGCTTGCCGAGTTTCTCGTTCCGAATTCCGAGTGTCCCCTGTGTGGCCCGATAGCGATCAGACCGCCGAGTTGCTGGCAGCTGCTGGCGATGGCAATGCTGTGGCCGTGAACCGGTTGTTGGACCGGCACCGTGAGGCCTTGCGCCGGATGGTGGAGTTGCGGATGGACCAGGCGTTGCGCCGCCGGGTCGATGCCAGCGATATCGTCCAAGACGTGCTGATCGAGGCCAACCGCCGGCTCACCGAGTACATCGCCAACCCGGCCATGCCGTTTCATCTCTGGCTCAGGCACATCGCCAAGGATCGCGTGATCGATACCCATCGGCGGCATCGCGTGGCCGGTAAGCGGAGCCTGGACCGTGAGCAGCCGCAGGCGGCCGCGGGGCTCGATCGTTCGAGCCTGGACTTGATCGCGCAATTGCGCGATCCGGAGATGACGCCCGCCGCGGCGGCTACCTGGCACGAGTTGGAGCGGCGCTTCTTCGGGGCGCTCGATCAGCTTGAGGAACATGATCGCGAAGTGCTGTTGATGCGGCACTTCGAGCAACTCTCGAATCAAGACGTCGCCGCCGCGCTGGGACTCACCGAGCCGGCCGCCGGTATGCGTTACTTGCGGGCGATGCGCCGCCTCCGGACGCTCCTGGCCGACCCCAACGACACGTCGGGGGACGGATGAGCGCGGAAACGGATGCCGCCCGGCACGACGAGAAATTAGCCGCGCTGCTAAGCGAGCTCACCGATCGGCTGCGGCGCAGCGAGTCGCCGCGATTCGACGAAATGCTGCGCGAACATCCCGAGTGCGCCGTCGATCTTCAGGAGCTTTGGGGAGCGGTGCAACTTGCCGAGGGTTTGGCCCAATCGCCGTCCGCGAGTCGCGTATTGAATTCGCCGGTCGACGACGTGACGCAAACCCTCGCGCCACGAAGGCAGGAATTTCTCGTTGCCGCTACCGAGCAGCGCATCGGCGATTATCAGGTCGTCGCGGAGCTAGGGCGCGGCGGCATGGGGATCGTCTATCGCGCCGAACAAATCAGCTTGCCGCGCACCGTGGCGCTCAAGATGTTGCTCGACGGCGACCTAGCCAGCCCGGCGAATCTGGCCCGGTTTCGCGCGGAAGCGCAGGCCGTGGCGGGGCTCGATCACCCGCACATCGTTCCGGTGTACGAAGTCGGCGAACAGCTTGGTCGCCCGTACTTCAGCATGAAGTACATCGAAGGGACGACGCTGGCGCGCCGGCTTGCCGACGGTCCGATGCCGGCGCGCGACGCCGCGACGTTGCTGGCCGAAGTGGCGCGCGCTGTCGACTACGCGCATCAACGCGGCGTATTACATCGAGACCTAAAGCCGTCAAACATCCTGATCGACTTGGACGGCAAAGCGCACGTCACCGATTTCGGCCTGGCCAAACGCTTCGAGGAAGACGCCGGCCTCACACGCAGCGGGGCGATCCTTGGCACGCCCAGTTACATGGCCCCGGAGCAGGCCGCGGGCAACCGCGGGCAAGTCGGCCCCGCGAGCGACGTTTATAGTTTGGGCACGATTCTCTACGCGATGCTGACCGGCCGCCCGCCGTTTCAGGCGGCGAGTCCCGTGGACACGGTGTTGCTCGTGCTGGAACAAGAACCCCTGCCGCCGCGGATGGTGAACGCGCTGGCGGATCGCGACTTGGAAATGATCGCGCTCAAGTGTCTGCAAAAACCGCCGGAGTTGCGCTACGCCACGGCGGCGGATCTGGCCGACGACCTGGAAGCGTACCTGGCCGGCGAATCAATCTTCGCGCGGAGCGGCGCGTTTTCCGAAGTGATCGCGCGGATGTTTCGGGAGAAGCACCAGGCCACGGTGCTCGAAAACTGGGGCTTGCTCTGGATGTGGCACAGCCTGGCGCTGCTGGTGATCTGTTTGCTCACCAGCATCATGCAGTGGAGCGGCGTGACCTCGCCCTGGCCTTACGCGGTGCTCTGGACGCTTGGCCTGGGCGCCTGGGCGACCGTTTTTTGGAAGCTCCGCCATCGCAGCGGACCGGTGACCTTGATCGAGCGGCAAGTGGCGCACGTCTGGGCCGGCAGTATGGCCAGCATCACGATGCTGTTTATCGTCGAGGTGATTCTCGGTTTGCCGGTGCTGACGCTTTCGCCCGTGCTGGCGATTTCCAGTGGCATGGTCTTTCTAGTAAAGGCCGGCATGTTGAGCGGCGCGTTTTATATTCAGTCGCTGGCGCTGTTTCTGACGGCCGCGGTGATGGCCTGGCTGCAAGCCCGGGGTTGGCGCGTCGACATTATGCTGTTCGGCGTCGTCTCCGCGGGCAGCTTCTTCTTGCCGGGCTTGAAGTACCACCGGCAGCGATTGCGCGGGTTGCGCAATGTAATCTAGCCCCCCGGGCCTTAGCGCCGAGTGATTTAGCCCCAACGGGGCGACAGACAATAGCCAGGGGTGCCAACCCCTGGAAGTCGTCGCAATAAACCGCGTGAGCCCCATCGGGGCGACACTCACGATTGAACCGCTCCTTTTCGGACTCAAAGTGCCCTACATCCCCCATGACCTAAGCTTGTCCGGCCAATTGCGTTACGAGCGGCCTGGCAACTCTCTGAGGACGGATCATGGGCGAAGCATGCGTACTGGATATCTCCCTCGCGGCCAAGTTGGCGGGCCACGCGCCGGGGGCGACGTCGTCGCTGCGTCATACGAAGATCGTCGCCACGGTGGGCCCGGCCTGCGCGTCGCCGGAGAAGATCCGCGGCCTGATCTTGGCCGGCGTGAACGTGTTCCGGTTGAACTTCTCGCATTCCGAACATGCCTGGCATGAGCGGATGTTGAACACGATTCGCGCCGTGGCGATGGAATTGCGGTCGCCGATCGCGGTGCTGCAAGATTTGTGCGGGCCGAAGATTCGCCTCAGCCGCGTGCCGCATGAGAACTACACCGTTCGCGAAGGAGATATCGTCCGCATCACGACCGAGGATCGCTTGGTCAAACAAGGCGCGGACGCCATCGAGTTCGACCTGGCGTCGACCTATTCGGAATTGATCAGCGACGTGAATCCCGGACGCAGACTGCTGCTGGACGACGGCAAGATCGAACTTCTCGTCGAACAGAAACTGCCGCACTCGCTCATCACCCGCGTGACGCGCGGCGGCGTGATCAACCGTGGCAAAGGGATGAACCTGCCGGGCAGCGAACTTTCGACGGAGTGCATGACGGAGAAGGACTGGCGGGATCTGGAGTGGGGCATCCAGCACGACGTCGACTACGTCGCGCTGTCGTTCGTGCGCCGTCCGGAAGATCTCATCGGCGTCCGCTCGCGGCTCGACGATACCGGCAGCCCCGCGATGTTGATTGCCAAGATCGAACGTCCCGAAGCGGTCAACCACGTAAGCCAGATTCTCGAACTGGCCGACGGCCTGATGGTCGCCCGCGGCGATCTCGGCCTGGAAACCGACCTGGCGCGCGTACCCCTGCTGCAAAAAAGCCTGATCGAGCTTTGTCGCCGCATCGGCAAGCCGGTCATCACGGCCACGCAGGTGCTGGAATCGATGATCAACGAGGCGACGCCGACGCGGGCCGAAGTTTCCGATATCGCCAACGCCATCTACGACGGCACCGACGCCATCATGCTCTCAGCGGAAACGGCCACGGGCAGCCACGCCGAAGCCGCCGTCACCGTGATCGATCGCGTCGCTCGGGCGACGGAATCGCATCTCGACTTGCATTCGAGTTTCGATCGGCGTCGATCGCATGCTTCGAACGTTTCGACCGCGATTTGCGACGGCGCCGTGGCGACGGCGCTGAACTTGGACGCCCGGCGCGTCGTCGTTTACTCCCACTCCGGACACACGGCCCGTTTGTTAACGCGTTCACGCTTGCCGATGAACATCGTCGCGGTCACCAACATGCCGACGACGTACCGGCAACTGGCGCTCTCCTACGGCGTGAGCCCGGTGCTGTTGCCCAGCGTGACCGATCTGCCGCAACTACTTATCGAAATGGATCGCCTGGTCGTGGAACAAGCCTGGGGCGCGCCCGGCGACAACCTGGTAATCGTCAGCTCCCTCGACGGCCGCGACGGGCATATTGATACGCTGCATGTGCATAGTGTGGCGCGGTTTGAAGCTTGAAGTGTTCAGCTTTCAGTGGGAGAGTCCGGCATCTTCACTGAAAACGAAAAACTGAAAACTTCCTACGCTCTGATCGCCGCGTTGAGGCCGAACGACCCGATTGCTGAGATAACAAACAGCAGCAGCGTCCAGGGAATCGTCCATTTCCAACCGCGGCGGGCGAACTCCAGCGAGATCGCCAGCTCCAGCAAGACGCACGCCGCACTGGGCCAGAAGATGCCGTCGGGGCCGTTCACGAACGGTAGCAACGCCACCCAGATCGCGGGAAACATCAGCGCCCCGTCGTACAGTCCGCTCGTGCGGCCAAAAGGCCATTGCTCAGCGACGATCCACAACAAGGGACCGTACATCACGATGGGCGCCAGGAGAAAGCGCTCCGTCAAGACCGAACCGGGGCGATACAAGATCGCCGCGGCGGCCGCGATGATCGCGGCCAGCAACGTCGCGGGACCTTCGGCATTGACCGCCGACCAGAAGTGCCATTTGCTTAGCCCCAGCACGGCTGCGGACAGCGCCGTCGCAACGAGGACGCGGCGCAGACTGACTTGAAATAACTTTCGCTGCCGCGTCACTGGCGGCAGTGCGGTCCTGGCGTCGGGTGTTCTCAACTCCGCCTGAACGGCCTCGAAGGCGTCAATCACGTCGCGAGGATTGCCTTCGCGCCATGCCCAAGCCAATGGGATGGTGAAATTGCTCTGCCTTGTGTGAACGACGATTTGTCGGCCGCTGACCATCCCCAGATTCGGCCAGCGCACCAATGCGGCGCCGGTTACGTCGTCGAAGTCGCCATGGATGCTCGATCGGCTCAGGAATCGCACGCGACGCCAGTGCAAGACGCCGCGCCCGTGGTCGATTGTCAAGCTAGTCCACGGCGCGGAGACCGCGCCGACGGTCAACACCGCGAGCGCGATGAACACGCGGCGCGTGACATCGGACGCTTGTGCCGACAGCAGGTCGAGCGCGACGGGTATCAAGATCGCCGTGGCAAGGCTCACCGCGCTGGCAGCGCGCAGGACCGGCCAACTGCGAATGCGCATTGATCGTTCGTATCGGCTTACCCAAACTGCCATCTGCTTGCGGCGCTCATTGCCTGTCGTAGCGTGAATGCCTTTCAGGGCGTGAGATTGGCGCAGATATCACGCGACTCAAATGGTTCGCTAGCAACTCGCCGCTAGCATCAGCGGAGAAGATTCTTGGCCGAAGGCGGGCCGAACCGCGATCAACCGCTTGAGCGAGCTTTGTCCGGGACGACTCACACTGTGCCATTTTGACGTCTTAGAAAGAGACAAACTGTCCCATTCTGCGACGTATGACAGCCCTCACTGGTGCGCAATGGAAATGAAAGAACATTCATTCAAGTCTCCAACTACTGACCGCTAAAGCACTTTCGTTGCGTGGCCCTTAAACTTCGCCTAATTGGTACGAAACTTGTATTGCTAATAGTGCATCAAACGAACGAGTCGATGCGGCAGCCGGCTCACCCGCGAGCGTGTGCTGCCTGACAAGGGGGGTGTTCGGAAGGTTGGCGACGCGATTGGGTATCCCATTACGCTTCGAAGTTGTTTCGAAGCAACCCGGTCGCGAGCCTTGGACACTTTGACAGGGAGGTTAGACCCATGTTGATTCTCAGCCGAAAGATGGGCGAAAAGATCATGATCGGGGACTCGATCGAAGTGACCGTGAGCCGCATCAGCGGTAACCGCGTCACGCTCGGCATCAGTGCCCCGAGCAGCGTCCACATCGTCCGGGCGGAGATCGAACCGATCGTGAACGCGTTTCGCGATCGCCACGACGACGCACCGTTGCGTCAGCCGAGTGCCGCGGTGTCGCTGGAAAGCCCGATGGTCTGTGCCGCGCCGCTGGTGTCGTAGACTGAGCCGGAGGGCGCCGCTACTTCACCAGTTCCAGAGTCCCCCAGACGCTGGGGTCCTCTTGGTAGGGTAGCCCAGCGCCGATGGCGAAGGTGCAGGTTCCCAGTTCGCGGTCGACGACGGCGAACTGAAAGCCGAGCTTGGGATGTTCCGCGGGATCGAAGCCTGTCAGTGCGCGTGCTCCGATTAGGCATTCCAGGGTGTAGCCCTGGGGGTTCGCACGGGACACGACGGAAAGTGAATCGGAAGGGATCGCGCGCGGATGTTCCTTCGCGCGATTGATCAACACGGGCGTGGCCAGCGGATCCTGGGAATTCCGGCCGCGCCCGGCCGGGAGGAAGGCGAACTGGTGGCAGAAGCGGCTCGCGCGATGGATATTGTGCGTGTCGCGGGTGTCGATCCAAAGCCGCAGCCCGTCGCTCTCATCGAGCCGTCCTTCATGGCACCACGGCGCTTGGCGCTTGCCGCGCACTTCCACAGCGAACGCTAGCCCTGCTTCGCTCCACGCCGCCCGCATCTCGACGGGCGAGAGTTTTCCCTCGATGGCTTCTAGCGCCGGCAAGATGCACTTGGCGTCGAGCTCCGCGCCTTTGTCGCTCCAGAGCGGACTCTTGTACCGGCACGGCACGGCGAAGCGGAACAAGAAGCGGCTCGGGAGGAGAGTTTCGGTTTGCATTCGAATTTCTAAGTTCTAAATCTGAATGTCGAATCAAATCTGAAGGACGGAATGACGAACTCGCGGGCGAGTGAAGTAGAGAATTGTTTCAGCGCGCTGGTTTGGGTGTTTGCTGCGTCAACTCTCCCTCGCTTGCGCTTCGGGTTGGTGTTCGGCTGCTGTTAAATGTTCTTGGAGGAAGCCGGGCAGGTCGCCGGCGGCCAGGTCTTCGCGCGTGCGGAAGCGGAGTTTGACCTGGTCGCGATCGGCGGCGCGGCCGTCCACTTCGCGTTCTCCGGCCAGCGCCGCGACGCGCCCGAGCGAGAAGCGGTTTTTGGGACCGTTCAAGACGAGCTCGACGGCGGCCGGATGCTTGGTGTGCAACGTCGCCCAAGGTTTGCCGGGACCGTTCAAGCAGACATGCACGACCATCTGGCTGTTCCAGAGGAACTGCGCCTCAGGGGCAGTGTCGCTGAGCGTTTCGCAGAGTTCTTCCAACACTTCCGGCTCCCAATGCACGCGCTTGCCGGGCGGGAAGCCTTTGCGCGACAGATGCCACTTGCGCCCCAGCACGCGCCACGGCATGACGTCGTCGGGATTGCTCTGCACCTTTTCCGTCAACCGTTGAAAGCCATGCACGGCCTTCTCGACGAATTCCCAAAACGCGGGCTTATCAATCTCCGCCAGCGAATGCGTGCGCAACTGAATCTCTTGCCACGGCCCTTGGAGATTCTTGCAGGAGACGCGTGGGTCGGAACCGTAAACGGGGATGTCCGGCAGTTCGTTCAGCGGCTTGAGATCGAGTGAATTCACCAGTGTTTCGCGATCGAAACTGCGCTTATAAGTACGGAACTTGAGCTTCAGCAGCCATTCTTCGCCGGTGATGGCGTGCAGGAACCAGCCGTCGGTTTTCTTCGTCGCGCAAATCTCCACGATACTTCGGTTGTCCCAGTTCGTCGCGCTGAAGGACCCGTGGTCGTGGACGAAATCGACGACGCGCCCCAGGATTTCGCCGTCCCAACGAGCCGGGTTGCCATTCCGCGCGATGCGTTCCAGCGTGTGCCAACGGCGGCCGTTGACCTGCCACGGCATCTGCACTTCGGCGCCGAGTTGGTTGATATCCAGGTCGGTGTCCTGTTCAACCTTCGCGCCGACGAAGTCGTACGTCGCGCGCGGACCGTGCGGGCCGGACTTGATACTCGCCGATAAGACTTCGCCCGTGTAAGATCGCGGCAGTTTGCCCGTCCGATCTTTGAGCGCCGCCTCCGAGTGCGCGACAACATCCTCGGGCGTTCCGGCGACGACGATTTGGCCGCCCCCTTCGCCCGCTTCGGGACCGAGATCGACGACCCAATCGGCGGTCTTAATCACGTCGAGATTGTGCTCAATTACCACGACCGTGTTGCCAAGATCGACGAGCCGATTCAACACGTCGAGCAACTTGGCCAGATCGTCGAAGTGCAAGCCGGTGGTCGGTTCGTCCAGCAGATACAGTGTCTGCCCCGTGTCCGGGCGCGACAACTCCGCCGCGAGCTTGACGCGTTGCGCTTCGCCGCCGGACAACGTGGGCGCGGCTTGGCCGAGCCGCACGTAGTCGAGCCCCACGTCGCAAAGCGTCTGCAACGTCCGGCGGACCTTCGGGATGTTCTCAAACAACTTGACCGCCGCTCCGCACGGCATGTCGAGCACATCGGCGATCGTGTGATCGCGGAACCGCACGGCCAGCGTCTCGGGGTTATAGCGCTTACCGCGGCATTCGTCGCACTCGACCCAAATGTCCGGCAGGAAGTGCATCTCAATCTTGAGCTGCCCGTTCCCTTCGCACTTTTCGCAACGACCGCCGGGAACATTGAAGCTAAACCGCCGCGGCGAGTAGCCGCGCAGCCTGGCCTCGGGCAATTGCGAGAACAAGTTGCGGATCAGCTCGAACACGCCCGTATACGTAGCGGGGTTCGACGTCGGCGTGTTGCCGAGCGGCTGCTGATCGACGCGAATGACTTTGTTGACCGCGGCCAACCCGCGAATGCCATCGTGGGCGCCTGGCACGGTGTTCGCGCGGTGCAACGTGCGCGCGAGCGCATTGTAGAGCACGTCTTCGACGAGCGAGCTCTTGCCGCTGCCGCTAGGTCCGGTGACGACGGTGAACGCCCCGAGCGGAATCCGCACGTTGATGTTCTTCAGGTTATTGTGCCGCGCACCGAGGATTTCGAGCCACAACCCCGCGTGCAATGCCGCGGGGACGACAGGCTTGGCCTTGGAGTTGGCCTTGCCTTTCGCCGCCTTAGCGGGCGCTCCGTTGCTCGTCACGCCGGTGACACGGCGGTTCGTCGGGACGAGGATCGCCTTGGCGCCCGAGAGATACGGGCCGGTGACCGAAGTGCGCTGCTTGGCGATTTCTTTCGCCGTGCCCTGCGCGACGATCTCCCCACCGTGCTCGCCGGAGCCGGGGCCGAAGTCGAGCAGGCCGTCGGCGCGCTCAATGACTTCGCGGTCGTGTTCGACCAGCAACAACGTGTTGCCGAGATCGCGCAGCCGGATCAGGGCTTCGATCAAGCGGCTGTTGTCGCGGGGATGCAGGCCGATCGTCGGTTCGTCGAGCACGTACAGCACGCCGGTTAGGCCGCTCCCGACCTGGCTCCCGAGCCGGATGCGTTGCGCTTCACCGCCGGACAACGTCGGCGCGGGGCGCGCGAGCGTCAGGTATTCGAGACCGACGTCCACCAGGAACTTGACCCGATTGACCACCTCGCGGGCCAACTCGCCGGCGACCTTCTTCTCCGCCGCGGCGAGTTTCAGCGATTGAAAATGCTTGAGCAAGTCGCCAAGCGGCAAGCGACACAATTCGTCCATCGTACGGTCGCGGAACCGCACCGCCGCCGCATCATCGCGCAGCCGGCTGCCGGAGCAAACTGAGCACTCAACCTCATCCGTAAGATGCTCCAGGCGCGAACGAAACGACGGCGACATCCGCGAGGCTTCGTCGAGGGCCGGATAGAGCCCTTTGTATTGGAACTTCAAGATCGGTGCGCCGGCTTTCTTCTTCGTACCGCCGGACGGAACTGAGATCCAATCTTCGCCGGTCCCATGCATGATCACGCGCCGATGCCGCGCCGCGAGCAATTCGTATGATACGTCGGTCGGCACGCCGGTATGAGCGGACAGCGCCGCGAGCATCGCCCGGAACAGCGGCTCGTCTGCATCCGGCCAGAGAGCGATCGCCCCTTCGGCCAGCGTCAGTTTGGGATCGCGCAACAGCACCGCGGGATTCGCGCCCAACTGCGTGCCGAGCCCTTCGCAGCTTGGGCACCAGCCGAGCGCGCTGTTGAACGAAAAATGATGCGGCGCCAGCGGTTCGAAGCTACGCCCGCACTTCTCGCACGCGAAGTGCTGGCTATGCGTTTCGACCAACCACTTCGGTTCCGGCATTTCCGGCGCAGGATGCGCGAGCTGCAACACGCCCTTGCCGAGCGTCAATGCATGTTCGACGCTGTCCGCAATCCGCGAGCGCGACTCCGGCTGCACGACGATGCGGTCGATCACGATCGCCACGTCGTGCTTGCGCCGGCGGTCGATCTTTGGCGGCTGGTCGATGGAATGCGTCTCGCCGTCGATCCGCACGCGCACATACCCGGCGGCCCGCATTTCTTCCCACAGCGTTTCGTACTTCTCGCCGACTTCGATCTCGATCGGCGCCATCAGGTACAACCGCGTGCCCGCCGGCTGCGCCATGATCTTGTCGATGATCTCGTCGGCGGTTTGCGTGCCGATCGGCAGTTCGCAATCGGGACAATACGGCGTGCCCAATCGCGCCAGCAGAATGCGCAGGTAGTCGTAAACTTCCGTGACGGTGCCAACGGTCGACCGCGGCGTATGCCCGAGATGCTTTTGCTCGATGGCGATCGCCGGCGAGAGCCCTTCGATGTGCTCCAATTGCGGCTTTTGCATCTGCCCGACGAATTGGCGCGCGTAGGCGCTCAGGCTTTCGACGTATCGGCGTTGCCCTTCGGCGTAGATCGTGTCCATCGCCAAAGAACTCTTGCCGGAACCCGACCGCCCGCAACAAACGGTCATCTGATCGCGCGGGATCTCGACGTCGATTCCCTTCAAATTATGCTGCCGCGCGCCCTTCACGCGAATGCACTTCGCCAGCGGTTGTCGCGGGCGCTTCTTGGCGGACTTGCCGGCGGTGTGCGGCTGTCCGACCTGTTTGAACAATTTTCCAAGCGCCGCTCCCGTATGGGAGCCGGACACCGCGGCGACTTCTTCCGGCGTGCCGGCGGCAATGATCCGCCCGCCGCCGCCGCCGCCTTCCGGGCCGAGGTCGATGATCCAATCAGCGGTCTTGATGACATCCAGGTTGTGCTCGACGACGAGCACGGTGTTGCCTTGTTCGACGAAGTCGTGCAACACCTTGAGCAGCATGTCGATATCGGCGAAGTGCAACCCGGTCGTTGGCTCGTCGAGCAGATACAGCGTCCGCCCGGTGCTTTTCTTTACCAACTCGCGCGCGAGCTTGACGCGTTGCGCCTCGCCGCCCGAGAGCGTGGGCGAGGGTTGGCCGAGCTTCAAATAGTCCAAGCCGACGTCGTGCAGCGTCTGCAACTTGTGCTGGATGTGCGGCACGTTGGCGAAATGCTCCAGCGCCTGCTGGATATCCATCTCCAGCACGTCGGAGATCGACTTGCCTTTGAATTTGATTTGCAGCGTTTCGCGATTAAAGCGATGTCCCTGGCAGACCGGGCAGGTGACCCAAACGTCGGCCAGGAAATCCATCTCCAAGCGATTCGAGCCGTTTCCTTCGCAGGCTTCGCAGCGTCCGCCGGCGACATTGAAGCTGAACCGGCCCGGCTTGTAGCCCCGCGCCTTGGCATCCGGCAATTGCGTGTAGAGGTCGCGAATCTCGTCGAACACCTTCACGTACGTTGAAGGATTCGAGCGCGGCGTGCGGCCGATCGGCGATTGATCGATGGCGATCAGCTTATCGAGGTATTCAAGCCCGGTGATTTTGTCGTGCAGGCCTGGCTCACCGTCGCCGCCGTTCAAATCGCGACGTAAGGCTTCGACCAGAATGTCATTCACCAGCGAACTTTTGCCGGAACCGGACACGCCCGTGATGCACACGAAGACGCCGAGCGGAATCTCGAAATCGACGTTCTTCAGATTGTTGTGCCGCGCGCCCAGTACCGCGAGTTGCTTTTCACCGGCCGTGCGGCGACGCTCGGGAATGGCAATCGAGCGGACGCCGGACAGATAGTTTCCGGTGAGGCTGCGCTTGGCCTGCAAAATATCGTCGTAGCTGCCGGAGGCCACGACTTCGCCGCCGCGCACGCCAGGCCCGGGGCCGAAGTCGATGATGTGATCGGCCGCCCGCATCGTGTCTTCGTCATGTTCGACGACCACGACGGTGTTGCCCAAATCGCGGAGTTGTTCGAGCGTCGCCAGCAGCCGATCGTTGTCGCGCGGATGCAATCC
>Ga0163153_10005416_pt1 | contig 15091 bp, 16 predicted proteins | sample OliLakLV19MP6IB1_FD_148629 | JGI IMG/M metagenome (GOLD analysis project Ga0163153, IMG submission 148629) | Freshwater microbial mat bacterial communities from Lake Vanda, McMurdo Dry Valleys, Antarctica - Oligotrophic Lake LV.19.MP6.IB-1 | ecosystem: Environmental > Aquatic > Freshwater >... | reverse complement strand
ACCCGAGCTGACGTCGTCGGTATCACCGGCGCCGGCCGCACTCGGGCCGACGGGATCACGCACGATCCGAGCGGATTCCGTTCCGCCGCGGTCGACGAGCGCGTCGCGTACGTCCGATCCCTTGCGAACGGTCGTGACATCGAGCTGCAAGCGCTGGTGCAGGCGGTGATCGTCACTGACAATCGCGAGGCCGCGGCGACGAAGCTCCTGGATCAGTTCGAGAGCGACCTCACCGCCGCCGACCTCCTCGAGTGCCCGTTCGTGCTCATTGGTACCGAGGACCAACTCGTCGCCGAGCTACTCGCGCACCGGGAGCGGTGGGGGATCACCTACTTCACAGTGTTCGAGCCGTTCATCGAAACCTTCGCACCGGTCATCGCCGCGTTGTCCAACTAGCGTCCGTCCGACGCGAACCGTGCCGAGTCGTTTGCCCCGTTGCCGCCGGAACGTATGCAGTTCTGGTCGAGGTTCGGCAAGTGGGACACCGTTTGGTACCGGAAGTTCCTCGGTATCGAGGTCGAGGAGATTCGCCTCGACTACGCGCGGATGCGGCTGCCGTACCGTCCTGAGTTCCGCCAGCCCGCGGGCGTTGTGCACGGTCGGGTGATCGCGTCGATGATCGACACGGTGGTCGTGCCCGCGGTCGGCGGCGGCTACGAAGAGCCGCGCCAACTCTTCACGATCGACATCCAACTCCGGTTCCTCGCACCGATCGTCGACGACGACCTCGTGGCCGAAGGCTGGATTACGCAGCGCGGGCGTCAGATCGTGTTCTGCGACGCCGAAGTGCGCAGCGGCGCCGGTGTGCTCGCCGCGACGGGGACGCTCACGTACAAGGTGTCGTCGAAGCCGCTTACGATGTAGCGGGCGTTACGACTCGAGTAGCGCTACGCGACGAGGCGCAGCGACTTCTGTGCTCGTATTGCCACCGCATCGAGCAGGCGAATCGGCAATTCCGAGGCAAGTCCGGCGATGTCGGGCGATGCGATCGCCTCTGAGAACACGTCGGGTAACACCGAGGCAAGGTGGCGTACCCGCTCGATCAGAGCGTCGGTTTCGAGGCGCAGCTCCTTTGCGACCCGCTTCCAGGTGTTGGCGGTGTGCGCCCGCAGCCGGTACTCGCCGCCCAGCTCCATGGCCAGATGGAGCTTCTGTTCGGCTATGCGATACGGCAGCGCCGATGCCACGTCGTAGAGTGGGGCGAGGCGTATCTCGTCACCGGCTAGCAGAAGTGAGTAGTTCTTCGCATGCGCGTCGGTCCCTGCGATCAGCCAGTTCCACGCCAGCGCATCCACGAACCGCAGGATCGATTCGTCTGCGATTCGCGGCGGCATCAACCGGCGAATCAGGTCAACGATGTCCGTCGCGCTCGGTCCTCCTTGCGCTTGATACTTCTCCGACGGATGCCGGCCGAGCGCTTGGCAAAGGTCCTCTTGGTGGACGCGGTTCAGTTTGCCCCTGATGCGGGCTCGGTCGTAGCGATCGACGACGACCGCGCTCAGATCGCCGAACGTCTCCACTCGGGTCCGAGCGACGACGAGGCCTGCTCTTCGTGCCGCATCCAGGCATAGGTGTTCGTTCAGATCGTGGTCATCGAAGCCGACGATGGCGGGTTTGAGAATGTGGGTGGTTGCTGCCGCGCCCGAGGGCACTCCCCATCGCCCGTCTTCGTACAGGAGAGCGGTTTTGGCTTGCGCCCCGGCCAGGCTGAACTGACCTGCGAAGGTACTTCCCAACCATGCCGTGTTGTCTGCGCGCAGCTCGCGTAACCGCGCGGCCACGTCGTCGGCTGTCAGCCATGCCACGGATCCGGGTCGCGCGACGACGCGCTCGACATCGTCGGCCGCTACGAAGCGGACCGCTCCGGCACAATCCTCGCCCACGGGTGTTGCGAGCATCGCAAAGGGTGACGACAGCGACACGTGAAACTGACGGGCCCAACGCGCCAGGACCGCGTCGTTGTCCGGGAGTAGACCCCACAACCAAGGGGTGACAACCCGGTCCGAGTGGCTACGAATCTCGATGGGCATCGAGACGGAAATCGGAGTCGCATTTGGTTGGGCGCGATAGTCGTCGTCGTATTCGAAGCGGAGCCGACCGTCGGAACCGCGCGAGAGTGTTCCGGCTACGGACGTTCCGATGAGGACGACAAGGACGTCGGTCATTCGCTGCGGTGCTCGTCGAGGAGTGCGTCGAGATTCACGCGACGCGGAGACGGCCTCGGCGCGGCGACTGGGGTTACGTCGAGGCCGAGTCCAAGTTCGTCGAGCACGCGCAACACCGAAGCCAGCTCGGCGGTCGGTTTTCCCGCCTCGAACTCGGAAACCCACTTGCGTGAAACGCCTGCACGCGCTGCGAGTTCCGCCTGGGTGAGGCGCAGTTCCTGGCGTTGGCCGCGAACCGCGGCCGCCAGGTTGTGCGGCGAACGAATCCTCATGGTCGTCTCCGTGTGAAGAGTTCCCTGTGTGCCGGCGTACGTGTCCGACGGTAGATGTAACCGAACAGTGACAACCGTAGCATGTAACCGAACGGTGTCAAGTCAATTCTGTAACCGTACGGTTGCAGAATGGCTTACTCGACGGGCATGACGCCCGGGGTCATCACCGACTTGAGCGCGGCGGGCAGCGGCGGGGGAGGGGAGGGCAGGTCGCCCTCCGGGCGCGGCCAGATCATCGGCGTGCACGCGCCGCGAATCGGTGCGCCGACCTCGATCGCGTCGCGGTCGACCGACGGGTGCCACTGCGTGTTGCGGCGCGTGCAGCCGTCGGCGAGGTAGATGATCGTGTGCACGGCCCGGTCGGTGTCCGTCGTGTTCGGCTTGGCCATGTGCACGGTCAGGCCGCTGTGGAACGCGATGCTGCCGCGCGGCACCTCGACCCAGCGCGGGCCGATCGCCTTGATCTCGGGCTCGTGCATGAGCACGCCCGCGTCTTCGGCCTGGAAGATGTTCACGAATTTGCGCACGCCGACGAGGTGCGAGCCGGGAAGGTACGCCATCGCGCCGCTCGCGAGCGTGGAACCGGCGAACGGGATCCACGCGGTGATCGTGTCGGTCTCGGTGATCGGCCAGTACGGCTGGTCCTGGTGCGGGTCGGTCTCGCGCCCACCCGCGGCTTTGTACAGCGCCTGGTCGTGCCACAGGCGCACGCCGTCGACACCGATGAGCTCGGCGGCGGCCTGGCCGACACGCGGGTGGAACGTGAGCGGGCGCACGCTCGGCGTGTCCTCCCACAGGTTCATGCACTGGAAGAACGACTGCTCGTACGGGGTGCGTTCGGCGAGCGTGCGGGTGTCGCCGCTCGTGCGGCGCGCGACCGCGGCCGTGACCTCGGGTTCGTAGCTGTCGAGCTCGTCCCCGGTCAGCAGGCCGGGAACGACGACGTAGCCGTCGCGCCGGTACGCCTCGAGCGTCCGGGAATCGATGAGTTGCGTCACTGTGACGAAATCCCCCGGAGGAAGGAGAGGAGGGCAGTGGTGAACCTATCGGGATCTTCGAAGTAGGCGGAGTGACCCGCGCCTTCGATCTCGACGGTCTGCGCGTTGCGTAACCGGCGCGCCGTTTCGAGCGTGAGCTGCGGCGGGAACAATGCGTCCTCGGAGCCGGTGATCACCAACGTCGGCACGTTGCACGCGTCGAGATCCGCGTGCGCAACGCGCGTGGTGACGAGCGCCCCGATGACGTCGGCCATCGGCGGTGCATGGAACGTGTTCAACTGCTCGTAGAGGAACGCGCGCGCCGCATCGGTGTTCGGGCCGAGCGCCGGATGCCGGCCGATGACGTCGTCGATGGTGACCTTCTGCATGCGGAAGTGCTTGTCGAGCGCTTCGGTCCAGAGCCCGCCGACCGTATTGCACAGCGTCAACGATGAAACACGTTCTCGTTCCGCCATCGTGAACGCGACGACCCACCAGCCGCCCATCGACTGGCCGACAAGGTGCACGCGTTCGGTATCGGTTGCGTCGAGGACCGCGCCCATGTCGGCGACCGCGGCGTCGGTGCCGTGTACGCCGCTGCGATACGTGGAATTGCCGAACCCGCGCGTGTCCCACGTGATCACGCGGTAGCCGGCGTTGGTCAGGAGCGGGAGCTGCTGGAACCACACCGCATGGTTGCCACCCGCCCCGTGGGTGAGCAGCACCGTTTCGGCCCCGGCGCCGGCGCCGAACACCTCGAAATAGATCTCCTCGCCGCCGCTCTCGACGCGGTCCTTGCACCAGGGCGCCGTGGTCATCCGGCCGGCAGGGAGCTGCGGCCGTCGGTGGCCCACCAGGAGGCCGTGAGCTGGAGGCCCTCCACGTTGCCGCGAGGCTGGAGCTCCTCGAAGACGCGGCGGTAGCTCGTGCGCTTGATCCGCCAGTACCCGGCCTGCTTCACGTACTCGTCGTCGTAGAACGAGGCGCCGCGGATCGTGATGTTCCAGTTCGTCTCGATCACGGTGTCGTTCAGCGCCCAGATGCCCGTCGCCGTCGTCGGCCCGGTCAGATCGATCTCCGGATGGTGCATCGTGTGGCTCGAGTGGAACGTCTCCGCGCCCATCGAGCGGCGCAGGAAATCGAGGATCGCATCGCGGCCCTCGAACGTGTAGTTGCCGCCGCTGTAGGCCGCCACGGCGTCGTCCGTGAACAGCCGGGCGAGGTCGTCCCAGCGCTTCAGATCCAGGCACCGGGCGTACGCATATTTGAGGCGCTTGATCGACTCGATCTCACACAGTTCCTCGGGCGTCATGCGGCGGAGGCTAGAGGCGGCTGCCCTCCCCGCGCCCGGGGGGCGGAACGCGAAAACGGCAACTTAACATAACCGGCATTATCGGCGGTGCAGGGGAGCGGCTGCGAAGCTTTCGGGGTTTCGCCGATCATGCCGCCGCCACGCGCCCGGGCAACTCCGCGTGCGACCCGCGAAACCCCAGGTCAGGGCCGGAAAACCCTAGGACACGGTTGCCGCTCGGGCGGCTTCGAGGAGATCGTCGAACACGCGTTGGAGCTCGTTGGGGTCGTCGGCGCACTCGGCGAGTTCCCGCTCGGTGTCTTCGAGGACGCAGCGCAGGACGAAGATGCGGTCGCGCAGGCCTTCCAACTCCTCGCGGGTGACGACGAGTTCGCCTTCGTTCAGGCCGAGTTCGGCGGCCCGGGAGCGGGCCTCGTAGTCGCGCTGGCGACAGCTTCTTCGGCAGTACCGCCTTGGGCGGCCGGGGCCTTCTGCCTTGTCGAAGGGGCGACCGCACCACTCGCACTGTTCGCGGGGTTTCGTCACAGTGACAGTTTGCGCCCGGTCACCGACCGACGGGTGGATTTCGGGAGCGATCTCGCCCGACCCGACTCCGGCCTGTCGCTCGGGCGACTCCGCGTCGTATCCGTGGATATCGTCAACCTCGACCGGAAATTCCCGGCCGGGCTCGACGGAACAAGCGCGTAGCCACGTTGGGCGGTTGGCGAACCTGCGCCGAACATACCCAGCGGGACCTCGCCCGCGCGAGGAAGATGTCGGCCGGGACGGCGGCTGATGAAGCCCGGTCCCATCAAGCCAGAAAGCGAACGCCTCTCCAGGACGGACTGCGCTGGTCCGATAGATCCCTGCGATGAACGCCCGTGGGTCAGTTCCCGTCTATGCGTTGGCCAGCCTTGCGGCGGGTGCTTGAGCGCGAGCCGTTGGGCTACGAGGCCCAACCTCACCGAGGGGCTCCCATACCAAGTTCGTCTCTCGGAACGGCTACCCGCCGCTGCGCCTGGCTTTTCACGACGGCCGTGACCTCGCTCCCGGTCTGGTACGTGAAATCCTGGTCAAAGGTGTCGGGGGAGATGCGTGCGTGGGCCGCAGCCTCGGAGATTGCGTCAGAACGCGATGAGGAACTCGACCGTGTCTCGTTCAGTCTTGTCGAGCCGGAATCACCGGACCGCAACGCACCAAGTGTCACGGAGACGAGCGTCGAACTGGTCGACGTGTTGTATCCGGTTGAGGACCAGGTCGCCTAGCCTGTGCAGTCGTGAAGGTCACGACGGCAATTCTCTGCGACTTCGCACAAGGTCCGGGAGAAGCTGTTGATCGTCGCTTCGGGCGGGATCACCCGGCTTTGGCGGAACGAGTTTCCGGCCGCGATGGACGTTCACCTTGCTCTCGTGCTTGAGCTAGATCAAGTCGAGATGGAGGGGCTTCACGAGCTTCAGGTCGTCGTCATGAATCAGGACGGTGAGAAGCTGGCGGAGATCCGGGGCGCCTTTCAGGCCGCCTCTGGAGACGCCGAGGTCGGCGAGAAGGTACAAATTCCGTTCACGTTCGACCTCAAACCGGTTGGCCTTCCAGCACTTGGTGCCTACGACGTAAAGGTGTACGTGGACGGGCACCATCAGCAAGATCTGACCGTGTGGTGCAAGCGGCTGCCGACGACGACAACCGAGATCAGTTAGCTCCAGTCCGCCAGTGTTCTTTCGACGGATGGAACGCGTCGGGTACCGCTACGGGCGGCCGATGAAGCCCGGCCCTCCAATGAGCGGGAGGTCGAGGACCGAGAGCAGACCCGGGTCGGCCCGGCAGACGGCGGGGATCGCGTTGACGATGCGGCCCGCGGTGCCGACGAGGCCCGCGGTGTTGTGGTCGCCGTCGTCGCCCATCATCTGCACGTCGAGCTGGTAGTTGGGGTTGCCCTTCACGATCACGCGGTAGCCGCTGTGCCCCGCGGGCTGCGGCCATTCGGGCGCGAGCGCGTCGTCGAGCCGGGTCACGTGTTCGAGCACGACGCGCTGCTTGCCGTCGACGTAGCCCTGTACCTCGAACCGCATGGCCGCGGTCGTTCCTTCTTCGACGACACCGAACCCGAGGTCGATCTTCTCGAGCGCGGGCTTGCGTTCGTGGACCTCGCGGAGCTCGTCGATCTCGATGCCGAGACCGGCGCCGAGCACCTTCACCACACCGCCCCACGCGAACGACAGCACGCCCGGGATGAGCAACAGCGGCTTGGCGTCGAGCGCCTGGCCGAACCCCATCGTGTCGAACAGCACCGTCGGCTGCGCGTACGTCGCGTAGTTGACGATCTCCATCACGCGCAGTTCTTCGACGTACTCGGACGAGCTGGTGAGCACGAGCGGCAGGAGGTCGTTGGCCCAACCGGGGTCGATACCCGAGGTGAAGCACGACACCTTCGCCTCGGCACACGCCCGTTCGAGCGGCGCCCGCATACCCGCGTCGACGTGCGGCGGGTAGACGAGCGCTACCACCGAACTCGACACGACGTTCTTCCCCGACTCGAGGATGCGGGCCATGTCGGCGATCGCCTCCGTCGGGCGCATGTCGGCGGTCGCCGTGTAACACACACAGTCGGCGTCGAGGGCGAGCAGCGCGTCGACGTCGTTCGTCGCCCTCACACCGGTCGGCCCGATGCCGCACAACTCCCCCGCGTCGCGCCCGACCTTGTCGGCGCCGTGCACCCACAACCCCACCAGTTCCAGCTCCGGGTGTTGTGCGATGAGCCGCAACGAGTGCTTCCCCACGTTGCCCGTCGACCACTGAATCACGCGATAGGTCACGTAAGCCTTCCCGATGCTTCGGCCGCGGCGATGGTTTCGTCGAGGCGGCGTTCGATGATGTCGAGGCCGCGGTCCCAGAACCCCGGGTCGGTGAGGTCGACGCCCACGATCTTGCCCAACTCCTCGGGCGGCATCGACCCGCCCGCACGCAGCAGGTCGAGGTAGCGGGGCACGAACTCCTCGCCCTCCTCCTCGTACCGCGCGTACACAGACAGCGCGAGCAACTGCCCGTACGCGTACGCGTACACGTATCCGGGGGTACCGATGAAATGCGGAATGTAAGACCACCACGAGCGGTAGCCGTCGGTGATTTCGACCGAGTCGCCGAGCATGTCGCGCTGGGTCGCCGCCCAGAAGTCGCTGATCTGTTCGATCGACAGCTCGCCGTGCACGCGCCGCGCGGTGTGGATCTCGTGTTCGAAGCGATTCATCGCCGTCTGGCGGAACACGGTTGCGATCTGGTCTTCGAGGTTCGATGCAAGGAGTGCGAGCCGTTCCGCCGGCTCGTCGATGACGCTGAGCAGCCGTCCGAACGTCACCGTCTCGCCGAACACCGACGCGGTCTCGGCCAGGGTGAGCGGCGTGCCCTGGTGGAACACGCCCTGCCCGCGGGCGAGATACGCGTGGAGGCCGTGGCCCAGTTCGTGGGCGAGCGTGAGCACATCGCGCCGTTGCGCCGTCCAGTTGAGCAGCAGGTACGGGTGGTGCGACGGGACGGTGTACGCGCAGAACGCGCCGGGACGCTTGCCCGGCCGCGCCGGCGCGTCGATCCAGCCGCCGTCGAAGAACAGTTGGACGGTGTCGGCCAGCTCGCCCGAGAACGACGCGTACGCGTCGAGCACGAGCTCGGATGCTTCGTCCCACCCGATCTCCGACTCGGTGTCGGCGACCGAAGCGAGGCGGTCGTAGTCGGCGAGCCGGTCGAGGCCGAGCAACTTGGCCTTCAGCGCGTACCACCGCTGCGGGATCGCGTTGCGCCCGACGACCGCTTCCACGAGGGCCTGCACCGACTCGTCGCCGGCCTCGTTCGAGAGGTTGCGGCTCGCGATCCACGAGTCGTAGTGGCGGAGCCGGTCGTCGACCGACTTGTCGGCGAGCAACGTGTTCAACACGTACGCACGCGTGCGCAAGCCGGGCTGGAGGCCTTCGGTGACGGCCTGCGCGGCCGCGGCGCGTATCGCCCGGTCGGGTGAGTGCAGGCGCGACAGTCCGGCCTCGAGCGGAACGGTCTGCCCGTCGAGGTCGACCGTGATCGTCGACACCTGTTCCTCGAACAGCCGCTGCCACGCGCTCGCGCCTGTCACCGTCTTCTCCGCGAGCATCACTTCTTCGGGTTCGCTCAACAGGTGCGGCCGATACCGGCGCGCGGAGCGCAGGTTGTGGGCGGCGAACGCGATCCGGTCGTCGGCCAGGAGTGCTTCGACGTGCTCGTCGGGCACCCCGGCCCATTCGAGCTCGAAGAACAACAGCCGCGTCGCGATCGCGGTCGAACGTTCCTCGACCCGCTGCATGAGCGCCCCGCGCGCGGGGTCGGTCGTGTCGGCGCTGAAGTAGAGGCCGGCGAAGCTTCCCGCGCGCCCCACCGCGTCGTGCAGCTCGGCAAGGGTCTGCATGAACTGCACGAGTTCGTCGACGTCGAAGCCGGCGACCCGATCGCGGGCCCGGGCCAGCTCCTCGGCGAGCGCGTCGGCGCGGTCGAGGAGCGCGTTGACACCGCTGTCGCCCGGCTCCGGAAGCAGCGGGTCGAGGTCCCACACGATGTCTTGCGCGGTCATGTCCGTGGTCGTCACGCCCGCACGCTACCGAACGCTTTTCCGGGTTGGCTTGCGCGCCGCCTTCGATCACCCGGGCGACTTCACCGGACCGGGCCGGCTGCGCTGACGCCTGCCTTCAGGTCGGATCAGGCAGCCGCTTGTGCATGAGCAACGCCCGGGCCGTGAACCCGGACCGCTCGAAGAAATTCTTGGCCGTACGGTGCCCGGGCAGGGCGAACGCGTCGACCCCGACGCAGCCTCCGGCCGTGCAGAACGCGACCAGCGCGTCGGCGATTGCTTCCCCGACACCCACGGCGCGGGCCCCGTCTTCGACGAAGAGGTCGCCGACGACACCCAGGCGGGAACCGTCCTCGAGCACCTCGATGTCGACGGTGCCGTAGCCGATCACGGCGTCGTCGATGGTGCCGAGCGCGATGTACGTGTCGTCGCGGGCGAGGAACGGTCCGACCGACTCCGCGTTGGGGCGAAGGCGGGCTTCGCGTGTTTCCCACAGCCCGCCGCCGCGCATGTCGCGGAGTTCGGACCGTAATGCGTGCGCCAATTCGACGATCCGGGGAATGTCGGCCGGGGTCGCCGCGCGCGCGTTTTCCATGTGGTCGACCGTCAGCTCGCGAGCTGCTCGATCTTGCCCAGGATCGTGCGCCGGTTGCGATGGGTGGCTTCGTAGTCGCGCACCGCTTCGAGTTCGTCGCGTCCGAGGCCGAGGAGCCGCTCGACGACCTGCGACGCGGAGAGCTCGTCGTAGCCCGGTATCGGAAGCGACGCGGTCGCCGCGCCATTGGTGGGCGCCTCGGGCCGGACCGTCGCGACGTACGGCTGGAACGGCGGTGACGCGACCGGCGCAGGCGCGGGCGCGGGCGCCGATGCGGGTGCCGGTCCGTTGCCTCGGTCGAGCATTTCGTCGAGGCGGCGCTGAACGCGGCCACGGAGTTTGGGCAATCCGAACGCGAGCGCAACTTCGCCGTGGCTGCGGGCCGTTGTCACGTGCCGCGTCACGTCCTCGTAGCGGCGGTCTATCTCGGCCCGGCCCCGAGCGATGAATCCTTCGAGCATCACGGGCCCGTTCTCGACGACGGTGAGCCCGAGCCCGATCGGCGCGTAGAACACGACGTTGACGGCCCGCTCGAACGGTGGTTTGTTCACGGCTGGTCTCCCAGTGACAGCTGCAAGAGACGATCGAGGTCCTCGTGCTTCGGATCGACCGTACGGTCGGATTCTACGGACTGCCGCCGTCGCCGCCGAACGACGACCGCGATGATGCAACCGACCACGGTCGCCAGTGCCACCCCGACGATCCAGTCGCCGAAGCGGACGTACAGCGTCTCGCCGGTGTAGGCCACGACGGTCCCTTCGAGCACCGTCCGGTCGAACAGTTCGGTCTCGGCGATCACGTCGCCGTCGGCGTCGATGAACGCGGAGATGCCCGAGATGGCCGCCTGTACGACGGGTCGGGCCGTCTCGGCTGCGCGCATCTGGCCGATGGCGACATGCTGGGCGGAGTTCGCCGACCGCCGGTACGAGCGGTTGTTGGTCGAGACGACGATGACTTCGGCGCCGTCCTGCACGAGCGGCCGGATCTCGTACCCGAATGCGGACTCGAAGCAGATGACGGTGGCGACTTCGACGCCGGCGATGTCGAAGATGCCCGGCTCGCCGCCCGGTAGGAAGTCGCGCGGTACTTCCTCGTCGAGGATCGGGATGATGCCGCGCATGAGATTGCTGAAGGGGACGCGTTCGCCGAACGGCACCAGGTGCCGCTTGGCGTACACGCCTTCGACCTCGCCGTCGGGACCGAAGAGCACGTTCAGGTTGAGCGCGTTTTCCGTCGGGTTCTCGGGCGCGTCGGCGACGGCGTTCGCCAGTACCCACGAGTCGCGGTCCTGGGCGACGCGGGCGAGGCGCTCCCCGAGTTCGTCGTCGGTACGGGGGTCTTCGTCCATGCTCGATTCGGGGAAGATGACGAGGTCGACCGGGTCCTGCACGTCGGACGCCAGCCCGAAGTGGCTGTTCGGCAGGTAGCGCTGCGCCTTCTCGGTCGCGGTGAGGTCGCGGTTCTTGTCGTTACCCTGGAGGATTGCGACGCGCAACACACCGTCGGGTTCGACGTCGGCTTGTACGACCGGGGCGAGCGCGGCCGCCGCGGTGAGCGCCAACAGCCCGGCCAGCGCGCGCACGGCTGCGCCGGCTGCGGGCCGGACCACGAGGTCGGCGAGGAATGCGCTGCCCGCGACGACGAAGTACGACACGAGCGGCACGCCGCCGATGCCGGCGACGTCGCGAGCGAGCGCGACGTCGTGCAGTGCGTAGCCGACCTCACCCCACGAGAATCCGCCGAGGGGGAACCGGGCGAGGATCGCTTCGAACAGCACCCAGATCGCGGCGGTGAGCCACGGGCTGCGTAGCCCGCGCGTTGCGAATGCGCCGACGACTGCGCCGGTCGCCGCCCAGTACGCCGCGAGCGCCGCGACGAGCGGGACAATGGCGATGGCGCCGAAGAACCATGTCCACGCGGTCAGGAACGCGTAGTACACCACGCCCGCGACAAACGCGAGTGCGGCGGCGCGTTTCGGTCCGGCGCCCCGCCAGGCGACGAAGAGCGGTACGAGCGCGACGAGCGCGAGGGGACCGAGGTCGAGTGGAGGTCGTGCCGCACCGAGAAGGAGGCCCGAGGCCGCCGCTCCTATCCATGGAGCAAGGCGCTTCGGATCGAGCTTCACGCGCAATCGCGGCAGAGCATGCGCTTTTCGTCAGCGAGCTGGTGCCTTGGCAGCACGAGGAAACAACTCGAACAGAGGAACTCGCCCGGCCGGCGGGGAACGATCTTGGTGCCGCCGTCGCCCCGGTCGTCGGGTTCGTCGTCTTCCTCTTCGTCGTCCAGCCCCGCGGCGGCCGTGCGTTCGCGCAGGACCACGTCGAGGGCTTCTTCGACGTCGTCGGGATGCAGTTCTTCGTCGAGGTCGACGACCTCGTCCTCGTCGTCATCGGTCTCGACGACAGCCGCGACGACTGCTTCGCCGTCGCCTTCGTCGTCGTCCGCGACGAGCGGAACGTCGTCGAGTTCTTCGACCTCGTCGTCGAGGTCCTCGTCGAGGATCTCGTCGTCGTCGATGTCCGCGTCGATGTCGCCCTCGATCGCGTCTTCGTCGAGGTCGTCGTCGTCGATGTCGTCGATGTCGTCGTCACTCATACTGCGTGCCTCAATGAGGGGGTTTCCTGGACGGTGCCGGCCGGCGCCAACCACCGGGATGCCGCGTTTCTTCCCGCCCCCAACACCGCGCGGGAGAGGGCCAAGGGCCGCGGAGTATATGCACACCGGACACCCCCTCCGGCGACAGCACCCCATCGGCGCTCAAGGGGCAGCCGAGAGGCGAAGGCAGGGACATAGCAACGTGACGCGGCGCCGTCGCGAGGGCGGAGCGTCAGCGGAGCGAGAGCGCAGGAGCCTGCCGCGGAGGGCGCAGCCTCCAATCGTGCCGAAGGCGCCGAGGAAGCAAGCCCGCAGCGAAGAAAGAAGGTCAGGGCGGGTCCAGTATCCCGATGGGGCCGTTGGGTGGCCCGACCGAACCTGTCGGCGGGTTATCGCAACGTTCTCTACCGGTCTCCTGGAGCACCGCCCGTCCCCCGTTGTTCGCGACACACCCCGTCCGGCGCAGCACGCTGCCTTTCGGTTGGGGCGTCGAGTATTCCGCCTGAGAACGGCAACGGTGTCAAGCCGAACGCGTCGGTGGCGCGGTGCCTTGACCAGCACGCTCGCGCGTCCGCCCTGGTCACGCGGGCGCGAGTTTTTTTCAGCCGCGTGCGGCGCGTCGCGCTTCAGCCGCGCGTTCTGCGGAGAGTCGTTCCAGTTCGTACGTTGCGTGGTCGACGTGTTCCATCGCGGCGGCGATGGCCCGGTGTCCCGCGCGCTCCGCGATGAGTCGGTGCATGGCTTGCGCGACTGTTCGGTAGGTCGGATGGCCCTGGGGCGACGACCTGAGTTCGCAGAGGTGCATGGCTTCGCGTGCGTTCATCTGCATCGCGTAGCGCATGCGGTATGCGAGCGAGACGGCGTACGGCGCTTCGACGGGGAACCGGTCGGCGAGCGCGTCGTGGAGGTTGGCGGAGCGTTCGAGCGCGTCGTCGAAGCGGTCGGCGCATCCGGCTTCGGCGACTGCGGAGGGGACGTCGTAACCGTGGTGCGGTGAGAGTGTTTGCCACTCGATGGTGAGCATGCGGTGGCGTTGCAGGTCGCGGAAGGCGCCGTAGTCGCCGAGGACGTCGAAGCGGTACGAGGTGCGTTCGAACGCACGTCCGGGCTTGTGGCGGCGGTTGGCGCGGTCGCCGACGTAGGCGCGCATGAGCGCGACGCGTTCGTCGGCGGAGAGGGCGCGGACCCGGGACATGAGTTGGTGGTCGGGCACCTGCGCATGGGGGTAGCAGATGGCGGCGAGCACTTTGTCTTCGCCGTCGGGGTCCCAGTCGGTGAGGGTCACTTCGTCGACAATTTCGACGGGTTCTCCGGCGAAGAGGCGGTCGACGAGGGCGGCGGTGTCGTCGTGGGTGCGAGTGAAGTACGCGGACCAGGCGCCGCCGCGGTCGGGCCGGTCGACCCGGACGAGAAACGACGGAATGACTTTGCGCAGCTCGTGGAGCATCAGCTCTGCGTACGAGCGGGCTTCGGGCAGGGGGTGGGCGCGCATGCGGAGCAGCAGCGCTTCGTAGCCCTGGCCGGTGCCGTAGATCCCGACGTTGGAGAGGGTGGCTGCGGGGAGGATGCCGCGGACCGCGTCGCAGGCTTTGGCCTTGATGGTCTGCTTGTAGACGAAGTCGGAGTCGCCGGCGTCTTTCGGGTATCGCTCGCGCGCCCAGTCCATCATCGCGGGCAACATCGCGCTGTACGTGTCGAACAGGGCGTCGAGGTCGGCGACGTAGCGCGCGCCCGCGTTCGACTCGCAGATCGCGGGTGGCCGGAGGTAGCGGTACCGGCCGTTGAGGCGCGAGTCGTACGGGATGTAGCGCGTCGACTGTTCGAGGTAGGCCATGAGTCGACCCCACTCGAGAACCTTCGTGAGCAGGTTCGATGCCTGTTCGCAGGCAAGGTGGACGCCGCCGAGTTGGGCGACGGAGTCGTCGCCGTATTCGAAGAAGACGCGGTCGTAGAGTTCTTCGGCCCGCTTGAGGCCGACGGTCGCGTCGACGGTGAGGTCGCCGGTGAGGTCGAGATCGCCGACGAATTCGTCGAGGAACAAGCGGCGGAGACTCTTCTCCGAACGCGAGTAGCGCGCGAACAGCGCGCCCTTCACGACTTCGGGGAGGTTCGTCAGCGCGAAGACGGGCCCGTCGAGGTTCGTGAAATACGGCCGCATCGTGGCGGCTTCGGCCTCGGTGAACGTCTCCGGCGCGTACAGCATGGGGGTTGCGATGGTACCGGTGCCCCCCGGCACGGCCCGCGGATGCTTCCGCGACATTCTTGCGCCGAAATTGCGCCCGCAGGGCGCATGAACGGCGCAAGAACGGGGTGGGGTCAGACGAGGAGGCGGTAGGCGCCGGGGCGGACCTCGACGACGAGCTCGGTGACGGGGCCGTGGAGCCCTCCGTCGACTTCCAGCGCCATCGGGGTGGCCGCGCTGACGACGATGCGGCGGGCGATGCCCTGGCGGATGCGTGGGTGCGGCACGTGGCCTCCGCCGGGGAGCCGGGACCGCATGGCCCGGCGTTCCCCGGGTCGGAGGAGGTAGGCCTGGACTTCGGCGCGTCCATCGCCGGGGTGGCCCCGGGGCACGAGGTCGCACCCACGGAGGAACTGCCCGGTTGCGCAC
>Ga0163153_10005414_pt1 | contig 15092 bp, 11 predicted proteins | sample OliLakLV19MP6IB1_FD_148629 | JGI IMG/M metagenome (GOLD analysis project Ga0163153, IMG submission 148629) | Freshwater microbial mat bacterial communities from Lake Vanda, McMurdo Dry Valleys, Antarctica - Oligotrophic Lake LV.19.MP6.IB-1 | ecosystem: Environmental > Aquatic > Freshwater >... | reverse complement strand
CCCCCTACTCCATTGGGTGTTTATAAACCATTCCTGATCGTTGACAAATTTGTGTATGTATCCGGGCACGGCACGGTGAAAGAAGACCGCAGTTTGATCATTGGCAAGGTGGGTGTTGATCTTACGGCAGAAGAAGCAAAAATCGCTGCGCGTCAGGTGGGCCTGGCTATACTGGCCACCCTTAAAGACAACCTGGGAAGTCTCAACAACATAAAAAGAGTGATCAAAGTATTGGGTATGGTGAATGCGGTGCCTGAATTTGAGCGGCATCCCTTCGTGATTAATGGATGCAGTGAATTGTTTGCATCCATCTGGGGTCCTGAAAATGGTGTGGGTGTGCGAAGCGCGGTGGGCATGGGCTCATTACCTGACAATATTCCCGTGGAGATAGAAGCGATGTTTGAACTGCATCAAATGAGTTGGCTATGAACGAGTGGTATACCATCAATAATACTGATCAACTCGATACACCGGCATTGGTGGTGTATCCTAATCGCGTAAAAGAAAACATTCGCTTACTGAAGCAGTTTGTTCCCGATGTTAATCGACTGCGCCCGCATGTAAAAACAAACAAGTGCGCAGAAGTATGCAAACTCATGATGGATGAGGGCATTTATAAATTCAAGTGTGCCACCATTGCTGAAGCGGAAATGCTGGCAATGATTGGTGCACCCGATGTGTTGCTCGCTTATCAACCGGTGGGGCCAAGAGGTGTTCGGTTGAGCCAGTTAATCAAAAAATATACAGCCACAAAATTTGCTTGTCTGATTGACAACGAAGCCACGGCTTCTGAATTGTCAGTCACCGCCCAGGCGCAAGGTATAACCATCAGCGTATTTCTTGATTTGAATGTGGGCATGAGCAGAACCGGTGTGGTGCCGGAGAGAGCGCTTGCACTTTTTTTGCATTGCCGTTCGCTAGCAGGAATTGCTCCCGTTGGGTTGCACGCATATGATGGTCACCATCGTGATGCTGATTTAGCCATTCGCACGAAAGGATGCGATGAAGGATTTGCACGAGTGGAATTGTTACAGCAAGCCATCTTAAAACAAACCGGAATTTTGGCTATCATCGTTACCGGTGGAAACACTACCATCTCGATCCATGCCAAAAGAGCCAATGCAGAATGTAGTCCGGGTACGTTTATCTTTTGGGATTACGGATACCATACCTTATTCAAAGAACAGCCTTTTGTGTTCGCAGCCATTTTGGTTACCAGAATCATTTCTAAACCGGATGATGAAACCATTTGCATTGACTTAGGACATAAAGCGGTGGCCTCCGAAAATCCGCTTAACAACCGGGTTTACCTTCTCAATGCCCCGGAACTCGAACCCATCGGCCACAGCGAAGAACATCTCATCCTGAAAGCAAAAAAAGGTAATTCCTATAAAGTAGGAGATGTATTATATGGCGTTCCCTTTCACATCTGCCCAACCGTGGCATTGCACGAAACACTGACGGTGATTGAGAATCATGAAGTGAAGGACAGTTGGAATGTGGTGGCGAGAAAAAGAAAAATTAATATCTGATTTTAAATACGTAAGGAGAATAATTAAATAGCAGCTATATGTCACAGTACGATTCAAATTTTAATGATCAGGTTGCTATCGTTACCGGTGGCAGTTCTGGACTTGGATTGTCGATCTCGAAAGCGTTGCTTGAATCGGGTGCCCAGGTGGTGGTGGTGGATTTGAAAAATCATCCTGATCTTGAGAAACATCCAGCCGCTCATTTTCAAATTGCCGATGTCACGAATGAAGAAAAACTAAATGAATCTATTAACTCCATATGGAATCAGTTTGGAAGAATCGACATATTGGTCAACAGCGCGGGTATCACCGATAAAACAAATTTCAAAAGCCATGAGACCTCTACGGAAGATCTGAGGCGTGTATTTGAAATAAACTTTATGGGAAGCTACTTCACTTCAAAACATGTTCTTCCATATATGCTGAAAAAGAAGTACGGCAGAATATTACATATCGCCAGTATTGCCGGTAAAGAGGGGAATGCGGGTATGCTTGCTTACTCAGCTTCCAAAGCTGCGGTGATCGGAATGACCAAGGTGCAGGGAAAGGAGTATGCGGAATCGGGAATCACTATCAACGCGCTCGCCCCCGCGGTGGTTCAAACTCCCCTGGTAGATGGTATGTTGCCAGAACAGGTTAAATACATGACGGATAAAATTCCCATGAAGCGATGTGGTACGCTGGAAGAAATTGCCGGCATCGTGTTATATATAGTTTCTCCAAAAAACAGCTTCACCACAGGCTTTACATTTGACCTTTCTGGTGGACGCGCAACGTATTAAAAAATAAACAGCATGCATGAAAAAAAGAATATACCTGCTGATATAACAGTAGGCGTTGTAGGTCTCGGACTCATGGGCTGCAGTATCACTACCTGTCTGCTCATGGCTAACCATAAGGTCGTTGCGGTAGCTCCTATTTCAGGGGATATGAAACACGCTGCTGACAGAGTTCATCATCACCTGGAAAAATCAAAATCGGAAGGTCTTATCAATTTGTTGCCTGAACATTACTTTAACCATCTTACTATTACAGAAGATTATTCAAAACTGGCAATCTGCCAATTGGTGATTGAATGTACGTTGGAAGACGAAGACATTAAAAAACAGGTGTATTCCAAAATAGAAAAGGTGATTTCACCCGATGCAATACTCACGAGCAATACCTCCGCCATTCCCATCAGCATACTTCAAAATCTCACCACCATTCCAGAACGGTTTTTAGGATTGCACTGGGCCGAACCATCGCATACCACACGGTTTCTGGAAATTATATGTGGCGAAAAAAGCAATGTTGAGAAAGGTGAATTTCTGTATGAACTCTCCCATCACTGGGGTAAAGAACCCACCCTTGTACGAAAAGATATCCGCGGGTTTATCACCAACCGTTTAATGTATGCCATGTACAGGGAGGCTTGTTATCTGGTTGAAAACGGGTATGCCACTGTAGAAGATGTTGACCGTGCTTGTCGTAACAATCCAGGCTACTGGATGACCCTGGTTGGTGTGTTCCGATGGATGGATCTAACAGGAGTTGATGCCTACCATCGGGTGATGAAAGATCTGTTACCTGATTTAAATAATTCAACAGAGATACCCAAACTGATTGATGATATCGTTAAAGCCGGAGGCAAAGGTGTTTCCAATGCAAAAGGTTTTTATGATTATACCCCGGAGGAAGCACATCTCTGGGAAGAAACATTCCGTGCATTCAGCTATGAGATAAGAAAGCTTGCATTGAAATATCCAGCCGATGTAGTCAGTAAAAAATTATCGTCTAACCAATAGCTACTAAAGACACAAGACTAAAGACACAAGACTTAAGACACAAGACTTAAGACTCAGTTATCAGTTATCAGTTATCAGTTCTATTTTGAGTCCACCGGTTACATTGTAAATTATTTAGCAAAACATATCCCTCATTTAAATGGCAAAGCATTTTATAGTTGATGCCCATCTTGACCTAAGCATGAATGCGATGGAATGGAATCGCGACCTGCGCAAATCCATTTCTGAAATTCGTGATCGTGAAAAAGGGATGACCGACAAAGCCGATCGTGGCAACGGGGTAGTGAATTTTGAAGAACTAAGAAAAGGAAATATCGGGTTAGTGGTGGCCACACAAATTGCCCGTTATGTCACTCCTGAAAATCCGTTGCCCGGATGGAATTCACCTGAGCAAGCGTGGGCACAAACCCAGGCGCAGCATGCCTGGTATAAAGAAATGGAATTGGCTGGCGAGTTAACACCCATTACGGGTCTCGAATCGTTAGAGAAACATTTATCGAAATGGGCGACTGACACCATTCCAAATAAAGCAATCGGATATATTCTAAGCCTGGAAGGTGCTGATTCAATAGTAACCATAGGGCATCTTGAAAAAGCATATTGGTATGGATTACGAGCATTGGGCCCTGCTCACTATGGACCCGGCCGCTATGCGATGGGAACCGATGCCACCGGAGGACTGAGAACAAAAGGAAAAGAGTTGCTGAAAGAAATGGAGCGGCTCAACATCATTCTGGATGCCACCCATCTTAGTGATGATAGCTTTTGGGAGGCGCTCGATAATTTCAATGGTCATGTGTGGGCGAGCCATCACAACTGCCGGGCATTAGTAGATCACAATCGCCAGCTCAGTGATGACATGATTAAAGAGTTAATTAACCGGGGTGCTGTCATTGGTGGTGTGCTGGACGCCTGGATGTTGGTTCCGAATTGGGTGAGAGGAAAATCCAATCCGAAGGAGATGAATTGTACTCTTAATAAATTAATTGATCACTACGATCATATCTGCCAGATAGCCGGTAATGCCCATCACATTGGCATCGGCTCCGATCTCGATGGAGCTTTCGGTAAAGAACAATCGCCTTACGATCTTGAAACCATTTCCGACCTCCAGAAAATTGAAACCTTACTTGCCAACCGCGGATATACTGAAAAGGACATCGATAATGTAATGCACGGCAATTGGCTCCGCTTCCTCAGGAAAGCGTGGGCATAAAAAAAGAGGTTCAGATGTCATCCCTGGTTGGATGTAATCGAACCTCATTTTACTTTAATAGAAAATTTTATTGATTTGGGCTTTCCGTATTAATTTTCACAGGCTTTTCGTAACCAAAAATCTCATCTAATGAAAGCTCTTTTACCGCACCGTACTTGCTAAGATCCTTGAAGTTTATTTTATCCTTACTGCCTATCAGGACGATATTGTACTTGTTATTCTTCAATTGCTCTTGCTGGAATTTAGCAACATCTTCCAACGTATAATTCTGAACCTTCTCATAAATATCTTTGCGAATATCATAGGTTAGTCCTGTTTTGCGGGCTGATTCATAATTAAATAAAATGTTAGCCTTCGTAATGCGTTGACTTTCGATTTGGTTCAAAATAGCATTTCGTGCAACGTCAAATCCATTTTCCGACCTGGGAAACTCCTGCAACAATCCCATCATGGCTTTCATAGCCTCCGGTTGTTTATCTGCTTGCGTGCCGATGTAAGCATAGAACAAATCATTATCGGTTGGTTTGTCTGCGGTGCCATAGTAGGCAAAGGCGGAATAGGCCAGTCCCTGCGCCTCCCGAAGTTCCTGAAAAACAGGAGAACTCATACTGCCTCCAAAATACTCATTAAACATCCTGGCAATGGGTACCTGTTCTATGCTGAAATCCTGCTCTTTGGAAAGGAACATTATCTCTTCTTGTACCATGTCGTAATCAGCCCAATACACAGTAGACGAAGCTACCTCTTGCATCTTAAATTCAACGGTAGGCGGTACTGGCTTCAATTGCTCAGGTAAAGTATGATGTGTATTCAATGAACTAATTATTTCCTCACCTTTCAAAGGCCCATAATAGAGTATGCGATGTTGCGTTTTGGTAAAGTCCTTTATGATATCTACCAGTTCCTGGGACTTCAACTCACGGAGTTCTTTATTGCCCACCACATTTGTAAAAGAAGATTTAGGTCCGTATAAACCATAGTTCATCAGTCCACTGAACATGATCGACCATTTATCTTTCTTCTGATCATCGCGTTTCTTGAATATGCCATCGATCATTTTATTCAGGGCTTCATCATCTGCTTTAGGATTCGCCAATAGCTTTTCAAAAAGACTGATAGACTTCTCCATATTCTCATTTAACCCTTCAAGGTATACATAGGTTTGGTCACCAGAAGCAAATACATTAAATGTGCATCCCAATTTGTAAAACTCTTTTTGTAATTCTTCTGCCGACATGTCCCCGGTGCCAATGTATTGCAAATACTCAACCGCTATATTCATTTTCGGATTATTGTTGGTACCAACATCCGACAAATAGTATAACGTGAATAAATCATTTTCACTATTGGGAGTATACAGTACCTCGACCTCCTTATTCATCTTCAACGTGATAACGTCCTTATCATAATCGAGAAATACAGGCTTAAGCTTCTCGACTTTATTATTAGCAATTTTCTGATGAAAAACTGATTTATCCTCCTTATTAAGAGAAACTTTTGTAATGGATGGCTTGGTCACTTTGAGTGTATTCGCATCCTTTCCATTACGCTTATAAATGGCCACATAATTGTCCTTGTAATGCTCATTAGCAAATTTCATAATATCCTCCCTGGTGTATTTTTTCAAATCGTCAATTTGACCAATGTAATTTTGCCACGGAATACTATTGGTAAAGGCCATTACAAAATTGTTTGATCGAGCGTAATTATTCTCAGAACTCCGTATGCTCGATTTTCTTAAATCATTAATCGTAGCCTCAATGAGCCAATCTTCAAACTCGCCTTTTTTAACAAGTTCAATTTGTTCAAGCAATAGTTTCTTCACGTCATCTAATGATTGGCCCTCACGAGGCCGGCCGGAAAACGTATGAATAGAGTAGTCATTGAGATAATCCACATAACTGGCGGGCTCAATTACTTTTTGTTGTTGCTTTAGGTTAATGTCAATCAACCCAGCCTTTGAATTAGAGAGAATCATGTCGGTAAGGCGAAGGAGTTTTGCATCATCGCTGCCGCGTCCATCAAAACGAAAACCCATTTGAATCCAATCAGCGTCTGGTCCATATACTTCCTTTGTTATGGATGCTGCTATCGGGTCCTCTTCAACCTTAGTCCACTGCGGCAAGGATTCATTGGTTTTCCAATCACCAAAATATTTTTCAATCATAGCGATGGTTTTATCATAATCCAGATCACCGCTCATACAAATAGCTACATTGTTAGGTCTGTAATAGGTGTCAAAATATTTCTTTATCTCGGTAATGGAAGGATTCTTTAGATGATCAATTGTACCAATTACAGTTTGTGTTCCGTAAGGATGTTTTGCAAACATGGTACGGTAAAGCGTTTCATAGGTCTTCCAATAATCGTTATCCAGACTCATGTTCTTTTCTTCATATACAGCCTCCAGCTCGGTGTGAAATAACCTGGGTACAATTTTTTTAAATCGATTCCCTTCTATCTCCAACCAATTTTCAACCTGATTAGCTGGGATATCATTGATATAAACTGTTCGGTCCTCAGTGGTATACGCGTTAGTACCTTGCGCACCAATCTCGCCTACCATTTTATCATATTCGTTAGCAATAGCAAGTTTCGCTGCATCACTGGAAACCTGGTCGATCATTTTATAATACCTGGCGCGTTCTACAGAATCGGTGAGTTTACCGTACGTAGTAAACATATGCTCGATGCTATCCAATAATATAGTTTCACTCGTCCAATTCAATGAACCGAAATCAGCCGTGCCCTTAAACATGATGTGCTCGAGATAGTGTGCGAGCCCTGTGTTTGTAGCCGGATCATTTTTTCCACCTGCCTTCACAGCAATTTGAGTTTGAATGCGTGGTGCAATCGCATATTGACTCAGATATACCTTCAATCCATTCTTTAGAGTATAAATCCGAACTTTCAACGGATCATTCGTTACATACTCATACGTGTAACCGTTACTTTCAGCGGTCTTTGTTTCATATTTGCTTTTCTCCGAGCAGGCAACAATCACCAGTGTGGCTGCCAGTGCATAGAAAACCTGTTTTAATCTGTTCATCATTGTTTTTGAGATTTTGGGAATTCTAAAGTAGCTAATTTTATGGGCGATGGATCTAAACCTGTAAAATAAATGTTAACCTCTTCAACTAAGTAAGACGGTATACGTATCTTTAAAACTAGTAATTGAATTGTTCAAATCATCCTTAGGCTATATGAAAAAGAAGATTGTTGGTATCTGTGTGATTGCCGTGGCGGTGATTTCGTTATCATTCACACCTCCTGCCGAACGCTATTTTGAAATTGCTAAAAACCTTGAAATTTTTGCCTCCGTATTCAAAGAGGTGAATAATCTCTATGTGGATGAAATCAACCCCAATAAAACAATCCGCATCGGCATCGATGCGATGCTGGGGTCACTTGATCCATATACCAATTTCATTTCTGAAGATCAGGTAGAAGACTTTCGCACTCAAAACACAGGACAGTATGGCGGCATTGGAGCGGTAACCCGAACCATGGGTAATCGCACCGTAGTCACCATGGTGTATGAAGAATATCCTGCTTTCAAAAATGGTTTGAAGATTGGTGATGAAGTGCTAAAGATGGACGGTGTTGATCTTTCCAAACTCACCCTGGAGGAAGCCAACCACCTGATGAGAGGTCAGGTAGGTACTCCGGTTAAACTCACCGTGAAAAGAATGGGACAAAAAGATCCGATCAATATTGAGTTTAAGCGTGAGAAAATCAAAATCAGCAACGTGCCTTATTTTGGAATGATTGCTCCTGATATAGGCTATGTGCAACTCACTGAGTTCACGGTTGATGCCGGTAAAGAAGTAAAAAATGCAGTGGTGGCACTCAAAGAAAAAGGGGCAAAACACATTATCCTGGATCTGCGCGGTAACCCCGGAGGTCTTTTACATGAGGCGGTTAATATCTGCAACATATTTATTCCAAAAGGAAAAAAGGTGGTGGACACAAAGGGGAAAGTGACCGAGAACAATATCACGTATGAGACGTTAAATAATCCTGTTGATTTAGAGATTCCTATAGTCGTTATTATCAATCGTGGTAGTGCTTCTGCTTCTGAAATTGTGGCGGGCACACTACAAGATTATGACAGAGCGTTAGTGTTGGGCGAACGATCTTACGGCAAGGGATTGGTGCAAATTCCACGACCACTATCCTACAACTCACAGGTAAAAATAACGACTGCAAAATACTATACTCCTACCGGTCGCTGCATTCAGGTATTGGATTACTCGCACCGGAGGGAAGATGGAAGTGCCGGCAGTATTCCTGATTCTTTGAAAAAAGAATTCAGCACAACCCGCGGCAGAAAAGTATTTGATGGCGGAGGTATTGACCCCGATGTGAAAATAGAATCAGATGAACCAGCTATGGTAACGCAGGTGCTTTTCCGTGAAGGACTTCTTTTTGATTTTGCAACACAGTATGCGTATGCACACGCTACCATACCAGAGGCTAAGAGTTTTTCACTAACCGAACAGGAGTATCAGGAGTTTGTGACCTGGTCAAAAACGAAGGCCGTCACTTATGAATCCTCGTTGGAGACAGAGTTAAATAACCTGGTTGCCTTGGCGAAAAGAGAAAGATCCTATGATGATTTAAAACCTCAACTGGATTTGATAAAGGCCCGCATTGCGGATGGAAGAAAGAATGATCTGATCAATTTCAAAGACCAGATCAAACCGTTTTTAGAAGAAGAGATTGTATCGCGTTATTATTTTGAAAAGGGTACGGTGGAGGTCCGATTTAAAAATGACAACGAAGTAAAAAAGGCTATGGAGGTTTTGCACAATCAATCTGAATACAAAAAAATTCTTCGAATCGAATAATGGATATGAAGAAGAATGGAAAAGCAAAAAAATGGATTCTTAGTCTTTTCCTATTAATCATTCTGGCCGGCACACTGCACTCCTGTCTGCAATTCCGAATGAGTTCGTCTGAGATCAATTCTTACTTTGCAGATAAAAAGCAAAAAGGCCGTATCATTAATTACAGAGAAGGATTTCGGATCGTTAATTATGTGATTGTTGGCGATGACGATAAACCCTTGGTCATTTTTGTTCATGGCTCCCCTGGCTCATTAAGCGCGTTCATTGATTTTCTGGGAGACAGTTCTTTGCTTCACCAGGCTCAACTTATTTCAGTAGACAGGCCTGGATTTGGTTCTGCCAATTTTGGGAACGCAGAACCATCGTTGCAAAAGCAAGCTGAATTATTAAAATCCGTCATTAAAAAAACCAAAAACAACCGGCCTGTATTCCTGGTAGGTCATTCATTGGGCGGGCCTTTAATTGCCCGTGTTGCCATGGATTATCCAGAACTAGTTGATGGGTTGATCATGGTTGCCCCATCAATTGATCCGAAGTTGGAACCAAATGAATGGTTTCGTGCTCCGTTAGCCACTCCTTTTTTAAGATGGATATTGCCGCGTTCCTTTCGTGCATCCAATGATGAACTTTATCAACTCAAACCACAGTTAGAAAACATGTTGCCCTTGTGGCAAAAGGTGATGACGCCCACCATTGTGATTCAAGGAAAAAAAGACAGATTTGTTCCTTATGAAAATGCGTTTTTTGCAAAAGAAAAAATGGTGAATGCGCCCGTAACCCTGGTGATGGTCGATACCATGGATCACTTTGTACCATGGTCCAATCCGGAAATCATCAACGCTGCAATCACAGAAATGATTAACCAGCATTCAAAAACTGCTAAAAAACAATGAAGCCTGTTCTCTAAGAAAACAGGCTTCAAACTTTAAGGAAAGAATTACTTATCTAAGGAAAAGCAACTCTCTGTATTTAACCAACGGCCAATCTTCGTCATCCACCAGGAGTTCCAATTTGTCTACGGCATCGCGGATTTTATCAAAGTATTTTTCCTTGATGTCATCGCAGTAGGCAAACGCACGCTTATGAGTATCCGTGATCTTGTTGATGCGCTTGCGCTCTTCAACCATTTCGCGTGTACCGTTTTTAATAGTCTCAATATGACCAGAGATTTCCCTGATAGTTTGTAGGACAGCGTTATTATCAACACCTAGTCCCTTCAAGCCATTCGCATTTTGAATCAACTTGTTCTGATAAGCAATAGCAGTAGGAATAATGTGATTCATGGCCAGATCTCCAATTACTCGCGCTTCGATCTGCACCTTCTTAATATAGCTCTCCAACTTTATTTCGTTACGTGCTTCTACTTCCTTATGATTCATCACTTCATGCTTCTCAAAAAGCGCCAATGATTTCTTGGACACATATCCTTCGATGGCGTGTGGCATATTCTTGATGTTGCTAAGGCCTCTTTTTTCTGCCTCTTTTACCCACTCATCAGAATAACCATCTCCCTCAAATCGTATCGCTTTTGATTCCTTTATGTAATTGCGCAACACCTTAACAATTGCCAATCTCTTCTCCTCACCTTTTTCAATTTCCGCACTTACTGTTTCGAAGAAATGAGTGAGTTGCTCGGCCACAATCAGGTTCAGGGCTGCCATTGGGGTGCCGCAGTTGTCGCTACCACCTACTGCGCGGAATTCAAATTTATTTCCAGTGAACGCAAAGGGAGAAGTGCGGTTACGATCGGTGGCATCCAGAATGATTTCAGGAATCTGATCGATACCCAACTTCATATACATGTTGTCTCCTTTTTCAATCTTCACATTGCCTTTTTTCTCAAGTTCATCCAATACGGCAGACATTTGAGATCCGATGAATACGGACATGATTGCCGGAGGAGCTTCATTGGCGCCCAGACGAAAATCATTTCCAGCGGTGGCTATACTTGCGCGAAGCAGATCAGCGTGTTCATGCACAGCCTTCACGGTAGTGACGAAGAAGGTCAAGAAGAGTAAATTATCGCGGGCGGAGCTGGATGGTGCAAAGAGGTTAACTCCTGTATCGGTTATTAACGACCAGTTATTATGCTTTCCGCTACCGTTCAAACCGGCAAAGGGTTTTTCGTGGAACAGAATCTTAAGATCGTGTTTTTCACCTACGCGGCTCATCACATCCATCATAAGCTGGTTGTGGTCATTCGCCACATTGACTTCTTCAAACAAAGGAGCCACTTCAAACTGGCTGGGTGCAACTTCGTTGTGACGTGTGCGAACAGGTATACCCAACTTCCAGCTTTCAATTTCAAAATCCTTCATGAAGTCATATACGCGACCGGGAATGGTGCCGAAGTAATGATCTTCCAATTGCTGACCGCGTGCCGGTGAATGACCAAACACGGTACGGCCTGCCATGACTAAATCAGGGCGGGCATTAAACAATGCCTTATCAACAGCAAAATATTCCTGTTCGGCACCTAATGATGCTACTACATGTTGAATGTCTTTATCAAATAGCTGACAAACTTTGGTAGCCGCTATATCCACCGCCTTCAATGCCTTTAGCAAAGGTGATTTTGTATCCAGTGTTTCTCCTGTATAGGAAACGAAAACGGTGGGTATACTCAAGGTCTTACCATACAAAAACATCGGTGAGGTTGGATCCCAGGCAGTATAACCGCGTGCTTCGAAAGTACTGCGGATACCTCCACTCGGGAAAGAAGATGCATCTGGTTCTTGTTGAACCAACTCACTTCCCTTAAATTTTTCAATACCCGCTAAGGCATCGAAGAAAGAGTCATGCTTTTCGGCTGTTCCACCGGTCATTGGCTGAAACCAATGAGTGAAATGCGTAGCGCCTTTGGCAATTGCCCAGGATTTGGCTGCCGCTGCTACTGCATCTGCCGTTGTCTCATCAATTTTTTCGTGATTTTTAATTGCCTGACTCACCTTCTTGAATACAGCCGGTGCCAGAGTCGCTCTCATTTGCTCCATGCCGAACACGTACTCCCCAAAGAACTTAGAAATGTTGGGAGAAATTGGCTCCACATGCACCTTAGCACGACCATTTAATCCTTTTAATGCTTCAAATCTTAATTGTGCCATAGTGGTTGTTTATTTAACAGATGGCAGCAAAATTATTCCTTTTTCAATACATCAAGATATTTTTTGAAATACTTTTCTAAAAAAGCACTAAATATTTTGGCTTTATAGGGTAAAAATTAACCCACTGCATTCAAAACACAAGCAACTGATGTTCGTTCGGGTGATTAGATCATTCCGGGTGATATCTCCCTAATCGGTAATTGAATGGGATTGCAAACGTTGCCAAAACCATCTATCGAAATAGAGTGGAAAAAGACGCTTCAGATCTTCAGCGGATGACAAAAGCCTAAACTAAATCCATTGTTTTTACGTATTTGTTAAAAAAGTTACTTGTATGAAAAACTTTGTGCTTAAACGTCCTCAATTGGTTATAAATAATTCGGAGGCTTCGTACTTAAGGAATTTCAAACTGGCGCACATCAACTGGGAATTGAATCGCCAGGAAGATAAATTATTTCAGCAGGAAGGCAGGCTTATCAGTTCTATAAGAAAAAACACGAGGTTGTTTTAATAGTAAACTTAGTTCGATTTTTTGACGGAACCTCCACTGCTGGAATCAGTATTCGTTCTGCCCGGTGCCCCTCGATAGCGAATACTTCCACCGCTGCTCGCATGAGCATCCAACTGCTTCGTTACATTTACTTTTATGCTTCCCGCGCTGCTTGCGCCCGCCTCTACCATCTCACTCTCCAATCCGTAGGCATCAATTTCTCCGGCACTGCTCGCTTCTACTTCCAGGCTTTTAACTTTTCCCTCCAGCACCACATCCCCTGCACTCGAAGCTTCCACGGTGGATGACTTGGCCTCAATGGCTAATTCTACGGAAGCAGCACTGGAGACACTCACATTAAATGAACCCGCCCGGATGGTTCCTTCTGAAAAAACATTGGCTGCAGAACTTGCTGACACCTTATTGATGCTTACATACGTCACATACACCTTCACGTTCCGGTTTCGATAGCTGCCATCGCGCATGTGAATTTTCAAATAACCTCCTGACACTTCCGTAAGCACATCGGATAACCGGGCACCGGTAGTTTCGACACGCACGCTCTCCTTAGCTCCTTTTTTCAGATACACATCAATCGCTTCTGCTGCTTTCACACCGGTGAAACTCGCTACCGACCTAACTTCACTTTCCTGAGCAAACGAAAAGGAAACAACAACAATCAATAAAATTACACTAACCAACTTTTTCATAATGCGAGCATTTTGATAGAAAGACCAACAAGGTAAAACAGGGTTGCATGATCATTTACTAATCGTAACATTTTTTGACAAGATGTAAGAAATATTCGTTTTTTGAGTTAAATTTCGTTAATCCAATAATTATTTTTGTAAAAAAATTATCCATTATGATTAAAGAGCAATTGAATGTGTTAATTAACCTTGCAGCCAGCGACAGGTCGGTGGGAGAAAAAGAAAGCAAAGTCATTCACATGATTGGAAAAGCCAATGGCCTTACCAAAGAAGAAGTTGATGAAATGCTCAAAAGACCTTCCCCTATCGGTGACTTAAGTGCGTTTACAGAAGATGAAAAATTTGAGAATCTCTATCATCTGATTCAACTCATGAAAAGTGACGGACAGGTTTTTCGAAGCGAGATTCACTTCTGTGAACTGATTGCTGAAAAGCTGGGATATAAGAAAGCGGTCGTTGGAGAATTGTCTTCAAAGATCTACTCTGACCCATCCATAACTGCAGACAGAAGGACGCTCTATGACCGGGCTCACAAATTTTTAAAATAACCTTCTGACTTTACAATTTATGAAAGCCCTGACCAGTCGGGGCTTTTTTATTTTTTTTCGTATAATACCTTTCCTCCCACTATCGTTATCGACACTTCTGTGGATAGAATCTGATCGTCAGATACCGTCATAATATCCTTTGAGAAAATCGTGAAGTCCGCCAGTTTGCCGGGTGCGATCGATCCTTTTATATTTTCTTCAAAGGCACCGTAGGCGGCATCTAAGGTGTACGATTTCAATGCCTGTGCCCGTGTCATTTTTTCTTCTGGTTCATAACCACCCGATGGCTGGCCTTGTAAGGTTTGTCGCGTAACAGAAGAAAAGAATGAGGCAATCGGATTAATGGGCTCTACCGGAGCATCTGTTCCATTTACAATTTTTGCACCTGATTTCAATAGTGATTGCCACATATAGGCACCTTCCTTGATTCTCTTCTCGCCTAAGCGATCAATAGCCCATGGACGATCAGAAGACATGTGCACGGCTTGCATAGCTGGGATCACACCTAATCGACCAAATCTTGGGATATCATTCGGAGCAATGTGTTGTGCGTGTTCTATTCTGAACCGATGATCTTTTATTTGCGGGTTTTCCTTAAGGGCTATTTCATAGCGATCCAATATTTCTTTGTTGGCCCTATCCCCGATAGCATGTGAGCAAACCTGGAAACCAGATTTGAGAGCCTTGCGCGATGTAGCCAACACCGAGTCCATCGATATTGTGGCCATGCCATAAAAATCTGGCCGGTCTGTATAGGGTTCCAGCAGCCATGCACCTCTTGAACCTAAAGCCCCATCGCAATAAAGTTTAATGGAACGAATGGTTAACATGTTCAAAGAATCAATTTCCGGGCCT
>Ga0163153_10005411_pt1 | contig 15096 bp, 13 predicted proteins | sample OliLakLV19MP6IB1_FD_148629 | JGI IMG/M metagenome (GOLD analysis project Ga0163153, IMG submission 148629) | Freshwater microbial mat bacterial communities from Lake Vanda, McMurdo Dry Valleys, Antarctica - Oligotrophic Lake LV.19.MP6.IB-1 | ecosystem: Environmental > Aquatic > Freshwater >... | reverse complement strand
GGTTCAGTTCTTACTCATAATCCTAATGTTACTCTTGCTCGTAATCCCGCTTCCAATGGGGGCAGAGAATTAAGGGCAAGTTTCAAAACCTGCGTGTGTCCTTCACGAGGTCTTGGAAACGGCTCCTAAGATTGGGAGCAGGAGTGAGAATGGGAATGAGACCGAGAACTGAAACGACGTGCGCTTCAGTGATTCGTCAAAACAGGCTCTGCTGGCTGCGTGTTCTGCGTCGGTGGCGGGAACGAGACGGGAGTCGCCGACTGGGTAACGGATTCCACCTGATTGACGGCGAGCTGGACTACGACAGCCGCCGCTATCTGGACTCCTTGTTCGGGAACGAAGGAAACCGCTGGCGGCGCCTTGAGCGTGTAGGTGGTGACCTGGCCGTTCAAGGGTGCGTGAACGAAGACGAGCGTGCCTTCGAGCAAAACAATGGGCGGCCTGGTGTTTCCCGGACGCGAGTTGAAGCTGCCTTTGGTTCCGCGGATGCCGGCGACTCCCGTCGGCATCTTGATTTCGTAGCGCGACGCCTTCGAGAGCTTGTTCACGTTGAAATACATTTCGCCATCGGGCAGTTCCAACTGCACCTCCACCTTCTTGTCCGCACCGGTCTCGGTGATCTTGAGCGAATCCAGGCTGAGCGTGGAACTCTCGGCGAGGCGGATGACCCCGGCGCTGACTCCGAGGAATAGATCGACGGTGGAGTTGGTGCCCGTGGTGATCGTTGCGCCGGAACCGAGAACGGTGCCGACCTTCAGCGGCATCGCGGGAACGCCGTTGGTGGACCATGCGGCCGTGCCTTTGACGGAGCGCACCTCCGCCCGGCCCGGAGTGGTCTGCGCCGACAACGGGGCGGCGACTCCAATCAGGGCGAGCAGAATGATCAGGAGAATCATTTTCCCCGAAGGAACTCGCACACACTTCATAGCACTGACACGCCGGCTTCTGAACGACCGTTTGGTGATGGCCAAAGTTAATTTTCCAAACTTCAAAGTCAAAGCATTAGCTCCCGGGGCTGCGGTCCATGCGCGTCATCGTCACGCCGGCTTTTTATAGATCGGCTTCGCAACGATGATCGCGGGCGAACGCCTGCCGCGAATTTCAATCTCAATGAGCGTCCCCGCCTTTGCCAGCTCCGTCGGGACGTAGCCGAGTCCGACGCCGAGACCCAGCGACGGGCTTTGCGTGCCGCTGACCACGTCGCCGATTTTCACAGCCGTGGGACCGCTGCTCCAGATCGCGTAATGCGGACGGGGCGGCGCGGACTTCTCCGTCATCTTGAACGCCACGCATTTCTTCTTCGTGCCGTTCGCCTTTTGTTCCGCGAGCACGCTGCGCCCGGTAAACTCGCCCTTGTCGAGCGCGACGAAGAAGCCGACGCCGGCCTCGATGGGAGTCGTGTTCTCGTCCAGCTCATGGCCGTAAAGCGGGTAGCAGACCTCCGTGCGCAATGTGTCGCGCGCGCCGAGACCGGCGGGCTGGAGACAATGCGCGTGGCCGGCCGCGAGCAGCTTGTTCCAAATCTCCTCGATCAGTTCCGCCGGCGCGATGACCTCAAAGCCATCCTCACCGGTGTAACCCGTGCAACCGATGTAAACGGTCTTGCCGCCATGCGTCGTCAGGACTACCTCGTTCTTCTTCAGCTCGCTCGCCTTGGAAACCTTCGCGCCGCCGGTGAACGGACCGGGCAGACATTGGTCGATGAACGCACGCACCTTCGGACCTTGCAACGCGAGTGCGCCGGTCTGGTCCGAGATGTTCTGCAACTGCACCTGGGCGCGGTGCGGCGAGGCGGCGAGCTGCTGTTCGAGCCACGGCACGTCGTTGTCGATGCGGGAGGCGTTGATGATGAGCAGAAATTCCTGTTCGCCGATGCGATAGGCGTAGAGGTCGTCGATCACGCCGCCGCGTTCGTTGCACATCAGCGTGTAGTGACCCTGGCCGACGGCGAGCTTGCGCGCATCGTTGGTGAGCGTGGCGTTGAGGAAGTCCAGCGCGCCGGAGCCGCTCACGAGCACTTCGCCCATGTGCGAGATGTCGAAGATGCCCCCTGCCTTGCGCACGGCGAGATGCTCGTCCGTGATGCTGGAATACTGGACCGGCATTTCCCAGCCGCCGAATTCAATGAGCTTGCCGCCGAGCCGCTGATGCGCGGCGAAAAGTGGAGTGCGTTTCAACATATTCAAGGCGGGCCACGCTAACAGCTCGCGCCAGTGCGTCAATGCGATGCTGTGGCATGCACAGGGCTGACGAATGCAGACAGGTTCACTGCTGTTTTTGATGAAACGGACTGCGCCCTCCCGCTCGTGGAGCGAGGAGGCGATGGCAGCCGTGGGCTTCAGCCCACGGCTACCGTCAGATGGTCGCTCCGCGACCCGGAGGCGGACAAGATTCAGCTCCCACTCCCACTCCAGCCTTTGGCGGCTCTGGAGATTGGGATTGTGGGAGTGAGAATGGGAACTGAATCTTGCCATCGCGCAGGGCCGTGGATAGCGTCGCACCCGTTTAACATTCGCAACGCTGGTCAAATCCTATGTCCGAAGTCTCGTCCGCGCCGCCATCACCGTACAACCGGAAGAATCCCTACTTCGCGGAGCTGATCCGGCATGAGCATCTGACCAAGGCCGGCTCCGGCAAGGACACCCGCCACTTCGTGCTGAACCTTGCGGGCAGCGGATTGAACTACAATCCCGGTGACTCGCTGGCGGTCATCGCGCGCAACTCCCCGCCACTGGTCGAGCAGGTCATTGCGCTGACGGGATTTGATCCGCTCGCTCCCGTCACGGTGAAGGACAGCCTGGGCCAGCCGAAGCCCGTGCCGTTCCGTCAGGCGCTCTCGGAGAATTTCATTCTGAACCGCGCCACAAAGAAGATCATGTCCGGCCTCGCCGAACGCGTTCCGCAAGGCGAACAGCGGAACAAGATCATGGAGATTGTGGACAACGACGAAGTGCTGGCGGACTACGTTTACAGCCGGGATTACGTGGATGCGCTGACGGAATTCGACGAGGCAAAGTTCGAGTCGCCGGACATCTTCCTCTCGCAACTGTCGCCGATTCCGCCGCGGCTCTACTCGATTGCCTCCTCGCTGGCGGCGCATCCAAATGAAGTCCATCTGTGCATTGCGGTCGTCCGTTACGAAACGCACGGACGCAAGAAGACCGGCCTGTGCAGCGGCTTCTTCGCGGACCACTCGGAGCTGAACAAACGGAACATCCAGATCTACGTCCAGGAATCGCGGCACTTCCGTCTGCCCAAGGACGGCGCGCGCGACATCATCATGGTCGGTCCCGGCACGGGCATCGCTCCGTTCCGCGCGTTTCTGGAGCAGCGTTCGGTGGACGGCGCCACGGGACGCAACTGGCTTTTCTTTGGCGAGCAGCATCGCGCGTCAGAGTTCTTCTACGAGGACGAGTTCACCGCGATGCAGATGAAAGGCGTGCTTACGCGCCTGGACACGGCCTTCTCCCGCGATCAGGCCGGGAAGATATACGTGCAGCAGCGCATGAGGGAAAACGGGAAGGAGCTTTGGGCGTGGCTGCAGGGCGGCGCTTACTTCTACGTGTGCGGCGACGCGCATCGCATGGCGAAGGACGTGCATCAGGCGCTCATCGACATCGCGCGCGAACACGGCGGGCTCAGTCCGGAAGCGGCGACGGACTACGTGAACGTCACGCTGATGAAGACGGACAAGCGCTACCTGCGCGACGTGTATTGAGCGGGAGCGACGCAGCAGAAGCAGGAGTCAGAGAGGTGTTGTCCCAGGTAGGACAGGCTTCCAGCCTGTCTCCGAGCGCTCAAGATCTTCGACGATTCAGCGCACGACTTCACAGTTGAGCAACGGAGATAAACGTCACCCGTCGGCTTTCGAGACTGGCTGGAAGCCAAGTCCTGCCGCCTCATCCTAGAACAAGCTCCCCAGCCGGTGCAGGACGCCGGCTGATTCCTGGAGCCACCATTCCATCGTCTTCAGGACCGTGACTCGCGCCGTCAACAGCGGCAGTCCCACCAGCAGGACGCTGATGTTGCCGAGGAAGATGATCACTCCGGAAAACAAATAACCTTGGCTCGTGATGTCCGACTGTCGCGTTTGCAGGATGTGCCAGGTGAGCGTGAGGTGAAACGCGTAGGCCGCGCCGACGAGGAGATGGAACACAGGCGTGCACCGCGCCCAGCCGAACAGCAGATGGCCGATGGCGAAGAACGCAACAACGAGGACGACGTAGAGGGGGAAGAAATACGGCGCGAGGACGATGAGGAAGTTGCTCTTGGATATGACCACATGGCCGCCGTTCGCCGAGGCTTTGAACTTCCGGACTGAGCCGCCGAACAGCCAGGTCCAGAGGACGTGGGTGAGCTCGTGGCCGAAGACGTAGATCAACATCGGCTTGGGCAGCAGCAAGAAGACGACGATCCAGCAGGCCGCCCCGCCGATGAACGCGACCCAGAAGGTTTCCGCGCCGCCCGCCGCCCGCAGCACTTTGACCAGCGCGTTGATTGCTCCGGCGCACAGCGGCAGCAGCAACACGGCGATGATGGTCTTGAGCCAGTTCGGCATGGAGGCGTTTGTACCAGAGGACGATTCAGACGGGAGAAAAATCCGCGCGACCAATCGGCAGAGTCCCTGCTTAGTCGTGAGTTGTGTATTTGGATTACTACGGGTTGACCGAGCCGCCGTTCAGCATCACGCCGAACCCGCGTTTCCTTTATTATGGCGGGAAGCATCGTGAGGCCTTGAATCACATGCTTTACGGCATCCGTGAGCGAAAGGGCTTCGTGCAAATCACCGGTGAAGTGGGCGCGGGCAAAAGCACGCTTTGCCGGGCCCTGCTCAGTCAGCTCGGCAAAAATTACTCCACGGCGCTGATCCTGAATCCTATCCTGGATGCGGACCAATTGATGCGCGCCATCGCCCTGGAGTTCGGTCTCGACGTCCGTGACTTGGATCGGCTGGAGACCTTGGAACAGATCAATCTGTTTCTCCTGCGCCAGGTCGAGGAGGGACGCGAGACGGTGCTGATCATCGATGAAGCCCAGAATCTGACGGCTGAACTCCTCGAACAGGTCAGGCTGCTGTCCAATTTGGAGACAGATGACCGCAAGCTTCTCCAGATTGTGCTCATGGGTCAGCCGGAACTGCGGGACCGTTTGAACGATCCTTCCCTGCGTCAGCTTCGCCAGCGCATCACCGTCCGCTATCATCTCAGCCCCTTGAAACGGGCTGAATTGGGACAATACGTCCAGCATCGGCTGAGCGTTTCCGGCGGCACGGGCTCACCGCAGTTCACCTTCGGCGCCCTGTGGCGAGTTTTCTGCTATTCCCAAGGCATACCGCGGCTGATCAATGCCGTGTGTGACAAGTGTCTGCTTGCGGGCTTCGTCGAGCAGCGGGGTCGAATCGACTACCGGCTGGTGGGGCGGGCCATTCGCGAGCTCGAAGGAACGATTGATATATGAGCCTGATCAACGACGCATTGAAGCGTGCCACGCAAGCGCAACCCTCCGCGACTTCGGCGCGCGAACCCGAAAAGGAAATGGAGCTGGCCCCGCCGCATCGTGCCGTGGGGATTCCCGGTTACTTCACGCCGGTGCTTCTCTTCGTGGTGTGCGGCGCCTGCTGGTTTCTGGCGAAAGGCTGGAACGGGAGCCGTCAGCCGGGCCTGGCCCAGCTCATCACGCCGGAACCCATCGTCGCCCAGGCCCGGGAGATTCAAGAAGACCTTCCGCCGGCCGAAGGCGTGGAGCTGCCTGTTCCGAGCAACCGCCAGTTTGCGTTGAACGACACGCCGGCTCCTCGCGAGATCGCGCAGCCCCAGACGATCCAGGTCGCTGAAACTCCGCGCGCCAAAGATCCTTCCGTCCTGACCGTTTCAGCACGTGAACTTCCGTCCGCTGCACAGTTCAAGCTTCAAGGAATCTTCTATCGTCCCTCCGGCCCCTCCGCCGTCATCAACTCGAAGACGGTCTTCGTCGGCGACACCATCGCCGACGCAAAGGTGAAGGCGATCAGTCAGCTCAGCGTGACGCTGGATCTCGGCAGCGAGACCAAGGTGTTGACGTTGCGTTGAGTGGCGGGTAAATCCACCCGGTGCTTCGGTCAGGACAGGCTCAACCACTCCGCGCCAAGCCAGGTGATGAACCCACTTACTTCCAAACTCGCGTCCTCTCCAGCGCTCGCCCGCGCCCTGCCGTTCGGGATTTTCCTGCTGCTCACTTTTCTCCAAGGCCAGTTCGGAGAAGCCGGCCGTTACTGGGGATATTTCGGAAAGAGCCTGATCGGAGCCGTCCTGATTTGGATCGTGTGGCCGTTCGTGGCCGAGATGCGCTGGAAGTTCAGCGGCGCGGCGGTCCTCGTCGGCATCGGCGTCTTCGTCCTGTGGGTGGGGCTCGATCCCTTCGTGCCCAAGCAGGAGGAACTTTGGATTAAGCTCGGCCTTGGCAAGCCGCCCGAGCATCCGCCGCTGCCATGGAATCCCTTCGCGCAGTTCGGTGCGGGCAGCGCGCTTGGCTGGTTCTTCGTGTGCGCGCGCATCATCGGCTCATCCCTCGTCGTGCCGCCTTTGGAAGAAGTCTTTTACCGCTCCTTCCTCTATCGCTGGATTGCGAAGCCGGATTTCCAGGCGGTGAAACTCGGTGAATTCTTCCTCAAGCCGTTCCTGCTGACCGCGATATTTTTTGGCTTCGCCCACAACGAATGGCTGGCCGGCATCCTGTGCGCGGCGGCGTATCAAGGGCTGGTCTGCTGGAAGAAAAACCTCGGCGAAGCGATGACCGCCCATGCGATCACGAATTTCCTGCTCGGCCTCTACATCGTCGCCCGTGGCCAATGGCAGTTCTGGTGAACTGAGGCGGGAACCGTGAGCTGCAACCTTACGGCGTCACGGCCAGACGTTCTTCATTCACCTCACGCTTCATCAGCACGCCTTGCTGCTTGTAGGGCTTGAGCATGAAATGCGTGGCGGTCGAGATGACGCCCTGGATCGTGGCCAGCTTTTCGGAGACGAAGCTCGCCACTTCTCGGAGGTTCGTGCCTTTCACGACGACCATCAAATCGTAGCCCCCGGACATGAGGTAGCAGCTTTCCACTTCACCGTACTTCGCGATGCGTTCGGCCAGACGATCAAAGCCGCCGCCGCGTTCGGGAGTGATCTTCACCTCGATGACCGCGCGCACGATCTCGCGGTTGAGCTTCTCTTCGTTCAATACCGCGCGATAGCCAAGGATGACCTCCGACGCTTCGTAAGCCTTGATCTTGGAGACCACTTCGCTCTCGGCGATGTTCAGCATCGCGGCCAGTTGGGCGGGCTTCAGGGCGGCGTTTTCGTGGAGCAACTTCAGCAATGGATCCATGCCCGCGAGGTTAAGCAGGATCAGATGTTCGCGCCAAGCAACTAGTTTGCGCCCGCTGCCGGCGCGCGAATTCAGGGCCGCGCGCGAAAAGAAATGGTTGCACGATGGACCGGCTTCCAGCGCAAACTTGACCCGTGTCATCGCCCGACGCCTATAAGATCGTCCAGCTCCGCAACGGAGCTCACAGCGTCCATTCCGTGGAGCACGGCGAAACGATGCATCCCGGACTCGGCCCGGTCGCTGAAGCTCAGGAACTCTACGTTCGACAGCCCCGGCTGGTGGAACGTCAGCATGAGCTAGGCGGCGAATTCGTGATCTGGGACGTGGGGCTCGGTGCGGCGGCGAACGCCTTGACGGCGCTTCGGGCAAGTCGCGATGTTCCGAACCGGCTGCGCATGGTCAGCTTCGAGCACACACTGGAGCCGCTTCGCTTCGCCTTCGCCTCCAGCCAGGCGCTTGGTTACTTCGATGGCTACGAAGCGGCGGTTGAACGTCTCATCGCGGAGAAGAGTGTCGCGTTTCAGAACGGTGCTCAGACGGTGGACTGGGAACTTCATGGCGGCGATTTCCCTGCGCTGCTGCGGAGTTCCGCTGCGCAGCAATTCGCGAAGCCGCACGCGATCATCTTTGACCCGTGGTCGCCGGCGAAGAATCCGGCGATGTGGAGGGCGCCGGTGTTCGCCGACTTGTTCCGGCTGCTGGACCCGCCCCGTCCATGTGTCATGCCGACGTATTCGCGAAGCACGATGCTGAGGGTTTCCATGTTGCTGGCGGGCTTCTACGTCGGCTCCGGACAGGCGACCGGAAGGAAGGAAGAGACCACGGTTGCCGCGAATTCCTTGGAGCTGGTCGCGTCACCTCTCGGGCTGGACTGGCTCGCGCGCGCTCAACGGTCCGGCAGCGCCGAGCCGTTGTGGGAATCAGTCTACCGTCAGGCTCCGCTAAAGGCCGAGACCTTCGAGCGCCTGCGCCAGCACCCTCAGTTCAAGTGAACTTAGAAACAGCAGTTCAACCATCGATGCACACAAATGCACACGGTTAAATGAATGGAGAAAGACACGAATTCCAAGAAGGTTCACGAATTCGGGTTTCAGCCTTCGTGCTGATTCGTGAAATTCGTGTCTCATTCCCCATCAGTGTTTGTCGTGTCCATCCGTGGTTTCCAACTTCGTCCTCAGCTCCAACTGCCGGATCCAGAGTGAGCGGCTTTGCGTTTCACCTGGTACAAAGAACAAGCCCGCGACCACTCAGCCGCGGGCTCATTGACGATGTGCAGCTTGGCCTCGTCGGGCCTAAAATGTGTTACTTGATCAGCTTGCCTACGATGCTCTCACCGAGCACCCGGCCGTAGAAGCGGCTGTCTTCGCTGTTCTCGCGGTTGTCGCCGAGCATGTAAAACTGGTTCTTGCCGAGTTGAATCCACTTCTCCTGCAAGTCGGGCGTCTCCGTCCGCGTATCCTTGGCGAGATACGGTTCATCCAGGCGGCGGCCGTTGATGTAGATCATGCCGTTCTTGATGTTAATCCAGTCAAACGGCTGGGCGATGATGCGTTTCACCGCGAAGTCCGTATGGCCCGGATCTTTGATCACCACGATGTCTCCGCGCTTCGGCGACATGAAGAGATACTGCCAGCGGTTGAGGTAATAATGTTCTCCGTCTTTCAGCGCAGGCATCATGCTGCGGCCCTGGATGACCACGGCCGTGACAATGAACCGGCTCGCCAAAAAATAGGCCGGGACGGACAGCAGCGCCACGAGCAGGAGTGTGGTGCTGTTGCATTGGAACCAGGAAGGCCGCCGGGTGGCCACCGAAGCTTCTGAGGGCTTCGGTGCCACGGAAGCCGACGCTTGAGCGGACGTGTCGAGCACGCTGCGCTTCTCGTCCCGCATTCTGAGAGAGGGCCCGGAAGCCCCCTCCCAGAGCGGTTGGCGTTGTGTTTGGGTTGGCGAAGAATTCGACATAAAATCTTTATCAGTTTCGATGGAGTAATCTTCCCTCTCTCCGGCCTTCTCACAATTGGAGCAAGTACCGCGCGCTGGTTAGGAAGCATCCGCAGCCTCTGACCGGGGAATCACGGAGGCGGAACCGTGTGTAGCAACGGAATTGGATCTTCCGGAGGATGGGATTCAAAACTTTCCACACAGACGGCACCACCAATCGCGTTCCCTCTTGGTCACGATCAGGTTGCAGGTCGGGCAGCCAGACCCAGCCGGAACGCTGCCCGCGTACGGTGAAGCTTGCCGATCAGTGAAGCAAAATGGCGATTGCCGTCGGAGTTGAATTCCAACATCCCCCAATCTGAGGTTTGCTCTTTTGCCCCACACTAGTAACCATGTGCAGTATTAGCAGTCATAGTTTTATGCCGCCCACGGTTGACCAACCTTCATCGCCGCGCGCTGGGAACGGAACCCGTTCCCAGACGCTTACCGTCCTCGGCGCGCTGCTGCTCGGCGCGGCGGAAGTCCCGGGCGCCACGAACAACGGTTCCTCCGAAATCCGCTTCCGCGATCAAGTCCGGCCGTTGCTGACGAAATATTGCTACGACTGCCACGGCGAAGGAATGGACAAGGGCAAGGTGAGCTTCGATGAATTCAAGTCGCACCAGGAAATGCTCGGCAAACGCGACCTCTGGCTCGCCGTGCTGAAGAACGTCCGCGCCGGCGTCATGCCGCCGGAGAAGAAGGAGCGTCCCTCGGCTGACGAACTTCACATCCTCGAAACTTGGATCAAGAGCGACGTGTTCAGCATCGATCCGTTGAATCCCGATCCCGGCCGCGTCACCTTGCGCCGCCTCAATCGCGAGGAGTATCGCAACACCGTCCGCGACCTGATGGGTTTCGATTACAAGGTGCAGGACGAGCTGCCGCCCGACGACACCGGCTACGGCTTCGACAACATCGGGGACGTGCTCACGACGTCGCCCATGCTTCTGGAGAAATACATGCAGGCGTCGGAGACCATCGTCGCGGGCGCGGTGCCGCGCGTGGGCCGCGTGATTGCGGATCGCACGTTCAACGGGAACTCCTTCCGCAACGCCGACGAGAAGCACAAGGGCGACCGCCATTCGTTCTACGACGACACGAAGCTCGCGCGCAGCTTCAAGATCGAGCACGCCGGCAGCTATCGCGTCGCTCTGGAATTCGACATCCTCGGCCAGTTTGATTTCGATCCCGGCCGGGTGCGCGCGGTGTTCAAGATCGATGATCGCGAAGTCTGGACCGAGGAGCTGCGCTGGCAGAACGGGAAGAAGTTCCGCCATGCGTTCGAGCAAACATGGACGCCGGGCGAGCATCGGGTCGCGCTGGAACTTCAGCCGCTCACGCCCGTGGCGCAGAAGAAGAACTCGCTGGATTTCCGTCTGCTCAATGTCCGCGTGGAAGGTCCGACTGAAAAGGAACACTGGGTGCGCCCGAAGAACTTCGACCTCTTCTTCACAAAGGACGTGCCGGAAGGCAAATCCGCCCGGCGCCAATACGCGCGCGACATCCTGAGCCGTTTCACGACGCGCGCCTTCCGTCGTCCCTCCGACAAAAAGTCGCTCGACCGCCTCGTCGGCATTGCCGAAAGCACCTGGACGGAGAATGGCAAACGCTTCGAGGACGGCATCGCGCAGGCGATGGTTCCCGTGCTCGCCTCGCCGCGCTTCCTCTTCCGCGTCGAGGAGACGGAAGTAGCATCTCGTAGCCGCCGACGTGAGGAGGCGGACCGGAGTGATAAGCCTACCAATCCGCTTCCTCATGTCAGCGGCTACACAGTTCAAGAGCCGCATCCGCTCGTGGATGAATACGCGCTCGCCTCGCGCCTCTCCTATTTCCTCTGGTCCACCATGCCGGATGCCGAGCTCTTCCGTCTCGCGGAACGCAACGAGCTGCGCAAGAACCTCGACGCGCAGGTGAAGCGGATGCTGGCCGATTCGCGTTCCGAATCGCTCATCGAAAACTTCGTCGGCCAATGGCTCCAGGTCCGCGACGTCGAGGGCATCGATATCAACGCGCGCGCCGTGCTCTCGCGCGATCAGGGCGAGGAACGGAGGATGAACCGCGACCGCCGCCGCTTCCAGGAACTGCGGGACATCCCGGACGAGCAGCTCACGCCCGAACAGAAGAAGGAACTCGAAGAGATGCGCGCACAGTTCCGCCGCCGAGGCCAGAACCGCCAGCAAATCGAGCTCGACGGCGATCTGCGCCGCGCCCTGCGCCGCGAAACGGAGATGAGCTTTGCCCACGTCATGCGCCAGGACCGCAGCGTGCTCGAGCTGCTCGATGCGGATTACACCTTCCTGAACGAACGTCTCGCGAAACATTACAGCCTGACGAACCTCGACGTGAAAGGCGCGGAGATGCGCCGGGTCAGCCTGCCCAAGGACAGCCCGCGCGGCGGCATCCTCACGCAAGGTTCCGTGCTGATCGTCACGTCGAACCCCACGCGCACGTCGCCAGTGAAACGCGGATTGTTCGTGCTCGAAAACATTCTCGGCACTCCGCCGCCGCCCCCCCCGCCCGATATTCCGAACCTCGAAGATTCCGAGATGGAAGTCGCGGGCCGCACGCCGACCTTGCGCGAGACACTGGCGATTCATCGGGAGAAGCCGCTCTGCAGTTCGTGCCATAACCGAATGGACCCGCTTGGGCTCGCGCTGGAAAACTTCAACGCCCTCGGCATGTGGCGCGAGACGGAGCGCGGCCAGCCCATCGATGCCGCCGGCAAGCTCATCACCGGCGAAACGTTTAAGGACATCCGCGACGTGAAAAAGGTGCTCGTGACGAATCATCAGGGCGCGTTCTACGAATGCCTGACCGAGAAGCTGATGACCTACGCTCTCGGTCGCGGCCTGAAGTATTATGACACGCACGCGCTCGACCAGATCGTCTCCCGGCTGGAGCGCGACGGCGGGAAGTTCTCCGCGCTGCTCACCGGCATCATCGAATCTGCCCCGTTCCAGAAACGTCGAAATCCGAGCGCGCCCGCCGATGCCCCCGCCCCGGTGGAGACGCCCAAACAATCCGAGCAACGAGCCGACAAGAAACGGTAGTCACCAGTGAATCGCGACCAAACAGTCCAGACCGGTGGCAGCCGACGTGAGGAAGCTCGTAAATCCTGTTTCCCACAGATTCAGATCGACCCCAGATTGGATTCTAGTTCTTTATCTGTGGTCGCCCTGAATCTGCGGGAGTCCTCTTCAAATTCTCTCTTTTAACCAACCTGCTTTCCCAGCCATGAAAACCAACCATCACAACCCGGACGCCGCCGCCCAACGCTTCGCCAGCCTCAGCCGCCGCAACTTCCTGCGCGGCCTCGGCGCCTGCATGGCCTTGCCAGCGCTCGAATCCGTCATGCCCACCGGCCTCATTGCCGCGAACGCCAAGGCCGCGAATCTCGCCCGCACCGCGACCGGAGCGCCGTTGCGCATGGCCTATGTCTATTTTCCGAATGGCGCGATCCAGCCCTCGTGGTGGCCGAAGGGCGAGGGTGCGGACTTCGAACTCTCGCGCACCATGCAGCCGCTCGCGCCCGTGAAGCATCAGCTCCAGGTGCTCGGCGGCATGGACCATGTGAACGCCACGCCCGGCCCTGATGGCGCAGGCGATCACGCGCGCGCCAGCGGCACGTTCCTCACCGGCGTGCGCGTGAAGAAGACCGCCGGCTCCGACATCCAGGCCGGCATCTCCGTCGATCAAGTCGTCGCGAACCAGGTCGGCCACCTCACTCGCTTTCCGTCGCTCGAACTCACCTGCGACGCCGTGCGCAAATCCGGCAACTGCGACTCCGGTTATTCCTGCGCCTACCAATACAATCTCTCCTGGCGCTCGCCGAACACGCCCGTCGCGCCGGAGCCGAACCCGCGTCTCTTCTTCGAGCGCCTCTTCGGCGGCGGCGCACCGGGCGAACGCGCGGCCGGCTTCGCGAACCGCCAGGCGCAGCAGCGCTCCATCCTGGACTTCGTTCTGGATGACGCCCGCGCGCTGCAAGGCAAGCTCGCCCATCGCGACAAGCAGAAGCTCGACGAGTATCTCACCAGCGTGCGCGAGATCGAGAAGCGCATCCAGAAGACCGAACGCTTCGGCAAGACGCCCGATCCGTCCGTGACCACGCCGGCGGGCATCCCCGGCAGCTACGAGGAATACATCCAGGTGATGTTCGACATGCTCATCCTCGCCTTCCAGACGGACTCCACGCGCATCGGCACCTTCCTCATGGCGAACGAGGGCAGCAACCGCAGCTTCGCCGAGATCGGCATCCCCGAGGGACACCACTACCTCACGCACCACCAGAACAAGCAGGAGATGATCGACAAGGTCGCGCTCATCGACCTGTTCTACATGCAGCAGTTCGCGAAGTTCCTGCACAAGATGGAGCAGACGCCAGACGTGGACGGCAAATCCCTCCTGCACAACTCGATGATCGTCTATGGCAGCGGCAACGCGGACGGCAACCGCCACAGCCATGTGAATCTCCCCGTGCTCCTCGCCGGCTCCGGCGGCGGCACGCTCACGCCCGGCCGCTTCGTGAAGCACGGCGGCGTCCCGATGAGCAACCTCCTCCTCAGCATGGCCGACCGCATGGGCGCAACCGGCGTGGAACGACTGGGGGACTCGACGGGGCGGGTGAAGATGGTATGAACTCTGCCAAAGTGAACTAGCCATCAAGAGAGCGACGATGCACTAAGCTGCCGCCGGTTCTAACTGGAGTTTCCTCAAACTTAACACTATGGAAATCGTCGATTGGATACCCTCAGTCACGACAACATCATTACTTGGGATCACAATCTGGCTCGGGAGAAATCTAATCCTTACGCGCCTGCAGAAAGCTGTCGAAACGGAGTTCGATCAAAAGCTGGAGTCCATCCGGTCTGAATTAAGGAAGAGCGAAGAGCGTTGGAAAGCGGAGCTCCGAATTAAGGAAAGTGAAATTATAGGACTGCGTGGCAGTTTGATGAGCGCGATGACTACGAGACAGATTGCGTTGGAAAAGAAAAAACTAGAAGCAGCAGAACTGGTTTGGTCAGCAGTCGTTTCCCTTTCCCCAGCCAAGGTAATCTCGCGAATGCTGGCAACAATCAAACTTGATGTTGCAGTTGAAGAATCAGTCGCAAATCCAAAGGTGCGACAAATGTTCGCAATAATGGGAGCAGGTTGCGACCTCAAGAAGCTCAATACTGTAAATGCTCACAACGCGAGACCATTCGTGTCTCCAATGGTCTGGGCTGTTTTTTCTGCCTATGGGGCGATAGTCATGGGAGCTGCAATTCGGATAGAGATCCTTAAAGCAGGGTTAACTTCTAAAAGTCTTATCGATCATGGAGCTATAACAAAACTCATCAAAAGCGCATTACCGCATCAATCATCGTTCGTGGATAAGTTTGGTGAAGCTGGTTACCATCTCCTGCTAGAAGAGCTTGAAGAAAAACTTCTAGCTGAGATCAACGATATGCTTGCCGGAAAGGAATCAGATAAGTCGAGTGCTGAACAAGCAGCGCGGATTCTTAAGCTTTCAAACGAGGTAGTTGGTTCGTTGAACGCCAATAACCCAATAGTCTCGTGAGAGTAGGCCTTGTGCATTCGTTCCTGAATCCAGCTCCGTAGTGCCTGAAAGAAAACTCACGCCGCCGCAGTGGCAAGGGCGACGACAGCGATCCTGGGGTGCGAATGTTTGAACTTTCTTTGAACGTTTTGGGGCTTTCCACGATCCGATCTTCAAACATTCACCACCATGCGCCATCACTTCCAACACCAGCCCGACCTCCA
>Ga0163153_10005408_pt1 | contig 15101 bp, 8 predicted proteins | sample OliLakLV19MP6IB1_FD_148629 | JGI IMG/M metagenome (GOLD analysis project Ga0163153, IMG submission 148629) | Freshwater microbial mat bacterial communities from Lake Vanda, McMurdo Dry Valleys, Antarctica - Oligotrophic Lake LV.19.MP6.IB-1 | ecosystem: Environmental > Aquatic > Freshwater > Lake... | reverse complement strand
GCTGTCTGTGCGGCCAGCTCGACAACAGCGAGGAAACTGCCGTCATCGTCGCGCGGGAACAGCTCAACCAGACCTACGATCATTTCAGCGCGAAGTTCGGTTCGATCTCCGAACGCGCCAACACGCTGGCGTTCCGAGGCGACCCCGATCTGCCGTTGCTCCTCTCGCTCGAGCATTACGATAGCGAGACGAAACGTGCGACCAAGGCCGCCATCTTCCGCGAACGCACTGTGCAACGACAGCGTCCGCCGCAGAGCGTTGAATCGCCGAAGGACGCCCTCCTCGTCGCATTGAGCGAACGCGGCGGCGTCGATCTCGATTACATGAGCCAGTTGCTCCGCCGGCCCGTCCGCGAGTTCCTCGGCGATTTGAAAGGAACGATCTTTCTCAATCCGCAAACCCAACGCTGGGAAACGGAGGACGAATATCTCTCCGGCAATGTGCGCGCCAAACTTCAGGCCGCCGAAGCGGCGGTCATCTCGGACCCGCAGTATCAGGAAAACGTCGAAGCCTTGCGGGCCGTGCAGCCGACAGATTTGGTGGCGCATGAAATTGACGCACGGCTCGGCAGCACCTGGATTGCGTCGGAGGACATTCAACAGTTCGTGGAAGAACTGCTGGGCGAGCGCGGCATTCAAATCGGACACGCGGCCCAGTTGGGTTTGTGGAGCGTGCGCGGCGGCTGGAGCGCGAAGGCATCCGTCGCCAACACCACCGAATGGGGCACCGACCGGCGCGGAGCGCTCGACCTCGTGGAAGACGCGCTCAATCTGCGCACGCCCACCGTCTATGATTTTGATGCGGAGAAGGAACGCGACGTTGTCAATGGTCCGGCGACCGAGGCCGCGCGCGACAAGCAGGAGAAGATCAAGGAACGGTTCAAGACCTGGATCTGGCAGAGCGACGAGCGGCGCGAACGATTGGTGCGCCACTACAACGATGCCTTCAACAACGTCCACCTCCGCACCTTCAACGGCGACCATCTCACGCTGCCGGGGGCCAGTCCGGCGATCACCTTGCGCCCGCATCAGAAGGCGGCGGTGTGGCGCATTTTGCAGACGCCGAACTGCCTGCTCGCCCATGTGGTAGGGGCCGGCAAAACCATGGTGATCGCGGCGGCGGCGATGGAATCGCGCCGGCTCGGACTGGCGCGCAAGCCGCTCATCGTCGTGCCCAATCACATGCTCGGCCAGTTCTCCTCCGAGCTGCTCATGCTCTATCCCGGCGCGAACATTCTCGTGGCGACGCGGGATGATTTCGAGAAGACGCAGCGCCAGACCTTGATGAGCCGCATCGCGACGGGCAACTGGGACGCGGTCATCGTCACTCATTCCGGGTTCGAGAAAATCCCGGTGGCGCGCGCGACGCAGGAGGAGTTCTTCCAGGCGCAGATGCGCGAACTCGACGTGGCGATGGCCGAGCAGCGGAAGGACGAAAGCTCGGGCGTGGTGAAGTTGCTGGAGCGCGAAAAGAAGCGGTTGGAAACGAAGCTGAAGGAGTTGTGCGCCACGGAACGCAAGGACGACGGACTGACCTTTGAGGAACTGGGCGTGGACGCGATTTACGTGGACGAGGCGCATGCGTTCAAGAATTTATTCTACGTTTCGAAGATGACGCGCATCGCGGGTCTGCCGCAGACCGCGTCGCAGCGCGCCTTCGACATGTTCATGAAAGTTGGCCATGTCCAGCGCGTGAATGGCGGGGGCGGCGTGGTCTTCGCCACCGGCACGCCGATCGCCAACAGTGTGGCCGAGATGTTCACCATGCAGCGGTATTTGCAGATGACCGCGCTGCGCGCGTTGCAGATTGATCACTTCGACTCGTGGGCGGCGACCTTTGGCGAACCGGTCACGGCGATGGAACTCGCGCCCGACGGTTCGGGCTACCGATTGAACACGAGGTTCGCGCGTTTCATCAATGTGCCCGAGTTGATGCAGCAGTTCCGGCAAGTGGCGGACATCCAGACGCAGGCGATGCTGAAACTTCCCGTGCCGGAAATTCGGAGTGGTCGTCCCGCCATCATCAGCGCGCCGTGTTCGCCGGAGTTGAAGGAGATTGTGCAAAGCCTCGTGAGACGCGCGGATGCCTTGCGCACCGGTCGGGTGGATCCGCGCGAAGACAACATGCTGCTCGTCACCACGGATGGGCGCAAAGCCGCGCTCGACCTGCGGCTGCATGACGCTTCGCTGCCCGATCATTCCGAGAGCAAGGTCAATCAGGCGGTGCGATTGATCGAACGCATCTGGCGCGAAACCGCAGAGCAACGCTCCGCGCAACTCGTCTTCTGCGATCTCTCGACGCCCGCCAATGGCCTCGGCTTCTCCGTGTATGAAGACATGCGGAGCAAGCTCATCGCGCTCGGCGTGCCGGAGCACGAGGTTCAATTCATCCAGGACCACGACAGCGACAACGCCAAGCTCACCCTCTTTCGCAACGTGCGCGCCGGCGCGGTGCGCATCCTCTTTGGGAGCACGCAGAAGATGGGTTCGGGCACCAACGTGCAGGAGCGTCTCATCGCGCTGCATCATCTCGACGCGCCGTGGCGTCCGTCTGATGTCGAACAACGCGATGGCCGCATCGTCCGGCAGGGCAACCGCCACGCCGAGGTGCAGCTCTATCGTTACGTCACCGAGCAAAGTTTTGACGCGTATCTGTGGCAGGTTTTGGAGAGCAAAGCCCGGTTCATCGCGCAAGTCATGACCGGCGAGAGCGACCTGCGCCGCATCGAAGACGTCGATGGAGCCGCGCTCACCTACGCCGAGGTCAAAGCCATCGCGTCCGGCAATCCGATGGTCATCGAGAAGGCGAACATTGATGTTGAGCTGGCGCGCCTCACCCGTCTGCGTGGCCAGCACTTTCACACGCAAGCCAACCTGCGCATCCGGCTCCGCCATCAGACCGACGATGTGCCGCGCCTGGAGAAACGACTGGCCGCCATCCAGCACGACATGGCCACACGCCATGACACGAGTGGAGATCGTTTCGTGATCGAGATCGAAGGCCAGTCGATCCGGGATCGCGGCATCGCCGGTGAACTGATTTATCGGCGCGCGGAGAAGATTCAGCGCAGCGGATTGGAGCGGGTCATTGGCAAGTTCGCCGGTTTTCAACTGCTCGTGGCCGACCTGCCGGTGAGCGGTCCGCAGATCCTGTTGCGCGGCGAAGCCACCCACACCGCCAAGATTAGCAACTCGGCGCTCGGCACCATCCGCTCCGTCGAATACGCCCTTCAAAACCTCGATGAAGTGGCGGCTGGTGTCGTGCAAACGATCGCCGAAACGAAGAAACGCATCACCGATCTTGGCGCGCAAATCGGCCTGCCCTTCGAGCATGAAGAGCGCCTTATCGCCCTAACCCGTCGTCAGCAGGAGATCGTCGACGCCCTCGACCTCGACAAGAACCAGGCCCCTGACCAGCTCGCCGCCGACGCAACCAAGGATGCTCCAGCCACCGAACCCGAGGGCGATGCACTGCGCGAGGAGTACGAGTGGTATTGAGCGTCGAAGCACCTCTGGCTTCGATGAGTCCATCTGTTCAAGTTTGGACTGAACGCCACCGCCATTCTCGCAGGCATGAAAATTTTCCAGGCCCCGCTGAATCTGTGACATGGACAACTCCAATGTGAGGCGGGATGCAGGTTTAAAATCCACGCAGAAACAGGCTTTACCTCCGGCATAACAGGACTACTTTTGCCTTGGTCCTGATTGCGGAACGTTTCTTCAGCGGGGTTCTCCACCCCCACCTCCTTGGCGTCCGTGATCAGAACCATTTTGTTTAGCAACACATCCAGCCTCGCTGGTGTTGCACCCATCCAACAACGGTCGCCAACCAAGTTCTCCCCAGCATTTTCCCGGCGGCACGAGGCTCGCAGCTGTTTTACGGCGAGCGTTGATCCTGCAATAAGATGCACCGCTCCTTCGGAGGACGGCAAATGCACGAATCCAGACCCTGAACCTTGAGTGCCGGTCCGAGAATCCGACTCTGGTCTCGGGTGGCGCGAATGCCGTTCTCGCGCCGGCCCGGAACAGGAGGCGGATTTCGACGGACGGGCGCTGGAGTGGCGGAAGAGCAGTCTGCGCGAAATCGCGGAGCCTTGGACGTTCCGGTCAACGGAGTCGCCGTCAATGCCCGTAATGTGCGCCGCGATTTCGTGCAGTCTGCTTCCGCCTTGGGAATCAGATGGCCTCAAACCGAGACTGGCCCGCGATGAGCATTCTACGTATGGTGGCTCATGCCGTTTGAGCGGGATCAAATGCAGCAGCGGGCCAGGCAATTGGCCACCCAGGGCGTCTTCATGGGCACGTCGTCGTGGAAACACGAAGGATGGCGCGGGACGCTCTACGACGACGCCCGGTATGTTTACCGGGGCAAGTTCGCCAAGACCCGGTTTGAGAGGTTGTGCTTGGCGGAGTATGCGGAGGTTTTCAAAACAGTGTGTGTGGACGCGGCCTACTACGCCTTTCCTCGTCGCGAGTATCTGGAGGGGCTGGGCGACCAGGTGCCGGACGATTTCCGGTTCGGCCTGAAAGTCACCGACGAAATCACGACGCGAAAGTTTCCCAACCTCGAACGCTTCGGCGCGAAGGCGGGCCAGCCGAACCGTGATTTCCTCAATGCCGACTTGTTCGCCACGGCGTTCCTCAAACCGTGCGACTACATCCGGCCGAAGATTGGCGTGCTGATGTTCGAGTTCTCCCGGTTCTATCCGAGCGACTACGAGCATGGCCGCGATTTCCTCGCTGACCTTGATTCGTTCCTCGCCAAGCTGCCGAAAGGCTGGCCCTACGCCATCGAGATGCGGAACAAAGGTTGGCTGGTGCCGGATTATTTCGCCTGCCTCGCGCGTCATGGTGTTACTCATGTGTTCAACTCGTGGGACGCGATGCCGCCGGTCAACGAGCAGATGGCACTGCCCGGCAGCCGCACTAATCCCGAACTCGTAGCCGCGCGGTTCCTGCTCAAGCCGGGCCGCAAATACGAAGACGCGGTGAAAACTTTCCAGCCCTACGACCAGACCAAGGAAGTGAACGACGAAGCGCGTCAGGCCGGGCGCGAACTCATCAAGGAAGGAAAGCAGTCGCCCAAGAAGAAGACGCTGATTTTTGTGAACAACCGTCTCGAAGGCAATGCGCTCAACACCATCGCGGCAATGCTGGAGCCGTCCGCTTGACTTTACGGCGCGGGTCGGGACGCGGGTTCGAGCGGAGGCCGGAACCATTCGCGCAAGGACTCAAACTCGGCGTTCAACCACGCGAGTTCAAATGGCGAACTGGACGAGGAACGACATTCTGCAATCCATTGACAGAAGTTTTCCACTCCGTCGGACAAGAGCGCATCCAATCTAGCCGAAGCGTCGCCGCCTTGAGTTGGAACGTGAATCGGCGTCGCGGCGTATCCTCCCACCCACCCGACCGGGAGGCGTTCCACACCTTCGTTGGGGTTGATGCCCAGCCAGAGCAGCCGGGCGAGCAAGGCCGCCAGCGCTGCCGCGCCACCACCCATCGGCCCGCAGACGCTCCACCCCGCTTCCGGCGTCGTGGTGACGATAAACTCGATGGAATCTCCCTTCGTTCTCCACGCGAGGAAGCGCGGTGTGCCGCGCCATGTCCCGGCACGGTTGAAACGAGGCTTGAGCGTCCGCAGCAGTTCCGCTTCGCGGCGAAGCGCGGCCTGTTCGTCGTCGCACTCCTGCAATTCGATGCGGACCACCAGCCGCAGCAGGCGCAGATGACGACGGGCCATCCGTTCAGGGTTCGCGACACGATAGCTGCGCAGCCGCTTGCGCAGGTTCTTCGCCTTGCCGACATAGAGGACTACCTCAGTTGCGCTGCGCATGAGATAGACGCCAGGACGCTCTGGCAGGCTTCGGAAGAAGTCCCGACCCAGGCGATCTACGAGCGGCTGGGCATCGGGCCAGAAGCGTTGTTGCGTCGGTTTCAAGCGGGCGCTTGTGAATATCAAAGGGTTGACAAAGAAGAAAGGGAATACACAACATCTGAACAGTATGACCAACCTTACCGACATCCAACGCAAAGTGTTTGAGTATGTGAGCGAGGAACTATTGGTTGGTCGAGCTGGGCCTTCATACCGTGAGATTTCCGCCCACTTTGGGTGGACCTCCTTGGGAAGTGTGGGAGGCCATATCGCAGCGATTGTCCGCAAGGGCTGGCTGCTCTCAGAACCACACAAAGCACGTTCTCTTCAGCTACCAAAATCGAAGAGACGCCCTCATCGCTCAACCAGGGCAATTCCGATTCGCGGCTCGATACCTGCGGGACGACCGGATGACAGGCGACAAGAGTCGAGCGGGTTCACGAGCATCGGCATTGAAACGCTCGGCACCAAGCCCAGCCCGCTGGCCTTCGGCCTCGAAGTGACGGGCGACTCCATGATCGGCAAACACATCGCGCCGGGCGACGTGGTGATCATCGAGCCACGGTCGAATCCGAAGAACGGCGATGTCGTGGCGGCATTGATTGACGGCGAAACCACGCTCAAGACCTTGGTGATGCGTGGCGGCAAGACTTACCTGCGCGCTGAAAACCCCAAGTATCCCAATCTGGTTCCCGCCGACGAACTGGTGATTCAAGGCGTGGCCATCACCCTCGTTCGTAAGCTGAGATGAACCCGTCGTGCCCCGTGTCATCGTCCATCTCGATGCGGACGCCTTCTATGCGTCCGTGGAACAAGCCGCCGACACGAGGCTGCGCGGCAAGCCAGTCGCAGTAGGCGGCGAGAAGCGCGGCATCATCGCGTCGGCCTCCTACGAAGCCCGAAAGTTCGGAATCTATACGCCCATGCCGACGGTGCGGGCGCGAAAACTCTGTCCCAAGCTCATCGTGCTGCCGGGGGATTATGAACGATACGAGAAGTTTTCCCGGCAGATGTTTTCCTACGCGCAGGATTTCACGCCCGATGTGGAAATCACTTCCATCGACGAAGGTTACTTCGACCTCAGTGCCGTCCGCAAAGCACCCTTGAACGTCGCGCAGACCGTGCGCGACGCCATCCGACAGTCCCTCAAGATTTCGGTGAGCGAAGGCATCGGCGCGAACAAGCTCATCAGCCAGATTGCCTCCAAGCTGACCAAGCCCGCCGCGTTCAATGAAGTGCCGTCAGGAAAGGAAATCCTTTTCCTGCATCCCCTGCCCAACAAGTGGCTGCCCGGTGTCGGCCCGCAGACTGCCCAACGGCTGAATGCTGCGGGGCTGGCCCTCATCGAGCAGATTGCGGCAATGCCGGTGGACATGTTGGGCCTGCTGGTGGGCAAACAAGCGACGCAGTTGCACCTTTTCGCCAACGGCGTGGACGAACGGCCCGTGCTGCCCGCCAGCGAACCGGCCAAATCGTATGGCCAGCAACAGACCTTTGCCGCCGATCTGACGGACGAGGAATATGCGGAAGCGGTCCTGCGCCGCATGGCGGACGACCTGATGGCGAAGGTGCGGGCTGACGGCAAGAGCGTCCGCACGCTGACCGTGAAGGTTCGCTATAACGACATGGAGGAAGACCAGTGTGGCGAAAGCCTCCTCGAGCCCACCGACCTTGAAACCGATCTCTATTCCAGGCTCCGCGTGATGCTGCGCAAAGCGTGGCGACGACGGGTGAGCCTGCGGCTCGTCTCACTGAAACTGTCGAGCGTGTATGAGGGCATGTTCCGCACAGAGCTGGCGCTGGAGGCGCGGGGGCGTCAGCACGAGGCGCAGCGACGGCTGGCTTCCATCGTGGATGACCTGCGCAGCACGCATGGACGGGAAGTGCTCCTGCGCGGACACGATTTTCGACTGCGCGATCCCGCGTTGGACAGTGCTGCGTTGCTGGCGAAAGTGAGTCCGCTCCGGGTCGTCCGTGCGTTTGGACGGACGGCGAGTTACGTCCCGCTTCGCGTCCGCAGCCATTATTCGTTTCTGGATTCCACGCTTTCACCCACGGCGATAGTGGAGCTGGCAAAGCAACACGGCTTGTCAGCCGTAGCTCTCACGGACCTCGGCAACCTGCACGGGGCCGTTGAGTTCGTTCAGGCCGCCAAGGAAGCCGGAATTAAGCCAATCCTCGGCACTGAGCTACGCGTTGGCAACAGCCCGCTCCTGCTCTACGTCGAATCCGCACACGGCTATCGAAACCTGTGTTGCCTGCTGTCGCAGCACGCAGCACAACTGGCGAGTGATGCCGACGAAGCCTCGGTCGTGAGCAAGCAACGTCATGCGTTCCGACGCGAACAGCTCCACGGACTGACCGAAGGGCTGGTTGCCGCCAGTGACGACGTGCAACTGGCCGAAATGTTCCCTCGCCGCTTCTACCGGCTCGTCACGTCCCGCGAGACGCCGGACGATTTTCCTGCTGTCGCGTGTCCGGCCATTCACTACGCCGCCGCTGCTGACCGGCAGAAGTTCGACATCCTGCAAAGCATCCGCACCCTGACCCTCCTGCAAGAGGAACACCCGGAGAAGCGACGCGGCGGGCGGCTTCATTTTCGTTCACCAGCGGAGATGACAGCCGCTTGTCAGGAACATCCCGACTGGCTGCGTCATTCGCTGGAAATCGGGGAGCGATGTCACTTTGAATTTCCGTTCGGCAAACCGCAGTTCCCGGACTTTCATCCGCCCGATGGTTCCACGCCGCGCCTCCATCTTCATCGTCTGGTCATGGAAGGCTTGCAGTGGCGTTACCGCAACCGTGCTGCGCAGTTCATGGCGCAGGCCGAGGAGGAGTTGGGCATCATCGCCGCCGTTGGCTACGAAGCCTATTTCCTCGTCACCTGGGAGCTGTTGCAGGAATGCCGCGCCAAGGGCATCGAATGGATCACACGCGGCAGCGCGGCGGATTCGTTGGTGTGCTATTGCCTCGGCATCTCGAATGTGTGTCCCGTCCGCTTCGAGCTTTACTTCAAACGCTTCCTGAACCCGGAGCGGATGGCGCTGAACAAACTTCCCGACATCGACATTGATTTCCCGCACGACCGCAAAGATGACGTGGTGCGGCTCATCTTTGCGAAGTATGGACCGGAACGCTGCGCAATGGTCGGAGGCTTCTCCACTTTCCAAGCCCGCTCGGCCTTCGCGGAAGTGGCCAAGGTCTTGGGCGTCGCAGAACGGGACGTGCGGAAGTTCACGGAACATTTCCCGTGGGGTTTTGGCGGCGGCTGGGTGCCGGATGAACCCGCCCCCAAGGGTGGTTCTGAACTGATTGAACTCCTGCGCGCCAATCCTGGAACCTGCGACTTGCCGTTCAACGAGGAGCCTTACCGGACGGCGATTGAGACGGCCGCGTTCCTTGATGGGCGTCCGCGTTATCCCAAGATGCACCCGTGCGGCGTGGTGCTGTCCCGTCAGCCCATGCACGAGCTGACGCCGACCTTCATCTCGAACAAGGGACTGGCGACGACGCACTACGACATGGATGCCGTGGAGGTCATCGGACTCGTGAAAATGGACATCCTCGCCCAAGGCGGCTTGTCAGTGATGCGCGACGCCAAGGACTCGCTGGCCAAACGCGGTGTGAGCGTGGACTTGGCAGCGTTGGAACCGTGGGAGGATGCCGAGGTGTGGAAGATGATTGCCAGTGGCGGAGCGCGGGCCGTGCATCACATCGAGTCACCTGCCATGACCACGCTGCACGGCATGACCAACGTCAAGGAAATCGACGGGCTGATTGCCATTGTCTCCGTCATCCGCCCCGGCGCAGCGAATGAATCCAAGAAGCTGTCGTTCACGCGCCGCTATCAGGGCATGGAGCCGGTGACATATCCGCATCCATCGTTGAAATCGTGTCTGCGCAGCACCTACGGCCTCGTGGTCTATGAGGAACACATCCTGCAAATCTGCGAGGCGTTCGCCGGGCTGCCAGCGGGCCGCGCCGATGTCCTGCGCCGGGCGCTGGTGAAGCAGAAGCGCACCGTCGTCGCCGAGATTGGAAAGGAGTTTCTCGCCAGCGCGCAGGCGCGTGGGCACGACGCCGCGAAGATTGCGGAGGTCTGGGAGCTGGTCACGGGCTTCACCGGCTACGCCTTCAACAAGGCGCACAGCACGGCTTACGGAGTAGAGGCGTATGAGGCCGCGTGGTTGAAGCGTTATCATCCCGCTGCGTTCATGGCCGGTGTGCTCACTCACGGCAAAGGCTTTTATCATCCGCTCGTCTATGTGCTCGAAGGTCACCGGCTCGGCTTGAAGTTTCTCCCACCGTCAGTCAATGAACCGGGACCGGCCTTCGTGCCGCATGGCCAGTCGATTCGCGTTCCGCTGCCCCGTTTGAAGGGACTCACCACGCGCACCTCAGATCGTTTGATTGCTGCTCGCGAATACGGCGCGTTTGTTTCGATGGCGGACTTCTACCGTCGGGTTGCACCAGCGGGGGAAGAGTTGGAAGCGATGATTCGCGTCGGCGCGTTCGATGAATTTGGTGAGACGCGCACGCGCCAGTTCTGGCAGGCGCAGCATCTCCTCAAAACCTTCGGTGCGACCACGGAACCAAACCAAGGCTGGCTGATACCGCCGCCCGGCCTGGAACAGTTGCCCGGCATCCCGCTCCATGAACCCACCCGCCTGGAACGTCTGCGATGGGAAACGGAACTGTTCGGTTACGCCGTCAGCGGTCATCCGCTCGAACTGTTCGCCGACGTGGCGTGGGACACCTATTGCCCCGTCAACCGCCTTGGGGAATTCATTGGTCAGATCGTCACCACCTGCGGCCTCGTCGTCGAGCAACGAACCCACCACCAAGTCACCGGCGAACCAATGAAGTTCATGACGCTGGCTGACTGGACCGGGATGGTCGAAACCGAACTCTTCGCGCAGACCTACAAGAGCTACGGCCTGGCGACCGTGCGTTATCCAGTGCTAGAAGTCGAAGCGCGTGTGGAACCGTTTGAAAACGGGCGCGGTTTCAGTCTCCGGGTGCTGAGAGCAGGGAAGCCAAGGGTGAAATAAAGAAACCTTTCGACTGTGGAGCCAATCGTGAACGAGTCAGGCAGGACGGCAAATGCACGAATCCAGACCCTGAACTCTGGGTGCCGGTCCGAGAAACCGACTCTGGTCTCGGGCGGTGCGAAGGCTGTTCTCGCGCCGGCCCGGAACAGGAGGCGGATTTCGACGGACGGGCGCTGGAGTGGCGGAGGAGCAGTCTGCGCGAAATCGCTAAGCCTTGAACGATCCGGTCAACGGATCGAAGTCACCGCGCATTTTCACGGCAGCGATTTCGCGTAGTCTGCTCCCGCCCCGTGACTCAACAGGAAAGGGAACACTGTTTCACACGCAAGGCAATCTCCACCTCCGACTCCGCCATCAGACCGAGGACGTTCCCCACCTTCAGAAACGACTCGCTGCCCTCCGTCAGGACATCGCCACTTGCCATGACGCGAGTGGAGATCGTTTCGTGATCGAGATCGAAGGCCAGTCGATCCGGGATCGCGGCATCGCCGGTGAACTGATTTATCGGCGCGCGGAGAAGATTCAGCGCAGTGGATTGGAGCGGGTCATTGGCAAGTTCGCTGGCTTTCAACTGCTCGTGGCCGACCTGCCGGTGAGCGGTCCGCAGATCCTGTTGCGGGGCGAAGCCACCCACACCGCCAAGATTAGCAACTCGGCGATCGGCACCATCCGCTCCGTCGAATACGGCCTTCAAAACCTCGATGAAGTGGCGGCTGGTGTCGTGCAAACGATCGCGGAAACGAAGAAACGCATCACCGATCTTGGCGCGCAACTCGGCCTGCCCTTCGAGCATGAAGAGCGCCTTATCGCCCTAACCCGTCGTCAGCAGGAGATCGTCGACGCCCTCGACCTCACCAAGAACCAGACCCCCGACCAGCTCGCGGCGGACATTCCCAACGACAAGCCCGTCGCCGAGACGGACGGCGACGCCTTGAAGGAAGAGTTCGAGGGTGGGTGGTATTGAAGTCCAGCTTCCGGGCGCCGTCCGTCTGGACAGGCTGCACGACCATGGTAACGCCTGCGATGATTGTCTGGAAACCAGCCGGGTTTCTGGCATGGTCGCGGGGAGTGCCTCGCAAACTCAATCTCACGCCGGCGCAGGCCGGGACGTTGCTCCGCAACGTGGCGGCGGCCCAGGATGCGGAAGAGCTCGGATGGCGGCGTCTCGCGGCGCTGTTTCCCGCGCTGATGATCCGTCTCAATGCCGCGCTGAAGGCGACGCGCGCGCAGCGGCGCAATGCCGATCTGGCGTGCCGCCATTGCCTCTGCGCGGAAGCGCTGGTGGAAGTGCTCGAAGCCCGCGCGGAAGACGGGCGCGGGCGCCAAGGGGATCGGCGCGGCGACATCGTGGACGACTACAGCCAGCTCGTTCCGGCCAGGCTCAAGGCTTTCTCCAAACGTCCCGCCGCCGAACGGCGCCGCATCCAGTCGGCGTATCCGGAGGTGGACCTGACCCTCGTGCGCCGCGCCCTGCGCGAGAAGATTCTCCAGCCTGAGTTTGCCGCAGGCGTCCTTGAAGACGCGGTGAACTACCAGGCGCTCGTGCGCAAGGTCCGCCCGGCTTCGCGCCGGCGCTGACCCGCATAGAAAAGATTCTTCCCGCCTGCTGTAACAAAAGCAGGCCCCCACAGTTACATGGCAGTGAAGGGATATTCCTTCATTGAAAAAACCAACACTGCCATGACTACCATCCTATCCACCGCCTTCCCGATGCTTTCGGAGACGGGCAAGTTCATCAACAGCGCCCTCCTTTCCCTGCCGGTTCCAGGTCAGACGGGCAGCCCGTTCCTGCTGGCCAGCGCGGTCTCGGATCTCAAGGACAAGCTCGGACAAGTGTTGACCATGATCATGCTCTTCGGGTTTCTGGTCGGCACGATCCGGATCATCGGTGGCGCGAACCAGATGCGCCGGGGCGAATCCGAGGAAGGGAAAGCCGCCATCATCAGCGGGGCGCTCATTGCCGCCGCGCCCCTCATCATGAAGATCCTCTTCGAGATCTTCTTCAACAGCGGCGCCGTGATCTTTGGCAGCTAACCCGGCGTCATGGAACCGCTGCGCATCATCGAGACCCACGCGGCCGGCGACGAATCCGCGGGCGAAGTGTGGGGACTGCGTTACGAATTGCTCTGGACCGCCCTCGGTGGCGTGGCCGCGAGCCTTCTGATCATCGCGGCGCTGGTCGGAGGCGGACACGCCACCCTCACCAGCGCCGTGCTGGCGACGGGGCCGGCGATTCTCACGGTGAGCTTCGCAATCTTTCGCCAGACCCATCCGCCCGGTCACGACACCGACCTGCTCGACCTCTGGCTGCACGGGCCAGGATTCGGGCCGTCGACCTCCCTTCAGGACGAGCTGCCATGAACTTTCCCGACGGCCATCTCATCGACGACCTGATCGTGTTTCCCCACGTCGCCTCGCGCGGATACGAACTCTCGCTGCCGGATCTGCGCGAGGCGCGGCCCGAGGTTCTGAACGAACTCTCAGACCTCTGGCACAGCGTCCTGCTGCAGATTCCCGAAGGACTGCGGATGAGTTTTCAAAGCGAACGCAGCTCCGACTTCCATCGGGTGTTAAACCGTTTCGCGCGCGACACCCTGGCTGGCGGCAATGCCTGGTCCAGACTTGTTCGTGAAGAGCGGCACACCCGTTACACCGCGCGGATGCGGGCCGGCCAGCTGGTGCGCCAGCGCACCGTGCTGTTTCTCTCGGTGCGGCTGGAAAACATGCCGGACACTTTCTCCTCCCCGTTTCATCTGGAGGAACGCTATCGCGCGGTATTGCACGAGGCGAAGTGCCAGCTGCAGCAGGCGGCCGACAAACTGACGGCGGCCCTCGCCGGCCACGGTGGACATCTCGATGCACTGAAGGACGCGGGGCATCACCGGCACTTCGCCCGCTTTCTCAACCCGTCACTGTCCGGGCGGCCGGACTTTGATCCCGTCATGACGTTTGATCCGGACCGCTCCATCCACGCGAACTGCTGGTGGTCCGAGGCGACGGGTGACGCCCATGGCTTCTTCATGGACGGCCACTATCATGCGCTCCGGGTCTTCACCCGCTGGCCGGCGCAGCTTTCCGCCACATCCCTCCAATCTCTGTGGGAACTCCCCGGCCCGAACCACCGGGTCACCGTCAACATCCGCAGCCGGGCTGTGAAGGAGGTGATCAAGCGCGAAGAGATCGGGCTGCGCCGGCTTCAGGGACAGCTGGCGGCGGAAGGCCGGCCCAGTCTGATTCCGAAGATCGAAAAGAAACGCAAACGGATTGAGCAGCTGGCCTCGATGCTTCTTCGCCCGTTCGCCGTTGAGATCATCGTCCATACCTGGGCGCCGACCCGGGAGGCGCTCGCCAGCCAGTGCGCCGCCGTCGAGCAGGCGATTCAGGGGTCAGGGGCGCAATATTTCGCACCGACTCTGCCCACCACCAACAAGCGGCTGCTGGCGCAAACCTGGCCGGGCTATCCGTGGGGCTCCTACACGCACTACCAGCTCCATGCGAGCAGCGATTATCTGCCCAGTCTGCTGCCCCTGGGGACGAGCTTCACCGGGCATCTCAACGAAGCCGAAGCTCTTTTTGAAAGCCCGCGCGGCAGCCTGGTTGGAATGCGCACGACGAGCGGCGGGCAGCCGCTTCATATGGTGATCTGCGGCGGAACCGGAGCCGGGAAGAGCATGCTCCTGGGTGAGATCATTACCCAGATCGCGCCGTTCTTTGGTTCCATCGTCTTCCTCGACTTTGGCGGCTCGCACGAGACCGTGGCGCGCGCGCTCGATCCGAAGTGTCGCTCCGTCGTGCTGCACCCCAATTCGCCCGACACCTTCAATTACGTTGGCACCGGGGGAACTCCCCTGACCAACGAGCATCTGGCGGATGCCGCCGCCATGGGCTCCATCATGTGCGGGACCACGGCCACCGAACGCGAGGATCGGCTCCGGCGCGTCGCCCTCTCCGAGGCGGTCACCCAGCTTTACACCTCGCGGTTTAATCAGCTGGAACGCCAGCAACCCGAACGCGCCCTTGAGATCGCGCGCCTCGCCCTGGCCGTCCGTCAGCACGGTGGCGCCCAGGCAGACCCGCTCGAGGCCTTCATTGATTTCCGCGACTGGCGGACCCTGCATCCCGACGAGGCGCAGGCGAAGCTGGCGGCGTATTCGGAAGGGGACGCCGTCACGTTCC
>Ga0163153_10005406_pt1 | contig 15108 bp, 15 predicted proteins | sample OliLakLV19MP6IB1_FD_148629 | JGI IMG/M metagenome (GOLD analysis project Ga0163153, IMG submission 148629) | Freshwater microbial mat bacterial communities from Lake Vanda, McMurdo Dry Valleys, Antarctica - Oligotrophic Lake LV.19.MP6.IB-1 | ecosystem: Environmental > Aquatic > Freshwater >... | reverse complement strand
GTGTAAAAAGTCCCGTAGGGACTATATCTATGTAGATAATCCCAAATGAGATGTTGCCCGTTCCATAGGAACGGTATGTTTGCCAAAAAAATACCCTTCCTACGAAACGGTTTGAAAATTCTATTGGGTGGAGCTACAAAGATGTACTCCCTACGGGACTGAAAACATAGAGCGACAATTTTAAATGCGCCCTTTGTTCAATATTTCAAATTTGGAAACCACATCAAATAATTCTTCATTATGATAATTTTTAATATTTTTCGGCTTTCTGTGCCTTCAGTTTATTAAGAAAATTAGTGAATAATGCTGTATGGTTTTCCTCTGTATCTGCCTGCTTTAATTGTACTATCATGTGGGCTAAAGCGTTTTGAATATACAGATCGTCTTTACCATAATCCCATATAGGATTATAGCATTCACCAAAGAGTTGCTCAAAATCCCATTCAACAGATACAATGCGGGGCACATCGTTTTTATCTCTAAAAACAGTTTTTATATAATGGTCTAACCTGTACAAAAAAAGATCGGTTAATGCATGAATACTTAATACTGCCGTTTCAGGGTCGTTAATGCCGGGACTTAATGCTTTAATAGATACTTCAGCAAGCTGATGATAGCCATAATAAGGGTTTTGTTCCAAAGGTTGCCCGGTGTAAAAATCTATCGGTATAAATATTTTTTTTATATCCTTTTCTGCTAATTGTTTAGTGCTATAAAAAATTAAAAGTGGCGATCCTTTCAAAAGGTATGCACCCGCAGGATGTAAAAATTGTATTGTACCTTCATGTTCACAAGCAAATTTCATTAATTCTCTTTCATTAAAACCCTGGTAATAGTCAGAAGAAAACATCGAGATCGTTTGTCCTTTTGTTTCTGGCGCCGTGTAAACTTGCGGATGCTCAGCATTGCAAATTCGATTAAGTGTAAGCAATGTTTTTTTATGTACTCGTGTAATAATAGTTTCATATTTTACTGATTGGGTAACGTAATGCAGAAAATAAATAAACAGAAAAATATCTCCTACAGTAAACAGCAATAACAAATAAATACTTAGTGCAGGTACATAAACGCCAGAATCAATATCACGTATTGAACTCAATAAAAATAAAGCATACACGATGGTGCCAATATAAAAGCCAAGTATTGTTTGCTGAAACCGATTGCCAATCATACTGCTGAGCATCCTGTTGCTCATTTGTGAGGCTGCTTGGCTAAGCAAAATCATCACCATAGAAAAGCTAAATACAGTAAGCGAGATTATACCGCCAACTATTGTTGATACTATTGAAAGTGCGGTTGAAGCGTCTTTCAGTCGTACCCAGCTAAAATTTGACTTAAAATGCTTTCCCGTTTGAGAATAGTCAAACTCAAGCATAAGCCGCGAAAGCAATAGAAAACCAATTGCTGTGATTGCCGGATAAAATGCAATGCTGTCCGTAATCTTGGTATAAGTTTTCCGTATGTATTTTGAGAATTTGTTCATAAAACATTTTATGCGATGCGTGTTATTATTCTATTCTTTTCGTCAGTAAGGGGCAAGAAAGAAGCACTCACTTCACTATGTGCTTGGTGCAAACACCAAGCCCTGAAAAATATTATTCATAAAGTTTATCTTTTATGTTCAGCTTAGTTGCCGGGTAAATCAAGTCATATTCTTTATCGACCAGTTTTTTATTTTTGTTCATATAATCTATTCTCGAAAGCAAATGAGCGATCAATGCAATATGTATGTCATCTTTGTCCTCCGCATTTGCAATATACCATGGGGAATATCCGAAATTTGTTTTCTCCAGCATTTCATTTCTCGCTGTGGAATACTTTTTCCACATTTTTTGTGCTTTCTCGTCAATAGGACTTATTTTCCATTGCTTCAATGGATCATCTTTTCTTGCGTCAAGACGTTTTTCCTGTTCCTGTTTGCTGATAGATAGATAATACTTCATTACAACAATGCCTGTATTTTCCAGCATATTTTCAAATAAAGCCACATCAGTAAAAAAATCTTCATACTGTTTTTCAGTACAAAAACCCATGACATGTTCAACTCCAGCCCTGTTGTACCAGCTTCGGTTAAATATCACGAACTCTCCGCCTGTAGGAAGATATTCTGAAGTTTTACCAGCTCAATATAAAGTTGGTGGAGAAGTTGTTTTTTTTCTTTTTTCATTATTTTAAATTTTATTTTGGTGAATTCTTTTTTAATGCCTCAAATCCTGAAACCACATCAAACAATTCTTCGTCAATGGAACTCTGCCGCAGCCGGTGATATTTTTTGTTAAGATAATCCAGCATGTCACTTATGTTTTTTTCGGCTCTTTGCATGGCATCCAAACGGCTTGCATTTTCACTTGCCATTGATTCAATACAGGCTTTAAACAAGGAAGTGAAAAGGTACTCGTTAATTAATGCTTCCAGGGTAGGTTTTGCCTCACCTGCTATCTCTGGAAGTAATTTGGTGGGCCATTTAATTTCCTCTAAAGACGCTTTCCATTTTTCATCCAATGGCAGGAAGCGTTGCATAATGGGTGTATAACCTGCACCGTCTTTTGGCTGGCTATGAAAAATATAGAACTCCTGAATGTCTTCTTTAACCTGGCTGTCTTGGCTTCTCCCCAGAATCTCTGCGATAAGCGGCGTAATGGAAGTGATGTCATTCGGAACAGGATATAATTTTGCGGTACTTAGACCGTTATCCGACAACAACAACTGAACCCTTTCTCCAATACACCATATTTCTTTTTTTCCAGGTAACGCTTTGAGCGAAGCCGTTACGAAATCGGCCATGGAATCATTAAAACGTGCGACAAGTCCCTGGTCTGATCCAAAAACGATGGCACAAATTGTTGCCTCGTCGTTCTTTTTTGCCTGTTTTATTTCGCTGATCGCTTCAATCTTTTCTGCTTTGAAATAAGCGATGATGCCTAATGCCACTGTGTTGTAATAATCCCTCAATGCATTCACTGCCGTTTCGTATTGAACAATATTAGAAGCCGCCATTGCCTTCATGGCACTTACGACAGACTTCAGGTCTTTGGCACCTTCGGTTTTGCTTCGTAATTTTTCTAAAGTATCCATTACTTTTTATTTTGATCTGGTTTCTTCTTGTCCTGATTTTCTTTTAGGTTTTATTTGTCCTGAAAAGGTGTGAGGATCGTTCCAGCAATCTTTAAAATCGTCTTGCTGTCTTCATCACTCAGTTTGTCATTTGAAAACAATCGCTTGATTATTTCATTGGGAAAATTGTTGAAATTTTTAAGCAAGGCATCTTGTGCATCCTTAATGTTTTCGAGCGGTATCGTATCCAGTAGACCATTTTTCAACGCAAGCAAAATAACGATCTGTTCCGAAACCTGCATCTGCTGTAACTCTGGTTGCTTCAGGCATTCCCGTATGCGTTTGCCATGCTCAATGGTCTTTTTCGTATTTTCATCTAACCTTGTTCCGAAGCGGGCAAAGGTTTCCAGTTCTTCAAACTGGGCGTATTCCAATTTTAAATTAGCAATGGAACGGTAAGCAGGCAACTGAGCCTTACCGCCGACCCTTGATACAGATTTTCCAACATTCACCGCAGGTAAAATTCCAAGCGCAAATAATTTGGGAGATAGATAGATTTGCCCATCCGTGATGGAAATGAGATTGGTGGGAATGTAGGCAGAAATATTTTGTGCTTCCGTTTCAATGATAGGCAAAGCTGTCAAAGACCCACCTTTCAGGTTATCGCTTAAATGCGTTGATCGTTCTAATAAACGGGCATGGATATAAAAAATATCCCCCGGAAAAGCTTCCCGTCCGGGAGGTCTTCTCAGTAATAAGGATATCTCCCGATAAGCACGGGCATGATGCGTAAGGTCATCATAAACAATCAATACATCTCGTCCCTGTTCCATAAAATATTCTGCAATACTTGTGGCAGCATAGGGTGCGATATATTTTAAGCCGGGTGAATTATCTCCTTCTGCCACAACAACGGTAGTATAAGCTATAGCACCTTCCTCTTCCAGGTGGGCAATAACTTTTGCAACAGCAGAAGAACGCTGACCAATAGCGCAATACACGCATAAAACATTTTTATCTTTTTGGTTCAGGATGGCATCAATTGCAATGGCGGTCTTGCCGGTCTGCCGATCACCTACAATTAGTTCCCGCTGTCCACGACCAATAGGGATGAGTGCATCAATCACTTTAATGCCGGTTTGCAATGGAACGCTAACTGCACTGCGATCCATGATGGCAGGTGCCGGGCGTTCGATCGGTAATCGTTGTCGGCTCACAACAGCACCTTTATTATCTAATGGGTTACCCAGCGGATCAACTACTCTTCCAATCAAAGCATCTCCTACAGGAATATCCATCACACGACCAGTTCTTTCTACTTCATCGCCGGCAGTCAATAATGAATCTTTGCCTAACAGGATTACACCGATCTCATCTTCATCAATGTTGTAAGCGATGCCAAAAAGATCGTTGGGAAACTGAAGTAATTCTTCAAACCCTACATTCGGTAACCCGGAGACTTTTACGACGCCTGTTGACACACTGGTTACTTTACCAATTTCACGTGGTGAAACAGGAAACACATATTTGTCTATACCATTTTCCAATAGCTCAAATACATTTTTAGCGCTCGTATTTAATTCCGTCTCTGTCATACTATGCTGTTACTGGTTTGCCATTCATTTCAGGCTTTGCATTTTGCTGGTCTTTTGTAGTCGCAGCTATATTCTTTTGAAGTGCATTCAAATATTCTGCAAAGCTCCAGGCGAGTTTATAACCGTTTGTCGTAAGCTCAATGCCACTGATCAATTCAGGCGATGTTGTAAACTGTAGCGTTGCTTTTGTTCCAAGCGTTTCGTTCACAACATCTTTGATAGCAGCCTGTTGCTCTGGAGGTAGCTCAAATGCGGTTTTCACTACAATATTGTTTGTATTGGATTTGAAAGCGGTTATGAATTGCTGTTTTTCATCATCATTCAGTGCATGAAGGCGTTTAATAAAAGTGTGGACCGATTGTTCATCAAGACTTGATGAAGCCATTTCTTTCAATGCTTTTTTTGTGATGGCAAAAACCTGTTGTTGTGTTTTATCGGCAGTTGCCAACGCATCAGCTTCCTGCTTTTCTTTGATACCATTTTCAAGGTTGGAACGAAACGTATTGGCTTCATTTTTTGCATCTTCCAACAGCTTGTCCCGTTGCGCATTTGTATCGGCAATGACTTTGTCCGTCATCGCTTTTTTCTGTGCATCAAATTCATCATTCCTTTTTTTAAAGTCAGCCTGCTCTTTTTCGGCCACTGCTTTTTTATCATCCGCATCCTGTATTTGTGCGGTAATTTTTTTTTCTCTTTCGTCAATGGCGTTGAGTATCGGTTTGTATAAAAACCGTTTCAGCAACCAAACCAAAATGAGAAAATTAATTACCTGCGCTATTACCGTAAACCAGTTAATGCTCATGATAAGTTATTTTGCAATGATGTGGTTCCAGAAGGGATTGGCGAAGATGAGTATCATCGAAACCACGAAACAGTAAATGGCGGTTGATTCGATCATGGCTAGGCCAACAAATAACGTTCTTGTAATTGTTGGCGCAGCATCAGGCTGTTGAGCAATTGAACTCAAGGCAGATGATACGGCTTTCCCTTCGCCTAAAGCAGGCATCATGCAACCGACGAATGTTGTAAGCCCGGCAGTAATGATTGACGCAATAGCAATTGCAGTAGTACTATCCATTTTATTTTTATTTAGTTGTTATTGATGTTGTTTTTTTAGTTTCTTTAGCATCGTTCACAGCTGCTGCGATATACACTGTTGCCAGAATACTGAAAATATATGCCTGTACGGTGCCTGTGAGTAAACCCAGCGCATTCATGATGACAGGAAATATAAAAGGCGAAATGCTTAATAGAATCGCAACGATCATTCCGCCACTCATGATGTTGCCAAACAATCGTACCGCCAATGCAAGTGTGCGTGAAATTTCGCTGATAAGGTTAAAAGGCAACATGATAAAAGTTGGCTTCAGGTATGATTTTAAATAACCTTTTAACCCACTCTTGCTGATACCGAAAAAGGGCACTGCTATAAACACACAAAGCGCCAATGCAGTTGTGGTAGAAAGGGATGCTGTGGGTGGCGTATAGCCAGGGAATATGATACAAATATTGGCAACACCGATAAACAAAAATAGCGTACCGATAAAGCCAATATATTGCTCTGGTTTGCGTAAGCCAATTTCCTTAATCTGTTCGTTGATGCCGGTAACGATCATCTCCAGAAAACACTGCCAGCGGGAGATATGAATATCCGTTTTCAGTTTTCTTGTAACCAACGCTGCTGTTAATACCAGCAGCAGCATAATAGCCCAAGTGGTAACCAGGGTAAGATTGATGGTAATAAAACCATGCTGCCAGAAGATGGTTTGGTCGGGACTAATCTCCATGTGAATGCTCTTTTTTTATTAGCGATTGTTTTGCATCAATTGTTTTGGTAAAATAAATGACTATAAACCTTGCGGCTATAAAACCAACTAAACAACTAATAAGACGTTGCCAGCTTCCGGAACTGATAAAATAAAATCCAATCAACACAATGCCAATACGAACGATAAAACCGCCCATAACCCACAGCGCCGGCATTTTAGCAGCAATTATTTTTTTTACCGTGTACCAAAGCCCGCCAAAGAATATAACGCCCAACCCAATTCCTGCAACAAAGGCTGCTATCATTAATAAATTATCATTCATCGTTTTCATCTTTATTGTTATGCATCTCTTTATCTTCCTTATTAACCCAGTGCCATGCGATAAGACTTCCGCTGAATAATCCAATCACTAAAAATGTAAGCGTCCAGGAGAAGGATTGCGGATATTTTCTATCGAGCCAAAATCCAAATGCAGCGCCCAGTAAAGTGGGCGCCACCACCGACCAGCCCACCATTCCCATCATGCCTAATCCAAGCCACACGCCTTTATTTTTTTCACGTAACGCCTTTAGTTTTTGCTTCTCTTTTTCAGCAATTCGCCGGCTAAAATATCCTTCATCCTTTTTGTTAGCTGGTTCCATAATTAGTGATTTATAAATTTATCAAAGGCGTAAATGAAACCACTTTCAAGTTTTGCTGTTACAGAAAGTGCATTGATTTCCGCTTCTTCCTGCTGCGTAAAATTTTCCTTCACCAGATCACTTAATTTGCCCAGTTCAACACCGCCAATGGCATTGCGGACTGATACCAAAACTTCCCTGCCTGCCTTCACCAGCACCCCTGCATCAACCGCTATGTATTTTGTTCCCTCATTTTTTGTTTCATACATAAAAATTCCCGGTACCAAAGCCGCCACACAATCGAGCCGTTGCGGCAGCAATCCATAGGAACCTTTACTTGTTTCCATCACAATGTTGCTTACATCGTTTTCGTCAGCAAACACTTTGAATGGGAGTAATATTTTAAGGTGCATTAATTGTGTGTCCATATTTTTGCCCCAACTCCTAAAGGGGAGTTGGCAGATTTAAATGATTCGTTATTTCATCTATTGATCCAATCATATAAAATGCACTTTCAGGATAGTCCTTAAATTCATCTGCCAGGATGCGTTCGCATCCATCTAAAGCGTCTTCTAAACTCACTTGTTTCCCTTCGATACCGCTGAATTGTACTGTTGCAAAAAAGGGTTGGGTAAGAAACCGTTCAATGCGCCTTGCACGGTTCACCACGTTGCGGTCCTGCACCGATAACTGTTCCATGCCCAGCATGGAAATGATGTCTTTCAGTTCTTCATATTGCGCCAGTGTTTGCCGTATTTTTTGCGAAAGGTTATAATGCCTTTCGCCGATAATTCCCGGCGTAGACATTTTAGAATTCGACTGCAACAAATCAATAGAAGGATACAAACCTTCACTTGCTTTTTTTCTTGACAAGGCGATGGAAGCAGAAAGGTGTGAGAAGGTGTGCACGGCGGCAGGATCTGTAAGATCATCCGCAGGCACATATACCGCTTGTATTGATGTGATGGCGCCGGAATTGGTATTAGCGATCCGTTCTTCCAGTTCCGACAATTCCGTTCCCATTGTGGGCTGATAACCAAGCCGTGAAGGCATTTGCCCCATTAATCCGGATACTTCCATTCCTGCTTGAATAAAACGAAAAATATTATCGATCAATAACAAGACATCACGGTGTTCATCATCCCGAAAATATTCCGCCATCGTCAACGCTGCATGGCCTACACGAAAACGTGCGCCTGGCGGTTCATTCATTTGACCGAACATCATCACCATATCTTTCAGTAATCCGGCTTCTTTCATGGCGTTGTACAATTCATTGCCCTCCCGGCTACGCTCACCAATCCCGCAAAACATACTCACGCCTTTATTATGACCAACCATGTTGTGGATCATCTCGGTAAGCAAAACTGTTTTGCCTACGCCTGCTCCACCGAACAATCCGGCTTTGCCGCCACGTTCCAGTGGTATCAACACATCGATGGCTTTAATGCCTGTTACAAATACTTCAGATTTGGTGGAACGGCTTGCCAATGGTGGCGGTGGCTGTTGCACATTGCGTTGTTGCATGCCCACCAAAGGTTCAAGATGATCAATGGTGTTACCAAACACATCGAACATGCGCCCAAGGATTTCTCTACCGACCGGAACGGTGAGTTCAGTTCCGTTTGTTTCTACAATCATGCCACGAGACAATCCCTGGGTCGGATTTAAGGCAATACCACGCACTGTGCAATTATCCAATTGCGCCAATACTTCAATAGATATTTCTTTATTTTTTCCTGAGTGTAGTAAAGTATAAACAGGCGGAAGATTATTTTCAAACCTTACGTCTATAACACTGCCACGAACAGAAATAATTTTCCCAGACTGTAATTTTTCAGCGGGTTGTTTTTCTTTATCATTCATGTATCAATGGTTCGTAAAACTAGTTCCGCGTCCGGCAGTTGGCGTATGAATCTATGGCCCTATTTCCCCTTCCTCTGCGTTGCTCCTCGGTTAAAATATCCCGTATTTCGCCCTTTTACCCGCCGTAGCCTTGGCGAAGGAGGGCTCCTGCCTAATTGAGCAAAAATTAGCCTCCCCAATTGCTACGCCATTGACTGAACGCGGCACTAGTTCTTTACGAACCAATGATTGTGCTTGATTATCGTAATTGTAAAATTACGCTGTAAAAGTCCCAGTTTTTCGGGTGGAGCGGGTTACACAATTCTGTCAATAAATTATATAATTCACACATTGGCTGTTTTTAAACACAAAAACACCTGCACGCAGGCAATGTCATCAGGGCTGCAACTGTAAACGGTATCGAATTGAGCGTCCGAACGAACAGGGAAATAAAATTTGCCGTTTGCAGCCTGAATCCAAAATCCTGAACACGCTCGTAGTCAAATGCTATACTGTGATTAAAGTAATTTTGATGATTTGAGTGATTAAAAGTCCTTGATTTTTAAGTGATTACTGAAGTTCAATTTTCAAAATCACTTTGCGTTGACTATATATCAAAAATTACCAGTAACGAACACGGGATTTTCAGGATGTGTTCTTAGTTTTGAAATTAAGGCATTAGTTTTTTCATCTGAGGAAATTCCATAACCGTTTACCAACACTCCTTTCACGTTAAATTTCGGAGAGGAGATAGATTCTGGCCCTTTATACTGTTTTCATATAGCCTGCCAGCAGTTTCTGCAATCATAAATTCTTCATTCGTTGGGATTACATAAACTTTTACATGATCATCATCATTAGAAATATGTCTGCTATTTTTATTATTTTTTTCTTCATTTAAATTAATGTTTAAATACCCTAAATCATTGCAAATGCGTTCACGAATCGCAGGTGCATTTTCTCCAATACCGCCTGAAAAAACCAGCGTATCCAACCCGCCTAAAACTGCTATATAAGCTCCAATATATTTTTTGATGTGATAACAGAATACTTCAATTGCTAATGCCGCATCTTTATTCTCTTTTTCCAGCCGAAGCAGGTCTTGCATATTAGAACTGACACCAGAAATTCCCAGCAATCCGGATTGATGGTTAATCAAATTATTAAAATCTTTTGCATTCATTCCTTTCTGCATCAAATACCAGGCGACACCGGGATCAAGATCGCCGCTCCTTGTGCTCATAGGTATGCCCCCGGCAGGCGTAAAGCCCATGCTCGTATCTACACATTTCCCCTCTTTCACTGCGGCAAGGCTGGCGCCATTGCCAAGATGTGCCAGTATAATTTTTCCGTTTGCTTCTGCTTCATTTTGATCTTTAATCTCCTGCATTAAATAGCTATAAGAGATGCCGTGAAACCCATACCGCCGAATACCTTCTTCATAATAGCGTTTTGGAAGGGCAAATGTTTTTGCCACTGCAGGAATGGTAGTATGAAAGGCTGTGTCAAAACAGGCAACCTGCATCAAAGAGGGAAATTCATTTTTAAACAATCTTACCATTTCTATTTCTGCCGGAAGATGATCGGGGTCGTAATCACTGATTTGATTTATTTCATTCAATAAATCTTCGTCTATTATTTCAGCCTGTGTATGCTTCATTCCGTGAACAATGCGATGGCCTATGCATATCACCTGTTCAAAATCCTTTTGTTTTTTTAACCATTCGATGAGCACTTCAGCGGCTTCTGTAAAATTTTTCGCATCAATTTTTATTTCATTTTTTTCCCGGATATTGTTGATAACAGTAAACTCAGGCCCGTTCAACCCAATTCTTTTTATCTGTCCTGAAAAGATTTTAATAAAATTTTCAGCCATATCGTATAAGGCGAATTTGATGCTGGACGAACCACCATTTATTACCAGAATATTTTTATTTTTCATACACTGGTTTCAAATCCGAACGATAACAATTTTTCACAGGTTGTCTCATAGTTTACATGCCAAATTCCTTTTATACCCATACTTTCAGCAATGGTTATAAATACTTCTGTGTCATCAATATAAAGCACTTCATCCGGCTGCACGTGCGCCATGTCAAGTGCCAGTTTAAAAATGTTCTTGTCGGGCTTGCGTATGTGTACATACGTGGAAGAAACAAAAAAATCAATAAAGCTCGCTAATCCAAATGCCTCAATCCTGTAGGTATTTAACTCTCTTGCTTCATTACTTACTGCAATGATCTTTAAACCATATCGTTTTTTTAGCCTCTTTATTAATTCAATCATTTCCGGGTACGGCTTAGACTGGCTAAACATGAATTGCCGGAATGCATCTTTGGTGAAATCCCTTGGTTCATAAAAAACAGCAATGTCTAAATACTCGTCCGCAGTAAGTTTGCCTATTTCATAAGTTTCGAAGGCAATGGCATGCCTGGCATTTAAATCTTTGTAATCAAGGTTGAATTCCGCTGCAGCAAGCTGCCGCAATTCATGCCCCCACCCATTTGTCAGCAGCACTTCGCCAATGTCCAGAAACAGTGTTGTTATATTTGTTGTTGATTTCATTTCTCATTTTCTAAACGGATTATCATATTTTTCATTTGCTCAATCTCCTTCTCTTGTGCTTTAATTATATCATCAGCCAATTTTCTAACTTCTGGGTCTTTAATATCAGCCCGTTCACTTGTAAGAATGGCAATTGAATGGTGAGGAATCATGCCCTTCATATAAAGCACATCACCTATTATTGGGCTTTGCATACGCACAAGCGACAAAGCAACACTAAAAAGCAACCCACAACCAACCAAAATTCCCACATTTTTTTTTCGGTTTGTGTACATTCCTTTCATTATAAGAAACATGATAACACCCATTACTGATATGCCCAAACAAGCCATGTACAAACGTGTCATACTAAAATACACATGATCTATTGCATATGTATTAAGGTACATAGTACAATACATAGCTATAAAAGACAACCCTAACATAATGTAGAATTTACGGTAGCTATTGCCGCTTTTTTTTTGCATGGTTGTTTCCATTTCTTTATTTTTTAAACGTTATTGAGTGTTTTTTTAAGGGCAACGAAGTTATCATGTGCAGTAAGTTTTATTCATTTCAGTTTGTGAACTGCAGCACATAATGGTTTCATTGCCCATTAATTATTTTTGGATTTCATTTTCGGCGTCTGCCTCTCATGAAAAAGACAATAATGAGAATGACGGCTATCGGAATGATCCACATACCCCAACCCATGCCCCAGCCCCAGGAATGATCGTTCATCATTTTATTGATAATTTAAAATTTCTTCAGATACACTGTTGCCTGCCCTTCAGTTGCGCTGTTGCCCGTTAATTATTTTTGGTTATAAACCCGTTCCTTAAAATAATCATTCAGCTTTTCACCTTCAGCATTTTCGCATTAATAGCAACTACAATGGTACTTACACTCATGAACACCGCACCTACTGCAGGAGTTAACAGAATGCCCCATTTGTAAAGCACACCTGCAGCAAGCGGTATTGCTACCACATTGTAGCCGGTTGCCCAAACTAAATTCTGAATCATTTTGCGATAGGTTGCTTTGCCGAACAAAATCAAACTTGTAATGTCTTTCGGGTTGCTGTTTACTAAGATTATTCCTGCCGTTTCCGCTGCAATGTCGCTTCCGCTTCCTACTGCAATTCCTATATCGGCTTGTGCTAATGCGGGTGCATCATTTACCCCGTCGCCGGTCATGGCAATGAATTCTCCTTTAGCCTGCAGTTCTTTTATCTTTTCTAATTTTTGTTCCGGTAACATTTCTGCAAAATATCCATCCATCTTTAATTCATCACTTACGCTTTTTGCAACGGTTGCATTATCACCGGTAAGCAAAATGGATTTGATTTTATTATCGTGAAGCGTTTGTATTGCTTCAGCAGATTCAGGCCTTATTTTATCTCCCAATGAAATGTACCCTACCAATTTACCATCCACGATAATGAAAACAATTGTTTCGGCATTGCTGCCTGCATAATTTTCGGGTAATGCAATATTATTTTCTTTGAGATAACCCGGGCTTACTACTTTGACCTTTTTCCCCTCTACTTCTGCTTCAATTCCTTTTCCGGTGATCGCTTTGAAATTATTTACTTTAGGAATAGTAAGGGAAAGTTCTTTTGCTTTGGCAAGTATCCCGGTTGCAATAGGATGTTCGGAATTTTGTTCTAATGCCGATGCGATGCGAATGATTTCCTTTTCATCCAACCCTGATTGCAACGATTTAATTCTTGCTACTTCAAATTTTCCGATGGTGAGTGTTCCTGTTTTATCAAAAATGAGGGTGGTGATTTTTCGGGAGTTCTCAAATGCTGTTCTGTTTTTTATGAGCAATCCGTGTTTTGCTGACAGCGTTGTGGAAATGGCAACCACTAATGGCACAGCTAACCCAAGTGCATGAGGACAACTTATAATAATCACCGTTACCATTCTTTCCAATGCAAATTGAAGCGTCTCCCCGTATATCAACCAAAAAGCAAATGTTCCAAAGCCGAGCGTCAATGCAACGATGGTGAGAACGAGTGCTGCCCTGTCAGCCAGCAGTTGTGTTTTTGATTTTGATTTCTGTGCATCATCTACCAGCTTGATTACTTTGGAGAGATAAGAATCTTTTGCAGCATGGGTAACGGTAACTTTTATAGAACCATTGCCATTGATGGAACCCGCAATTACTTTTTGGCCTTTTGTTTTTTTTACCGGAGCTGATTCACCGGTGAGCATGGATTCGTTTAAATAACTTTCTCCTTCTGCAATTAATCCATCGGCTGCAATTTTTTCTCCGGGTTTAATAAGAATGATGTCGGCTTCTTTAAGCGAATCTGTTTTTACATCGGTTATTTTATCGCCACTTACAAGATGCGCCTCATCGGGCATTAACTTTACAAGCAATTCCAGTTCCCTGGATGCGCCTGCAATGGATTTCATTTCGAGCCAATGACCAAGCAGCATAATGGTAATTAATGTTGCCAGTTCCCAGAAAAAATCCTCGCCCTCTAAACCAAAAACAGTTGCCGTGCTGTATATATACGCCGTTGAAATAGCTACTGCAATGAGTATCATCATTCCCGGTGCACGGGTTTTTATTTCATTCCAAAATCCTTTCAGAAAAGGGAAACCGCCATAGAAGAAAACAACAGAGGATAGTGCAAAGGCAACATATTGCGAACCCGGAAATTGCCAGTTTATGCCCACAAGCATTTGAAGCATGGGAGATAATATCATAATCGGAATAGAAATCCCCAGACAAATAAAAAATCTCAACCGAAAATCTGCAATCATTTTATGATGGTCGTGTCCCTGCATTCCCATTGGGGCATTACCGTGCTGCATTTTGGCATGTTCCTCCTTACTCATGTCCATTTTCTCATCGCCTTTCTTGGAAGGTTCATCCCCGGATGATTCTTTTTCTGATGGTTTCTCCGCGCTCATTTTTGCATGCTCCTCTTCGGTCATGTCCATTTTTTTCGAATCATCTTTTTTCGAAGATTTCTCTTTTGATGATGGTTTTTCGTAATCTGCTTCTTCCTTCATTTTTTTCTTTATTTTATTAACAGTAGAATAAATTCCATAACCAACCATTAGGCCAATGAAAACATACACCCATACGGGAATATTTTTACCAGCTATAATCAGGTAGAGGTATGCCGATATAAAAAAGAAGCCAGTTAATAAAACAGGAAGTACAATTGATTTTTTATTTTTAATATTCTTTATAATACGGTAAAGCGAAATAAAGAAAAATGGAATAGCACCTAAATAGATGCTGCCAAAGATGAACGGATTTACGTTGTATTTTTCACCAAGGCTTAAAAACCATTCCTTAAAAGTTTCCCACCATTCCATTAGCCAAATATTTTAAAAGCAACGTGTAATAATTTTATTAAGCCTGAGCTTAAAGTCTTCTGCTTATGCCTTACAATAAGCTGTTGGTTAATCCTTGTAGCAACGGGATAAGGATATATCTTATTAAAGATGCTACTGATTGATAACCCCAAAGTGTTAGCCAATATTAGTTCCTGTATGAGTTCCCCTGCACCAGGTGCAATCATTGTGCCCCCAAGAATTTTTTCTTTCTTGAAGAAGCCGCCTTTGCTGATGTAAAGAATAGTTCTGGCGTATCGATAATTATCCGTAACTGCCCTGTCGTCACCACTAAAATCCTGTTCTAATTTTTCGTACTTAA
>Ga0163153_10005405_pt1 | contig 15111 bp, 13 predicted proteins | sample OliLakLV19MP6IB1_FD_148629 | JGI IMG/M metagenome (GOLD analysis project Ga0163153, IMG submission 148629) | Freshwater microbial mat bacterial communities from Lake Vanda, McMurdo Dry Valleys, Antarctica - Oligotrophic Lake LV.19.MP6.IB-1 | ecosystem: Environmental > Aquatic > Freshwater >... | reverse complement strand
TTACCCGATAGTCATCCCCTTTGCCGCAGAGCCAGTAGAAGAGATGGGCCACATAGCGCGCTTGGGTATGCCCGCCATAGTAGGCTGTTTGGAAGTCAAACTCCGGTTCAATGATCCAATCACGCGTGGGCGCGACCGTGCGCCAGTAGTTGTACTTGAGCATGTGGCGCGTGCCGGTTGCCGTCGATAATCCACGGCGATGGAGGATGCTCTGGTGGTGGATGCCCAGGGTGCCGGCAGGGCCGGCCGCAAAGACGCCGGCCTCTTCCTCTTTGCGCTGCGTTGGCGCGATATGGGTGCCGGGGACCAGTTCGGTTGGCCCCAACGCGACCGGCGTGTCCTGCGGAAAATAGAAGACCTCGACAAAATCGAGTTCGGGGCCAAAGATGTGGTCGGCATCGTGGTGCCAGCGTTGGGCGGGCTGGGGGCAGTCCACCATGTGGTGGCTGGCCAGTATGGGCAGCCCCACATGGCGGCCTAACAAAGAACGCATGATGCCCGCCACCTGGGGATTGAGCAGTACATGCTCGATAAACCAGCCCTCCAAGAAAATCGAGCTAGGGGCATTGGACGAACGCATCCGTTCCAGATCGGCAAGGGTCATGCCGGACGGGATGTAGGAGGGGGTAGCAGGGATTTTGCCTTCCAAATAATCGCGCGTGCGCTGATTGATCTCATCCGGCACCACGCCAGGTAATAATAAGTAGCCCTCACGGCAAAAGTCTAGAACTTGTGAATCGGTTAAGGTTGGTTCGCAGTCGAAGGTGCGCCGGTCGACATCATAGTTCATTGCACTCTCCTCGATATCATTGGTAGGCAACAAGAACGCACAAGCGCGTCAATCAAGCTGCATAGCCATCCTGATTCTGTTTGCGCCAGTCGGGCCGATAGCCCTGTGTACTATCAAAACCGTAGGAGCGGCCGATCTGATTTTTGCTGGACCAGGGCCACGCTTGTCCGCCAATTACCCGGAATTCATCGCCCTGGCCGCAGAGCCAGTAGAAGAGATGGGCCACATAGCGCGCTTGGGTATGCCCGCCATAGTAGGCTGTTTGGAAGTCAAACTCCGGTTCAATGATCCAATCACGCGTCGGCGCCACCGTGCGCCAGTAGTTGTACTTGAGCATGTGACGCGTGCCGGTTGCCGTCGATAATCCACGGCGATGGAGGATGCTCTGGTGGTGAATGCCCAGGGTGCCGGCAGGGCCGGCCGCAAAGACGCCGGCCTCTTCCTCTTTGCGCTGCGTCGGCACGATATGGGTGCCGGGGACCAGTTCGGTAGGTCCCAACTCGATAGGCGTGTCCTGCGGGAAATAGAAGACCTCCACCGAATTGAGTTCGGGGCCAAAGATATGATCAGCATCGTGATGCCAGCGTTGTCCGGGCTGGGGACACTCCACACGATGATGGCTGGCCAGAATGGGCAGACCCACGTGGCGACCTAACAGGGAACGCATAATACCGGCTACCTGCGGATTGAGCAGCACATGATCCATAAACCAATCCTCCAAAAAGATCGTGCTGGGTTCATGGGACGCGCGAATGCGCTCCAAGTCTACTGGGGTCATACCTGCCGGGATGTAGGAGGGGTTGGCAGGGATTTTGCCTTCCAGATAATCGCGCGTGCGCTGATTGATCTCATCCGGCACCACACCGGGCAGCAATAAGTACCCCTCGCGGCAAAATTGCAACACTTGTGAATCGGTTAAGGTTGGTTCGCAGTCGAAGGTTCGATTAACAGAATCGTAGTTCATTGGAGACTCCTCGGTAATTTAGAGAGAGATTGAGAGAGTAAGCGATTGAGACTTAATGCCTTCCAGCGTCAGTTGATCCGCCAAATGACAGGCCACATAGTGGTTGGGCGTCACTTCCGCCAAGGGGGGAATTTCATTCTTACAAATATCTCTAGCGTAACGGCAGCGTGGATGGAAAACACAGCCCGGCACCAGCTTGCTGGGGTCGGCGGCCTCGCCGCCCAAGATGATGCGCTGTCGTTGATAGGTGGGGTTGGGGCGTGGCACTGCCGAGAGCAATGCTTCGGTGTAGGGATGTCTGGGCGCGGCCATAATCGCTTCGCTCGCCGCCAACTCTACCAGCCGGCCGACATACATCACCGCCACGCGGTTGCTAATGTGGCGCACTACACTCATGTCATGGGCCACAAAGAGATAAGTCAGCTTATATTGATCCTGCAAATCCTGCAACAAGTTGACGATCTGCGATTGGATCGACACATCTAACGCCGAAACCGGCTCATCACAGATCACTAGTTTGGGGCGTTGCACCAGGGCGCGTGCAATGCCAATGCGCTGGCGTTGTCCACCGCTAAAGCTATGGGGATAGCGGCGCAAATGTTCCACCTTTAAGCCCACGGCCACCAGCATTTCCGCCACCCGATCTTCCAATTCACGGCCTTGGGCCAGCTTGTGCGCCAAGAGCGGCTCCCCCACCAATTCTAACACCGTCATACGCGGGTTGAGCGAAGCGTAGGGATCTTGGAAGATCATCTGCATATTTTTGCGAAACGCCTTGAGTTCTTGTTTCGCCAACTGGTTGATTTGGGTAACACCTTCCTCCCCATGAAAGAGAATGTCGCCGGCCGTTGGTTGATAGACGCGGGCAATGCAGCGCCCGGTGGTCGTCTTGCCGCACCCGCTTTCGCCCACCAAGCCTAGGGTTTCGCCGGCGCCAATGGTGAAGCTGACATCATCCACCGCTTTGACATAGCCGCGGGTGCGGCGCAGAATCCCTTGCTGGATCGGAAAATATTTCTTTAAGTTCCGTACTTCGAGCAAGGGTTTACCTTCAATTGCCATGTTTCACCTCAGTTTCGGCCACCGGGCGCTTGGCTTGCGTTGGGGCAACCGTCGCCGGCGCCGTTCCGCCGGTTTCCGTGGTTGAGCTGTAGAGAAAACAACGCACATAATGGTCATTATTCTGATCCACCAAAGCAGGCATGGCCTGATCACAGACACCAGCCATAAAACTGGGGCAACGGTCGCAAAAGGGGCAGCCGGGCGGCGGGTCATAGGGATCGGGGACAACGCCTTCAATCGCCGTCAGCCGTCGCTGTTTTAGGCCATCAATATGGGGAATTGACGACAGCAGGCCACGCGTATAGGGATGGCGCGGGTTGCTGAAAATGTCCTGGACGCGGCCCTGTTCCATGATCCGCCCCATATACATGACCGCCACCGTGTCGGCAATTTCGGCAATCACGCCCAGGTTATGGGTGATAAAGAGGATCGCCATGTTAAACTCGGCCTGCAACTGGGTGAGTAACTCCAGAATTTGCGCCTGAATGGTGACATCCAACGCCGTGGTCGGCTCATCGGCAATCAACAAGTCCGGGTTGCAGGAAAGCGCCATGGCGATCATCGCGCGCTGGCGCATTCCCCCGCTCAGTTGGTGGGGATAGGCATCGACCGTCCGTTGCGCGCCCGAGATGCCAACGCGCTGCAAGAGATCGATGGCGAGTTCACGCGCCTGCGGTTGACTCAGGGGTTGGTGGAGCAGGATCGCTTCCATGATCTGGTTGCCGATGGTGTGCATGGGGCCAAAGGAGGTCATTGGTTCCTGAAAGATCATGCTGATCCGCCTGCCGCGAATCGCGCGAATTTCGTTGCCACGCGGATCGAGTTGGGCCAGATCGATCACGGCGTCCGCTGTACCAGTGGCCTGGCGCCGGTGGTAGAGGATGGCGCCATCGACAATTTTGGCCGGCGGCGAAGGGATAATGCGTAAAATGGACTGGGCCGTGACCGACTTGCCACAGCCGCTTTCGCCAATCACGCCCAACGTTTGGCCGCGGGCAATTTGCAGGTTCACCCCATCAACGGCGCGCACAATCCCCTCTTGCAGAAAGAAGTGGGTCTTTAGGTTTTTGATTTCGAGTAGCAAATCGTTCTGAATGTTCATCATCTCTCTACTATGGGTGTCGTAAAGCTACAGCGAATTGGGGGAGGAACGAATTGGTGGTAACGAGCAAATTCGTTCTTTCCCCAGGTGCCCTTGGGGCGCGTTGTAGTTTTACCTCACAAAATCGAATACGGGTCAGCCGCATCGCGCAATCCGTCGCCCAGGAAGTTAAACATAAGCACGGTAACAATCACAAAGAGCGCCGGTAACAAGAGCCAGGGGTGAAGCGCCACCGACACAATCTGCTGCGCATCCTTGAGCAGGACGCCCCAACTGACCGCTGGCGCTTGCAGCCCCAACCCCAGAAAACTGAGCGCCGTTTCGCCCAGGATCATGTGGGGGATGGCCAACGTAATCGCCACGACGATGTAACTCAAAAAGAGCGGCAACAGGTGGCGGGTGATAATCCGCCATTCGCTGACGCCGGAGACGCGCGCCGCAATGGCAAAATCTTCCTCGCGCAGGGAAAGCAATTTGCCCCGCACGGTGCGCGCCAGCCCGGCCCACCCCACAATGGAAAGCACAATGGTGATGGCAAAATAGATCTGGATCGTCGTCCATTCACGCGGCACGGCGGCGGCCAAGGCCATCCACAGCGGCAAAGTCGGGATCGACACCAGTAGGTCAATGGTGCGCTGAATGAGTTCATCCACCGACCCGCCAAAATAGCCGGAGACGCCGCCAATGATCAGCCCCAGCAAAAAGCTCAGAAGCACGCCGACCAGGCCAATGGTCAGCGAGATACGCGTGCCATAGATTACACGCGAAAAGACATCGCGTCCGAGGCGGTCGGTGCCAAAGAGAAAGAGATAGCCAGGTTCCGCTGTGCCAAAGAGGTGACGATCGGTTTTCCACACCCCCCACAGCTTATACTCATCCCCACGCACCCAAATGCGGATGGGAAAGCGCTCCTCTGGGTTGATCGCAAAGGTGCGGTTAAATTTTTTATCGACCGTGCCTTTCAGGCCATAGACATAGGGGCCGACAAAACGGCTGGCGCCCTCCTCTTCCACAAAGAAGCGGATGCGCGTCGGAGGGGCAAAGAGATGCTTTTGAAAATCGCGGTCGGTCTGATAGGGGGCGACGACCTCACACAAGGCTGCCACCAGGTAGAACAACCCCAACACGACCAACGCGATCTGCGCCAGCTTGTGCTTACGAAATTTCATGCGCATCAGCTTCCACTGCGAAGCGGTGTAGAGCTCCTGTTTGGCGCGATCACGGGGGGATGCGGCCACCGTCTTCGCACCTGCCCCTAAGCCGTCGCTATACCCCTGTGTCTCTGTGGTCATTGAGCAACTTCCTCGTAGCGAATGCGCGGATCCAGCCAGACCAGCAGAATATCAGAGATCAGGGTGCCGATGACTGTCAAAATGCTGAGGATAAAGATAATGCTGCCGGCAAGATACATATCCTGGTTCATCAACGCTGTAAAGAGCACTGGGCCAACGGTCGGTATATTCATCACCATGGAGACCAGCACTTCGCCCCCAATAATGCCCGGCAACATCCAGCCGATGGTGCTGATTACGGGGTTCATGGCGCTACGTACCGGGTATTTCATCAACAAGCGCAGTTCGCTCAAGCCTTTGGCGCGGGCCGTAATCACATATTGTTTATTCAATTCGTCAAGCATCATGCTGCGCATGGTACGCATTAAGCCGGCGGTGCCGCTCATACCGATGATCACCACCGGCACCCAGAGGTGTTTCAACAGATCAAGCACTTTGGCCGCGCTCCAAGGCGCGTCCTCAAATGCGGGCGAAAAAAGCCCAATCGCCGAAATATCAAAGGTGATAAAGGCGATCCAGATAAAGATCAGCGCCAACAAGAAGGAAGGCACGGCCACGCCGATAAAGGAGATAAAGGTCCAGAAATAGTCAATCAGTGAATATTGATGGGTGGCCGAATAGATGCCAATGGGCACGGCGACCAACCAGATAAAAATCGTTGTCGCAATCGAGACCGCGGCGGTGAGCGGGACACGGGCGATCAATATGTCGGTAACGGGTCGATTATATTGAAATGAATTACCAAAATTGCCATCGATTAAAATGTTTTTCATCCAAAGCAGATATTGTTCGGGTAACGATTTATCCAGACCATAGAGGAACTTCAGCTGACCAATCTGTTCCTCGTTAATCGTTGTGCCCGATGCGCGCAGTTGCATGATGTACATGTTTAAGTAGTCACCCGGCGGCAGTTGGATCAGGGTGAAGGAAATAATTGAAATGATCACCAAAAGCGGGATCAGGATCAAAATGCGTCTGGCGATATAGGGCAGCAACATAGGTGCGATTCCTTTGGTATCTAGGGTTGGTTGGTTATAGATGAAATGGCGTTAGGTGTCAAGGGTCAGGTTACGAAACCGAACTTGATACCTGACACATCAACACTTGACACCATTTTTTCTATAACCATCCAACCTGTCAATTCTTGTAGAAGAACCACTCGGCCGAGGCTGCATTTTCGATGGCCACGCCACCTTCGGCCACATTGCCCAGTTTGGCATTGACAATCAACGGCCCCTTGACCGGATCGACAATCGGAATCCAGAAGAGATTGTCGGAGATGATCTGGCGCATTTCGTCCCAAAGCTGTTTCTGCGTGTTGGGATTGGCAGTGGCAAAGAGCTGATCCTGTTTGGCGCGCAGGTCCAGATAAGCCTGCGGCGGTTCAATGCCCACCACCTTGGGGTCGGTCTCATCGGGGTTCTCGGCGGCTTCTTTCCCACCGCCCTGATTCCATGTTACCCAACGCATCCACAACGGGGCATAGGTCTGTTGCCAGGCTTGCCCGATGTAGTCGCCATTTTCATGGAAAGGCCAACGCGGATAGTGCGCCCACCAGGTGAAAGCCTGGCTCTCGTTGGCGCCGGTCTTGGTCAGGAAGAGATTGGTCTCGATCTGCTTTACAGTGGTGCAAATGCCCACCTCATTCCAGAACTTGGCAACCATTTCGCCCACGGGGATCTCTTCGCCGGTAAATTCGGCCATCTCAAAGGGAATGGTAAAGGGTTCGCCATCCGGCCCCAAGCGACAGCCGTCAGCGTCTTTCTTGTCTAATCCCAGGCTATCGAAGATAGCGCTTGCACCAGCGGGGTCATATTCGGGCGCGGCAATCGTCTGCGGCGCTTCGGCAATGCCAAAGTAGACGGCGTCGATGATCTGGGCGCGATCAATCGCCATGGAGAGCGCCTTGCGGAACTCAACGTTGCCCACAAATTGTTGCCAGACGGGATCTTCATAGGTGATATTCAAGAAAACTTCGCCCAGCGAGGCGTGCTGGTCCTGAATGTGAACTTTGTAGCCCTTCTCATCGGCATATTGGGTGTAGAGGGGCAGGTTAGCCGGGTTGACGGGGCGCCGCGCCATATCCACATTGCCGGCGATAATTTCAACGGCCGCCGCGCTCACATCTTTTACAATTTTCACTTCCACGGTATCGATATAAGGCAGTTGTTGGCCCCACTCGTCAACCTTCCAGTAGTACGGGTTGCGTTCCAGTTTGGCGCTGGTCTCGCCCATCTCGGTGAGAATCCAGGGACCATAGGTGGGCAAGCCGGTCTTGTGTTGATTATTGCCACCCGTATAGTAGCCCCAGAGCCGGTACCATTCACCTTCTTCAAAGCCCTGTTCCTTGACCTTGGCCGCCAGTTCATCGGCATTGGCATAATCCACATGGATCTGCTTCAGGTAGTCGCTGTCCGTCAAATTACCCAACCCAGAGCCATAGGTCATCAACCCGGTCCAACCGCCATAGGGTTGATCAAAGGTAAACGAAAAGGTGTAATCATCAATGACGGCAAAGGTGGACGGGTTGCCGTCCGGTTTATGACCGGCGCGGAAGTTCTGACTGATGACTGGGGTCAACTGTTCATTGTTCATCACGTCGTTCCACCAGAAGGCGACATCTTCGGTGGTAAAGTCGGCGCCATTGGAGAATTTCATGCCCTTGCGCATGTGAAAGGTGAACGCTTTTTCATCGGCGCTAACGTCGATCGCCTTAAAAATGCCGCCGGTCAACGTAGCTGCGTCATGGGACAGACCGGCCGTTTCCATCCACTGCTCATTGTTGGCCCAACCGGCATCATGACCGACCGTGCCGGCGTCATAATCGATCAAGCGCAGGGTGCCGCCATGCACCCCTTTTTCCATCTTGGTCCACGGAATACGCGGATTGCCAACTAAGGGTTCTAAGGAAACACGTTCTTCAACAGGGGGGAGTTCACCCGCGGCGACTTTGACCGCCAGCATTGGCGCTTCACAGAAGGTCATACCTTCTGTCCAAGCAGCATCACAGCCTGCGCCCTCACCGGTTTGTGCAGCAGGCTCGCTGGCGGGTTGTTCGGCGGCCGCGGCTGGTGCCTGCTCTGCTGGGGCCGCCGGCGCTTGGCACCCGACCATTGCGATCAACACTGAACTCACAAGCAAGATGTAAAACCAATTCTTCCTCATTTGATCCACTCCTTTTGGATTAGGGTATGCGTAACAGTATCGAGACAATCAAAACCAGAAAATTCACCAAAAACTGAATAGGGCCGAGCATCACCACCTTTCCTGTTATGACATGGTCAGTCGGAGCTTGAACAACAGAACTCGATTGGGGGCAATGGGTAATTAGCACGCATGGTGTGTAATACGCACATCATACCGTTTGCAAAAAGTCTTGTCAAATCAGCAAAAAGTCACTCTAGCGGAAAAACTGCTGAAATTACGGAAAACCGTAACGACCAAACTAAAGACAATCCGCTGTATGCATCAGATTAACTCAGGCTTCTCCAAGTTATAGCAACCCATTTAAAAGTCATACATTTGCGACTGCCTTTATACGAGAGACGTTGTATGATTTTTAAGGGGTTGATCTATTAGGTCAACATGATGCAAAGAAACAGTGGCTAAAACCCTTTGTTTCACATACAATTCTAATAACGACTCAACCTGGCATGATACGAGAGGAACCGATTCAATCCCAGAGAGCGGTTAGTACACATGGGCAGAAATAACTATACAATCGTCACGCTCTCGGCAGGTCACGGACCCGCCGAGTTATCGCGCCTGAAAGGCAATCGCTTCTAGGCACGGCAAGAGCAAAGAAACTGTCTAGTTATTTATGCCATTCTGTACTAGCGATTTAGTGAATAATCCGCACGCCTTGTGTACAATACGCACATAATAGCGTTCGTAAAAAAAATTGTCAAATCGCTAAAAGGCGGTTTGTTTTGGGTGAAACTATGATATTCCTAGTAATTATCCTGGGGACGGCGGTAGGTTTGGGGGTTCTGTTTGCCATGATCGGCTATTCCCTGTTGTGGTTGCAACGCCAGGCCGGTCGTCAATTTGAGCAAAAATTCCACGATGCCACTCAGATTATCCAAGCGGGACACCCACCTGCGGCTTGGGTACAGAGAGAACACGAGCAGGTGAAAAAATGGCGTAGTCAAAACAAAAGTGCAGCGGCAATAGCACGCGTGGGCGCACGCGCAAAACGGCGTTGTCTGCACCAACTGCGTGTATTGATCCATTTTTTGGAAAATGGTCGATTTTATGATTCTCTGGAGACTCGCGAACTGATCGTCGAGCGGCTTTGGGAGATTCATGGTCAATGGCTCAAGGATCCCTGGGAACATTTTACAAACCTGTAGGCGGTGTAATAGCGCTGCCGGCAACCTTAGTGAGTATCTAAAAACAACTTCCCTGGCTGCCCCTGGCCAGTCCGTGACTCGCCAGGAACGGGGAGTTATTTTTAGATACTCACTAAGCGTGGGACTTGGCATGTGTTGCACGAGCAATATCCTGTGGTGTGCTGTGAAATAGAAAACGTTTCATTGTTTCATTATATCAGGTTGACAGATTAAATCAGTAGGCTGTACAATGTGGGTTATGCGCATGGATCGTGTATATTACGCACGTTTTTAACCTCAAAATCAGGAGCAACCTTTTTATGAACAAACTTGTGATCACCGTCACCTGCGATACCACCTTGACCTATCCCCACAACCCTAACGGCCCGCGGCCAACCGACACACGCGGTCTTGCGGACGAATACAGCCGGTCGATTGACGCTGGCGCATCGATCTGCCATCTGCACGGCACCTATACCAACGATCCGGTGATTCAGCCCGATGGTCGCCAGTTGCAGATTCCCAACTTTGACGGTTGGCGCGAGATCACGGAACGCATCCGCAGCAAAAGTAAGGCCATCGTTCAGTTCGGCTTGGCCAGCATCCGCCTGGAGCAGAAGCTGGAACTTTGGGAGAAATTACGCCCGGACATGAGTTCGATTAATTTTAACTCGCATGATGAATATTTCCAGCCCGATCCGCGCTTCCCCCCGGCCGGTTACTGCTACTCCATTCACCCCATTTCCGAACTGCGCGACTATCGAGAGTTTTACCACGGGCGCTTTCTGGGCGATTGAATTGATGCGTAAAGGGGAGTTTTACGACGCCCAAAAACAGCGCGTGGATGAGTTGGGTCTTCTGCCCGACCCGCTCTGGCTGACCATCTTCCTGGGTTGGCCCGGCCAAAGCTGGACGCCGCCTTCGGCCAAGGGCTTGCAATTTATGGTCGACCACCTGCCGGCTAACGCCAATTGGAGTACAAGCTGTATGGCGCCGGCGGTCTACTGGTCGGTGATTGCACACGCCATTGCCATTGGCGGCAACGTGCGTGTCGGCATGGAAGACTGCCCCTATATCGAGCCGGGCGTTTATGCCAAAAGCAACGCCGAATTGGTGGAAAGAGCCGTGCGCCTCGCCCGTGAGATCGGTCGCGACGTTGCCACACCAGAGGAAGCGCGCCGGATCACGGGGCTGGCGCGCTAGATGAAGAAGTGACAAGGTGAGGGGGTGACAAGGTAGCTGAGCCTGTCGAAGTCACGCGGTCTCCCTTTCAGAACTACAAAATTTCAAACAGACCAAAGGAGTCTCGTATGGAGATGCAAGCTGCAATCGGGCATTTGGAGCTCTATGGCTATTGTGTGATTGCCGATGCGATTCCGGCGGAGCAGGCGGATCGCATGGCGGAGACTTATTTCAACCTGCATTTGGACCCCGCCAATCGCGCTTGGTTTCAAAACCCCAACGATGAGCTGTATCAGACGTTGTTTGGCTTGATGAATCTGGATGAGCAATGTTGGGAGTGTGTGGCGCATCCCAAGGTGTTGGCCGTTGTTCAGCACTTCCTGGGCGCCGATGCGCGCGTGGCCGAGGCTTGTTCCAAATGGGTAAAGCCCGGCGCACCGGCGGGCGGTGTTCACGTCGATTCCACCCATGATCTGCCGGCCCTCTTACCGGCTGAGCCGTGGATGATCAACACCATGTGGATGCTCACCGATTTTACCGCGGAAAATGGCGCGACGCTGGTGGCGCCCTTTAGCCAACGGGCGCGCCAGCGCCCCCCCAAGGGTATAGACCCCGCCGACAAACACCTAATGCCTGTCACCGGACGGCGCGGCGCGGTTTTGTTGTGGCATGGCGGCATCTGGCATGCCAACGGCGCCAACACCACCACCGATCAGCAGCGCATGGGGCTAAATGTTGCCTACTACCCACCTTGGTGGAACCTGGCGCGTGAAGGCGGCCACCAGCCGATCCAGCCCGCTGTCTATGCCCGTATGCCGGAGGTGTTGCAAAAGCTGAACCGTCAGCGGGTAGCCAATAACCGCGCCGAGCTATATGAAAAGCGGTAGAGAAATTACGAGTTACGAATAGTGCTATTGAGTTCCGTAACTCGTAATTCATGCAAGTAGGAGTGCGACCATGCTTATCGGCAACCCCATGATCTTTCGTCAATATCCGCTTGATCGAGCCATCCGCACCCTGGTCGATTTTGGCTACCAGGGCGTAGAGTTGTGGGCGCCGCAGATTGCCATCTGCAAAACTGATCCGTTGCGCCGCCAACTTGCCGAATTTATTCGGTCGTTGGGGTTGACGCCCGTTGGCGTCAACGCCGCCGATGCCGACTACTTTTCCGCCTTGTCATCACCGGCAGATGTCGATGCAGTTGTGACCAGTCTCAAGCGCGACATTGATCTGGTACATACCTTGGGGGCGGATTATCTGCTCACCTGGGAAGGGCGTAAACCCGCCGGCGCCACCCCTGATGCGGTGTTTGGGTGGGTACTCGACAGCACAGTAGAGATCTTCCGCCGCGCCGTGGCCTATGCTCAATCAAAAAATATACGCCTCTTTACCGAGGTGCATCCTTATACGCTGGGCATAGACCTCGATTTCCTGACCCAGCTTTACGACCGAGTGGACACCGATGCCTTTGGCGTCACCTATGACTGCTGTCACTTTGGCGTGGGTTTGCCCAACGGCTATATCGACGCCATCTACCGCTTAGGGCACCGCATCAAACATGTACATTTCTCTGATAGCGACAGACAAAGCTCCGAACTGCACTTTGCCCCAGGAACCGGTACGCTTGATCTGGACGGAATCGTGACTGCACTCAAGGCGATTCACTTTCAAGGGCCGGTGATGTTGGACCTGTGGCTCTATCCCTTTCCCGAAGAAGGTTCTAGGCGTGGGGTAGCTTATTGGCAGAATGTGTGGGAGTAGGAAGTAGGGGAATAGGGAGCAATCAATGCGCGCGGCCATCTTACACAAAATCGGTCAGCCGCTGGTGATTGGGGCGATGCCGACACCAGAGCCAGGGCCAGGCGAGGTATTGGTACGGACCAAAGCCTGTGGCATCTGCGCTACGGACCTACATATTTTGGCCGGTTGGGGCTATCAACCGCAATTGCCCTTTGTCATGGGCCACGAACCGGCTGGTGTGGTCGAGGCCGTGGGCGCGGATGTCATCGGCTTTGCACCAGGGGATCGGGTGGTGCCCAACATTTTCTACACCTGCGGCAACTGTCGCTACTGCCGCACCAATCGCGAGACGCTCTGCACGAGTTTGGGGGGGATTTTGGGGGTGCTTGACCATCATGGCGCCTACGCCGAGTTCTTCAAAGTCCCGGCCCGTCAGTTGTTTCACCTACCCGACACGATCTCCTTTACCGACGGCGCCGTGATCGCCGACGCCGTCGTCTGCGCCATGCATGCCTTGAAGCAACGGGCGCGCATCTATCCCGGCGATTGGGTGTTGGTGATCGGTGTCGGCGGGGTGGGACTGAGTGTACTGCAGGCCGTGCGCGCTGCCGGCGCCCATGTGATTGCCACTGACATCAGTGCAGTGAAGGTAGCCCAAGCCGGGAAAATGGGCGCAACTGCTTTGCTCTTTGCCGATAGTCAAGAGCTGGCGGATCGGGTTAAAGCGATGACCGGTGGCGAAGGCGTTGATGTGGTCTTTGACTGCCACGGCGCAGAGCAGACCATCGCCCAAGGGGTAAAAGCACTGCGCAAAAATGGCCGGCTGGTCATCATTGGCTATACCCAAGAGAGCTGGCCGCTAGCGCCGCAGTGGATGTCGCGCTTTGAGTTGGAAATTGTTGGCTCGCGCTCCGGCGGCCGGCAGGATACGGCCGATGCCATTGACTTGGTGGCGGGCAGCCAGTGGCAGTCGATTGTCTCTGATCACTTTCCGCTGGAGCAGATCAATGACGCCCTTGATCTGCTCAAAAGCGGCCAGGCGCTGGGCCGGATTGTGATTACAATGGACGAAGGGTAGGTTGCGATGGAATTGGGACTGCGCGGTAAATCCGCGCTGATTACAGGGGGCGCCAGCGGGATTGGGCTGGGCATTGCCCAGGTGCTGGCCGCTGAGGGCGTCAACCTGGCCATTGCCAGTCGTACCCCTGATGCGACTGTTATTGACGCGCTACGCGTCCCTAGGGTGCAATGTGTGGCTATCCCCACCGACGTCAGCCAAGAAGCGCAGGTGGTAGCGATGGTCGAACAGGCGATTGCCGCGCTGGGTCATCTCGATTTTTATATCAACAATGCGGCGTGGACTTGGCACCAACCGATCACCCAGATTGATGCCGCGGCCTGGTCCAATACCCTCAACACCAATCTAGCGGCCTGTGTTTGGGCCTGCCGTGAGGTCAGTAGGCAAATGATCGCCCGCCGCCAGGGCAGCATCGTCATCATCGGTTCGACGGCGCGTTTTACAGTCTCCTACCGCGAGGCGCTCTATCGTATGTCGAAGGTCGGCCTTCATTCCTACATGCAAAATCTGGCGCTGGAAATGGCGCCTTATGGCATTCGGGTCAACATGGTCACGCCGGGACACTTCAAAACGCGCATGACGGGCAATATTCCGGCGGCGGTCGAAGATCAATTGCGTGGTCTAATTCCGGCGCATCGCTTTGGTCAACCGGTCGAAGTAGGTAATGCAGTGGCCCTGCTGCTCTCGGATCGGGTCAGCGGTTACACCTATGGGGCGGATATTGTGATCGATGGCGGCCTTTCGCTGCAACCGTTGCCGCTCTTTGCTGCAGATGAAATCTACAACCTCAATCTGCCCCTTTCATCAGAAAAGGCGGTATAGCAAAATCGTGCTTTCAATTTGTCCAGCGAGAAAATAGAATTTACACACTGCCGCAAAACTCACCGTAATCGAGGAGTGAGCACACCCCGTGCGACCCTGCCAGTAAGCAAGTTTTGCGGTAGTGCGAATTTATACACAAATTGGCATACCGCGCCAAGAAACGAGTAATGTTATGACAACTCAACTAGCATCTACAGCATCTCCTATCGCCGCCTTTCGGGCGCGCATGGCAGCCGGCGCGCTTTGTATTGGCGCGTCGATTACGTTGACCGACCCCCACGTCACGGACGCGCTCGGCGCTTCAGTCGATTTCTTTTGGATTGATTTGGAACACAGCTTGATGAGTCCTGAAGCGGTGGCTGGTCATCTGCTGGCGGCCAAAGCCAGAGGGGTGCCGGCGCTTGTGCGCGTCACCGGCAGCAGCACCCCCTTTATCAAGCCCGTGCTCGATGCCGGTGCCGACGGCATCATTGTGCCCCAAGTGCGTTCGGCGGCCGAAGTGCAGCAGGTGGTGGATGACTGCCGCTATCCGCCTCTGGGGCGGCGTGGGTATGGTCCCAGAGTGCCTGGGAATTATGGGCGCGACGGCGGCAGCGCCTATATTGAGCGGGCCAACCGCGACATCTTTGTGGCTGTCCAAATCGAGAACGTCGAAGCGCTCGCCGCGCTCGACGATATTCTCGCCATCCCTGGTCTCGATTCGATTGTGCTTGGTCCCTGGGATCTCTCGGCTTCGATGGGTTTACTG
>Ga0163153_10005403_pt1 | contig 15113 bp, 14 predicted proteins | sample OliLakLV19MP6IB1_FD_148629 | JGI IMG/M metagenome (GOLD analysis project Ga0163153, IMG submission 148629) | Freshwater microbial mat bacterial communities from Lake Vanda, McMurdo Dry Valleys, Antarctica - Oligotrophic Lake LV.19.MP6.IB-1 | ecosystem: Environmental > Aquatic > Freshwater >... | reverse complement strand
CCCTCGCTCGCGCGCGCAAGCTCAAATGCCCGGTGCTCGTGAGCAAGCTCGATCGCCTGAGCCGCGACGTCGCCTTCATCTCGGGACTAATGGCGCGCGGCGTCCCCTTCATTGTCGCCGAACTGGGCGCCGACACGGACCCGTTCATCCTCCACCTCTTCGCCGCGCTCTCAGAGAAGGAGCGCAAGATGATTGGGCACCGCACCCGGGTCGCGCTCGCCGCCCTGAAGGCGACAGGCGCCAAGCTGGGCAATCGCACGAACCTGCGTGCCGCCGGCCGCAAGGGCCGCGCCACCAACCGCGCGAACGCTCGAGCATTCGCCGTCAAGATCCTCCCGGTAATCGCGCCGCTCCGCGCGAAGGGTCTGGGCCTGGCGGCGATCGCAGCCGAGTTAAACAGCCGCAACGCGCGCACCGCGCGCGGGGGTGAATGGCACGCGTCCACGGTCCGCAACGTCCTGGCGGCCGCCGCCAGCAAGTAGCGGCACCTTCAGCCGGTGCGCGTCGCGCAGCGCGCCGCCCGGGTGCGCGGTAACGCGTTGAAGGCCAACGCCATACCAGCGCCACGGCCCCCCGTCACCTACCCGTAATGTAGGTGTTCTCATGGTGCGCTTAGGGTGGTGATCGAAGAGCGAAAAGCGGCTGCGCAGCGGTCGAATACGCCAACCAATGCGCTTCGATAACCGCATGATGCCAAGGCGCTTTCCAGCACCACGGCGGCGCGCGAATGCGGATCCGTTTGGAACGACTTAACGGTCACCTCCGCGTGACGCGTGCTTCTCTGCGCAAATGACAGCATGCTGGATCTGACACGCGCCGGTTTCGGAGACGCGCGGGCGCCTCGGACGGCCGGCCTCGTGCAGAGCCGCTGGCTCGCACGCAGCGCAAGGGGTGCACTTCGCCCCTATGCGCACGGCGCCGAACGCGTGGCGGGCCTTCCTCGCAATTCCTCGCCGCACTGCCGGCCCGTACCCACGTCGGCTTTAACCGAGGTCGCTGGAGTCCTCCGCAGCCGGATCTGCGCTGGTGTGCTCCACCACATAGCTTGACGACGTCTTGCCCAGGGGAACCGCCTTCAGCTTGAAAGGAAACGTTTCGAAATCCGGACCATCGCGCATCTTGGTGGTTGTCGCCGTGCGGCCGGCTCGCGTGCGCTTGATTTCAATCTCGAAGTCCAACCAGCTCCGGAGGAGGTCAGACCAGCCGCGTGACCCCTTGCGCGAGCTCCGGTGGACCAGCACCACCGTTGTGCCGGTGGCGCGCCTTATCTCGCAGCACGGATCGAACACCTCTTCCATACCCTCGATGCGGTCTGCGTTCGCTCCCGCGCGTACCAGGGCTTGCGTATCGACAAAGAGCAGCGCGATCGGCCCGGCCGCTTCGATCGTCTTGATCACCGCGGCGACGTGTCGCGCGTTCGTGAAGTCTGGGCCGCCCGTAATGCTCAGAACGTCGAGGCTCTGCGCGTCGGTACCGTGATGCTTGCCGTACGCTTCCAACCGCGCTGCGAGGCCCGCAGGCCCTTCCTCGGAGATGAACGCCAACCGTCCCTGCTTCGCCCGCCGGTCTCGCCACCGCGCGCCTCTCGCAACGCTGCAGGCGAGGTCCACCGCGAAGGTGCGCTTACCCGACCGCGCCCTACCGAAAATCAAACCCACGCCCTGGTGGGGGACGATGCCCCGCACTGCCCAGGTGAGGTCGGGGCCTTCCGCCATGAACTCCGCGTCGGTGAAAATCCTGAACTCTGGGTCCGGCGCGGCGGGCGGCTCGCCCGGTTCCAGCGCCAATCGAAAATCGATGCTCCCACCGGGGGTGGGCAATGTGCTATCGCTCATTCTGAGCTCCGTTAAGGTTGACCCCGCGCATTCCCACCGGAGGGTTTCTTTTTTGGTTTGCGCTGTTGCTCTGGGCTCGAACAGCGTCGCAAAGCAGTGCGGCGGCGCGCTGTCCCCCTAAAGGGGATACAGCGCCGCAGCCTCCGCGCGTTTGCGGTCTTTGCTATGGAAGGTCGAAATGAACAATGGCGCAGCAACAGCGCCGCAGAAATCTTACGCATCGTTCACCCCCGGTGCGGCCACCCCCGGTGCGGCTACACCCGGCGCAAGGCCATATATCGTCTTGCGATCGTCGGACCGCCACCCCAGCACTGAGCCCGGAACCAACTGGCCGGAGTCGATGAGAGCGCCCAGCGCCTTCGTCGCAGCTGGGCGGGTGATGCCCCCCAAGAGCCCGTCATCCGCCATGAGCTTCACGATGAAATTACGCGTGGTCGGTACGTGCGAGGTAGATCGCTTTCGCCGGGTGTAGACATCCACCGCATGCATCAAGGCGGGCTTTGCCTCCTCCACGGTCACCAACTCCGCACCCGCCGAGGCCTCGGAATTGAATGGCGCGAACACCCCGGGTGGCTTGTACTCGAGAGCGATCTTGTCGATCGCGGAATAGTTCGCCTTCGCCTTGGAAAGGGCCAAAGTGCCGTCCTTCTGTCGCTCGAGGAACAGCCGCGTGCGTACGGCCGCCTCCCATGCGGTTGAGCCCGAGAACTCGGACCCTTGCGCCTTGGCCGGGTGACCGAGCAGAAGCACCGCGCAGTCATGCTCGAGTGCAAGACCGGTGAGTAGGTTGCAGAAACTCGTAACCTGGCCTCGGTCGTTCTCCACACCGGTGAAGAGCTGGGCGATGTTGTCGAGGATCACGAGCTCGGGGCGAAGCAACACGCATTGCTCCTGCAACTTCCGCATCAGCCGCGAGCGGCGCGCGACCCGATCATTGGCGAAATCGACCAGCGCATTGGGCTTCCCCGCGCGCGCGTCGAGGTGTAGGCCTGCGCACCATTGCGCCACGTCGCAGTTACCGGCCTCGAAGATACGCAGCGCGCGCCGCATGAGCTCGTTCGCGTCGTCTTCGCAGAACAAACCGATGACCGGCCCGCGCGTTGTCTGCAGCCCAAGCCACGGCTCCCCGTTCGCGACCGCGATTGCCAGTTGTTGGGCATTCAGCGACTTTCCAACGCCCGGCGGCCCGAAAAGCGAAGTCACTGTGCCGGCCGCCAGCCATTGCTCTACGGTCCACCGCCTGGGCGGCGGGCGCGTGTGCGCGAGGGTGGTGAAGTCCACGTACTCGAGATCGCTCGCTTGCCGCGGCTTCTCTTCGCCCTCGCCCTCGCCCGACGAACCTGCAGGAGCCTCCGCGTCGGCGACGGGCTGCGCCGCGTCCGCAGGGGGCGCTTCACTCGGCGGCGCCGGAACGACGGTCGACCCGACGAGAGGAAGAGCGAGCGCACCGCCTCCCGCTCCCGGCCCGTCGTCCTCCTCCCATTCGTCGAAATCATCTCCCGACCGTGGCGAAGCCTTCGCCTTCATCTTCAGGCAGTGGTGTACCCAGAGGTACTCCACCGCGGCCGCATGCGCGCTGTCGTCATCACTACGCGGCCGGTGCCGAGTCGCCACCTCCAAAGCGGGCGCGTTGTGCACGAGCACGGACAGTACGACGTCATCGCGCAACTCGCCATCGTCGGTGGCGGTCGCGTCGTACAGCGCAAGCGTCGCGACTGCCAGTGCGTGCGACTCGTCGCCAAAGGGCTCGCCCTCGCTCAACAGGAAGTCGCGCGCTGCGCCCGGCAGATCGAGGTCCTCGATCGTGGGGAGCGCGTCCGCGGCGAGTATCGCGGGCATTTCCGTCAGGCGCACCGGTGAGCGGTCCTTTACCGGTTTGTGCCTTCCCTCAAGCCAAGTAATAGCGCCAGCGGGCGCCCGCTGCACCTCCTTTGGGGTGCCCGCCACGTGGTGGCCGGTCACTGTCAGAAAGCGCGCCTGGTGGCCGGCATAGACTTCCAGGCCTTGCGGGTGGTTGGTCCAATCCTCGGCGATGTCGCCAGCGAGAAACACGCGCACGCCGCGCCCGGACGGCGAGAACTCGGTGTAGCTTCCCAGCCGGCCTACCACTTCCTTCGCCCAAGGCTCGAGCACGCCAGCATCCACGCACCGGTCGAGGTCAACGCCGACCAAACCGTCATCCTTCTTCATGTTGAAGCCAACACCCGCACTCTTCCCACGGGGCGCGCCGCGCTTGTACGCGGCGAGGGCAACATCAAACCCCCACCAGGTGCCGTCGGTGGAAGTATTCCGGAGCGAACTGGGGTCGCACGGAACCTTGTCGTACTTGCTCTTCTTCGGCTTCCACACCTTTTGCCACGGCGCCCAGCGCTGCGGGCGCGCCCTCAGCGATGCGGGAATGCCGTCGGGGATCACCGGCAGGAGTGTCGGCGGTTGTCCTTCTGCGTGGTTCGCGCTCGGCGAGAGCACGTATGGCGGCAGCCGCCTCGGAGACTGGTGCGCATTCTTGATCGGCACTACCGCCGTATCGGCTAAGTAACCCTCCGCGCGACGGTTCATACCATCTCCACGCGTGATGCAATCCACTGCTCATATCTCGTCTTGCTGATGAGAAGTTTCTTGCCGATGCGCACGCAGGACGTTGCCAAACCGTTCTCTGCGCGGTGCCGAAGCTGCCAGCGGAGGGAAGTTACGGAAAGTAGGTCGGGGTAAGCCTCAACGAGTTTTCCGATGGAATAGAGATCATCAAGCGGAAGGGCAACATTGCTTGCGGTAGCTCTGTGAGAGGACATTGGGCACCTGGGTGGTTGTTGAAGGTGCCCAATGGTAATTAACGGTTGCTACCCATGCATGCAACATCTCTCCGCATAATTGTTAGGTGACACTATCTTTCGCGAGTTCTCTGCTGATGATGACGCGCAACGCATCGTCGCCGTCAATATGATCGGCAAGTCCTTCCTTGCGCACGCTGGCGATCATCTCGGCGGGTGTCGCACCGAAATCTCGAAGCACGTGCACCAGGCGCCGGAGTTCAAAGTGCTTGTCGTTTCCTGCCAATCCTACCGCCTTGAGCATCGCTTCGGCCCGACGAGTGGTCTTGTCTGCTTCGAGCACTCGCTTAGCAATCAGAATGATCCATGCTGCATTCTCCCCGACGACGGTGCCGTCGCTGTTGGCGATTGAATTCCAAAACTGTAGTGAGGCCGAGATCGGGAAGCGCCCGTGCTCGGCGTCATCGTACAAGCGGCTGGTCTCGTACTCCTCACCGGGATCGCGACCGCAGCCCGATTCTGGATCGACGGGATTGGTCACTTCTTCCCGCCCCCGCCGAGATGCTTTTCGGCAAGGAGTACCGCATCATCGGCCGCGAGGTGCTCGTACTTCTTCAGCATGGCAAGGGTGCGGTGGCCCGACACCGCTGCGGCTTGCGCCAGGTTGGCACCCCCGCGCAGCATCTTCGTCACCGCCGTGTGGCGGCCCGTGTGCAGCACCACGCGATCGAGCGGATCTTCCCGATCGTTGAGCAGGCCAGCGTCGGCCCGGCACGTCTTCCACGCCGTGTCGATGGTCTTGACCCGCTCCGGGTGCCTCGGGTCGAAGAACACGAAGTCGCCCTTCAACGGCCGCACCTTCGCGGCGCCCGCCAGTAGCTCGCGCACGTCACTGACCAACGGTAGCGAACGGGCGTGCCCGTTCTTGGTCTTGCCGAGGACCGCGATCGACTGATCGAGCTTGATTTGCTGCCACGTTAGGTTCAGGACTTCCGATCGACGCGCGCCGGTCGTCAACACCATGCGCAGGAGCAGGTACATCAACGGCCAGGAGCTTGCCCTGGCCGCCGCATAGAGGCGCTGCTCTTCGTCTTCGTCGAGGGTGCGCGTGCGCCCGGCACTCTCCCTGAGCTTCTTGACCTTGCCCCCTTTCATGGGGTGCACCTCGATGATCTCGCGCTCCATCGCGAAGTTGAACACGCTCGCCAGGGAGGCCAGGTAGCGGTTCACCGTGGCCGGGGTGAGCTTGCGCTTCGTGGGCACCGGCCCGCTTGGGGTGCTGCGCATGGCGGGCTTGTCGCGAAGGACGGCCACGGCGCCGTTAATGTCGCCTCGGGAGATCTCGGCCGCCTTCATATTGCCGAGTTGGGCGGACCAAAAATCGAGGTGCTCGGGCCGCCAATACTTTGTCCCCCGGATCTTCGGCGCCGGGACGAATAGCTCGATCAGCACCTTGAGGGTCTTGCCGCTCCCCGCCTTGGTGAGCGTCGTCTCGGCCTCGTTGTCGCGAATCCACTTGTTGGCTTCGGCGAGCGAGCCGAAGATTTTCGACTTGCTCGCGAAGCCCTTGCGACGGATCAATGCGCGGTGGAGCTTCACGCGCTTGCCCGTGATGCGGTTCACCTTCTCGTAGTCAACGACTGAGCCCATGCGTGCACCCCTTCAGGTTGATGCTTCGAGAAATTACGCACGGATTACGCAATTGCCCCGAAACACGCATGGAATATAGTACCACAGTGGATTTTAAGTCCCCTGTGTCTACCAGTTTCACCACCCGGGCAAGCTCACTGCGGTGAGGTGCGACGATACCAGTTGGTGGGGGGATCTGGAGGCGCGGAGCGGAGTCGAACCGCTCTAAAAGGCTTTGCAGGCCTCTGCATAACCGCTTTGCTACCGCGCCATTGAGCCTCGAGCTCCGAGACTAAAAAGGGAGGGCCCGTTAAGGCCCTCCCTCGGAAATCTGGAGCGGGAGAAGAGTCTCGAACTCTCGACCTCAACCTTGGCAAGGTTGCGCTCTACCAACTGAGCTACTCCCGCATGAAACAGCCTGCGATTTTAATGGGTTGGGGGACCCCAGTCAAACCGTGCCGTCGGTGGAGACCCCGGCCTTGCGCAGGTAGTAGAGCATCGAGATCACGGTCAGGACGGCCGCGACGTTGATGAGGATGGTGCCCAGCCACTGGCAGTTGAACAGGCCGAACAGCTCGTCGTGAAAAAGCAGCAGGGGGATCGCGATCAACTGGAACACGGTTTTCAGCTTGCCGATGAAAGCCACGGTCACGCTTTTCGCCCGGCCGATCTGCGCCATCCATTCGCGCAGTGCCGAGATGGCGATCTCGCGCCCGATGATGATTAGTGCGACCAGCGGCTCGACGCGGTCCAGTTGCAGCAGCACGACCAGCGCGCCGGCCACCATGAGCTTGTCCGCGACCGGGTCGAGGAAGGCACCGAAGGCCGACATCTGGTCGAGGACCCGCGCCAGGTAGCCGTCGAGCCAGTCGGTGATCGCCGCGAAGACAAAGATGATCGTCGCCGCGATGTTCTTGTTCTCCATGTGCAGCCACGCATCGGGCACGTAGAACACGCCCACGATCAGCGGGATCATGAGGATCCGCAGCCATGTGATGTAGTTTGGAAGGTTGCGCGGCATGTTGGCCATTTCGGACTTTAACCCGGGCTCCCTACCCTGTTCGCGCTTTTTCTTCGGCTTCGCCGTGCAGGTGGCGATAGATGCGCTGCGCAATCGAGCGGCTGATGCCTTCGACTTTCATGATGTCGTCCATCGCGGCGGACTGGATGCCTTTCAATCCCCCGAAGTGCGCGAGCAAGGCGCGGCGGCGCTTGTCGCCGATGCCGGGAATCTCGTTGAGCTCCGATGTGGTGCGCGACTTGCCGCGCCGCGCCCGATGGCCGACGATCGCGAAGCGGTGCGCCTCGTCGCGGATCTGCTGGATGAGGTGCAATCCCGGATGCTGCGGCGGGAGCGTGACCGGCGGCCCATCGCCTTCGACGATCAGTTCTTCGAGCCCCGGCTTGCGTTCGGGGCCCTTTGCGACGCCGACCACGCTGACGTCGTTCAGCCCGAGCTCGACCAGCGCCGAACGCGCCTGCGAAACCTGGCCCTTGCCGCCATCGATGAGGATGAGGTCGGGCATCCTGGCGCCCTCCGCCGTAAGCCGGCCGTATCGGCGGGAGAGCACCTGGCGCATCGCGGCGTAGTCGTCGCCCGGGGTGATGTCACGGATGTTGAACCTGCGGTACTCCGACTTCTGCATGCCGTGGCCGTCGAACACGACGCACGAAGCGACGGTCGCCTCGCCCATGGTGTGGCTGATGTCGAAGCACTCGATGCGCTGTGCCGCTTCAGGCAAGCCCAGAGCTTCGCGCAGCGCAAGCAGTCGCGCCTCCTGGGTGCCGCGCTCGCGCACGCGGTTGGCGAGCGAAAGCAGCGCGTTCTTCTCCGCCATCTCGAGCCAGATCCGCCGCTCGCCCTGCGGCGAAGTCAGCAGGCGGATCGGGCGCTGTGCCTGCTCGGAGAGGGCGGATTCGAGCGCATCGCCTTCGAGGTCGGCGTTCGCCAGGATCAGCGGCGGGATCGGCTGCTCCAGGTAGTGCTGGGTCAGGAAAGCGAGGATGACTTCGCCCGCGGTCGCGGCATCGGCGTTCTGCGGAAAAAAGCTGCGGTCCCCTACATGCCGCCCTGCCCGGATCATCACCAGGTTCACACAGGAGATCCCGCCTTCGGTACGGCAGGCTACGACGTCCGCATCCACGCCCACCGCCGACTCGACGTACTGGCGCGCCTGCACGCGCGAGAGGGCCCGCACCTGGTCGCGGAACTGCGCCGCCTCCTCGTAGCGCTCGACCTGCGCGGAGGCGTTCATCTTGGTGGTCAGCGCGTTGATGACATCGTTTTCGCGGCCGAGCAGGAAGAGCTCGGCATTGCGGACGTCCTGCGCGTAAGAATCCTTGTCGATCAGGCGGGTGCAAGGCGCCGAGCAACGTTCGATCTGGTGGAGAAGGCACGGCCGCGAGCGGTTCTCGAACACCGAATCCTCGCAGGTGCGCAAACGGAAGACTCGCTGCAGGAGCTGGATGCTTTCACGCACCGCATTGGAGTGCGGGAAAGGCCCGAAGTACCGGTTCTTCTTCTCCTGCCCTCCGCGATGGAACCCGATGCGCGCAAAGGGATGCCCTGTGATCATCAGGTACGGATAGGACTTGTCGTCGCGGAAAAGGATGTTGTAGCGCGGCGTGAGGCTCTTGATGAGGTTGTTTTCGAGCAGCAGCGCCTCGCCCTCGGAGCGCGTGACGGTCGTCTCAATCGAGGCGATCTGCGTCACCATGAGCCCGATGCGCGGGCTTTGCTGGGTCTTGTTGAAGTAGCTCGAGACGCGCTTCCTGAGGTCGCGCGCCTTGCCTACGTAGAGAACATCCCCCGAGGGGCCGAGCATCCGGTAGACACCCGGCAGGTTCGGGAGCCCGGCGACAAACGCCTTCGAATCGAACTGTGCGCTCATGCCGGCGTTCGTCGCACCACCGGGCTTCAGGCCAGCCCGGCTACGTCCTTGAGGGCGGCACGATAGCTCTCCGAACCCAGGCTGACGGCTCGCGCACGGTCCCAGCGGATGCGCGCGAGCCTGGAGGTGTCGTAGTTCTTCTGCGGCAGGCGCGCCAGCAGGTCGTCCGCGGCGTCGGGGGCATTGCAGACCAGCACCACGTCGCATCCGGCATCCAGCGCGGACTGGGCCCGCGCCACCATGTCGCCCGCGACGCTCGCGCCTTCCATGCTGAGGTCATCGCTGAAGATGACGCCATCGAAGCCGAGTTGCTTGCGCAGGACCTCCTTGAGCCAGAAGCCGGAAAACCCGGCGGGCTTCGGATCCACGTTCGTGTAAATCACATGCGCCGGCATGATGCCGGCGAGGCCTGCCGCGATCACTGGCCGATACGGCGCCACGTCGGTCTCAATGATCTCCTCGAGCGGGCGATCGTCTGTCGGAATTGCCACGTGCGAGTCCGCCGAGGCGTAGCCGTGGCCGGGAAAATGCTTTCCCACGGCCCCCATGCCGGCCGAATGCAGTCCGCGCACGAGAGCCGCGCCCAACGCGCCGACGGCCTCGGGCGACGCATGGAACGAGCGGTCCCCGATGACTGAGCTCGCGCCATAGTCGAGGTCGAGCACCGGGGTGAAGCTGAAGTCGACGCCATGTTCGCCGAGCTCGGCACCGATCGCGTGACCGGTGCTTTCGGCCGAGCGAATCGCAGCGGCGCGGTCGCTGTCCCAGAGCTGGCCGATCTTTCGCATCGGGGGAATGGCGGTGAACCCCGTACGAAAGCGCTGCACGCGACCGCCTTCGTGATCCACGCAGACCAGCAGCTCGGGGGTCCGCAGTCCGCGGATCTCCGCGGTCAGCGCCTTGACCTGTGCGGGACTCTCGAAGTTGCGTCCGAACAGGATGACTGCGCCGACGAGCGGGTGGCACAACCTTATGCGCTCATCGTCTGCGAGGCTCAGGCCCGCTACGTCGGCCATTACCGGGCCGAGCGGGAGGGTTTGGGTCATTGGGTCTCCAGGATCACGGTGGCGCTCGCAAGGCCCCGTTCATCGGTCAGCGAAACATGTGCACGCGCGACGCCGCGGGCATCGAGCATCGCCTGCAGCGCTTCGGTGAATTGCAGGGTCGGCTTCCCCGAGCGCAGGTTTGCCACCCATACGCCGTGCCAGTTGGCCGGTGCGTGGATTCCGGTGCCGAGGGCCTTGGTGAAGGCCTCCTTGGCCGCAAAACGCTTGGCAAGGAAGGCTGCGGGCAGGCGGTGAGTCGCGAAACGCGTGAGTTCGGGCTCGCAAAGAATGCGGCGTGCAAACTTCTCGCCGAACCTTTCGAGCGCCGCGGCGATGCGGGGGATCTCGATGATGTCGGTGCCCACGCCGTAGATCATCGCCCGAGCCCGAACCGCGCCTCGGTCATGAGGCGCTTCATCTCGCGCACGGCTTCGCGCATCCCGACGTAGATTGCGCGGCTCACGATGGCGTGGCCGATATGCAGCTCGCGGATGCCCTGCAGGCGCGCCACGGGCTCGACGTTGAAGTAGTTGAGCGCGTGCCCTGCATTGAACCGCATGCCGAGGTCGCGGATGGCCTTGCCGGCGAGGGCGAGCTTTTCGATCTCGGCCACCACCGCCGGGCCCTCGGCATCGCGGCCCTGCGAGTGAAACACGTGCGCGTATGGCCCGGTATGGACTTCGCAGACCCGCGCGCCGATGCGGCTGGCAGCCTCGATCTGGCGCGGATCCGGGTCGATGAAGACCGAAACCATGATCCCGGCCCCGGCGATGCGTGCGACGGCTTCCTTGAGCGCGGACTCCTGCGAAACGATGTCCAGCCCGCCTTCGGTCGTGATCTCGTGGCGGCCTTCGGGCACCAGCATCGCCATCTCGGGCTTGATGGCGCACGCGATGCCGACCATTTCCGTGGTGGCCGCCATTTCGAGGTTGAGCTTGATGTGCGTGAGCTCGCGCAGCCGCCGCACGTCCTCGTCCTGGATATGCCTTCGATCCTCGCGCAGGTGGACCGTGATGCCGTCGGCACCGCCGAGATGCGCTTCGACCGCAGCCCACACGGGATCCGGGTCGTAGGTGCGCCTCGCCTGCCGTACGGTGGCGACGTGATCGACGTTGACGCCGAGTTCGATCATAGGTCCTGAAGCTCCAAGAGAACGCTGCGCGTATGCAGGGTCTGCCCGTGCAGGCGATGGCTGATCAGCGCCCGCATCAACCCGCGCGCCTGCTTCATTGTCTGGCCGCTGCTGAAATCATCCCGCTCGAGGTCGAGCAGCGTGCTTCCGCGCACAACCATCTCGCTGGCGGCATGCTCCCCGGCAGGGCCTTCCCCACTGGCAGGAATCGGCCCTCGCTCGGGATCGTACAGATAATGCATGGACGGGTCGATGGCCGCGCCGCTTTCGGCGTCGCGATCCAGGAGCATGGCGTAGCCGAGCTCGGCCAGCAGGCGCTTCTCGAATCCACGCAGCACTCCGGCGGTTGGTTCGCCCCGTCCAAGCCGCTCGAGGCTCATGGAGTACGCATCGAACAGCTTCTCGTGGGAATCGTCGCGAGGCAGCAGCCGCAGGATCAGTTCGTTTACGTAGAAGCCGCACATCAGGCCGAATCCGCTCAGGAAAGGCAATCCACCCTGCCATTCGGCGCTCATCAGCGTGTTCAGCTCGCCCGAGCCACCCCAGGAAAGCCGCAACGGCTGGAAAGCGTGCAGCACGCCGCGCAGCGCCGAGCGCGGCCGCCGCGCCCCTTTGGCAATCAGCGCGACCCTTCCCAGCCGCCTCGAGAATGCCTCGACGATGAGGCTGGTTTCCTTGTACGGATAGCTGTGGAGGACATACGCGGGCTCGTGCTCGACCCTGCGCCGGGACTGGACCATCGCCGCCTCAGGTGTAGCCGAACGTGCGAAGCGCGCGCGCGTCCTCGGTCCACCCGCGCTTCACCTTGACCCACAGGCCGAGGTAGACCTTGCCGTCGAAAAGCTGCTCCATGTCCTTGCGCGCCGCGGTGCCGATGCGCTTGAGCCTCTCGCCCTTGTCGCCGATGACGATCGGCTTGTGGCTCTCGCGGTCCACCCAGATCGTCGCCTCGATGCGGCGCAGGGCGCCCTCCTCCTTGAAACTGTCAATGGCCACTTCGCAGCTGTAGGGCAGCTCCTCGCCGAGCTCGCGGAAGAGTTTCTCGCGCACGAGCTCGGAAGCGAAAAAGCGCTCGTCGCGGTCGGTGAGCTGGTCCTCCGGGTACATCGGCTCGCCTTTCGGCAGCGCCTCGCGGATCACGCGCAGGAGCTCCTCCACGTTCTTGCCCGACTTCGCGCTGACCGGGACGATCGCGTGGAATGCGCGCTCCTTGGACACATTGTCGAGGAAAGGCAGCAGGCGTTCGCGCTCCTTCACCATGTCGAGCTTGTTCGCAACCGCGATCACCTTGCGGCCGGCGGGAATCCTGGCGAGCAGGTTGCGGTCGGGCTCGAGGATCCGGGGGGCCTCGATCACCCACAGGGCCACATCGGAGTCGCGCGCGGCCTCGGTCGCCCGCCGGTTGAGCGTCTTGTTCAGGACATTGTTATGCAGGGTCTGGAAGCCGGGCGAGTCGACGAACACGTACTGGCAATCAGGCGTTGTCAGGATGCCGCGCACCAGGTGCCGCGTCGTCTGCGCCTTGCGCGAGACGATGGAAAGCTTCTGCCCGATGAAGCGGTTCAGCAGGCTCGACTTGCCCGTGTTCGGGCGACCGGCAATGCTGATGGTGCCGCAGCGGAAATCCTTGTCTTTGGTTGCGCTTGTCATCGATCGATCTGCTTGAGGATCTTCCCCGCTGCATTCTGCTCCGCGATGCGCCGCGTGCTTCCGCTGCCCGAGGCGGACAGCTTCAACTCATCGACCACGCACTCCACCTCGAAGGTCTGACTGTGGGCGGCGCCTTTGGTTGCAACCACGCGGTAGGTGGGAAGCTTGTGCTGGTGCGCCTGCAGGTGCTCCTGCAGCAGCGTCTTGGCATCCTTGGCCGGCTTGGCCGGGTCGAGCCGGGCGAACTCGGCGTCGAACGTATGGCGAATCGAGTCTCGTACCGCTGTGTAGCCGCCATCCAGCAACATTGCCCCGTACACTGCTTCGAGCGCATCGGCGAGCATGGAAGGACGCGTTCCGCCCCCATTGGCGAGCTCGCCTTCGCCAAGGCGCAGGAATTCGGAGAGCCCGAGCCCTTGGGCGATGCCAGAGAGCGAATCCTTGCGCACGAGGTTGGCCCGCAGCCGCGAGAGCTGGCCTTCGGATAGCGTGGGAAACCGGCTGTAGAGCTCCTCGGCCACAACGCAATTGAGGACTCCGTCGCCGAGGAACTCGAGCCGCTCGTTGTGCGGCGAGCCGAAGCTGCGGTGGGTGAGCGCCTGTTCGCGCAACGCACCGCTCTTGAACTGGTAAGCGATGCGCTTGTCTAGAAGCGGGGGGCGCGCCACCGGGGATGCGTCGGGCTCACTCTTTCGAGTTCGCGGCGAAGTCGATGTACAGGCCGATGTTGGCGAAGAGCGGCACTTCCTTCTTGTAGGCGAAGGAGATGACCACATCCCCGCCGTCCTTGGTGATCTCGAGGTCGCTTGCGGAGATGGTCTTGATCTCGTCGATCATCGTGCGCTGATCCCAGGACTTGCGGATCTCGGCCACGCTGGCATTGCGCTTTTCCTGCGCGATGGCCTTGATGTGCTTTTTCGCAGTGAAGAACTCGCCCACGGCGGGGCCGACCTTCATTCCGAGCAGGGCCACGAAAATCAGGATTACGAAAACAATGATCAGGCCGCTGAGGCTGACGCCGGTTTGCTTGTTGCGCATGAAAATCTCCCCGAATCCCTTGTTGATGCTTCCCGCTATCTGAATGAGCCGAAACGCCCGAGCTCGTTCAGGTTGAGCCAGATGAAAAACGCCTTGCCTACGATGTTCTCGTCGGGCACGAAACCCCATACCCGGCTGTCGCTCGAATTGTCCCGGTTGTCGCCCATCACGAAATAGTGGCCGGGCGGAACGGTGCAGGAAAGGCCGGACGTATTGTAAGTGCAATTGCCCGAGTGCGGAAACGGCCGGCCGCCCTGCGGGGCAAACGAAGGCGCGTCGTCCTCGAGCAGGATTTCGTGCTCGCGCTTTCCGGCCGTCTCGACGAAACGGCGCGAAAACTGCATGCGCTCACGCGAAAGGTAATCATCGAGCTGCTTCACCGGCAGGAGCTCGCCGTTTACCGAAACCCGCTTGTTCTTGTACTCGATGCGGTCGCCCGGAAGGGCCATTACGCGCTTGATGTAGTCGAGCGAGGGGTCGTCCGGGTAGCGGAACACCATGACGTCCCCGCGCTCAGGGATCCCGAGGTCGACGATCTTCTTGTTGATGACGGGCAGCCGGATGCCATACGTGAACTTGTTCACGAGGATGAAATCGCCGATGAGCAGGGTCGGGATCATCGAGCCCGAGGGGATCTTGAACGGCTCGAAGAGGAACGAGCGCAGCAGGAAAACGATCAGGATGACCGGAAAGAAGCTGACCGAATATTCGACCCACCAAGGCTCTTTCGCCTCGGTTGCCCGTTTCTTGCGCAACCACAGGAGATCGACGAGGCAGACCAGGCCGGTAACGACGAGAAGCAGCAGCAGGAACAGGGCAAAGCTCACATCGACCTCTACTTGTCATCCATCTGGAGCACGGCAAGAAAGGCTTCCTGAGGGATCTCGACCGAGCCGACCTGCTTCATTCGCCGCTTGCCTTCTTTTTGCTTCTCGAGGAGCTTCTTCTTGCGGCTGATGTCCCCGCCGTAGCACTTGGCGAGCACGTTCTTGCGCAGCGCTTTGACGTTTTCACGGGCAACGATGTGGGCGCCGATCGCCGCCTGGATGGCCACGTCGAACATCTGCCTCGGAATCAGCCTGCGCAGGCGGCTGACGAGGTCGCGCCCCCGGTACTGGGAA
>Ga0163153_10005402_pt1 | contig 15115 bp, 17 predicted proteins | sample OliLakLV19MP6IB1_FD_148629 | JGI IMG/M metagenome (GOLD analysis project Ga0163153, IMG submission 148629) | Freshwater microbial mat bacterial communities from Lake Vanda, McMurdo Dry Valleys, Antarctica - Oligotrophic Lake LV.19.MP6.IB-1 | ecosystem: Environmental > Aquatic > Freshwater >... | reverse complement strand
CAATAACAACGCTTGGCTCGCCAATTTCACAACGGCCAATGCGGTGAAGAATGCTCACCGCCTGCACCTTGGGCCATTGGGCTTGAATCTCATCCCCAATCTGTGCCAACATCCGTTCAGCCATCTCCGTATACGCTTGATATTGGAGAAAATCAGTACCGCGTTTGCCTTCCTCGGTGGCGGTTTCGCCGCGCACCGTTCCGGCAAAGGTCGTAATCGCCCCACAATCGGGGCGATTGACACGCGCGGCCACATCATCCAACGAGAGCGGTTGCTCTGTAATTTCAAAAGTTTTGCGCACCAGTGGCAACTCTGCACCGCCAGAAACGGGGGGAAAGATCGCCACCACATCCTTCTCTTTCAAAGGTGTGTCACGCTGGGCATATTCTTCATTCACTGCGGCGTAAATTGTGCGTTGGGCTAGGTTAAGTTGCGGCTGCGCATCGGTCAACAGCATCAACAGATCACCCAGATTGGCCTCACCGGGCAGTTGCACCACCTGCTCCTTCCAGCCGGCCACTTGTCGCAATGTCGCAAACAATAGGACTTTTACTTCCATTCTGCCACCCCTCAGTTTATCTATGTAGGATACTTTCCAAAAATAATCATCCCACGTTGAACACCGTGATTCGTGAAAAACACGCGGGTGCGGGGTTCCCTCTGGGACGGGCGCGAATCACGTAGCACGATAGTTTGGACAAGTATTTTTAGAAAATTCTTATGCTTATCGCTGCCAATTACCCGATTTACCGCCATGTTTTTCCAGGAGGCGAATGTTGCCAATGGTCATCCCTTTTTCTACAGCTTTGGCCATATCATAAATGGTCAGGGCCGCGACACTGACGGCAGTCAACGCTTCCATTTCTACACCGGTTTGACCATTACAATGGACTGTGCTGGTAATAATCACGCGGCTGGTAGCTTCATCCATGATAAAATCGATAGCAACCTTGGTCAAGAGTAGCGTATGACAAAGCGGAATGAGATCGGGCGTGCGTTTAGCGGCCATGATGCCGGCAATACGCGCCGCCGCCAGCACATCCCCTTTGGGTAGGGCGCCGTCGCGAATGGCCTGCAAGGTCGCCGGCTCCATCTGTACTTCACCTTGCGCCACCGCTGAGCGCGTCGTCACAATTTTATCACCCACATCCACCATCGCCGCATTGCCCCGTTCGTCGAGATGGGTTAACTTTGTAGCCATACTTTCCCTTTGCTCTTAGTCAGAGGAAAGAGATTCGGTAATTCGGTGATTTCGACAGGCTCAATCACCGAATCACCCAATCACCGAATCACCGAATCACCCAATCACCTAATCACCTAATCTCTATTCACTAATGATCAACGCCGACACAACCGCGCCCACCGACAACACACCATCCGTCTGGGGCAATTCAAGCAGCGCGTTCGCCGTGCGCATACTAAGCAGACGGCTACTAGCCTGGCTGCCGGTGCTATACGCAAGATAACCGCCTCGTTCTGCCTGAAGGGTGTTGTCCCAAGTCAGCGTTGCGCGATGATATTCAGGTCGATAAGCATCTAGCGGCAAGGGCTGGGCCAATTGGGCTTGAACACGACGCAAGTGCGGATTGGGCCAACCGGCCAGCTTACGAAGCGCCGGCACAACAAAAAGGTAATAGGTTACAAGGCTGCTCACCGGGTTGCCGGGTAGACCAAAGACCAATTTGGGCCGGCCCGCAACGGTGACTGTGGCAAAGGTGAGAGGTTTGCCCGGCTTCATGCGAATACGGCCAAAGTGTACCTTGCCCGACTGTTCCAAAATGGGCTTGATCAAATCCAGCTCACCCATCGAGACGCCACCAGAGGTCAACAGCACATCAGCTTGCTGCAATCCTTGCTCAATTTTCTCCCGCAAAGCCGCCGCTGCGTCGATGGCAATCCCCAAATCCAGGGGCACGCCGCCGGCCGCGATCACAGCCGCATAAAGCATGGCACGGTTACTATCCCGAATCTGCCCCGGCCCAATCGGTTGACCTGGCTCCACTAACTCATCACCCGTAGAAAGAATCGCCACACGTGGCTGGGGATGAACCTGCACGTGCGCCGCGCCGACCGTTGCCAATAAGCCAATTTCAGCCGCGCCCAGCCGCACCCCAGCACCCAACACGCTTTCCCCCTGTGCGATATCAGCGCCAATTTTGCGAATATCATCCCCAGACCGCACCTGCCGGCTAATACGCACCTGCCGTTGTCCATGGACGGATGGCAGCGGACTCGTTTCTTCTACCATTACCACCGCATCGGCCCCCATTGGTGCCGGCGCGCCAGTGGTGATATAGGCAACTGTCCCAGGCTGCACCGCAAAATTGGCAACACGGCCCGCTGTCACCTCACCGATCACAGGATAGTCGCCAGGGCCATCGGCCGCAACAACCGCATAGCCGTCCTTAATCGAGGCCGGGAAGGGAGGCAATGGCTCGGGCGCAGTCACAGTTTCGGCCAATACCAGCCCAACGGCTTGGGACAAAGGCAACGGTTGCGGAGGCAAGGGTGAAGCCGCACCCAGCACAATAGTCAGGGCATCGGCCACCGCCAACATAGGATAGGTTGATTCTACAGACATAGGCAAAGTCTTTCGTGCTGAGTCTTGGTCCTGCGTCCAGACTGTGGACTAGGGACCACCGACTAAAAATTATACAACCGGCGCTTGACAGATAAACTCTACTTCGTTGCCGTCAGGATCATCCACATACAAGGTGCGACTGGCTAACACGGGATGCTTTCCACTGCGCGGTTGTAGACCAGCGGCGACAAAGGTTTGGTGCTGGGCATCAAATTGTTCTTCTGGCACCTCAAACGCCAGATGATGCAGTTGATAACCACGCGGTTGCGCTTTGATGGCATCCGATTTTGGCACCAACACGATCATCTGGGGGATACCGGCATGACCTTCCCCAGCCTTGAGAAATACATTGGGCAAGGTCGCCGGTGAAATAATGGGTAGACCCAACAACTCATGATAAAAATGCACCGCCTGCGCTTTATCCGCAGTCCACAAAACAATTTCGGCCAAGCCAACCACATAGGCCATGATGGATTCTCTCTCTTTTGTATAGCGCTTTTAATAAGGCCATTCCGGGAAATTAAGTACGTGTTGCGTGATTCGTGATTCGTGGCGCCCAGTGGGGGTTGGCCTATCTAGTCATCTCATGAATCACGTAGCACGCAGCACGCATCAGTGATATATCTCAGTCTCCACCGTAATGTCGATAACGCCGGGGGCGCGTGCTAATTGGGTGGCAGCATGTGGCGTACACTGGACAAAAAGCAGATTGAAACTGGTCGGGGCGCCAATACGAGCAACCTCATCAGCCAGATTTTGTTCCTGAATCCACGCTACCAACTCCGTCCGATGACGCTGGGCATTTTCCAATAAAATATCAAATTTTTCTTGACGATTACAACCAGCCAAACTCTCAGGCTCAGGACGGTCGATCGTTACCATCACTTGGACCAAATCAGTGGCAGTACGTGTCTGTGTGCGATTTTGTGTGCGATGTAGTGCCATGTTCTCCTCCCACGCAGAAACAGGTTTCAGGTTTCAGGTTCAAGGGTTCAGGTTCCATGCAACCTTGAACCTGAACCCTTGAACCTCTTCGGAAAGTACTTAATACGAATCTACAAAACGGGCCAAGCCAGCGCCGACGCGCTCCTGGCTTTCGGCAATCGGCAAGGCATGGGTCAACAGATGTTGGCGCAGCTTTTCGCCTTGCCGCGTCGGGTCGGCGGACGCGGCCAGGGCGGCAATACCGGTGACATAGGGGGCAGCCATGCTGGTGCCACTGGCCAGGGCATAGACACTACGCCCGTCCACTTGGCGTTCCAGGCTGGACAAAATATCCACACCGTAGCCAACAATATCCGGCTCCAAAACGGTGACTAGGGGTGAACGACCGCCACCACTAAAGGCCGCCGGTTTAAGCGCCCGGTCCACCGCACCGACGGATAACGTTTCGGGAAAGTAGGCGGGGGCACGCATCCGCCCTGGGCCATCATTGCCAATCGCAACGATTGGCAATACATTATAATCGATCAACAACGTATTTAATAGTTGTTGAATCCCCCGACTTACCACCCCGATTTGAGCAACGTTCACCCATTCGGGTAGAAAACCCAGGGAGATATTGATAATGGCCGGCTTGTGAAGATTTTTTTCCAACTGCAGCTCGGCCAACATGCTATTCAAGGCAATCACAACACGCTCTAAACTGGTGTGCAAGGTCTCACTTTCAATCACCGACGCCACCATCAGTTCTGCCAGTGGTGCCACGCCAACATGCTTCCCTGCTATAATACCACAGACATGGGTGCCATGCCCATCGACATCAAAACCGCGACAGGTGCGCACAGCATCGGCGGTGGGGTCTAAGGGGATATAACGAAAGTCGATCTGTTTGTGACGAAACTCAATATGATCGACATCGCAGCCGGTGTCGAGTACACCCACCAAGACGCCTTGCCCGCGGATATCTTGTTGATGGGCATAGGCAACACCGCTCTCCTCCGGCCAACCACGATAGGCTTGCGGGCGATGCAAATAACGTCGATCGATCGTTGGCCTGGGCAAAGAAAGCGTCAGATTGGGCATCACGATATAGTCTGGCTCCAGCAGTTCGCGCGCCCGCTCCGCTACCGCCGGATTGGGCGTATCCACCACATAGGCTTTGAGATAGTCAAGCCGTTTAAAGGTGTGGTGCACCTGTGGGGCGCGTAGCACTGGGTCAACCTGGGTTAACCCAATTGATTGGAGCAGCGCGCGTTTTTTACCATTGTTTTCGCACTGCCCGGCCGCCAGCCGCTGATCTTCGACCGACATCAGGCGTTTGGGTTGACTATCCTGCGGCGACCACTGTAACGCGACAAATTTGGTCATTCTCGCATCCGTATTCTACGAATTTACAATCTACTTAACTTGTGCCATCTATTATACCATCAAGTTGTTGTGTTTAACGATTTTTCCGGTTTCTCACTTCCAGCAAGAACCGGTAAAATAGAGGAATGGCTACCAAACGCAAGTTATCCAATAAACCAGCACTCGTTGATAATCCGCTTGTGCGGATTTTAGGGCAACACAGAGCCGCGCATGAAGTAGTGCAACAGGCTGCACAAAAGAGCACATTGCCCATCGGCATTCAAAGCAGCGTTGCGCCGCCGTCCGCCGATTACACGCTGATTGACTCGGCGCTCGCAACCGAGCCAACGCCAACCCAACCTGTGCCGGCGCTGCCACCCACTGGGGCCGGCTATGCGGCCTTTACGCCCAGCCAACGCCATGCGTTGCTCCAGTGGCTCAACCAGCCGGAGAAACCAGCGCCCCCGGCCTTTCAACAGTTCTACTTGGCGCAGTTGGAAGTAGGCTTGTTGGAAACACAAACTAGGGCAGCGGTTGAGGCGGAAGTGCAACACTTACTCGTGGCCCCAGCCTGGCGTCACCACCTGGGGCTGGTGCGGCTGCGGCTGCTCGCCGACTGGTTGGCCCAAGATGGCCCCCGCCTAGCCGAGTGGCTTGGCACCGAGCAGGTGCCTGGGCCATTGCTTGGCATCGCATTGGGGTTACAAGCGTTACTACAACAGCCGTTGCAACCGCAACAATTGCCTACGCTCTTTCGTGCGTGGTCAATGGGCGCGGCGCTCCCCAGTAATGCGCTGCTAGCGCTACGTCTCTCGTCGTTGGCGAACACGTTGGGGTGCGATCCGTTAGCGTATGCCCTGGCCCAACTGCCGGAAGATGCGCAGCAGGCGCGGCCCTGGCGCACGCAACATCGCGACCTACGTATTGCCCTGCCCCAACCCGATCTCCGCCCCATCCTGGAGCCACTCTTGCGTGATCTCACCCTTAAAGGCGAAAAGAGTGGGGATGGAGAGGATACTATCCAACCAGCGAGCGATGATGATACGGGTGATGATCCAACAACCCCTGGTTGGCAATTAGTCTTGGAATTTGGCGAGAGTCGCTCAGATTTTTTTGATATAGCCCTCGATGCCGCACGCGCGCAGCCCGGCTACTTGGCGCTCATGGATGAAGACCGGCGCATGGTGCATCGTGTTCACTTTCGCAAAGGAGAAGTGCGCCGCTTTTGGCGACTGTGGGACTATGTCCAAAGCTGGTCGAATACCAAAGTCTATCTCAACGGCGACGAGATCAGCAAGTGGGAACTTTATGGGCGTCTGTGGCAGGTGCGATGAGGTGGACGGGGAGTCGCGTGGTCGAGACGATAAACCAATATCGACCACCTGACCAATCGACTCCCCGACTCCCTGACCACCTGACGCTGTTCGTGACAACAGGAGTTAACGATTGAAGCAAGAATTAGATACTTATATGCAGGCGCGCTATCCGTTGTTGTGGGTGGTCACGCCGGAAGAGAAACGCGCGTTGGCGGAAATTGATGCGCTGGCGCAAGAGCGTAAGAAACGGCTTCTGGTCTGGAGTGCGACCACGGGCGTCAGCAATCCGGCGCTGCCCGATCGGGTTGATGCCAGCAAGCGCGACCCGTTGGCGCTATTGACCACCATTCTGGATGATAGTGAGTCTTGCATTTGGGTACTGCGCGACTTTCATCCCTTTCTCAAAGATCCGACCATCGTGCGCCGGTTGCGCGAGGTTGCTTTTGGCTTGCAGGCGCAAAATACTTCTAAAACGGTAATCCTATTAGGGCCTGTGCTCAAAATCCCGCCCGAGCTGGAAAAAGAGATTACGGTCATTGACTTCAACCTGCCGACGGAAAAGCAGTTGGAAGCCATGCTTGAGCAATTGATCGAAAGTGCCGGCCGTGGGAAAACCAAAATTATCCTAGATCGACGGCAGCACGGGCGTCTGGTAAAGGCTTGTCTGGGCTTGACGGAAGTGGAGGCGCAAAATGCCATCGGCAAAGCGATTGTCCAAGCCAAGGGTCGCTTGGATGGTGACGCCGTTGAAGCGGTCACAGCGGAAAAACAGCAGATTATCCGCAAAAGTGGGCTACTCGAATTCTATGCCAGTGACGAGCAATTGACCAGTGTCGGCGGGCTGGAAACGCTCAAGGAGTGGTTGCGCAAGCGTGTGCGCGCCTTTGGCGAGGATGCGCGCGCTTTTGGGTTGCCGGAGCCTAAGGGCATCCTTCTGGTCGGTGTCCAGGGGTGCGGAAAATCGCTGGTGGCCAAGTCGGTGGCGAACTCGTGGCGACTCCCGCTGCTACGCCTCGACGTAGGGCGGCTCTTTGCTTCGCTGGTTGGCTCCAGTGAAGAAAATCTGCGGACCGCGATCAAGGTGGCGGAAAGCATTGCACCGGTGGTACTCTGGGTCGATGAGATCGAGAAAGGCTTTTCCGGCGTTGGCTCCAGCAATATCAGTGATGCCGGCACCGCAGCGCGCGTCTTTGGCACGTTTATCACCTGGCTACAAGAGAAACAGGCGCCGGTCTTTGTGATCGCTACCGCTAATTCGGTGGAGCAGTTGCCGCCAGAGCTGGTGCGTAAGGGGCGTTTTGACGAGATCTTCTTTGTCGATCTGCCGGATACCCAAGAGCGGCTGGATATCTGGAAGATTCACATCAAAAAACGCAACCGTGATCCTGAACAGTTTGATCTACATACCCTGGCCATGGCTTCCGACGGGCTCTCCGGTGCCGAAATTGAACAGGCTATCATTGCCGGCCTCTATGAAGCCTTTGATCAAGGTCGTCGCCCGCTGGCAATGGAGGATCTACTCAGCGTGCTGCAAGATACCGTGCCGCTCAGCCGTATGATGGAAGAGGAGATCGAAGCTTTACGCGCTTGGTCGCGCCAACGCGCGCGTAGAGCTTCGGTACGGACAGAGTGAATTACAGACGATGGACGATCGACGACCAAATGTATTGAAGCAGGAACCCAAAACAGCTTCGACATGAGATTTCACGCCCCCGAGCCCCCGCCTCTGGGCGTGAGCCGCATCCATTAAGTACCTGCCTCCAAGAGCGAACGGTCGTCCATCGTCAGTCCGTCGGTCGTCTATCGTCTGCATACCATGCGTAATAACCAATCACCCAAGCACTTAAAGGAGAACACCATGCGTCCCAACAAATTACGTCAGTTATTAAACGAGAACAAACCCAGCATCTCCACCCATATCCACACGATCTGGCCATCGGTGGTGGAGGCGATTGGTCATACCGGCGTCTATGACTACGTCGAATTTGTGGCCGAATATGCGCCCTATGACCTGCATGATCTCGACAACCTCTGTCGCGCCGCCGAGTTATATGATGTGGGGATGATGATCAAAGTGGATTACGACACCCATCAATTTGTCGGTCAGCGTGCGATTGGCTCCGGCTTCCAGAGCGTGCTCTTTGCCGATTGCCATAACGTGGAAGAAGCGCGCCATTGTATCCTGTCGATCAAGCCGGATACCAAAACGGATGGCGGCAACTTTGGGGTGGGGATGCGTCGCCACGCCTACATGGGCTATGGCGGTGGACCCGAATATGTCCAGGCGCTGCGTGACACAGTTGTGATGCTGATGATCGAAAAACAGGGTGCGGTCGATCAATTGGAGGAAATTCTAGCCCTGCCCGGTCTCGATATGATCCAATGGGGCGGGGCGGATTACACCATGAATATCGACAAAGCCGGCCAGCGCGGTTCCGCCGAGATCAAAGCCGTAGAGAAATATGTGATCGAAACCGCGCTCAAAATGGGTGTCCACCCCCGCGCCGAGATCGGCTCGCCCGAAGATGCCGAGTTTTACTTGAATCTAGGCGTACGCCATTTCTGCATCGGCACGGATATCGCTATCCTCTATCAATGGTTTAAGAACAATGGGGAAGCGTTGCGTCGGTTGGTGGCAAGCTAGAGGAGTTCGCACGCCCACGTGCGAACGAGGATTTTCTCATCGGACCAGCACGTGGGCGTGCCTAACTCCTCATCGATCTCCCATTTGAGGAGTTCGCACGCCCACGTGCGAACCGGCACGCCCACGTGCGAACCGGCACGCCCACGTGCGAACCGGCACGCCCACGTACGAACCGGCACGCCCACGTACGAACCGGCACGCCCACGTGCGAACCGGCACGCCCACGTGCGAACCGGCACGCCCACGTACGAACCGGCACGCCCACGTGCCTGAATCCGCGTATTTGTTATGACCAACCTCGATCTATTTCAATCAACCATTCTTCATCAAATGCGTAATTCCGGTAGCTGGAATAGTAGTAATCTTCTGGGTTTTTTACCAAATCCGCACGCAGGGGATTGCGGTGGATGTAATTCAATTTCTGCCGCAGAAATTGTTCCGTGTACACATTGACATCCCAGTAATGATCCTGCCAGACTTTGTTATCGCTGCGACCGGTTTCCTCGCCGGCATCGGTAAAGTGTTGCAACCATTCGCGCTTATTTTCTACTTCGGCCTGGCGGATAATGCGTTTAGCGGTAAAAGTTTTGAAATCGCGCATAATATCGGCAACCGTCGATTCGCCATATAGTCAGATCAGCAAATGGAGATGATCGGGCATGATGACATAGCCTAACAGCTTGTATGCTTGTTTATAGCGGTAGTAGTTGAGGCTGTCATAAATTGCAGTGGTATAAGCAGGACGGATGAAAATCGGTAAACGTTTGTAGACGTTGGTGGTGATGTAGTAAATGTGACCTTCGATCTGAAAATGCTTGATCGCCATACGTTGCTACTGGTCCTTATGGATTCCGCACGGGGCGTGCTCACTCCGCGGCGTTGTGGAGTGAGCACGCCCCGTGCGAACGGGTTGATAAAATAATTTGCGCACGTTACCAATGCAATCGGTAGGTATGACACATTATGCAGCTTATGCGCAAATCTTATTGATGTCAACCTCCAAATTGTGGATTCTTGGTTCCGCACATGGATGTGCGAACTCCGCAGTTGGAAATAGATGAGGAGTCAGGTACGCCCACGTGCCGGCCTAATACCAGTTCGCACGTGGGCGTGCGAACTCCGCAGTTGGAAATAGATGAGGAGTCAGGCACGCCCCGTGCCGATCCAATCCCGGTTCGCACGTGGGCGTGCGAACTCCTCTTTCCTACTCTGTGTCCAACAGCCCCAACCCTATGAGGAACTCACGGACGACGGTTTCGGCGTCAGCCTCATCGCCATTTTCGGGTTGGCCGTCTTTTCTATTACTTTTGCAGCAAATACCAGCGACAGGGGTAACGATCAGGGCGGGCGCGGATAACCTCAACCATATGGAGATGGGGTAGAAATAAGGTCGCCACTTCGTCGTCGCCCATACCACGCCAGCGCTTGGTGGGATCATCGACCAAATCTGCCAGACAATCAAACGCATAAAGCTGGTAGTAACCGCCTGGCGCCAAGTTTGCGATGACACCTTGGGCATAGGCAGCGCGCATGGCCTGGGGTAGGCCATGTAGACAACCAACATCCAACATATACCTTGCTTGCGCCTGATAGAAAGGCAAGGCGGTCACGTCGGCTTGGACAAAGCTGATGCGGCGTAAGAGATCCGGGGCTTTGGCGCGTAAACGGGCAACGGCCAGGCTCAGCGCACCACCCGCCAGATCAACGCCAATAGCGCGCAAACCCAGCCGGGCCAGGTAGGCGACATTGGTGCCGGGGCCGCAACCGATGTCAATCGCCAGACCGGTGGGCGGCAGACGGCCGCTGGCCCAAAATGCCTCTACTTCGGGCGGGGTAATGCCGGTGTCCCACGGGCATTGACCATCTTGGTAATGTTTTTCCCAGCCAGGGCGATCCACGGTCATCTAGCCGCCATACTCTTCCTGATAATCACGCATAGCCGCTTCAATCACCTGGAGGGCGTGGTCGCGATCATAGAGCCGCTCGACAACCAGCGCTGAAGGCTCACCGGCAACTAATTTGTAGGTGGCGAAATAGTGGCGCAGCCGTTCGATCAGGATAGGCGGCAGGTCACTGATATTTTCGGCATTGCCCCACACATTATCATTTTCTAATACGGCAATGATCTTGTCATCGGCCTCACCACCATCGTTGACATCCAGGCCGCCGACCACGCGCGCGTTCAGAATGACTTCCGAGCGATTGATGGGGCGCTCGCTTAATACACAAATGTCCAGGGGGTCGCCATCGCCGCGTTCCGCCGTAGAGGACAAAGCGGCAACATGGCGATCACAGTAGGTGCGCGGAATAAAGCCATAGAGCGCCGGCGGCGTGGACGAGGTACGTTGCGGTCGGTCCACGCGCAGATAGCCAGTCGTCTTATCGATCTCATATTTGATCAAGTCAAAGGGGGTAATCTCAATATAGGCATGGACAATATGAGGCGGATTTTTACCAACTTCCAACCCATGCCACGGATGCGGACGCCAACGATAAAAGGGTGGCGGAAATTTCATAGAGTATCACTTTCTTATGGAAAGAACGAATCTGTCTGCTATAGCTGGACACAAGTGGGACGGTAAATCGGTAAATCGGTAGATAGGTAGGGGAGTATTTGTCTTCTTGTCTTCCTATCTTCTTGTCATCCTACTGATAGTGTAAACTGACAGGGCATGTTTTCCGAAATTTTTGATGGTATGACTGTCCAAAGTGGGTCCCTACACCAGATCGAGCGTACCGAGGACGCGGGCGCGATATTCTGCATAGCGAAAGAGGAAATATCCACTCAGGCCATAGAGGAGTCCGATCAATGCTTCCCAACATAGGTGGAGAAGGACGCCAGAAGATTCACCAGCGACAATAGCGCGGATCGCCGCAAGACCGTGGGTCAGGGGCAGAAGATTCGCAACCAGTTGGAGAGGAACAGGCAGCGCATCAACCGGAAAATTTACACCACAGAAGAGCAAAAGGAGTGTATACGCAAAGTTCATGGCAAAGGTCAAGTCCACGCCAAAGACGCCAAAGATGGAGACGAATAAGCCTAAACCAGCAATGGCATAAGAGGTAATCAGCAGCGCGCCGAGTAGCCATACCCACTGCACCTGGCTGGCGTCAAGCCCAAAAAAGAGAAAGGCAACGCCCAGCCCCAGCAGCGTTGTCAGCAGCCCATCTAGCCCCTGTAGCGCCATGCGCGCCACCAGCGTCTGGCCGATGGGCGTCGCCGAGGCGATGACCAGTTGCAGCGTGCCGCTCATTCGCTCCTCCATCATAACCACCACACAGCCATAGAGACCACTGACCGACGCCAAGCGCACGGCATTGCCAAGCGCAAAATAGGCAGGGTCCAACCCAGCAAATTGTCCCAGCAAGGTAAAAAAGAGCAACTGGGCGATTGGCTCAATAATTTTGATCGTCAGATAATCCAGTGGGGTGAGCCAGGCAAAGAGGGCGCGATAGCCCAAAAGCGCGAGACGCAGCCAACGGGCGATAGGTTGGAATAGCAAGCTCATGCAGTCTCCAGGTTGCCAAGCCAGCGTACACGATACTCGATATAGTGAAAGAGCACCTGGGCAAGGCACCAATAGAGTGCGCCGGTAACCATGGTCCACAACACACATTGCCAAAAGTAAGCATCTGGTGGTGTAGCCGCCAGCGCCGCATAGAGCGCTTCACTTCCCCAGCGAATGGGCAGCACAACGCTGATCGCACGTGCCCAGGTTGGCAAAATCGCCACGGGAAAGGCGACGCCACCCAAAATTAGCAATGGGGATTCCAAGACATTCTGAAAGACCCAGGCCGTGCGCGTCAACAAAAAAATGTTTGCCAGAAAAAGCGCAAAAGCGCCAGTTCCAAAAAGAAAGCTACTCAGGGCCAACACAAAGGCCGCGGGATGGGGCAACACAAAGTGAACCCCTAAAACGAGCCAGCTATAGAGAATGGTAATCACAAGGGCCAGCAGCGCTAGCAGTGTATTCATGACAATTTTTGCCGTAAACACAAAGGCCAACGAGGCTGGTGCTGCGATCAAGACGCTGAAAACACCTTGCAATCGCTCCCGTTCTACGTCGCCGGCCGTGGAAAAAGTCATGGCGGACCAGATGCCGGCCAACCCTCCTCCCAATAGAATAAAGCGGGCAACCTGTTCCTCGGCGGCGTTGCGATAAATCATGTGGACAGTGGTCGCGATCACAATCGGTTGAATAAAGAGCACAATACGGTAGAAAGGGCGCTTGATGGTGCTGGCGGCATGGACAGCCATTGTACTGATAAAGAGATGAACGTTTGCCATCATTCTATTCCTTCAATCAGTTTAATGTAGGCATCTTCCAGATTGGGCAAGCGGCGCAACAGGCGCGCAGGATCAAGCGTAGCGCAATGAGCCTGTAAAAAGGCGATGGTAGCTGGAGCGTCGTTGCTTTGGATCGTTAAGGTCTGCATATGACCACTGTTGATCAGCGACGCTGAAACCACCTCAGCGCGCTGGCGCACCTGGTCGCCTACCAGATCACCGGTCCCAGGCAACTGCACTTCGACCACCTCCATGCCATATAACAGATCTGTCAACGCAGTAGGGGTGTTTATTTTCAAAATGGAACCATCTTTGACCACAGCGATCCGATCACAGAGCGCTTCCATCTCCCACATATAATGCGATGTGAGAAAGATGGTGACGCCGGTGGCGCGAATGTCACTGATCAGGCTGCGCAAGGCGCGGGCAGCAACCGGGTCCAGGCCAATAGTGGGTTCATCCAGAAAGAGAACTTTGGGGGTGTTGATTAGCGCTTTGGCAATATGGAGACGCTGTTTCATTCCCTTAGAGAAACCTTCCACCTTCTCTTGTCGCCGATCCCATAGACCAACCCTAGTGAGCAACTCTTCGATGCGCGTCCTGGCAACCTTGCGCTCGATATGATAGAGATCGGCAAAATAGCAGAGATTGTCATAGGCCGAAAGCCGCCAATAGAGACCGCGTTCGCCGCCAAAGATAAAGTTAATGTGGGGACGAATCTCACGCGCTTGGGTAGCGACATCAAAGCCTAGTACACGGGCGCTACCAGAACTTGGGACAAGCAGTGTGGTAAGAATTTTGATCAACGTCGTCTTGCCCGCGCCATTGGGACCGATTAAGCCAAAGATTTCGCCTTGTTCTACCGCAAGCGAAACATCGGTAAGCGCGTGAAGTACCCGTCGTTGACGGTGAAAAAAGCCGGTTTGCGTCGCATAGAGTCGCGACACATTGTTGACGACCACGGTTGTGGGGTGCATTCTATGCTCCTACCATTGAGCAAGACTAACCGTCATTGGTCATTGGTTATTATTTATTGGTGGCTGGTCAGTAGTGGTTGGCGGTTGAGTTTGTCTTAATAACCAATAACCAATAACTGTTCAGATCAGAAGTATGCGAAAATTTTATGCTGTTGAAGACCATGAGGAGGCAAAGGCATGACGATGGATATAGAGTTTGGCTGGTTGGCTGGTTGGTAGAAGGCAAACTCACGGTCACAGAATCAAAGCTCAATTATTATACAACTGTTGTAATTTAACCTGACGACCTATTCAGGTATGTAAGGAAATTTACATTTCATTCATGCAAAATCTGCATGGCCGCATTCCGGCCATTGATGGCAATCACGCTGCCACCCGGATGGGTGCAAGCCCCACACAAATAGACGCCTTGCATGGGCGTCCGGTAGGCTAGACGCTGATCCCACATATAGGCCGGCAGACATTCTCCTTGAAAAATATGACCACCGGTCAGCCCAACCTTTTTCTCAATATCGGGTGGCCCCATCACTTCGACCATCGCGACCGCATCGGGCAAGTTGCTGCAATAGCGGCTAATTGAAGCCAGGGCCAGGTCGGCGACTTCGGTGCGCCGCGTCTCCCAAGTGCCTTCGGCAAAAGTATGGGGTACATATTGGGTGAAGACGCTCATGGTATGCATACCGGGCGGGGCGACGCTGCCATCAAGCGTGGTCTGGAAGTAGAGTTCTGTCCACAGGCGGGGCGGCAAGTGACCCGCATTAGCCAGGGCTGGATAGCTTTTCCATTCAGCCTTGGTCAGGGGCGTGTTGATCTGACCGCTATGATGCGGTTCTTGGGTGCCGGGTCGCGCCGTGAAATTGGGCAATTCATGCAACGCTACAGAGAGCTTGGCGGTACATCCCTTCTGTGGAATCGCTTCAACCTGCCGTTGCCAGGCGGCATCGACATCTGGCCCAAGCAGGCGGAGCGTTACACGTGGGTCGGCATTCGAGACAACAATGGGTGCATAGATGCGTTCAC
>Ga0163153_10005401_pt1 | contig 15115 bp, 17 predicted proteins | sample OliLakLV19MP6IB1_FD_148629 | JGI IMG/M metagenome (GOLD analysis project Ga0163153, IMG submission 148629) | Freshwater microbial mat bacterial communities from Lake Vanda, McMurdo Dry Valleys, Antarctica - Oligotrophic Lake LV.19.MP6.IB-1 | ecosystem: Environmental > Aquatic > Freshwater >... | reverse complement strand
CGTTGGCATAGGCGTAAATCGTAACGGAGCTTTTGCCGAATACATAGTCGTGCCCGCTTCCAACTTGTGGCCCATACCCGACAAAATCGCTCCCGAACTGGCGGCATTCTTTGATCCATTCGGCAATGCAGCCCACTGTGCCCTGCAGTTTGATCTGGTGGGTGAGGACGTTTTGATTACCGGTGCCGGTCCTATCGGCATCATCGCTGCAGGAATCTGCCGCCATGTCGGTGCCCGGCATGTGGTGATTACCGATGTAAATGACTACCGCCTGGCACTGGCCAAGGACATGGGTGCCAGCCGTATCGTCAACGTGCAGCGGGAATCCATCGCCGATGTGGTGAAAGAGTTACACATTGACGGCTTTGATATTGGCCTGGAAATGTCCGGCAACCCAAAAGCTTTCAATGACTTGCTGAAAAACATGTACCACGGCGGCAAGGTCGCATTACTCGGCCTGCTTCCCGCAGATACTACCTGCGATTGGGACCAGATCATCTTCAAGGGTCTGGAGTTACACGGCATATACGGCCGCAGAATGTATGAAACCTGGTACAAGATGACGCAAATGGTACTGACGGGCTTTCCTTTGCAAAAAGTCCTCACCCACCACATTGCCATTGACGATTTTGCCAGCGGCTTTGAGCTGATGCGCGCCGGCGAATGTGGCAAAGTCGTTTGCGACTGGACTGGAAGTCAATAGCATGCGTGCACCAAGAACCGCCAAAGCCATGCAAAAGCTGGACAAAATCCTGGCTGAGATTCGAGCGGCTGGCCTGTACAAGGAAGAACGCGTTATCACCACCCCACAACGAGTGCATATCGCAGTAGAGGGTGGTCGGGAAGTACTGAATTTCTGTGCCAATAACTACCTGGGTCTGGCAGATAATCCGGAAGTCATCGCAGCGGCCCATCAGGGCTTGCAGGATCACGGTTTCGGCCTGGCCAGTGTGCGCTTTATCTGTGGCACACAGGATTTGCACAAACGGTTGGAAAAAACCATTGCCGATTTTTTCGGCACCGAAGACACCATTCTCTACACCTCCTGTTTCGATGCCAACGGTGGATTGTTTGAAACGCTGCTGGGCCCGGATGATGCCATCATTTCCGATGCGCTGAACCACGCCTCCATCATCGACGGTATTCGGCTCTGCAAAGCCCGGCGTTATCGCTACCCCAACAGCGATATGCAAGCTCTGGAAGAAGCCCTGCAAGCCAGTCAGGACTGCGGCATTCGGCTGATTGCCACTGATGGCGTGTTCAGCATGGATGGCTACATCGCCAGGCTGGATGAGATCTGCGCCCTGGCTGAAAAATACGCTGCTCTGGTGATGGTGGATGACAGCCACGCGACAGGTTTTATCGGCAAAACCGGTCGCGGTTCCGCTGAGTATCATGGGGTGATGGACAAGATCGACATATTTACTTCCACCTTGGGCAAAGCACTGGGCGGAGGTTCCGGCGGTTTTACCACCAGCAGACGGGCTGTAATCGAGTTGTTACGGCAGCGCTCAAGGCCTTATTTGTTTTCCAACACCCTGCCACCGCCGCTGGTCGCTGCGTCGATCAAGGTATTCGAAATGGTTAGTTCGACCACCGAGTTGCGTGACCAACTGGAAGAAAACACCCACTACTTCCGCAAAGGCATGCAGGCGGCTGGTTTTGACATCAAGCAAGGTGTGCATCCCATCGTGCCGGTGATGCTCTACGATGCGCCGTTGGCGCAGCAGTTTGCCCGTCGTCTGCTGGACGAAGGGATTTACGTTATCGGCTTCTTTTTCCCGGTGGTACCCAAAGATGAAGCACGCATCCGCGTGCAGGTATCAGCGGCACACCAAAAGGCCGATCTGAACCTGGCCATCGCTGCCTTTACCCGCGTAGGCAAAGAATTGGGCGTTATTTGAAGACACCGGCTGGCCTGATGTCCGAACCTATAATAAAGCTCCGCTCAGGCCTGTAATTCTTCGCGTACCGTATCCGCCAGTTGCTGTGCCAGTTTGTTCACCATAGCTGCATCCGAGCCTTCCAGCGTCACACGTATCAATGGCTCAGTGCCAGATGGCCGCAGGATAACCCGCCCTTTGCCGTTGAATGTGGCTTCGATATCCTTGACCGCTTGCTGGATGCGAGCCGACCCTTCCATGCGCTTGGCCGCACCGGCAGCAATGGGCACATTGATCATGGTTTGCGGATACTTTTCAAAGCCGGTTGACAACTCGGCCAGGCTTTTACCGGTTCTGAGCATGATTTCGAATACTTGTAGCGCGCTGACAATGCCATCGCCGGTACTGGTTCTGTCCAGGCAAAGTATGTGACCTGATGCCTCGCCTCCCAGTTTCCAGCCTTTCTGTCGCAGTTCGCGGTGTATATGCCTATCACCCACTGCTGTTCGTTCAAAAACAATATTGCGTTCGCGCAAGGCCAGCTCCAGGCCTAAATTCGACATCACGGTTCCCACCACGCCGCCGATCAGGGTGCCTTGATCCTGCCGAGCCGTGGCGATGATATACAGCATCTGGTCACCATCAACCAGCTTGCCTTGATGATCGGCCATCACCACGCGATCACCATCACCATCCAGCGCGATTCCTGCATCAGATGAACGTGCCAAAACCTGTGATTGCATCAGTCCTGGATGGGTTGAACCGCAGTTGTCGTTGATATTTTTGCCATCCGGCTCATCACCGATGACATAGACTTTGGCACCCAGTTCGCGCAATACCGACGGTGCAACGCGATAGGTAGCGCCGTGAGCGCAGTCCAGCACCACCCGCAAGCCACCAAACGAGGTGCCGAATGGAGTAGTGCCTTTGCAGAATTCTATGTAGCGGCCAGCCGCATCATCGACGCGGGCAGCTTTGCCGAGTCGGGCCGATTCTACCGTGGTGAACGGTAATTCCAGTTCCGCTTCGATGGTCTCTTCCACTTCATCACTGAATTTCTCACCATCAGCGGAAAAGAACTTGATGCCATTATCTTCATAGGCATTGTGTGAGGCCGAAATGACGATGCCCGCACAGGCATAAAGTGTCCGCGTCAAATAAGCGATGGCTGGCGTCGGCATGGGTCCAAGCAAGAGCACATTGGCACCCGCAGCGGCCAGGCCAGCCTCCAGTGCCGATTCAAACATGTAGCCGGATATGCGAGTGTCTTTGCCGATCACGACTGAGCGCTTTTCGCCTTTGGCCAGCACCATGCCGGCCGCACGCCCCAGTCGCAGCATGAAATCTGCCGTGATCGGGGACTCACCTACCCGGCCTCTGACCCCATCTGTTCCAAAGTATTTTTTTGCCATTTGCTGATTCTAAACCCTGTGCGCCCACTTCGCTCTAGGCGAGGTGGTTTTCACTTTCCGTGCTCTGAGAAATCCAGGATAGATTTGTCAGCGCTTGCTTATTCCAAACCCAGGGCCTGCCAGACCTTCAAAGCATCCAGCGTAGCCTGCACATCGTGCACCCGTAGTATGGACGCCCCATTCTGCGCTGCCAGCATGGCTGCGGCGACGGACGCATGCACACGGGCGCCTACCGGCTGGCCCGTAATAGCACCCAACATGGACTTACGGGAAACACCCACCAGCAAGGGATAGCCTAAGCCAGCCAGCCTGGGAATGGCCTGGAACAGTTCGATATTGTGTTGCAGTGTCTTGCCGAAGCCGAAACCCGGATCCAAAACGATATCCCTTGACCTGAAACCCGCTTGTACCAGGGCTGCAGCCCGCTGCAGCAAAAATGCCGAAACCTTCGCCACCACATCTTGGTAATACGGCTGCTGTTGCATGCTGCGGGGTTGTCCCTGCATATGCATCAGGCAGACAGGTACGCGCAGACTCAGCGCAACTTCCAGCGCGCCTTCAGCTTGCAGTGCATTGACGTCATTGATCATTCCTGCGCCTGCATCTACAGCGGCCAACATCAGTTCAGGCTTAGTGGTATCGATAGAAATCGGCACATCGACTTCGGCCCGTATGCGCTCAATGATGGGTAATACTCGATCCATTTCCTCTGCAATGCTGATCTGAGCTGCACCAGGACGCGTGGACTCACCCCCTACATCGACGATATCCGCCCCGGATTCGACCATCGCCAGAGCATGGCTTAAAGCCTGATCTATACCTTGCCAGGTACCTCCATCAGAAAAAGAATCCGGAGTGAAATTCAGCACGCCCATCAAAAGTGGACGGTCGGCAGGCAATAAATGACCTGAAATCTGCAGGACTCTCAAAAGCTGGCCAGGTTTCGAGACTCAGAAATAAACAGCCCCGCTCCCGTGAACATGCAGGGGAACGGGGCTCTAAGCATGAAAATCAGTGCTGCTCGGCCGGGCCGCCAATGGTGGAATGCCCTTTCTTGTTATCCGCATCTTCCTGGCTGTTGCTGGAGGAACTGTCATTCCAGCCTTCGGGCGGATCAGGCTCTTCACCTTTCATGATCTGATCGATTTGTTTGCCATCGATGGTTTCATACTTCATCAGGGCATCAGACATCCTGTACAACTCTTTCGAGTGCCTGGTCAATAAGGTGGTGGCCTGATCATGCGCAGCATCAATAATGCGCCGCACTTCCAGGTCGATTACTCGCGCTGTGTCATCTGACATCATCTTATGCTGGGTTACCGAACGACCCAGAAAAACTTCGCCCTCATCCTCGGCATAAACCAGTGGTCCCAGTTTTTCGGTCAAGCCCCAGCGGGTAACCATATTGCGTGCGATTGAGGTTGCGCGTTCGATGTCATTTGAAGCGCCTGTGGTGACATTGTCGGCACCAAAAACCAATTCTTCCGCCACGCGGCCACCGAACAGGCTGGCCAACTGGCTTTCCAACTGAATGCGGGAGACGCTGTACCGGTCCTGTTCAGGCAGGAACATGGTTACGCCCAGAGCGCGACCGCGGGGGATGATGGAGACCTTGTAAACCGGATCGTGTTCCGGCACCAGGCGACCGACTATGGCATGGCCTGCTTCGTGAAAAGCCGTCAGCTTCTTCTCTTTTTCCGTCATGACCATGGAGCGCCGCTCGCTGCCCATCAGGATCTTGTCTTTGGCTTTATCCAGATGCTCCTGGTTGACGTTCTTGGCATTTTCACGCGCCGCGAACAAGGCCGCTTCATTCACCAGATTAGCCAGGTCAGCCCCGGAAAACCCAGGTGTACCCCGCGCAATGACCTTGGCATCCACGTTTTCGCCAATGGGCACTTTACGCATATGGACTTTCAGAATGGCTTCCCGACCGCGAATATCTGGCAGCGGTACTACGACCTGGCGATCAAACCTGCCGGGGCGCAGCAGGGCTGGATCCAATACGTCCGGACGGTTGGTGGCTGCGATAACGATCACACCTTCGCCACCTTCGAAACCATCCATTTCAACCAGCAACTGGTTCAGAGTCTGCTCGCGCTCATCGTGCCCGCCACCCAGACCAGCGCCGCGATGACGACCGACCGCGTCGATTTCATCGATAAAAATGATACATGGCGCGTGTTTTTTGGCCTGTTCGAACATATCGCGAACGCGTGAAGCGCCCACACCGACGAACATTTCCACAAAGTCAGAACCGGAAATTGAGAAAAATGGCACCTTGGCTTCGCCAGCGATGGCCTTGGCCAAAAGGGTTTTACCGGTCCCGGGAGAGCCCACCATCAACACGCCACGCGGAATATGTCCACCCAGCTTCTGGAATTTGCCCGGATTGCGCAGAAACTCAACCAATTCAAAAACTTCTTCCTTGGCTTCTTCCACCCCAGCCACATCGGCAAACGTGATCTTTATCTGGTCTTCGCCCTGCAGTTTCGCTCGGCTTTTACCAAATGACATGGCGCCACGGCCTCCGCCTCCGCCCTGCATCTGACGCATGAAGTAAACCCATACACCGATCAATAAAAGGATGGGCGCTATGCCCAGAATCAGGTCTACCAGTATCGAACGTTCAGCAGGTGGCTCTGCGGTAATTTCGACCTTGTTTTCAACCAAATCATCAATCAACTTGTCGTCGGGAGGTCCAAAGGTACGGAACTCGTTACCGTCAGCACCTTTACCGGTGACTCTATTGCCACTGAGGCTGCTCTCGATGTGAACCTGGGTAATCGAACCATTGCGTACATTGCCAAGAAATTCAGAATAAGACAGGCTCTGAGGCTCGCTTCCGACACTAGCGTAATGGTTGAAAATAGACACCAGTACGACCGCGATGATCGCCCAGGTCAGCAGATTTTTTGCCAAATCGTTCAATGCACGTTCCTCTTTACCTGTACCTAAGTGACAATTCTTATGCCCGTTCGGCACAAGGTTCGTTAAAAGTTAAGGAATCTTTGATTAATTCAAATATTCCTGCGACACATGGAGGCGTCGCCATTTTCAATGAAGGCAATTCATTGAACATGAAGGAAAGTAACAACCACGTTTTTCACTTTCCGTGCTCTGGTAAATCCATCAATGGATTTATTCAGAGCGCCGTTAACCTACTTGACCCGCTTGCCAGTGGCCAGCCCAATAGCTAAAAGGTACACTTCCCGGCTACGTGGCCGCGAAGCGTCAGGTTTCCGCACCAGCACCTTGTCAAACCAGTTTCGCGTCTCGCTCACGAAGGCATCAAAGCCTTCTCCCTGAAATATCTTGACCACGAAAGTACCGTTCGGTTTCAAATGTTCCTTGGCAAATTCAAAAGCCAGTTCAACCAGGTACATGGACCTGGGCTGGTCGGTTGCTGCCATACCGCTGATATTGGGGGCCATGTCGGACAAAACAAGATCAACACCGCGGCCCGCCAGCTCGGATTCCAGTTTCTCCAGGGACTCCGCTTCAGTGAAGTCACCTTCGATGAAAGTCACGTCGGCTAAAGGCTCCATGGCCAGGATATCCAAGCCGATCACCCGGCCATTCGACCCAACCAGGGAAACTGCTAACTGGCTCCAGCCACCGGGCGCGCAACCCAGATCGACGACGCTCATGCCCGGCTTGACCAACTGATATTTCTCGTGCAGTTCCAGCAATTTGAACGCGGAACGCGAGCGCCACCCCTGCTGTTGCGCTCGTTTGACGTAAACATCATCGAAGTGTTCCGCCAACCAGCGCTTGCTGCTCTTGCTCCTGGCCATCTATGTTTCCTGAGCTCATTCCTTACATGTTAAAATCCCGCGCTGCAGCGCAGACCCGCAATTTCGCCCATCTTGCGGCTGCCCAATGCCTGCCTGATCGCAACCGCTCAGGCACAGTTTGCCACAGCAGGATAAATCATGGCTTTGAGTTCACAACAGAAACGCTACCTTCGCGGCCTGACCCACTCCGCCCAACCGGTGGTCACCATTGCAGACAAGGGTCTGAGCGACACCGTGGTGGCTGAAATTGAAGGGGCCTTGAGGCATCACGAATTGATCAAGATCAAAATGCGCGCCGAACGGGGCGTGCGCAAACACTGGGTCGATGAAATCACCAAACTGTGCAAGGCAGAGCAGGTCCACGTCATTGGCCAGGTGGTTTGTTTTTACCGGCGCAACCCAAAGAATCCCGTGATTGCCCTACCGGCCGAGAAAGCCCCAAAGCCTGCCTGATGGACCTCAGTTTCCAGGCGCCCGGCGACTACCACTTCGTGCGCTCAGTGTCCGCAGCAGGCATCTGGGTTGCTGATCAATGCTATGCCAAATCGCTGCTGCTTTCTGCCAACCAACTGGTCAGCGACTGGCCAGTGCAGCAATTTGATGAGTTGCAGGTCAGTCACCTTGAAACCATATTTCAGTTACAACCCGACCTGGTGCTGCTGGGTACCGGCAGCAAGCAACGCTTTCCTGTTGCGGAATTCATGATGGAGTTTTACCAACGCGGCATTGGTATCGAAGTGATGGCTACAGCCCCGGCCTGCAGAACGTTTAATGTACTGGTTGCCGAATCGCGGCGGGTGGTCGCTGCTTTTTTACCGCTCGCTGCTGATTCCAATCCTTAAGCTGAATCAATCCAGAAACGGCAGTTCTAACTAACCTTCCTTAGTGGAGATCTGCCGCAAGCGAGCCAGTGCCGCCATTTGTATTTGCCGCACCCGTTCTCGAGTAACGCCCATCAACTTACCAACCTCTTGCAGGGTTCTGCGTCCATGCCCGTGCAAGCCAAAACGGTGCCCCACCACTTCGCGTTGCTGCATGGAAAGCTGTTCCAGCCAATGATCAAGCAAACGTTCGGCGGCCCGCCCGCAATACTCTGACTCAGGATCTCCATTTTGTTTATCAATCAGCGAATCCAACATCAGGCGTTCTGAGCCAGGCACGATGGGCTCATCGGCCGAGGTGGTGGGTTCATTCAGCTCGAAAAAGGCCAATACCGTCTGGATATCCGTTTCCAGTTCTGCCGCCAGTTCTTCCAGAGTCGGCTTGCGATTCAATTTTTGCTCCAGCTCCCGCGATGCGCGCAAATGTGTGGTCAATTCGCGGATTATGTGGATGGGCAGCCGCACCGTACGGCACTGGTTCATGATGGCCCGCTCTACTGCTTGCCTGATCCACCAGGTGGCATAGGTAGAGAAGCGATATCCTCTCTGCGGGTCAAATTTCTCGACCGCGCGTATCAGGCCCAGATTGCCTTCTTCAATCAGGTCGAGCAGCGGTAAACTCCGGTTGTTATAAGCCCTGGCCACTTTAACTACCAGCCGCAGATTGGATTCAATCATGCGCTGACGGCTGGCCACACAGCCTTGCTGTGCGGCGCGAGCGAGCGAGATTTCTTCTTCTGCCGTGAGTAAGCGTGAACGACCAATTTCTGAGAGATACAGGTATGTCACATCCGCATGGTGCTTGCGGGATATGCTTTTGCCTGCAGTGTTTCGTTGCTGGATGGTTTCGACGGTCAAAGTGGGCACAAGTTCGTCGTCTTTGCGCCGTAACGATTTTGCCGAAACATTTATATGATCCGAAAGGGATTCTTGCATCCTACCCTCCCTGCACTTTCGTAAATGCGAAAGCTATTTGTATTCATGGCGCTGCCAGTAGTAATACTAGCGTTGCGGTAAAAAGTTGAGAGGATCGGTAGGAACACCATTGACGCGGATCTCAAAATGCAGGATAGCCTGGTTGCGATCGTTGGTTCCCATCTCGGCAACACTGCTGCCTGCAGCCACCTGTTCACCCTCGCTTACCAGTCGTTTTTGGTTATGCGCATAAGCGCTGAGCATGCGATCGCTATGTTTGATAATGATCAGTTCGCCATAACCAATCAAACCACTACCGCTATAAACCACCTGGCCTGGAGCTGATGCGACTACTTTCTGCCCAGCCTGGCCACCAATGTCCACACCTTTACGGGTCGGGTCATTGGCCTGAAAGCGGCTGATAATACGACCTTCGGTAGGCCACAACCAGCGGTCGGGATCGCCGGCTGGAGCAGAATAGCTGGCACCCGCGGGCTGTTTATTTCCCTTGCTAGCGGAGGAACCGGGTGTTGTCGTCGCATCACCGGCTATGGGGGTGGTGGCAACTGTACTCTGTTCAGTTCCTGGCGAAGCTGAACTTTGCCCTGGAGATTCAGGATCGTATTCCTGCGTGGTGCTGATTTGCGGCGTTTCCAGGGTGCGGGTTTCTGAGCCTGGTGCAGGCGCGGCAGTGGTTTGAACTCCGCTACCAGCAATATCACGGCTGGACCCGCTGCCCTGCGATGTTGTTGAGCCAATCCGTAAAAGCTGCTCAGGCTGGATCACATAAGGCGAGGCAATACCATTCCACTGGGCAATTTGCCGCCAATCCAGGCCAAACCGAAAGGCAATGGCGTAAAGGCTGTCGCCCTTTCGCACCCGGTAATAACCATCGGGCGTGCCCTGGTAAGCATTCCCGGAACTCCTGTCTTCGGCCGGCGCTGGTGGCGGACCTGCGCAAGCAGCCAAAAACAGGGGCAACAGCAGAATGAGCATCGGTCCCGACAGTTTTTGTTTCGCGTTCAGCTTTGACCTCACATCCATGTCCAGACAATAAACCCGATCAGCGCCGAAGCCAAGACCAACCAACCAGCCAAATCTACCCACGCACGCAGTTTATCTGCCGCCGTGTCGCCCAGTAAGCGGATAAATCCGGCCACCAGAAAAAACCGCCCTGAGCGCCCCATCAAGGATCCCGCAATAAACGGCAGAAAGGGCATTCCCACCACGCCGGCACTGATGGTAAACACTTTGTAAGGAATGGGTGTGAAACCTGCGAGCAGTATGTAAGCAAAACCCCAGGTCTCAAAAGACGCAACTGCAGCTTGAAACAAGCCCGCGTAGTGCGAACTCATCAGCCAGGGCTCAATGCTGGCAAAAGCCCAGCGCCCCAGAGCATAGCCAAACAGGCCGCCAGCAACGGAACTCAGAGTGCAGATCGTGGCATACCACCAGGCTTTTGCCGGGCGGGCCAGGCACATGGGCGCCAACATGACATCCGGCGGGATGGGAAAGAAACTGGATTCGATGAAACTCAATCCGGTCAAAATAGCCGGTGCGCGGGGATGACCCGACCAAGCCAGAACCCGGTCATACAGGTACTGCCAAGGATGAAACCCGGACCGTCCCGTCGGCTTCATGTGCGGCCGACCAACACGCCAATCAAAGGCCCACCCTTTGCTTGCATCACTTCAGCACAAGCCACTGAGTAACGGCACGAAGCTGACAGCACCGAGATCATTTTCCTCAAACCCGTCTTCCAACCTGCGTATCGACAAAAGCCTTTGCACTCCGTTCCGTTCAACCGGGATGACCAACAATCCGCCAACTTTGAGTTGCTCGAGCAAGTTTTCAGGAATTTCCGCGGCACCAGCAGTGACAATAATGCCATCGAATGGCGCCTGACTGGGCCAGCCCAGGTTTCCGTCTTCGTGACGCGTGTAGATGTTGTGTAAACGCAGGTGGTGAAAACGGCGCTTGGCCGACTTCATCAATTCTTCGATACGCTCCAGGGTAAACACCTGGGGCACCAGGCAAGCCAGCACAGCCGCCTGATAACCGGATCCTGTCCCGACCTCGAGTATTTTTTCGGGCTGTCCACCGTCCAGCAATACTTCAGTCATCTGCGCCACGATCCAAGGCTGAGAGATGGTCTGGCTCAGGCCTATAGGCAATGCGGTGTCCTCATATGCCCTGCTGGACAAAGCCTCATCAACAAACTCATGCCGAGGAATGGCCGCTAACGCCTGCAACACCCGCTCGTCACGAATGCCTGCGTCCCGCAGGCGGCGCACCAGGCGATCACGAGTAGCCTGCGAAGTCATACCGCTGCCTGCCAGGGTGGACTTTACTGTGGCCAGTCGATTCACCCGTTTATGCCTGCAGGCCGCATCCAGTCAATTTCTGCCACCCAACCCCCCACCTGCTCCAGCGCCTGGAAGCGGGTAAGATCCACATGGATGGGCGTGATGGACACATAGCCTCGCCGGATCGCGTCAAAATCTGTACCTGGACCTGCATCCTGCTCAGCGCCCGCAGGGCCGATCCAGTACATGGGCACTCCACGCGGATCAACCTGTTTAACCGTAGGCTCGGCGCGATGCCGATGCCCCAGGCGAGTCACTTCGAATCCCTGTATTTCACTCCAGGGCCGGTCGGGCACATTGATGTTCAAAATGGTGTCGGCTGGTAATGGATCGCTGAGCAGGCGCTGTACGACCAGGCTTACGGCTTGAGCAGCGGTGTCGTAATAGTTTGGTTTTTCGTCAAAAACCAGCGACACGGCGATGGCAGGCAAGCCCAGGAATCGCCCTTCCATGGCAGCGGCCACGGTGCCTGAATAAATTACGTCATCACCGAGGTTCGCGCCCGCATTGATCCCTGACACCACGATATCCGGGTCTTTATCCAGCAATCCTGTCAACGCAATATGCACACAGTCACTGGGTGTGCCGGTAACCCGAAAACAGCGATCTTCGATCTCACGGATGCGAACAGGCGCGTCCAGAGTCAGGGAATTACTGGCACCGCTGCGGTTTTGACTGGGTGCAACCACCGTCACATCGCCCAATCGTTTCATCCATTTGGCCAGGACTTGAATTCCGCGGGCATCAATCCCATCGTCATTACTGATTAAAAAATGCATATCATGATTCACTTATGATGTCTGGGGATGTCAAATTGGAAGTCAACTGCTACAAAACAGTGGCTGGATTTCCAGCAGCCTGTTTATTGTACGGCCTTAATGCAACAGCGGGAATGATGTGAGTAAAAACAATAAAACTGATACCGAGAATTTCCGCACTGCCATGGCCAACGTGCGCCCGCTCAAGCGGGACCCACGCCACCGCGAGGATTCAATGCGCCGCAATAAACCGACTGGCCAGCCAGGCACCAGACTAAGTAAGGTTGCAGAATTTGGCTTTGAGGACAGAATGGCGAATGACGCAGCAGCCTGCAGGCAAGTGTTTGATGCCAGCAGTCAATCGCTGCCCTTGCTCAGGAACGGTTTGCCGCGAAAATTATTGCGGCGAATGGGCAGCAGGCATTGCCCGCTTGCAGACTCCTTTGACTTGCATGGCATGAATGAGAGAACTGCCACCAAGGCATTGAACGAATTCCTGACGAATGCAATCGGGGATGGCCTGGCTTGCATCCGCATCGTGCACGGCAAAGGCCTGCGTTCTGATGGACCACCGGTATTGAAACTGATGAGTTGGAAGCTGTTGTGGCAACATCCTGCGGTACTGGCACTGAAGCCCTGTGCGCCGAATGATGGTGGCAGCGGTGCAGTGCTGGTACTGCTCCGCGCCGGGCAGGAAACAGCATCATGTTAGGGCTGTTCCTGTTAGCTCTGGGTGGACTTATCGCCGTGTCCTGGTGGCAGCTATTGCACGGCAAGGAGCGGGCCCGGGCAGTCGCTGGTATGGCTTGCCGTGAGCACGGCCTGGTGTTGATGGACGATACCGTGGTTTTCGAAACCGTAAGCTACCGGCCCGCCGGACCACGGCGCCTGTTTGCCCTGGTCTATAGCTTTGAATTTGCCTACCAGGGGATATTGCATCAGGGCGGAAAAGTCCGGGTTTCACCGGGTATGCCTTCGACCGTATTGATTACAACCGAAAAAGGCGATCTGATTGAAGAGTACTGATTACGCCGCGGACTGTTCGCGCTTATTTCACCAGTTTCAGGTGTGAGCGCTTTGAGCCGTTGTCATCCGAATCCGGCGACGCATCGGGCGGATTATTGTTTTCTTCCTGGGAAAACATCATGCCCTGGCCGTTTTCCTTGGCATAAATGGCCAGCACCGCTTCGACCGGCACGCGGACTTCGTGCCGCCGACCTGAGAACCGGGCGCTGAAGGTCAACCAGTCGTTGGCCATTGACAGGTCCCTGACAGCCGCGTGATCGATATTCAGTATCACCTTGCCTTTTTGTACGGCCTGCTCAGGCACTTCAACCCCGGTAGCTGAAGCGTCCACCAGGATGTGCGGTGTCATTTTGTTGTCGCTGATCCACTCAAACAAGGCACGCAACAGATACGGCCGATTGGATGACATGTCTTCCTTCATGGCAGAGTATTAATGCTCAGGAAAGATTCAATAACAAATCACGCTCCGCCTGAGTCAGACTGGCCTTGAAGGACATGCGCGAAAATAAGCGCTGTGCATAAGCTTCAACCGCAGCAGCAGGTTTGCCCAACTTGATACCGTAATAAGGCAAACGCCACAATAAGGGCCCCAGCGTGCAATCGACCAGCGTCAGCTCAGCACTGAGAATATAGTCGGCCATCTTGAACAATTCATTTCCGCCAATGATACTTTCGCGCAGTTGCTTGCGGGACTTTTCACCCTTCTTACCACTGGTCGCTTCAACTTCGCGAGCCAATGCATACCAGTCACGCAGAATGCGGAAGTGCACCAGGCGTAATTGCGCCCTCGAAACCGGGTCAACCGGCATCAGGGGCGGATGAGGGTAACGCTCATCCAGGTAATCATTGATGACCGTGGCGTCATAAAGCACCAGGTCACGGTCAACCAGCGTAGGCGCCTGGTTATATGGGTTCAGCTCGGCCAGGTCCTCTGCTGCAGAACTGTCTTCGGAAACATTGACGATTTCTACATTGATGCCTTTCTCAGCCAATACGAACCGGACCCGGTGACAATCGAGACCCGACTCAGATGAGTAAAGCGCCATGGTGGAACGCCCTCGCGCTGATACTGCCACTGTATTCTCCCTGTTAATCCGGTTGGTTAAGGAATCTCTGATTTTTTCAGAGATTCCCGCGACAGATGGACGTGTCGCCATTTTCAGTGAGAGTATCTCATTGAAAATGAAGGAAAGTGCCAAAAAATGTTATTTTGGCCACGCTTTTCACTTTCCCTGCTCTGAGAAATCCAGGATGGATTTATTCAGAGCTTCATTACCTAAAATCAAGCCGCCTGCTGGCGGCTTGGCATCAATGTATATCGCGCCAGAATTCGGCTTTTAGCAAGTAGGCCAGAAATGCGAAAACCGTTAAAAACAACATGACCCAAATGCCGATAGACTTTCTTTTCAGTTTGGCCGGTTCGCTGAGGTAATCCAAGAAGGTGACCAGTTCCCGAACGGTGGTTTCGTATTCTTCCGGCGTTTGCAAACCTTCGCTGGCCAATACCAGGTGGTCAACCACCTCGGTCTCACCGTGTGTGGCGTAAACGGGCTTTTGAATACCCTGCAATTCCCACAAAACGTGTGGCATGGCAGCATTCGGCAGCAGCAAATTATTCCAGCCACCGTTCTCATCCTGGTAGAAACTCTTCAGATAGGAAAACAGCCAGTCGTTGCCACGCGAACGTGAGATCAGTGACAAATCCGGTGGCGTTTTACCCAGCCACTTGGCGGAATCAGCCGGCCGCATGGCGATATTCATGGTCTCACCGAACTTGGCGTCAGAAAACACCAGATTTTTCATGACCTGATCTTCGCTTAATCCCAGGTCTTCCGACAGGCGATTGTAGCGCATGTATTGAGCGCTGTGACAGGACATACAGTAGTTAACAAACCACTTGGCACCACTTTGCACCGCTGCCAGGTCACGCGCGTTGACTTCAGAGTGCTCAACGTGCGCACCCCCGCCGGCAGCCATGACAAAGCCTGAAACCAGCATCCCAATGATCAGAATCAGAGCATACTTTTTCATCAGTGGGTCACCCGTTCCGGCACCGGCTTGGTTCGTTCCCTGGGGC
>Ga0163153_10005399_pt1 | contig 15118 bp, 14 predicted proteins | sample OliLakLV19MP6IB1_FD_148629 | JGI IMG/M metagenome (GOLD analysis project Ga0163153, IMG submission 148629) | Freshwater microbial mat bacterial communities from Lake Vanda, McMurdo Dry Valleys, Antarctica - Oligotrophic Lake LV.19.MP6.IB-1 | ecosystem: Environmental > Aquatic > Freshwater >... | reverse complement strand
GCTTTTTGCCCTGCCAGTTGTTGCACATAAACTGAAACTTCCAATACGCCCTGATCTCCCAGCGCATCGCCCAGCGGTGGCATCACGCCCATCCTGCCCTGATTGATGCTGGTCAGAATTTGCTCGTGTGCACTGCCATACAGCCAATCATCATCCGCCAGATTGGGAAACCCGGGAGCGCCTCGCCCATCCGAGCCATGGCACATGGCGCAATTGTTGGCAAACAGACGTCGCCCTGTGTCATTGGCCTCGTCACTGGCGATCAGTTGCTCCGGAGTCATATTATTGAAGTTGGCAAAAACATCTTTTTGTTGCAGCTCGGCTGCAGTAATTTCCTCGTTATATTGCGCCAGCTGAGTCCAACCCAGCAGGCCCTGCACATTACCGAGTCCGGGGTATAGTGCGAGATAGATAAAGCCATAGACAATGGTGATGTTGAACAAATGCAGCCACCATCTGGGTAGTGGGGCATTCAGCTCCACCAGATCCTCGTCCCAGACATGCCCGGTAGAGCCAATACCATCACCTTTGCGATTGGAAACGCCCTTGGTCCAGTGCAGCAGCCACCAGCAAGCCAGCATGCTGGCCACTGTGCCGATAATGACAAACCAGTTCCAAAATGAATTCAGCATGGATTACTCCTTGTGTCCATTGTTGTCGCCAGTCTGTTTTTCGGAAATTTCCGGGACATGTCCGTGATCTTCTTCAAGGGGTAGTTGGCTCATGGTCTTGAAATCGTCTTTGCGCTTATCACTCCAGGCCCACTTCCACATAGCCAGAAAAGCGATGATCAGAATGATCAGGGCAAAGCCTCGCAGCAGGTTCATGTCGAAGTCAGTCACAGCCGTGCTATCTGCCACTACGAGCCAGGCCGAGGCCTTGCAAATACGCTACCAGAGCATCCATTTCAGTTTTGCCGGAAACAACCTCTGCAGCAGCGGCTATCTCCTCATCACTGTAGGGGTCACCTAACAACTGCAAGCCACGCATTTTCCGTTGTACCAATTCAGCGTCAACGGTGTTTTCTGCCAACCAGGGGTAACCCGGCATATTGGATTCCGGGACAACGGCACGCGGATCCATCAAGTGAATTACATGCCATTCATCGCTGTACCGTCCCCCTACCCTTGCCAGGTCAGGCCCGGTGCGTTTGGAGCCCCATTGGAAGGGCCGGTCATAAACACTTTCGCCTGCGACAGAGTAGGCACCATAACGCTCGGTTTCGCTGCGGAATGGCCGGATCATCTGCGAATGGCAGCCATAACAACCCTCGGACACATAAACATCGCGACCGGCGAGTTGCAATGCAGCATAGGGTTTGATGCCCTCAACAGGCTCACGCTTTTCATTGAATATCAGCGGCAGGATTTCTACCAGCCCACCAATGCTGACAGCAATAACAATAAAGATGGCCATCAGGTTGATGTTCTTTTCGAGAACTTTATGGCCGTTACTCATCAGGCATCTCCCCAGCTTACTGCTGCCGAAGCCTCAAACTTCGGTGCTGTTTTGAGACCCAGTGTTTTCCAGGTATTCCAGGCCATGATAAACATGCCCGACAGGTAAAGAACTCCGCCCAGCAGGCGAATAGCGTAATAAGGCTTGGTGGCGGCAATGGTTTCGATAAAGGTATAAGTCAGGGTGCCATCATCGTTGAAAGCGCGCCACATCAAGCCTTGCATCACACCCGCTATCCACATCGATGAGATATACAAAACAATGCCGATGGTGGCCAGCCAGAAGTGCAAATCAACGGCCTTCACGCTGAACATCTTCTTCTCACCCATCAGTCTGGGGATCAAACAATACAGCGAGCCAATGGTAATAAAGCCCACCCAACCCAGCGCTCCCGAATGCACATGGCCAATGGTCCAGTCGGTGTAATGGCTGAGTGCGTTCACGGTCTTGATTGACATCATCGGGCCTTCAAAGGTCGACATGCCATAGAAGCTCAGAGACACCAACATGAATTTCAATACCGGATCGGTACGCAGTTTGTACCAGGCACCCGATAAGGTCATTATGCCGTTGATCATGCCGCCCCAGCTCGGCGCCAGCAGTATCAGAGAAAACACCATGCCCAGTGACTGCAGCCAATCCGGTAAGGCGGTGTAGTGCAAATGATGCGGCCCGGCCCACATGTAGATCGAAATAAGTGCCCAGAAATGCACGATGGACAAGCGGTAGGAATAAACCGGACCTTCGGCTTGCTTGGGCACAAAGTAATACATCATGGCCAGGAAGCCAGCAGTCAGAAAAAACGCAACAGCGTTGTGTCCATACCACCATTGCACCATGGCATCTACCGAGCCGGTGTAGACCGAGTAGGACTTTAACGCTGAAACCGGTAAGGCCAGATTGTTAAAAATGTGCAGCAGGGCGATGGTGAGGATGAACGCCGCGTAGAACCAATTGGCTACGTATATATGGCTGACACGACGTTTGACGATGGTACCGAAGAACACCACCGCGTAGGAAACCCAAACCAGTGTTATGAGTATATCGATGGGCCATTCGAGCTCAGCGTATTCCTTACTCTGGGTAATACCCAAGGGTAAGGTAATGGCGGCTGAAACAATTACAGCCTGCCAGCCCCAAAAAACAAATGCCGCCAGACGCGGTGCGAATAACGTTACGTGACAGGTGCGTTGCACCACGTAGAGCGAAGTTCCAATCAGCGCCGAACCACCGAATGCAAAAATAACGGCGTTGGTATGCAACGGCCGCAGGCGTGAATAGGTCAGCCAGGGGATATCGAAATTCAATGCCGGAAACCACAGTTGGGAGGCGATGATGACGCCAACCAACATGCCGATGATGCCCCAAGCCACGGTCATAACGACAAATTGTCGCACCGCCTTGTCGTTATATGTCATAGCCATTCCTGTACTCATTAGCTCAGAGCTGTTCTTGTTTCGTGTTGTATGTTTCGCGACTCAAACATCAGACGGTACTTCTGACGCCCCAAAAATCAGCCACACTTTCCCGTAACCTGAAGGCCAGGCTCATGGTCGATGTGCCGATAAACGGAAACCCTACGATTTGGCAACCCAGGCGTTACACCAGCCATTACCGGCAACCAGGCGATTCTGGAAAATACTGCACGCTGCAGATTCAGAATCTGCCTCGCCTATGTACAGTGCGCAGTTATGGCAAAACTGCTGGGCGCCCGCTTCGCCTGAACGCTTGGGGAATTTGCCGATGTCGGCCTTGGTGGCATCTTCCACATAGCCCATGGCTTGAGCCAAAGGCTCACTCTCAGCTACGGCATCCTGGGCGACTAATTGAATGGGAATGGCGCTTAGTGCTAATACACCACCTCCGGCCTTCATACCCAATTTGAGGAATTCACGCCGGTCAAGCTTGCTGGATTTTTTCACGCTGGTCTCCGCTGTCAATAGGTTTTGTTATCGCCTTGTGGTGGCCTGCCTATTGTGCCTGTCAGCTTACACGGGTAGCAAATCAATTGAAGCTATTGAAGATTGATCCAGGTCAGCTAAAGCGCGATCACGCACGCTTTATAGCCGCTGAATTATCGCGCGGCGAAAAGCGGCTCCAGACTCCCAGTCGGCGATAATCTTCTGTGGTGTTGTTTGCTGCGCTGACCCAAGCCTGCCAACGCTCCGTTCCGTTATGTATGTTGATCACGGTGTACCACCGGCTGCGCCAGATATTGGGCTGCCAACACCCTTGCGTTGCGCCGTAACACACCAGGCCATTGGCATGAAGTTGTAACCGTTGGCCTTGTAATGCGGATGATCTGCGCCACGGAATAGACCACCAGAGTATGGCTAAACCGGTGAGCAAGAGCAGCAATGGTAGGTGCGAAGCATGCAAGAGCAGGTTGCTCAAAGCACATAACCAAATTACCCACAAGACCAAATGCAAACGGCGGTCCGGCCCGGAATTAACTTCAATCAGCGCTGGCAATGCCATGGCTTATGCTTCGCAGTAGTTTTTGAAATTGAGTGCTGGCTGATTGCGGATGCAGAACACAGTCCCACAGTCGGTCATCTTCCAGCGCCAGCAGACTCTCCAACTCAGGCCAAGCGCCTTGCCCTATTGCCGCTTCCTGGTTGGCGATGAATCGCTCCAGCAGGACGTCCAACTCCTTCATGCCCCGCCGACACAGCCACTTCAGTTTGCGCACACGCAGCCCGGAAACCTGGTGTTCAGAGTCCGACATCGGCTGCCCAGGTGTTCCGACTCAAACGCCAGCGCGGGCGATCAGCATTTTCTTGATCTCGGCAATGGCCTTGGCGGGATTCAAACCCTTGGGACAGGTCTGAGCGCAATTCATGATGGTATGGCAACGGTACAAGCGGAACGGGTCATCCAGTTCGTCCAGCCGCTCGCCGGTGGCTTCGTCACGTGAATCGGCTAACCAACGATAAGCTTGCAGCAGTATGGCCGGACCCAGGTAACGATCACCATTCCACCAGTAGCTGGGGCAAGCAGTGGAACAACAGGCGCAAAGGATACACTCATACAAGCCATCCAGTTTTTCCCGGTCATCCTTGCTTTGCAAACGTTCACGATCGGGTGGCGTGGTACTTTGTGTGCGTATCCACGGCTTGATGGTGGCGTATTGCGCGTAGAAGTGCGTCAAATCGGGAACAATGTCTTTCACTACCGGCAAATGCGGCAAAGGGTAAATCTTGATATCGCCTTTGACCTCGGCAATGGGCTTGGTGCAGGCCAGCGTGTTGGTGCCGTCGATGTTCATGGCACAGGAACCGCAGATGCCTTCACGACAGGAACGACGGAAGGTCAGCGTCGGATCCATTTCGTTTTTGATCTTGATAATGGCATCCAGCACCATGGGGCCACAGTTGTCCAGGTCCACCTGGTAAGTGTCCATGCGCGGATTGGCATCGTCGTCCGGGCTCCAGCGATAAACACTGATGTTCTTAATGTTTTGTGTGCCCTTGGCAGCGGCAAAAGTAATGCCTTTACTAATGCGTGAATTCTTGGGCAGGCGAAACTCAGCCATTAATGCATCTCCAGTGTTAAGAAACCTCTGATTTATTCAGAGCTTCGGGCGACACATGGATGTGCCGCCATTTTCAATATACGCGCGCTTTGGGCGGCACGACTTCCACATCATCACTCAAGGTGTACAAATGCACCGGACGGTAGTCGATACGCACACTGCCATCCGGCTCCATCCAGCTCAAACTGTGCTTCATCCACACCTCGTCATCACGATCCGGGAAATCTTCGCGGGCATGAGCACCGCGACTTTCTTTGCGGTTCTCGGCCGAGAACAGGGTGGTCACTGCACAACCGAGCAGGTTGCTCAATTCAAATGTCTCCACCAGGTCTGAATTCCACACCATCGAACGATCAGACACGCCCACATGCTTGAATGCACCATAAACTTTTTCGATCAGCGTGCAACCTTCCTGCAACACTTGGCCGGAGCGAAATACTGCAGCATTGTTCTGCATCACGTGCTGCATTTCATCACGGATCGATGCGGTGGAGCGTTCGCCCTTGGCATAACGCAAACCATCAAAAGTGCCCAGCACGCGATCCACCGATTCCGCTGATAGGTCTGGATGCTTGGTACCCGGCTTGATCAGCTCGGCACAGCGATGTGCCACAGCACGACCAAAAACGATTATGTCCAACAATGAATTGGAGCCCAAACGGTTAGCGCCGTGAACGGATACACAAGCTGCCTCACCAATGGCAAACAAACCAGGCACTACTGTATCCGGATCGCCGTCTTTAAGCGTTACGACTTCGCCGTGATAGTTTGTAGGAATTCCACCCATGTTGTAATGCACTGTGGGTAGCACCGGGATGGGTTCCTTGGTGACATCCACATTGGCGAAAATCTTCGCGCTTTCGGAAATACCCGGTAAACGCTCGTGCAATACGTCCGCACCCAGATGCTGCAGATTCAGGTGAATATGATCCCCCTTGGGCCCCACGCCCCTGCCCTCACGGATTTCTATGGTCATGGAACGGCTGACCACGTCACGTGAGGCCAGATCTTTGGCATTCGGCGCATAACGTTCCATAAAGCGTTCACCATTGGAGTTGGTCAGAAAACCGCCTTCGCCGCGTACGCCTTCAGTGATCAAACAACCCGCGCCATAAATGCCGGTGGGGTGAAATTGCACGAACTCCATATCCTGCAAAGGCAGCCCCGCACGCAATACCATGCCATTGCCGTCGCCGGTACAGGTATGCGCTGAAGTGCAGGAAAAATAGCTGCGCCCATAACCGCCGGTGGCAAGTATGACCGCATGGCCGCGGAACAGATGCAAAGTGCCATTGGATAAATCCCAGGCCAGCACACCACGGCACGAACCCTGCTGGTCCATCAGCAGATCGGTGGCAAAGTATTCGATGTAGAAAGTCGCATCGTGTTTCAACGCTTGCTGATACAGGGTATGCAAAATGGCGTGGCCGGTGCGGTCAGCGGCAGCGCAGGTACGCTGCGCCGTGCCCTCGCCGAAGTTGGTGGTCATGCCGCCAAACGGACGCTGGTAAATGCGGCCGTCGTCGGTGCGTGAAAACGGTACGCCGTAGTGTTCCAACTCGATCACTGAAGGGATGGCCTCCCGGCACATATACTCAATGGCGTCCTGGTCACCTAGCCAGTCCGATCCTTTGATCGTGTCATACATATGCCAGCGCCAGTCATCCTCGCCCATATTGCCCAATGCGGCTGACATGCCGCCCTGCGCTGCCACAGTATGACTGCGGGTAGGAAAGACCTTGCTAACGCAGGCTGTGCTCAGACCGGTCGCGGCCAAGCCCATGGTGGCGCGCAATCCGGCACCGCCAGCACCGACAACGATGACGTCGTATTTGTGTTCAATCAGTTCGTAAGCTTTATTCATTGCCTGGACTCATTGGTGGAGTTCATCAATCAGGCCCCGAGCACCAGTTTTAAAATATGAACCACGCCGGCGATCATGCCCGCTGCCGCCGCGATGCGTATTGCAAACAACAGCAGTAAAGACAGGCCGTGATGATGGACGTAATCTTCGATAACCACTTGCAGGCCGAGCATGGCGTGGTACAGCATGCACAACAGCACCAGAATCAGCAGCGTGGCATTGATTGGATCGGCAATAAAGGCGGCTGCTTGTGGGTAGCCTGCGCCCGTCAGTTGCAGTAACGACCAAATCAGCCAGGGTATCAACAGCAGCAGCGTGACCGCAGTAATGCGTTGAGCTCTCCAATGAGGCAGCCCGGATTTGGAGCTGCCAAGTCCTTTGGCCCGCTGCAGGGGGTTGCGCATTTCGCTCATAGCAGTACTCCTGCCAGAACCAGGGTGCTGATCAGCGCGGTTGCTAATACCACATAGCCGGCCCGGTAGGCTGCATCGATTTGCAACATGCGACCGGTATCCCAAATCAGATGCCGTATGCCATTACAGAAGTGAAAGCACAAGCTGAACAACAAGGCCAGCGACAACAGCTTGCCAGGCCAACTGGCCAGCAAGGCGTAAAGCGAATTCAGGTTTTCTGGCCCGCGACTGACCGCAATAATCCACAACAGCAGCAACGGTGCCCCGACCAGGCCCAGCAATACTCCGGTTGCACGATGGGTTATCGACAACATGGAAGTTAATTGCGGCCGGTAATAAGGGCCGATCATGAAGGGCGAGAGTGGTCTTTGTTTCACGTTTAAGCTTCCGGGAGTGCTGCTAAGATCGGGACATTACGACTAGAAATCAATGCATCGTCCGTTTTTTTCCCAATCGCCATAGCGCGTTGGATCCAGCCCCTTGCGGCCGCCGATTTCTCGTTTTGCCCCAAGTTCAGACTCGGGCTCAGACTTGGGCTCAGACTCAAGCTTTTTTAACGGCTGTATCTCTGCAACTGGTTTTTCGGCCGGTTTGCTTTGGGATTCATGGGCGGAATGCATCGGGGAAGCGTACTGACTCGACTGTGTTTAATCAAGGACAAATAGATCGGGTCTTCGACTGGTTCCTGATACACAGGAGCGGCAATCGGGTAGAATCCCTCGTTAGCGCGCCATGGATAGAGCGCTGATCCATGGCCCCACTGATTTTTGAATTGTTTGCTACTTTGATTTTGATTTTGTGATGGGACCATGACTCCACTTTCATATCTTTCTGTACTTAAAGTTTCCGGCGCAGATGCCAGCAAGTTCTTACAAGCTCAGGTAACAGCGCACCTGGTTGGGCTGCAGGCCCCTAAAGCCACCTATTCTGCTTACTGTTCATCAAAGGGCCAGGTAATAGCCACGCTGCTGCTGGCACCTCGTGAAGATCATTGGCTGGTGGTTGTTGAGGCCACTTTGCTGGAAACCCTGATGGAAAGACTGGAGCGGTTTGTGCTGCGGGATGATGTCCAGTTGCAAGCCATGACCGGGCTTTATCTATTTGCTGTTGATCCACATGATTTTCTGGTCGACAGTGTGGTCCTGCTTGAGCCGCGCACGGTCCCCATTCAATATGCCATATCCGAAATGAAGCCCCCGGCCAGCCCGGAATCTACCGCACGTTGGCGGCGTTCCGAATTGTTGTTGGGCATTCCCTGGCTGAATAAATACAGCTCGGAAAAATACATACCGCAAATGCTGGGCCTGGATGCCATAGGCGCTGTCAGTTTTGCCAAAGGCTGTTACCCGGGTCAGGAAGTGATTGCCCGCGCTCGTCACCTGGGTGAAGTAAAACGGCGCCCGCAGGTGCTGGATATTGAAGGCTCAAAGGCGCCTGATATCAATTCACCTTGCTTTATTCGTACCACTGGCGGGCAAGCGGCAGCAACGCTGGTACATTGTGTTTCGACCACGACCAATGGTTTTACCGTATTTGCAGTATCAGCCTTGCAAGCTGGAGATGCAGTACGTGGCCTGGAACAGAACGGCCAGTTCTGGACCGCCAAGCGGGCATTTCAGGAGCTTCACGAATAATTCAAATTCTTTGAGGGCAAAGACTAAGCGCTGCGCGAACCGGCTCAGCGCTGCGCAACGATGTAGCAGACCCAGCCGGCGTCGGCATCGCCTCGCAACTGAGGTGTGTATATGCCATCGCCTTCTTCACCGCTTTCGTTGGTGCCTTCCCAGTAAATATCCACCTGGCTGAAACCCGCGTCTGCAAGGATTTCCTTGATCTCAGGCAAGGTCCACAAGCGCCAGTGGTAACTGAAGGCCTGATCCATGCGTGAACCATCCGGAAATTCAAAATGGATATGGCAGGTCATGTGTGAATCGATGGGGTTGAAGCTGTTCTGGTCCCAGATGTAGGTAAAACCATCTACCTCACGCGGCTCTTCCAACTCCCTTGGTGCATCGTAGCCGCCGTAGGCGTCGAGAAAAAATATGCCATCGTCAGCCAGTGATTCGTGCACTCGGTAAAAGTATTCCAACAATTCTGTGCGCGTGCGGAACAGCCAGTAGCTGAAGTTCATGGCCAGGGCGATATCGACCAGCCCGGTATCCACTTCAAGCACGTCGGCTTGAATCAACTCCAGTCTTTGCTGGTCTTCCAGGCTCAACAAATTGGCGTTGTGGTCGCGACCCCAATCCAACACGCTGCCGTCAATATCCACCGCAACTGCATAGTGGCTGGCATCCAGTCGCACCCATTCACAGGCAGCTATGGCAGTACCACAAAAATCCTCCCGCAGGACTTCAGCCGGGCGAGCACGTAACTCGTTCCAGGTGTCCAGCACAAAGCCGATTTCGGTTGCGGCGTCCTGTACCGACTGTTGATACAGCACGTGCCGGTCGGCACTCTCGGCCATAGTTTTCTTGCTGCGCAATAAGCCCATGAATGGTAGTTCCAGGTGTTTTTAATCAGGATTCGGAAATGAAACGCGGGTAATTCTGCTCTACGTATTGCTCAATAATCTGCAAAAAATCACTGCTCAACCCTTCGCCACGCAGGGTGAGTTGTTTATGACCATCAATAAACACGGGTGCAGCCGGCGCCTCGCCAGTACCAGGCAGACTGATGCCAATATTGGCATGACGACTTTCACCAGGCCCGTTGACCACACAACCCATCACCGCCAGCGACAGGTTCTCCACGCCTTGATACTGGGTGCGCCATTCCGGCATGCGCTCACGCACAAAAACCTGCACGTCGCGGGTCAGGGCCTGGAAGAAGGTGCTGGTGGTGCGGCCGCAGCCGGGACATGCAGTGACCATGGGCGCAAAAGCGCGCAGGCCCATGCTTTGCAGTAACTCTTGCGCAACAATGACTTCATCGGTGCGCGACTGCTCGGGCTCCGGCGTTAACGAAATACGAATGGTATCGCCGATGCCCTCTTGCAACAGCACGGCCAAAGCGGCACTGGAGCTAACGATGCCTTTGCTGCCCATGCCGGCTTCTGTGAGCCCGAGGTGTAAAGCGTAATCGCACCGGCCCGCCAGTGACCGATAGACAGCGATCAGGTCCTGCACATTGCTGACTTTGCAGGACAGGATGATGTGGTCGTGCGGCAGACCCAGTTCTTCGGCCTGCGCAGAGCTTTCCAGAGCCGAACGAATCAATGCTTCACGCATCACGGCCTGAGCATCCTGTGGCTCGGTTCTGGCTGCATTTTCATCCATCAGGCGGGCCAATAAGGCTTGGTCCAAACTGCCCCAATTAACGCCAATTCTGACTGGCTTTCGGTGCTTTATGGCCAGTTCAATAATGGTGGCAAACTGGTCATCGCGTTTGCGGCCGAACCCCACGTTACCGGGATTGATACGGTATTTCGCCAACAGTTCGGCACATTCTGGAACTGCGGTAAGCAAATGATGGCCGTTGTAATGAAAGTCACCGACTATGGGCACATCACAGGACATCATTTCCAACCGGCGGACGATTTCAGGCACGGCCTGTGCAGCCTCCAGAGTGTTTACGGTAATGCGCACCACCTCGGAGCCCGCTCTGGCCAGCTCTGCGATTTGCAATGCGGTTGACTTAACATCAGCCGTATCGGTATTGGTCATGGACTGCACCACTATCGGGTGCTCGCTGCCGATCAGCACTTTGCCAATTCGAACGGTGGGCGTGGGTCTGCGCCGTGCTGCCTGATTCATGAAGCCTGTCTCATACCGTCATGGTTCATGCGGGTCGGTCCTGACGGAATTTCGCGGCCGATTCTTCCGCAGCAGCCTGCAAGCCAGATTCGGTCATGGGCTGATGGTGTTTTTCATTACTCATCGCTGGCCAGGCAGATTGCAGGTAAGTCCACATTGACCACAGCGTCAAGGCCGCGGCGGTGTAGAGCAGCAATTCGCCGATAAAAGCGACCGGCAGAAACCAGATATTGTCGTGATAAAGCAGGAAACCAATAGCGGTCATCTGAAAACCGGTTTTGAGTTTGCCCGGCCAGGAAACCTTGATCAGGTTTCTTTCGCCAATTTCAGACATCCACTCGCGTAGTGCGGAAATGGTGATTTCACGTCCGACGATAATGGCCGACGCTATGGCGAATATCGCCTCAAAATGCTCCTGCCGCTGCACCAGTAAAATCAGCGCCGTGGCCACCATGATCTTATCGGCCACCGGATCCAGAAACTCACCAAAACGCGACATCTGGCCTTGCTTGCGGGCGATATAACCATCAGCCCAATCGGTAATGGCAGCCGCCACAAAAACCACCGCGCAGGCGATGTTGGACCAATCAGAAGGAACATAGAACAAAATGATCAGGACCGGCACCAGGGCGATACGTACAAGTGTCAGCATGGTGGGTAAGGTCAAGGTCATGGCTGGTCCAATTGGCGCTGTAGAATGCGGGCATTATCGCAGACTGCAGGAGCTAAATCACAGCGCCACGTGAAGTGACGAATAAATTGTCAGATGCTCAGTGCAAGGCGCGGTAAATTTGTTCTGCCAGTTGCTGGTTGATGCCCGGAACACTGGATAGCTCTTCAATACCGGCGCGCTTGACACCCTGCAGTCCACCAAAATGGTTGAGTAAGCCCTTGCGACGCTTGGGCCCCACGCCAGGGATGTTTTCCAGCCCCGAGCGCGAAACGGATTTGTTTCTTTGGCCGCGATGCCCGGTAATGGCGAACCGATGGGCTTCATCCCTCACCTGTTGCACCAGATGTGAGGCGGAAGAACCCGGCCCGGGAAACAGCGAACTCAGCGGCTCTGGCCTGACCCATTCTTCGTACCCAGCCCGTCTTGCCGCACCTTTGGCTATGCCCACGATGGGCAAGCCGCTGATACCCAATCCAGCCATCACTTCAATCGCCTGTTTCAACTGACCCTTACCACCGTCGATCAACAACAGATCCGGCAACTCGCCCTCCTCCTTTTGAACCGCTTCATAGCGACGTTGCAAAACCTGGCGCATGGCGGCGTAGTCATCACCCGGGGTTATGTCTTTGAGAATGTAACGGCGGTATCTTGACTTGTCTGCACCATTTGCACCAAAGGTCACACAGGAGCCCACGGTCTGATTGCCTGCGATATGAGAAATATCAAAACATTCTATGCGCGTGGGCAAATCATCCAGGCCCAATAATTGCTGCAGTTCTTCCAATTGCCGCTGGTAGTTGGCTTCGCTGGCCAGTCGCAAACCCAAAGACTGCTTGGCATTCTGTTGTGCCAGCAACAGGATCTGACGCCGGTCTCCGCGCGGATTGGCTTGCATTCTCACTTTGCGGCCAGCCAGTTCTGTAAATGCCTGTTGCAACAGTTGCTGGTTTTCCACTGCGTTCGAAATAACCAGTAAAGGTGGTGGCAACCGTTGCTGGTAAAACTGCCCCAGAAAGGCATCCAGCACTTCAGCAGCTTCACGCTGTTCTGTGTGGCTGGGGAAGTAACTGCGCTGACCCAGATTGCGACCGGCGCGGAATGAAACCACCTGCACGCAACTCTTGGCCTGTTCCTGGGCAACGGCAATAAAGTCGATATCGCCGGTGGCTCCCGATACATATTGCTGAGCCTGGATTTCCTTCAGCGTGCGGATCTGATCGCGAATAGCAGCCGCTTGCTCGTAGTCCTGCCGCGTCGAAGCTTTTTCCATGCGCTGAATCAGCTTATCAATGATGTTCTGATCCTTGCCTTGCAGAAACAAGCTGGCATCACTGACCTGTGTAGCGTAATCCTTCGCACTTACCAGGCCAACACAAGGCGCTGTGCAGCGATGGATCTGGTATTGCAAACAGGGTCGGCTACGATGGGCGAAATAACTGTCCTCGCAATTCCGCAAGCGGAATATCTTCTGGATCATACTGATACTTTCGCGGGTTGAGCTGGCCGAAGGATAAGGCCCAAAGTAGCGCGTGGCTGAATCCTTCGCGCCCCGATAAAACGCGATTCGCGGAAATTCATGACCGGTAGTTATGGCAATCCAGGGATAGGATTTGTCATCACGCAGCAAAATGTTGTAGCGGGGTTTGTGTGCCTTGATCCACTCGTTTTCCAGCAACAGCGCTTCACTTTCACTGCGCGTGAGGCTGACTTCCACCGACTGGATACGCGCCACCATGCGCATGATGCGATCGATTTTGGGCCGTGCATCGAAATAACTGCTGACTCGTTTCCGTAAGTCCGCGGCCTTGCCTACATACAACACCTGCCCTGCCTCATCGCGCATCAGGTAGACACCCGGGCGCGTCGGTAAACGCCGGGCATAGGATTTGCCATTGAACTCGGTTTTGACTTTTTTATCCTTCATAAAATCAATAAATACAGTCAGATAAATAACTTAATTAATTTTGTTTATCATGACACCTTCCACCCTTTGCAAGTCTTCTGGCGTATCGACGCCCGGCGGAATATAGGTGCAGGCTTCGGCCATGGCGATGCGACCACCGCTCTCCAGCATGCGCAATTGTTCCAGTTTTTCCGCTTGTTCCAGCGCTGTGGGACTCAATTGGGAAAATCGTTTCAAAGCACCGACGCGGTAGGCGTACAGCCCCACATGCCGGTTCCAGCGCATGCCTTGAGACAGTGCAACGTCCAGGCTGGACCAATCCCGCGGATAGGGTAACACCGAGCGACTGAAATACAGCGCATTTCCGGCCTGCGCCAGCACCACTTTCACCACGTTGGGGTCCTGTACTTCTGCTGCGCTGCTGATGGGCCAATAAAGACTGGCCATAGCGGCGCTGGGGTCGGTTTCCAACAAGCAGGCAACCTGATCGAGGCAGGCGGCGGGCATCAAGGGTTCATCTCCTTGCAAATTGACCACAATGGTCTGGTCAGGCCACTGCAGTGCCGTTACCACTTCGGCAATGCGGTCACTGCCGCTTTGGTGCGCAGCCGAGGTCATCATCACTTTCGCAGCGAAACTTCGAGCGTGCTGGGCAATGGCTTCATCATCGGTGGCGATGACAACGTGTTTGGCTGAACTGGCCATGGCGCGCTGATAAACATGTTGCAGCAAGCTGAGCCCGGCCAATTTTGCCAGCGGTTTACCCGGCAAACGCTGTGCGGCCATACGCGCCGGGATAACAATGTAATAGTCTGGTACTGCTGCGTTCACCCGCCCTGCCTCCCGCTTTTGACCGCCTTCATCATGCCTTTAACCACCGCCAACTCAAAATCTCCCGGCAAATGCGCATCTACCGCCAGATACCAGGCATTGCGCAGCGCCAGGCCACGGCATTTCACGGCATCCTTCTCCGTCATAATGATCGGGTAATCCGGATTCAGTGCAGCAAAGTCTTCCTGGCCATAGGCATGGTGATCAGGCCAACTGTGTCGTTTCAAAATCAATCCAGCCTGTTCCAGGCTACGAAAGAATCGCTCAGGATTAGCAATGCCGGCCACGGCATTGGCACGACAGCCGCTGAACTGCGAGAGGCGCCAGGACAGGTTTTGATCCAGAGAATGCAACAGTCCGGGCACCAGTTGCATGGTTACGGCGTGTGGCAAGGTTGACGATGGCTCCAACGCGCCATTCACCACCACATGATCCACTTGCTGCAGCCTTTGCATTGGCTCGCGCAATGGTCCGGCCGGCAGTTGCAAGCCGTTACCGAATTCGCGGCTGCCATCCAGCACACAAATTTCCATACTGCGCGGTAAGCGGTGATGTTGCAGTCCGTCGTCGGCAATGACCACGTCCACGCCTTCATCAAACAGGGCTTTGGCGGCCGCGCAGCGGTCGTTGGCGACAATAACCGCAACTGCCGCACGCTGCGCGGCCGCCAAAGCCCTGTTTGATGA
>Ga0163153_10005396_pt1 | contig 15121 bp, 17 predicted proteins | sample OliLakLV19MP6IB1_FD_148629 | JGI IMG/M metagenome (GOLD analysis project Ga0163153, IMG submission 148629) | Freshwater microbial mat bacterial communities from Lake Vanda, McMurdo Dry Valleys, Antarctica - Oligotrophic Lake LV.19.MP6.IB-1 | ecosystem: Environmental > Aquatic > Freshwater >... | reverse complement strand
ATCACCCAGCGCAATGCCCAGCCCACACCCTTTGTGTGGACCAAGACGGCACAGGAAATCCTGGTGAAAGTGAATCGGGCCAGGATCGCCCTGGATAAGACAAGAACAGCATGAATCACTACACTAGCAGTATGCTGAAAAAGTCCGCCAGCGGCGTTCTCGCGTCGCTCAGAGGCTCAACGTACCGAAGCGTACGCCTCGCCTCTTTGCTCGCTGCGGCCTTGCTGGACGGCCTTTTTGAGCATCCTGCTGCGACTCTGACATGATCCTCAATGGTTATATCGCGACGACATATTGTAAGAAAATCAAGTTTTTCCGCAGACTGCTAAGGGCTGTGGCCCTGCATGATCCAATGATGGGTCAAGGGATGGCCTGGGCTTCGCGTGCTCGCGGCACGTCCGGCGGCCGGACGAATTCAATGCTCCGGCCGTCTTCGTGGTTATGGTCTGACGCGCTGAATGGTGGAGGCGTAACCGTCCTCGGAGACGAAAGCTTTCACCTGATCGTCGATGGCGACCTGGTCCATTTTTGTCCGGTCGTCCACACGGACCCGCCTGGTTTCTCCGGCGTCGTCTTTGATTGAGACATGCCTGGCTCCAATGTCATTCACCCTGCCGGTTATAGAGTCCTGCTTAAATCGCTCAGCCATTGTGGGCGAGGCCGCTCGTTTCTCCGACGCATTCTGGGTGCATCCGATCGCACTGAGGGTCACTCCCGCCATGATCATCATGGCCAGCATTCCGATTCGCATATAGTACCTCCTGGTTATTAAACACAACCTCCGCTTCACGCTGTGCATGCCACTATGGGAAGTTCCTCTCCACGCATCTGCGGGAACAGCCGGTAACATCGGAGTCCCTTCGCTTCATGATTTGTCAATCCAGTACAAATGTTACTTTTAAATCGACACGATATAAGGTGACCTTGCCGTTGTCGATCACCACGTGCTGCTCCTTCACCCAAGCCGACTTAATTCCGTGTATGGTTTTGGATGCCTGGGTGATTCCGTTTTGAATGGCCTCTTCGAAATTTTTAGGCGATTCGGCACTCAACTCGATGATCTTGGCTATGGACATGAGACTTCTCCATTTTTATAAGACATGTGCGTGCGGTTGCTGCCAGCGTGTAAAGAGAACGAGATGAATACCACTTTCTCATATCCAAGGTATCCGGTCTGTGCAAATTGATACACTTTGAGTATGTTGTTAATCAGAACTGCGTGAGAGACGCGACCAGTCAGCGGTTACTTCCTCTCCAAACCAGGCGGGCGGAGCGTTCGAATTAGTCTTGTTAGATTTTGACGTCGATTTCGTCGCGCGTCAGATCGCACCGATGTGTTTGTGCCCGCTGTACAAGATCAATCCGCTGGAGATTCGGACTGAGACTTCAAGAAACGCTCAAAGTCATCCTTCGTGACTGTACCGTCAATGACAATTGCTTCACCTGCTGTATCGGCTAACGGAGCATCAGATCCCTGCTTCGCCGCCCAGGTAAACAACCTCATCAGATTTTCCCATGTCATTTCCATAGTTGACTCCGGAGGGTATAATGGACTAACTCCTTGGATAGACCTCATTTAAGCCCAACAACGCATCAGCCACTCAAAGTTGTATCTTGCTTTTCTTTTCCAGCTTATCAGTCTCGATAGGAGACGTCATGATCGCCACTACGACCGTCCTACTCGTAGGCCAGATACGTGCCGACGAGGCTGAAGCATGCTGGTGGACGACCTCGCTCCTCGCCAAACGCTCTAACATAAAGGGATTGATCTAGAGGTTAGCAGAGTTCAGACATGCATTGCCTTGCCGGGACTTACCGCTTCCTCCCCGATGGCCATTTTGGCTTCAGGCAGAGTCGTCGATCATTCACTCCGCTGAAGCGTCGTGACATGCCCCTTGTCGGTGATATACGCTTTGACCCTATCTCCCGTCACGACCTTATCTAGTTTCGTGCTCGTATCGACGTGAACCTTGGTCTCTTTACCATCAGTATCCTTGATCCAATAATATTCGCCCTCCATCTTCATCAGCGTGCCCTTGACCGCATCTTTGGTCAACCGCTCCCCCAAGGTCGGTTTTGCTTCCTTCTCCGACATCGGATCTGCGGCTTCAGCTATCCCGGCTCCAAAACCAAGTACCACCACCGTGAGCACTGAAAATGTAAGCTTGTTCATATGTTCTCCTTGTTTACCGCGATACAGAATAGCTAAATTACTTAGCCGAAGCAGCCTTACCTGCCCGTGCGGCTATAGACATATAATCATTACGCTACCTGGAGAGTGTTCAGACCTAGGAATATTCCTAGTTTTTGACGGAGATCCCCCAGACCTGGACACGAAGGAGGTTTAGCTATAAAGACTACCCGACCTGGCTAGCGACATCTCAGGTCTCCCGCTCTCTAGCACTACTTTTAATTTGTCTGGGTTACTGGCGAAAACTGGGGAGGGCCCTAGTGATGAGGGTGGCTAGTGATGGGTATATTTATCATAAGATCAAAGAATTGGCGTAAGCTCTGTTGGCTCAGACGGCTAGTGAGGCACTCGTGGGCTGGCCTCTTGATCTGTCAGCATGAATGACTAATCGCACTGCTGGCGCAGTATCTCAGATGGGAGTGTGACCTTTCCTCAACGTGAAGCTGTGGGCGAGAATACATATGCTTCGACTCGAAAGGGCCTAGCTGATGACTAAACGCGCACCTATTCGAGAACCAGAGTCGAAAAAACCGCCACACCGGGAACCCCCGAATACTCCGCCGTCAAGGAAAGAGCCACCAGTTGACGACCCGCCGAGAGAGGGGCCTGACGATAGTGGTTCTCCCATGAAAGTCGGGCGGGGCCATTGGGGGATGGTGGTCAATTGCATATAGACTGGCGAACACTTGTCTAAAGATAACGATCGAAGCCGACGGTCAAATAGTTATAGTCATGAATCTGGCTGGCATGCCGGAGGCGAATCTTGTCGATGTATCGCCCCAGTTGGGTGATGCCACCCAGCTGGGCTTTCGGACTCCTCGGTTACTGTGTGCTCATGGCGTGGCCTCTCGAATCACTCTTGCACTTCGTCCGGGAAAGACAGTATCGTACTGCGGATAACGTTATCGAGTTGTTGGTTTGAACGTGAATAAAGGAGGCTACCATGGCACTACGATTGGGAGATGAGGCGCCGAACTTTACGGCAGAGACGACCGAAGGGACTGTCAACTTTCACGAGTGGTTAGGCGGCGGGTGGGGGATTCTCTTTTCGCACCCCAAAGACTATACCCCGGTCTGTACCACCGAGTTAGGGACCGTTGCCAAGATTATACCGGAGTTTAAAAAGCGGGGCGTGAAAGTTCTTGCCATCAGCGTCGATCCATTAGATTCGCACAAGGGTTGGATTAACGACATCAATGAGACGCAAAAGACGACGATGAACTATCCGATCATTGCCGATCCTGACAAGAAGGTCGCCACTCTGTACGATATGATTCACCCGAATGCAATGGACAACATGACGGTTCGATCAGTGTTCATCATTGGGCCGGACAAAAAGGTAAAGTTGACCTTGACCTATCCAGCCTCATGTGGCAGAAACTTCGACGAACTCTTACGAGTCATTGACTCGCTTCAATTGACCTCGAAGTTCAAAGTCGCGACACCGGCCAATTGGAAAGACGGGGAGGATTGCATCATCACTCCGGCTGTAAACGACGCCGAAGCAAAGACGCTGTTTCCCAAGGGCTTCAAGAGCGTGAAGCCGTATCTTCGTTACACCCCGCAACCGAATAAGTAGTAAACGGTTTGACTAACATGGAGGGCGGGAGAGGCCTTGAGCTTCTCCCGCCCTTCGTATTCATAAGCTGGATGTAGAAGGCCCTGCGCGAATAGGGGGCTACGATGCAAGAGGGGATTAACGTCGTGATGGAGGAGGGCATGAGGTTTTCGTGCTACTCCTTCGGGGCCCAGCCAAAGACGATAACGGCCATACCAAGCATGGCGATTCCGGCTCCAGCCCAGTCGAAGACGGAAAGCTTTTCACCATCCACAACCTTCAGCCAGACCAAGGCCGCTGCGACATAGACGCCCCCATAGGCCGCATAGACCCGTCCGCTCGCTGCGGGATGGAGAGTAAGGAGCCAGACAAAGGCAGCAAGGCTGAGCGCTGCCGGAATCAAGAGCCAGATTGATCCGTCCTTGCGGAGCCAGAGGTATGGGAGAAAGCACCCGAGGATTTCAGCGAGAGCTGTGAGGGCGAAGAGTGCGGCGGTTTGGATCAGGAGCATTGACTGGTTCCCTTTCTTATGGGCGATAAGGTCTCATCATGCATGAGAAGAGTCAAGTTCGAAGGGAACGAGCAACTTGAAACCTGAAACTAGAAACTTGCACCTCCACTATACGAGCAGCAGGCCGGCGCCGCGAACCTTCTTCCAGGAGGTCGTACTCAAAAAGACTTCAAACTCGTTGACGGTCCCTGGAAAAGTCGCTTTCACTTCCCGGAGGAGAGGGTAAAGACGCGATGGGCTGTTTTGAGTTGTGGAGTGCTGAATCAGATCGTGAAGCCAATGCGCCTGCGGGTTCGCGAGGGTGACGGTCTGATCGCAGCTGTGCCCTGGAAGAATGAGTCGTGTTTTTTTCCCAGCCTGCTCACAAACTGGTTGCCCGCCGAGCCAGACGAATCGCCGCTCTGCCTGTGCGTCATCTGTGGCGATTCTTTCCTTGAGGAGATGTCGTATCCACGTGGAGGAGACGCGTGGCCGTGGCACGGAATGGTCGAACCATTGGCGGACATCGAGCGTGAGGCCGCGTCGTTCCAAATAATTCAGCAACGACCGTCGCAGCCCTTCGCCGAGCCACTCGGGCGTTTCACCCTGTTCGTCTTGGTGCAGCAGGTCATTCTCCGCGAAACCTTGAAACTCGGGTCCAAGAATGCGCAATCCATGGTTAGCTGGGTTGAGCCCGATTGGGCTATGTGCGGTGACGGTGAACCGATGCCAGAAGGCGGATTGAATCAGGTCTGTTGCGAATAATTGCCGCACCCGCTCCAGCGAGTCCACCGTTTCTTGCACGGTCTCAGAGGGGCATCCGTACATGAGATAGGCATGAATGAGAATGCCTGCATCTTTGAAGGCCGCTGCCACAAGGGCGGTGTGATCGACCGTAATCCCTTTCTTGATCTTTTCCAGCAGACGGTCCGAGGCCGCTTCAAGTCCTGCCGTCATTGCGATGCAGCCCGACGCTGCCAGGAGCCGGCACAGGTCCGGTGAGAAGGTTTCTTCAAAACGGATATTGCCCCACCAGGAAATCGTGATGCCTTTTTCTAGTAACGCCAAGGCGAGCGATTTTAAAGCGGCAGGAGGCGCGGCCTCGTCGACAAAATGGAAGCCTCGGCAGTGTGTTTCATCGATCAGTTGCTCGATCTGCTGAATGAGTCGATCGGTCGGCGTCATTTCATAGCGGCTGATGTAGTTGAGCCCGACATCGCAAAACGTACATTGTTTCCAGTAACAGCCGTGGGCGACGGTCAGTTTGTTCCAGTGGCCTTCCGACCAGAGGCGATGCATCGGGTTCGTGCTGTCCAAGATCGTGAGATAGCGATCCAAGGCCAGGCCGCTATAGGTGGGACAGCCGATTTCATCCATCCCGAATTCCCGATCTGAGGTGTCGTTTGCAAAGGCCACTCGATCCTTATCCCGATAGAACGTTCGGCAGAGTCGCGTGTGCGGTCTCGTTCCCGCCAGATGTTCAATCAACGAAAGCAGTGGCCGTTCCCCATCGTCGAGGGTGACATAGTCGACGTAGTCGAATACACGGGGGTCACAGAGGCGACGAAGCTCTGTGTTGGCATACCCGCCGCCAAGGGCAATGACAATGTCGGGCCGTCGGCTCTTAATGGAGTGGGCGATACGAAACGCGCCATAGAGGTTTCCAGGAAAGGGAACAGTCAGGCAGACAAGCGCAGGATTGACGCGTTCGAGATGTTCCCACAGGGATTCGAGCATAAACCGATCTGTCAGCATCGGAGGGGCAGCGGCCGCATCGATGATAGTCTGGAACGATGAGGCCGCGCGGGCGATGTGTTCGGCATAGCGGCTGAGGGCAAAATGGGGAGAGACGGTCGCTTGGACGAGATCGGCCAGGTCTTCGAGATACAAGGTGGCAAACCGTTTCGCGCGATCCTGATCAGATAAGATACGTGCGGATGCCGTCCGCGCTGTCTGGCCGGCAAATCGGGGGCCTTGAGGAAGAAATCCGGGCCGGGCGAGGAGCAAGGCCAATGACGAATTGCGCCCCTGAAGGAATTCAATGACTGGATCGATGGCCTGCAGATAGGCCGGCGCGACTGCCAGCATCTGTCTGGCTTCACCAGGCAATTCATCTATATGCTCGCGCACTTCTTCAAACACTGCCGTGAGCCCCGATCGACAAAAGAGACGGAGCACCATCTCGATACCGAGGTCGGCTTGGGAGGCTTCGATTGCATGGCCACGGAGAAACCCTGTGAGATACGCGGTCGATGGATAGGGCGTGTTCAGCTGAGTGAGCGGGGGGATAAGCAGTAGAACGCGGGGGCCAGCCATGGGCTGGGACATACCATATTGCCTGAGGGGAATGCTACGCGATAGGTCTTCTGTCGGCTGCCTCCTGTCGACTGGAAAGGTCGGCTATTCCTTGATATCCAGGATGCTGCCCAGCATGTCGTCCGCAGTCTTTAAGACTTGCAGGTTGGCTTCAAATCCTCGTTGCCCGATGATCTGCACGACGGTTTCTTCACCGAGATCGACGTTCGACAATTCTACCTGGGTTGGACCATAGCCGTGATCACGTAAAACTGTAGGCCCGGCGGAGTTGTCTTTTCGAACAACAGGGAGCACGCCTCCGGTTTCCACCGAGATAAGCTCCGTGTGCGATTTCTTGAATCCGTCGGTATTGACGTTGGCCACATTATTCGCTGAGACCTCAATTTGTTTCGCATAGGCCCCGAGCCCGGAAAGGACCGAATGAATAGCGGACATCATAGGGCACCTCCATGAGCGTCTGTGTCAGGCGTCGCCTCCAACGATTTGGAGGGGTAGCCTATTGCGCCCTGTCGGCATACATATCGGTCAGTTGAACGGAGAACTTGATTCCCGAATGGCGCCAAGGAGTGGAGATGAACCTGTGAGAATCGACTTCAACGAATACAATCGAAGTATGATCTCTTCTGACCGTGAAATGGAATTGTAGAATCATGGCATATCTGCCGATAGAGTAGGGCTGTTTGCACGTATTACTCATCCGGATCTGACTCGTGGCCCAACGGACGATTCCACTCACACGTCTTACTGTTGGCATGTACCTGATCGGTGTGGATCGATCATGGTTGCAGACGCCGTTTTTTCGCCATAAGTTCAAGATCAAAGATCAATCGGAAATCGAGGCCCTTCGGCGTGCCGGAATCACCGAGGTGACGATCGACGCAGGGCTTGGGCTGGATGTTGTCGACCATGAATCCTCTCCAGTTGAGTTGGTTGAGACTATTCGTAATGAGCCTCCTGCGCTCGCAGACTCTATTGCTCCTTTGGCAGCAACCCCTTCGCTGCCTTCCGCGATAATCCTTGCTGAGAACTTTTCCAAAGCAAGACAGCGTCGTGCTGAATGGGTCAAGCGTTTGGATAGCCTGTATGAGCAGACACGTAAGACGGGGCTTGTGGAGTATGATGTCGCCTGCCAGCTTATGGACGAGATCATTGGGGATATCCTTGATCGGCAAGCCGCTTGTTATGCCGTGTTAGGATTGCGACAACCCGACCCCACGATTCACGAACATGGTTTGAGCGTCTGTACCCTGTCTTTGATTCTTGGGCAGGCCTTGAACTTTCCTCGTGAACGGTTGCAGCAACTGGGGGTGGGTGGGTTGCTGCATGACATCGGACTCACTCGCTTACCCAGGAATATTGTAAAACGACCGAAAACAATACCACCGGCTCAACAGGCTTTGTACGAGAGTCATACGACCCAAGGAGGAGCGATCCTCGAAAAGAGTGGATCATCCGACCAGGCCGTTCTTGCCATTGTGAACGGCCATCATAGTTTGACCGCGCAGATCGGACAGACAGGGGAGATGTCAGCGGCACATCAGGAATCTATCAGATTAGTGGGAATCATCGACCAGTATGATGAGCTTGTCACTGGACAGACCGGTCTTACCCCTATGTCCTCAAATCAGGCGCTGTCACAGCTCTACCAAAGATACCGAACCAATGAGGAGCTTTCGAATGGTGTGTCGTATCTGATTCGGGCTCTCGGTGTGTATCCATTGTACAGTGTGGTGGCTTTAAGTTCCGGGGAGCTCGCTGTTGTCGGGGCCATCACACCGGGAAAAGCTCACCTGCCGCTTCTGTATATCTGCAGAGACCAGTCCGGCAGGCCATGTTCCCCACCTGTTCTCTTGGATTTAGTGCATGAACCAGAGGGAGGACGGACGATTCGCGATGTGCGGGATGCCCATCGCGATGGTCTTGATGTCGAAGGTGTTCTCCGGCAGGTGGCCGCGTGAACGTGTCCGGCGGCCATATCCCTGATCCCACCCCAATGGGAAGTGTGTCATGGCTGCCTACCCGTGAAGACACGTTTCTCATTCTCGAGTCATCGGGAGAAGCGATGTTTGTGACGGATCGAGCTGGACGGATCTTGTCTCTCAACCCCGTGGCGCAGCAGCTTGTGGGTCAGCATCAGGATGTCATCGGCTCAGTGTTTCACGAGTTGGGGAAATGTCTTTTCTCAAAGGGGGAAATCCATCACGGTTGTCCATTGGAACACACCGTACGAACCGGTGAGGTGACCATGGTGTCGCCCCTTCCGTGGATACGAGCCGATGGTACCGGGAGTGAAATTGCTGTGACGTTTTGGCCCAGGTACCAAGGCATGGACCGTGTTGGGGCCATTGTTGTCTGTCGTGACCTGACGGCGGAGCGGGAGGCGGAGCGAGATGTTCAACGGGTAGCCAGGCTTGCGGAAGACGCGCCGAATCCAATTGTGGAGTTTGACGAAGTCGGCAACATGCTCTACGCCAACACCGCCATGGTGGAACTCCTGAATCACGGCACTTCCATCCAGGGGCAAGTGGAAGCCGTATTCCCTCCGAACTTGTCGGATATTCTGAATCACTGTCTTGCTTCTCAGCAATCCACCGTTCGATTGGAACATCGCGTTGAAGCGCGTGTGCTGGCCTGGTCCTTCTTCCCGTTGGGAGATTCGCGGCAGGTCCGAGCCTATGGAATCAATATTACTGCTGATGTGGAATTGCGTCGTGCGAAAGATGCTGCGGAAGAGTCGGCCCGTGCGAAGGCAATCTTCCTGGCCACGATGAGTCACGAATTGCGCACTCCGATGAACGGTGTGTTGGGGTGCACCCAACTGCTTCAGGACACCGCGCTCACCGATCCCCAACGGCAATTACTGGAAACCATGCACCGGTCGGCTGAGTCGCTCTTAGTGCTCGTGAACGATATTCTCGACTTCTCGAAGATCGAAGCGGGAAAGATGTCATTGGAAGTTGCCGACGTTGAGATCATTCCTCTCATTGCGGATGTCATGACGCTGACGTCGGAAGCGGCGAAGAAGAAAGGGTTGCTCGTTCAGGTTCACGTGGCGCCGGACATCCCCGCGGTGTTACGAGGTGATCCGGTTCGCTTGCGGCAAATTTTGTTTAATCTGGTTGGGAATGCCGTCAAGTTTACTGAGCGGGGCGGGATTGACATAACCGTGAAGATCATGCCGTCTACTCAGGACAGTTCCGACGCCGTGGTTCTCCACTGGACGGTGAAGGACACAGGTATCGGCATCACCGCGGATCAGCAAACGCGATTGTTCGGAGCGTATGCTCAGGCAGAGGAATCAACGGCTAGAAAATACGGGGGAACCGGGCTGGGCTTGATGATCTGTTGCCAACTGGTTGAGCTCATGGGTGGAGCCATGATGGTGGAGAGTACGCCAGGAGAGGGCAGTTCCTTTACGTATTTCACACGTCTGTTGCCTGCGATTCAGCGCACGACATCTGCTCAGGCTGTGACGCCACCGATTACATCGATGGCAGACCGTGCCACACCGCTCAAGATTCTTGTCGTAGACGATAATGAGATTAATCAAGTCGTGGCGTGTAAGTTTCTGCAGAAGCTTGGATGCCATGCGGAGGTGGCACGGAACGGCCGGGAAGCGCTAGATTCCATCGCCACAGTTGTCTACGACGCCGTACTGATGGACTGCGAGATGCCGGAGATGAACGGCTATGAAGCGACACACGAGATCAGACGACAGGAGCAAAACACGACCACCCATCTGCCTATCATTGCCCTCACCGGGCACGCGTCATCGGAGGACGAACAGAAGTGCCGAGAAGCCGGAATGGATGACGTCGTGACGAAGCCAATAACGCTCCCAACCCTCCGCGTAAAAATAGAACGTCTCCTCGCACAGCCAGACTTCCGGCACAGCTAAATCATTGCCAGGATTTTCGCCAACGGTCTGTATTCTCTTGATGCATTTCCTATAGGAGAAAGTGTGATCGGCAGTTTTGATTGTGGATTTTACTCGAGCTCGTCGGTACCATATGGATGTGCACGTTAAGTGTTGCCGGAGTCCAAAGGAGAATAGACACAGTGAATGAAAAGCGTAGCATTCTGTATAGCGACTTCAACTGTCCGTTCTGTTATGCCATGCACGAACGGCTATACGAGATGAACTTGCTCACGCGCTGTGAATGGCGTGGGGTGCAGCATGCGTCACATTTGCCTCGTCCAATGAAACCGTGGCAGGGTTCGTTGGGTGCGGAACTGCGCCACGAAGTGGCGGTCGTGCAGCGGCTGGCGCCAGGCCTGCCTATTGCGCTCCCTCCTGGTAAGCCCAATACGAAGCCAGCGATTGAGCAAGCGGTGGCACTCCTCCGGCACGACTCATCGCATGCGATGACGTTTGTGCGTGAGACCTATCGGGCCTTCTGGTGTGAAGGCAAGGACATCTCTGATCCGGAGGTCCTCAGCCGATTGGTCGAGCAGGTAGGAGGCTCAGCGGAGAGTATGGATTCGATCAACGGCGAGGATCGCCGGGTGGCTCAAGAGTGGGAAGCGGCTTGGCATCTCACAGGTCAGGCTGGAGTTCCCCTCATCGTCTCGCCGGAGGATTACCTCTTGGTCGGATGCGCGCCTATAGCTGATGTCCAACGGTTTTTCAGCCAATAGGATTAGCTGACATCCAGACTCATCATGTAGTTCTGCAATTCCCGCCGATGGTCTTCCTCGGTGTTTTTGAGACGCTCAATGTCCTTGCGCAGGCTTTCCAGATCGGTCTCCTGCTGGTCTAACTTCTTGACATAGCGAGTATAGAGATCAGAGTTCTGCTGGAGCCGCTGCATGTTTTCACGGATGCGAGCATGTTCCGCCGTGATCTCGGCGGTGCGCTGGTCCAGGCGTGTCCGTTGGGCGCGCACATCGTCCAGCTTGTTGCGCAAGTAGACCACCCGTTGGAGGGCCTCTTTGACTTTTGGGCTGACTTCCTTCGCTTGCTGGTAATAGGCGATCTGGTCGATCCCGCCCTCCATTAAGAGGATCGACTCCTGAAGGGGTAGCGTTTCCTTGACGCGGAGCGTCGCGGTTTTCCCTGAATCGACTGCGACGCTAAAGCGGTAGAGGGCGCGTGTTCGCTCTGTCAGTTCTTTTGGCTCAGCAAGTTTCCAGTCTACACGGTAGGGCTGTTCAATCAAGACGGTCTTGGCTCTGATGTCGCGATTTTTCACGAGATATGTTCGGTCTTCGACTAAGCGGCGGGAGATGAGCATCGTGCCCTTCTTCAGCGTGACGGTCGCAAGTTCTTGCGTCCCACCTTCGAATTTTGCTTCCACTTCGGTCTTGAGATCGAGCGCATAGCTGATCAGCCGGTCTTGCCCCGGAGGAAGATCTTCGATGCGTGCATCGCCGGCATAGGTTCCGCTGTCGAAGAGTGTGATAGGGCCTTGCATCAAATGAAGGGCCGATGTGTTTTTCAGCCGGTACCCGTTCAGTGGATGTTTCGCATTGACGTGCTGATTGTAGAGCGATACTTTTTGTCCCTGGAGTGATTGGCCAATGATGGGCAGCAGCGCGCTGGTGTGTTTGGCGAGGGTGACGGGTTGGTCAATACGATATTCAAACAGCTCGCCCTTGTCCTCGCCCATCGCCATGGAGGCCACGCCTTCATCGAGCCGACCCATTTCGTTAGCCGCGGCCATGTCTGATTCCACTGGTACATTCGCGCGAGCACTGAAGCGTTCTTGGGCCATCTTGCTGAGCAACCGTTCTTTCTTGCCCTCGTCGCGAGCTGGAGGAGCAGGAGCCATCGGTTTGATCTCATCCATGGCATCGCCGTAGGTCTGGGGTTTGAGGTTCGCGTAGAGCTCGAGCTGTAGGACCGGCCGTGGGTTGTAGAGCGGTTGATACAGATCCATCGTGAAGGAAATGGGCCGTCCCGAAACAAGTGACAGCTTCACGTTGTTCCAATCCTGTGGAGTTTGATTTTCCACAATGGCCCAGCCTTGCAGGTAAGGAGCCTTGTCTTCATCCAGGACGAGTCGATAGCTGGTCTTCCAGACCGGGGTTTCCGTCAGGTAGGCGATACGGGCTTGGCGGTTACCGGTGCCGTCGAAGGTGATCGAGACCGTCTTTTTCTGCGCATCGTGATTCGTCGCGAGTGTGGCCAGCGCCTGGTGCAGCTCAGCGTTAAATGTAGGATTGGTCAACTTGATTCGCTGTATGCTTGCCAGCGAGAGCGAGCGGAATCCGTCCTCTGTCAGAAGCGTCACATATTCCTGTTCGATGAGACGGTGTTGTGAGCCTTCGCCGACGGACTCCGTTTTCTTCTCCACGCCAATCAATGTGCCGACTATAGGATTGGGTGCGGTGACTTCAACCGGCTCCCCTCGGACTTGAGTCAGGATTTGTCCTAGGGTTGGATTGCCGTTCAGGTTGATGCTGAAGCTTCCGAGTGTCTTGGTGACCGGATCGCGTGAGCCATAGGTGACGGTCGAGACCTTCCCGCCACCAAAGTCCTGTACGACCAAGCTTTTCAGCATGTCGTTGATCTGGTTCGCATGCAGGCGGAGGTCGAGCTGTGTTCGGTTGTTCACTGTGCCGTCATGCTGAAAATAGCCGACGCCGCTCGAATAGAGCACGATCTTAGAGAGAGGGAGTGCCATCCCGTCATCTGCCAGCGCAGGCCATGGGAACAGCAGGAACGCTGTGAAGATCACCCGCTTCACGATGACGTGACCGGAGCGAATCGACCGTGCGCACATAGAACCTCCATCGTAGGGTGGGGCATCAGGTCGGAATATCAACGGTGATATGACCTATCTTACTCCTATCGTCAAGGGGCGAATCCTTTCAGTAACCGGGTGTTGAAAAAGGCCTCCAGCGTCGTTCTCGCATCGTTCAGATCCTCAACGTACCCCGGAGGGTACGCCTCGGTCCTTCACTCGCTGCGGCCTTGCTGGAAGGTCTTTTTGAACACCCTACGGTCTGTTTGGTCTCTTGTCTAGAATTGTTCCGGAGTGTATCTCATGGTACTGTTCAATCCTATGGGGTTTGCGGATGAGGTTGCGATTACACGGATCCTCAAGGAGTGCCACACCATAGCCGTGGTGGGGTTGTCGTCAAATCCTGCACGGCCATCTTATCACGTGGCGGCCTTTATGCAGAGTCACGGCCATCGAATCATCCCGGTAAATCCGAACGAGACGAACGTCCTTGGCGAGACGGCGTATCCTTCGCTGGGTGCTGTGCCTGGCCCCATTGATCTCGTGAATATCTTCAGAAAATCCGAAGACGTTCTTCCGATCGTTGAGGAAGCCATTGCGCATGGCGTCAAAGCGATCTGGATGCAAGAAGGAATCAGCAACGAGCAGGCAGCCGTTCGTGCGAGAGAGTCCGGCCTGTTTGTTGTGATGGACCGCTGCTGGCTCAAAGAACAGGCTGCTCGATCACATCGTGGCTGACCAGGTCTCTCGTCTTCCGCCAGAGTCTTCATCTTCCGATTCTCAGCGAGAAGCGATGGTGGCCACGGCTGAATTCTTGGCCAAGATTCTGGATACCACCGTCAAGATTCCCGGCACGCCATTCTATGTGGGGCTCGATCCGTTGCTCGGATTGATTCCAGGAATCGGCGATATGATCGCCAATCTTATCGGGACCGTCATCCTGATCTTGGCTGCGCGGCTTCGTGTGCCGCAGATCGTCATTGCACGGATGAGCCTCAATCTCCTGATCAATGGAACCGTCGGGGCCATCCCGATCTTCGGCGATCTCTTTTCCATCTGGTTTCGCAGTCATGCGAGAAATGCCGAACTGCTGCGGCGGGCTGCGGCTCAACCCCATCGAGAGACGCAACAGGCCAGGCTGTATGTCGCAGGCATCATCGGCGGCACCGTGGTCCTCCTGTTGCTTGCTATCGCCGCAGTCCTCTGGATCGTCGTGAAGCTCTGGGCCGCAATCACCACGTAAATTGCTTGGCCGTGCTATGCCTGAGAAATTACGATAATCGTATTTCGGCCGCCTCTCCGTCGTTCGGCTCAACGGAGGGAGTGCGTGACCTGACGCGGTTGTTTTTTTGAGGTACGAAGCTTTATAGTTTCTGCCTATTGGGGTATGTGTGGGCTGGGTGTCATGAGTTTCTTCAATACAGAGCGGAGGCGGTTCATGAAAAATGCACTTGTGTTGGTGGCGTTGCTTGGGCTAGCGGTCTCCCCGGCGATGGCCGCTCCACCTGTCGAAAAGGCTGCGAAGGAATTAGTTCCAGTGCAGAAACCGAGTCAGGAGGTATCCGCAGTCGCCAAACCACCGGAGGGGGCGATGGTGGTAGTGCCGGGGGGAGAGTTCACGATGGGAAGTGCGGCGGGAGATTCAGATGAACAACCGGAGCACAAAGTCTATGTGGATACATTTTCCATGGATGTGTATGAAGTGACGGTAGGTCAATATGCGGCATTCCTCCAGGCGAAAGGGATCGAACTACCTTCAGACTGGAAGACGCTGAACCAGTCGTCGAATCAGAAGCGTCCGGTTGCCAATATCGATTCGACGGAAGCGTCCTTCTACTGCAAATGGGTCGGCAAGCGGTTGCCGACAGAGGCGGAGTGGG
>Ga0163153_10005395_pt1 | contig 15122 bp, 15 predicted proteins | sample OliLakLV19MP6IB1_FD_148629 | JGI IMG/M metagenome (GOLD analysis project Ga0163153, IMG submission 148629) | Freshwater microbial mat bacterial communities from Lake Vanda, McMurdo Dry Valleys, Antarctica - Oligotrophic Lake LV.19.MP6.IB-1 | ecosystem: Environmental > Aquatic > Freshwater >... | reverse complement strand
GTTTCCGTCGACCATGAGGCTCTCGGCCCGCCGTCCGCGGATCATCTCTCCGCCGTTGTCGAGGAAGCGTTGCTCCAGCGTATCGATCAGCCGATCGGCCCCGAGACCCTGCCAGGCCATGGTGGTTTTGTCATGGAATCCCACCGGTGCCAGCACCCGGTCCTTCCATCCATGATCGGGGACGAGCGCGGTGAACTCGATCCCGAACGACTGCAGCCACGCGACTGATCGAGCTGCATTGTCGGCAAGCGCGCGCGCGACGCCAACGTCGCCGAACCCCTCATTTATCGCCCGAATGACGTCGAAGAGCTCATTCGGAGCCATTGTCACACTGCGAAATCCGACGTGGAACACGCCACCGTTCGTACGCGAGGCGCAAATGTGGGAGCGGTTATCTTGCCGCTCCACAACGGTGACTCGAAGACCCAGCTCCAGTGCGCGGTTGGCCGCCGAAAGCCCGGCCAGACCGGCACCTAGCACTAGCATGTCTGCCGGCCGGACTGTGGTTTGCAACGGCTTCCCCATATTGACAGTATACATACTGAACGTATACTGCATTTGTACCCCGCTCCCCTCCGGGGCCCACATCATCAGGGGTTATTCGTAGACGGTTCCAACCGCCGGATTTAAAATTCCGGACGAATGAGGAGGAAGTGCAAATCGGAACTTTGGAAAAGTGTTTTCGTCGCGGTTCAGAGTCGGTTAGAAATCCGAATTGCCGATGACTGACACGCAGTCAACCAATCACGTGATTCCAATCAGGACGACACAGACATGGTGAATCGAATCTGGATTGCCTCGTTTTTGATGCTTGGCCTTGCGCAGCCCTCCATGGCGCAGACGTATCCAGTCAAACCTGTCCGGATCGTCGTCCCGTTTGCTCCAGGAGGCAGCTCCGATGCAGTGGCGCGGCCCATTGCGGAGCGACTCGGCGCGATTCTCGGCCAATCGTTCATCGTGGACAACCGCCCGGGTGCTGCAGGCACCATCGGGGCATCAGTCGTCGCAAAGGCAGAGCCGGATGGTTACACGCTTCTCCTGATGCCCGGGACACAGGTTCTGATCCCTAAGTTGATGAAGGCGGCGCCGTTCCATCCGATAAATGATTTCACGCCGATTGCGACGCTGGTCTTTGCTCCCTACGTGATATTCGCGGCCACGCAGCAGCCTTTCGATTCACTTGTGGAGATGGTCAAGTACGCGCGCGCGAATCCTGAGAAGCTGACTATCGGCAATTCCGAAGTCACGACGCGGCTTGCGGCGGAATCGTTGAGTCAGGCTGGCAATTTCAAGTTCACGCACGTCGCCTACAAGGGTGGAGGACCCATCACCAGCGACGTCGTTGGAGGGCATCTTGCGCTCGGCGTTGCAACGCCGGTGGCCATCCTGTCCTTCCACAAGGAGAAGCGGATCAAGGCACTCGCAGTCACGTCTCCGCGGCGACTCGCAAGCCTGCCGGATGTTCCCACTGTGGCGGAAGCGCTGGGTATCGGGAGTTTCGATTCCCAGACATGGTTTGCATTGGCAGGGCCCGCCGGGGTTCCACGACCGATCGTGGATCGGCTTCAGCAGGCTATCGGCCAGATCATGAAGGAGCCCGACATCAGGAATCGCCTTCAGGTAATGGGCGTGGAACCTGCTGAAGATGTCACGCCGGAAGCCTTGGCAAAGCTCATGAAGACTTTCGGGGAGCGCAACGCGGCCCTGATGGACACGGCGGGGATCAAGGCCGAGTAGATGGTCGAGGGCAGGATCATTCTTGGAGAACCCACATGGCTTTGATAGATAGTCGAGGGCAGGATCATTCTTGGAGAACCCACATGGCGTTGGCCAGATGGATTGCGGGCATTGTCGCGGGTGTGACGTCGCTGTTTTTTTCGGCAGGCGTCATGGCGCAGGCCAAGGCCGATGATGGCAGCGACTATCCAAGCAAGGTCGTCCGAATTGTCGTCGGCTACGGGGCAGGTGGCGGCAGCGACTCCATGGGTCGCTTGTTTGCCCAGTTGCTGGGCGAGCGGATGAAACAGACCTTCATTGTCGAGAACCGACCGGGGGCAGGCGGGAATATCGCTGCGGAATACGTGGCCAAGTCGAATGATCCCTACAAGCTGCTGTTTGGAGTCGGAGCGCACGTCATCAACGCGAGTCTTTACGCGAAGATTCCCTATGACCCGATCAAGGATTTCACGCCGATCAGCCTCATGGCAGTCGCGCCGAACGTGCTCGTCGCAAAACCTGCACTGGGTGTGAAAAACCTGCGCGAGGTGATTGCGTTGGCGAAAGCACGGCCGGGGGAGATTTCGTACGCGTCCCCAGGCACCGGAACGCCAATGCACCTGGCAATGGAGCTCTTCGCATCAATGGCCGGCATCAAGCTCATCCATGTCCCCTATAACGGCGGCGGCACGGCCGTTGCGGCAGCGCTTGGTGGCCAGACCGACCTGTTGACGATGAGCCTCCCGACCGTATTGCCGCACATCCAGTCCGGAAAGCTAATTCCTCTTGGGGTCACCAGTCGCGCGCGCTCATCGCTAATGCCGGAAATGCCCACGGTGGAGGAATCGGCTGGACTTGCCGGTTACGAGGCCCTCGCCTGGTACGGCCTGCTGGGTCCGGCCGGAATGTCGCCGGCCGTTGCTCAAAAGCTCAACGCGGCCATTTCTCAGGAACTCAAGAATCCTGAGGTCAAGCAGAAACTGATCGCGCAGGGCTTCGAACCCGCACAAACTACACCTGCAGAGTTTTTGAGTTTCCTTGTCGACGACATGCGCAAGTGGGCGAAAGTGGTCAAGGAATCCGGCGCGAGGGCGGACTAGTGTCGGCATTTGCATCAGCATCAGGCCGCATTTCATCGGACAGCTGATCAACGATTGCCACGGAGGCTCCATTGAAAAACGCATTCCTTTCTGTGTTCACTGCTCTCGCCATTACCCTGACCAACGCGGCAGCCGGGCAGTCGTCATTTCCCGACCGTCCAGCCCGAATGGTCGTGTCGGCGGCTGCGGGGGGAGGAACCGACATCATCGCCCGGTTGGTTGCACGTTACCTGAGCGAAGTCTGGGGACAGCCGGTCATCGTCGAAAACAAGGCCGGTGGTGGCGGAAATATCGCCGCACAGTTCGTCACCCGCTCAAAACCGGATGGCTACACGCTATTGGTTTCGTTCGGCGGAGTCATCACAATCAATCCGTACCTTTACGTGGAGATGGGGTTCGATCCCATCAAGGACCTCACGCCCATAACGAATCTTGCGACAGCGCCATATGTGCTCGCCGTGAACCCGTCCATGGTCCCTGCCAATTCCGTGGCCGAATTCATCGCGTTCGCCAAGTCCAGTCCGACCGACCTCAGTTGGGGCAGCACCGCCAAGGGCAGCCCGGATCATCTCGCCGGCGAGCTTTTTTCGTCGATGGCAGGGTTTCGCACGATCCACATACCCTACAAAGGCGGCGCGGAGGCGCTGGTGGATGTGCTTGGCAACCGCATTCCGTACGGTTTTTTCACCATTCCATCATCGCTTTCCTATCTCAAGTCCGGGCAACTGAAAGCGCTCGGCATCAGCGACAGGAAACGCGCAAGCCTTTTGCCGAACGTGCCTTCATTGAGCGACACGCTTCCCGGGTACGAAATACTCACCTGGTACGGCGTCTGGGCGCCAGCCGGGACGCCGACCGACGTGGTGACCAAGATTCAGGCCGACATCAAAAGGGTGCTGGATACCGACGCCGTCAAGCGACAATTGGCGGATAGGGGATTCGACGTCGTTGGAGACACGCCTTCGGCATTCGCCGCCTTCATCAAGAATGAAAGCGAGAAATACGGGCAGATCATTGCCCGGATCGGACTCAAGAAAAATTGACGTCATCCAGAGGAACCAAAGTGGAGCAGCCAATCGCCGAGTTCGAATCGGATGTCGTGGTCGTCGGTGGTGGCGGCTCGGGCCTAGCGGCGGCGATCGAGGCAAAGAGGCTGGGACGAGATGTCGTATTGCTGGAGAAGAATCCCGGGGTTGGCGGTTCTACCATCCGTTCGATCGGATCGATCTCGGCGTCGTCGACGCCACATCAGATCCGGAAAGGAATAAAGGATACACCTGACGAGCATTTCGAGGATTTCGGAAAGTTCAATGCAATGCACAAGGATGATCGTTGTGAGGACAATCTGGCGCTGCGCCGCATCCTGGTCGATAACGTCAATGATTCGCTGCGATGGTTGATGTCGATCGGTGTCGTGTTTTTCGGACCCACTGCCGAGCCACCCCACCGGCAGCCCCGAATGCACAATGTGCTGCCCAATTCGCGGGCCTATGGTTATTTTCTCGAGAAGCGCGCCCGTGCCGTCGGCGTCGACTTGCGAGTGAGCCGTCGAGCGCAGGCGTTTTTGCTGGACGGCAAGAAGGTCACTGGCGTGGAATGCGTCACTGCAGACGGCAAATTGGAACGCTACATCGCTCGTGGGGGAGTCGTCCTGACAACCGGCGACTATAGCGCGAGTCCCGAACTCAAGCTGCGCTTCGGGACGGCCGCAGATTCACGTGTTGGCCCCACCAATCCCACCAACACCGGGGACGGGCACAACATGGCGATGCAGATCGGCGCTCGCGTGATCAACGGTCATATGCTCCTGACGTTGGTGCGCTTTGTCGCGCCTCCGCGCAAGTGGATCCATGCCATTCCGCCCTGGGGAGTATTGACCAAATTCATGGCGTGGTCGCTCGATAATCTGCCGAACTGGCTGTTGCGTCCGTTTATCATGAGCTTCCTCACGACCGTCCTGGCAGTGTCTCCGGAATTGTTCCGGGCGGGCGCGATTCTCGTCAATAACCGCGGAGAGAGGTTTGCGAACGAACTCGACAAGCCCGTCTATCCTTTGGCCGAGCAGCCCGACCAGACTGGTTACATCATTCTTGACGGAAAGCTTGCGGATAAATTTTCAGCGTTTCCTCACTTTGTGTCGACTGCCCCTGGCATCGCTTACGCTTATGTTCAGGACTACGCGCGCAACCGGGCGGACATCGTCAAGAAGGCCAGCACCGTTGCGGAGCTCGCGGCAAAATTAGGAGTCGACGCGAACGCGTTGGAAACAACCCTCGCCCGTCGAAACGCCTCAATCGTGGACGGCAAGGAGCGGCAGTTTCCCTTGCTCGATTCGGCGCCGTACTACGCCCTTGGACCGGTGCGGAGCTTCGTCAACATAACGGATGGGGGGCTTGCCATCGATGATCAGTTTCAAGTCCTGGGCCAGGATGGCAAGGCGATCGACGGGCTCTTTGCCGCGGGATCTGCGGGGCAAGGGGGCATGATGCTCGAAGGCCATGGCCACCATCTCGGTTGGGCGTTCACCTCCGGCAGGCTCGCGGGACGGCGTGCAGCCTATCGCGCAAGGTCCAGTAACTCCTGATGAACCCCGTCTGGACGCTACAGAAGACCCATTGGTCGATGGTCACGAATTGTGTTCGCCCATGGTACGGCGAGCCGCTCCGTCAATCCGTGTTGCCTGGATCGAGCGTATGCTGAAATCGGAATTCCTCGGTACGCTCAGTATCGACCTCGATCGATCTTACTGCCTGGATCAAACGCCAGCCGGATGGCGTCGAATCGACGTCTTTGGCGGCGGTAGCCTGCGCGGCCCGAGGGTCAACGGCATCATCGTGAGCGGCACTGACTGCATTTTGAGGCGGCAGGATCAGTCGATGCAGCCTGATGTGCGACTAACGATCGAGACCGAAGACAACGCTTACATCTATGTGAGCTATCGCGGAATCCGCCACGGGACTGCGGAAGCGATGGCGAAGATATCTGTGGGTTTGCCAGTGTCGCCGGACGAGTATTATCTGCGCTGCGCGCCGTTCTTCGAAACCGGTGCGCCTCGATACGACTGGCTCAATCGCATCGTCTCGATAGGCGTCGGCAGGCGCGAACCGGCCGGGGCAGTATATGAAATCCACGAGATCCTATAGCGTAGCAAGCGAAGCATGACTTGAATAGTCTGATGTGGTCAACGCAATTCCTTGGTGCAGGAGCACATGGCGAGAGCAAAAGCGGCCGATGAACGCCTGGCGAGATATCAGCAAGCATCGGTTAACGGTTACCCCTATGTGTTCCGCGACCTGCCGGGCGCTCTGATAAGAAGACTTCAACAGAGCGTGGCATTTCAGCTCACAAAACAGTTCGAGGCCCAGGGTTCGGACCTGACGCCGGTGCAATATTCGGTGCTGGCGGCGGTTTGCACTCATCCGTCCATAGAGCAGGGCGAACTGGCCGACTTGATCGGCCACGATCGCGCAACAGTGGGTGGAGTTCTCGATCGTTTGGAGAAAAAGCAGTACGTACGGCGTAATCTGGCTTCGCATGACAGGCGTGTGCGCCTGCTGACGGTATCGGCATCGGGCGTGGCGCTCTTGAAGACCCTTTCGCCCGCCATACTGGAAGCGCAGGATGCGATTCTGGCGCCCCTCGATCCGGGGGAGTGTATCCAGTTCGTCCGACTCCTCGCAAAACTCGTTCCGACTCAAAAGGGTTGACGTTAGTCCAGGCAGCCGCGCCGTGCTGGCGGGAAGGTGACAGGGAGACACCGGATCAAATTACAAACTCCTCGAGTGTTTCTGCTGCGAATAGGTCTTCGGGTCGCAGCCTGTGCTTCGACAAGCCCTGCTCGTGGTGATAACGAAGGAACGTGTCCAGTGTCTTGCTGTTCTTGTCCAGGCCATAGGACCAGAAATCCTCACCCATCTCCGCAACAACTTCTTCGACGTGGGACGTCAGCCACGGCAGCATCATTTTGTGCGCCGCCGACTCCCGCAAGTCCTCGTAGGTGCCCTTCTGCGCCTCCAGGAAAGCCTTGGTCAGCGATTGGGCGATCCATCGATTCGCCTCATACGTTTCGCGCTTGATCGCAATCGTATGCATGATCGGGAAGATCCCCGTGGTTCTGAAATAGTCGCGTTCCACGCTGACGAAGTCGGGAAACAAGCGGGCAACGCTATCGGGACGTGAACGGAACGTCGACGGATTTCTGGCAGTGTAGAGGGCGTCGATTGCTCCATCCGCCAGCATCTGAGCAAGAGTTTGATGCGGCGCAATGCGCTCTATCCTGATGTTCGGCGGCAGGTCGAGTTTTACCTTCTCACTGCGGCCCGGAGATTCCTCTCCGCCGGTGACGTACGTGACACTATCAACAGGGACAGCATAGTGATCCTGCAGGATCCCGCGTATCCAAACGGGTGCGGTCATCTGGTACTCGGGGCTACCGATGCGCTTGCCTATCAAGTCTTTCGGCTCGCGTATCCCGGCTTTCGTGTTGATGAAGATAGACGAATGCCTGAAGTAGCGCGATGGGAACACCGGGATGGCAATGAAGGGAGGGGGTTCACGGTGACAGGTCACGGCGTATGACGAAAGGGACATCTCCGCCACATCGAACTCCTGGTGCCTGAGCATGCGAAAAAAAGTTTCCTCGACCGGCATCTGCAGAAAGTTGAGGTTGATTCCATCCGGACAGATCTTTCCGTTTGCGAGCCGCTCGGTTCTGTCGTAATTCCAGCATCCGAGGGTAAGGTTGAGTTTAGACATGAGGGCACTCACAGTTCTTTCAGGGGACGGCGACCATCAGGCAGTTCAGTTGCCTTCGAAAACCGGCTTCTTCTTGGCCACGAATGCGTTGTAGGCGCGTTCGTAATCCTTGGTTTGCATGCAGATCGCTTGCGCCTGCGCTTCCGCCTCGATGGCGGCTTCTATACCCATGCTCCATTCTGCGTGAATGCAGCGCTTGGTCATCGCATGCGCGAAAGTGGGCCCTGCCGCGATCGATGCGGCAAGTGACTGCGCCTCGGCAAGCACCGTGCTGGGGTCGCAGAGCTTGTTGTAGAAGCCCCAGCGCTCCGCTTCGACGCCGTCCATCGACCGGCCCGTGTATAGCAACTCGGAAGCGCGGCCCGCCCCGATGATGCGGGGAAGTATGTTGCATGCCCCCATGTCTGCGCCGGCCAGTCCGACGCGCACGAACAAGAAGGCAACTTTGCTGGCCGGCGTGCCATAACGCAGGTCGGACGCCATCGCCAGGATTGCACCGGCGCCCGCACATACGCCGTCGATAGCCGAGACGATGGGTTGTGGACATAGCCTCATGGCCTTCACAAGATCGCCAGTCATGCGCGTGAATTCCAGCAAACCGGTCATGTCGTCGGCTTTCTGCATATCGACAAGCGGTCCGATGATTTCGTGCACGTCTCCGCCCGAGCTGAAGTTGCCACCGGCTCCACCGATGACTACGCTCTTCACATTGTCGGTATAGGTCAGGTTGCGAAATGTGTCGCGAAGCTCAGCATAGGACAGAAAGGTCAGCGGATTCTTTCGCTCCGGCCGGTTGAGCGTGATGGTCGCGACTTTGTCGACGAGGTGCCAGTCGAAGTGCTTCGGCTGAAAGTTAGTGAAGTCGATGTTGGCGGGATGAAACTGTGACGCTATGGTTTTCATGCCTTGAGAGTCCTGATGGAAGGGAAGAAACTGCGCGGAGCATGGACACACCGGGAATTGCGCTCACCCAGCCATGGTCAAGCCGCCGCTGACGCTAAGGATCTGGCCTGTGACATAGTCGGATTCGGGTGCGGCGAAAAACACAATTGCATCGGCGGTCTCCTCGGGCCGGGCGAGCCGACGGAACGGGATCGCGCGTGTCAAGGCTTCCTTGAGCTTCTCGGGCTGGGCGTGAAACAGCGGAGTGTCGGTGGGCCCTGGGCAGACGCAATTCACATTGATCTGATAGCGAGCCACTTCGCGCGCAAGCGACTTGGTGAAAGCGATGAGCCCACCCTTGGCCGCGGCATAAACCGTCTCGCCCATGCTACCAACACGGCCGGCGTCGCTGGACACGTTGACGATCTTGCCGTAATTCGCCGCTATCATCGATGGTAGCAATGCACGCGTCAGCCGCAGGGGTCCCATCAGATTGATGGCGAGCACCTTGTCCATGAACTCGGCGGTATTCTCGACGAAGGGCTGTATGCGGTCCCAGCCGGCGGTGTTGACAATGATGCTTACCTGGCTATGCATGTCGAGGACCTGCCGGCTCGCATGCTCGATCGATTCGCCGTTCTGGAGATCGACATGCACGTAATCGATGTCACCGGCTCCATTGCGCCGGGTAACCATCGCTTCCCCCCCTGCGCGGTCGATGTCCAGCACCACCACGCGGGCACCGTGGCGAGCCAGCGCCTGCGCGGTAGCCTTGCCGATGCCGGACGCGGCGCCTGTGACGACAGCGACTTTGTTCTCGAGTTGCATGAATACTCCTTGTAGCGGATGACTTTACGCTGCGATGGGACGCAACGGGGCCTTGTCGCGACCGCGCACGTAAGGAACAGCGCGATGCGGGTGACGAGCGCCTGGGAAAGTGTCCCGGGCTAATCCGACTTCTGTCTTGCACCATCCAGAAAAGCTGCAACGCGCGCGCGCGTCGCTGGGCTTTCCATCAATCTGCGGGTGGCTGCAAGCTCTTCCTGAAATCCATTGCGGTCTCCTTCGTTGGCCGCTGCTATACAAGACTTGCTTGCTGCAAGGGCAAGCGGTTCCAGCTTGGCGATGGCCGCGGCAATCATTTGTGCGCGGGCTGCGAGCTCATCGGTTGCAACTACCCACTGCACGATGCCGAGCTGATGTGCCTCGCGGCCATCAATGATTTCGGCCGATAGGATCAGCCGGGACGCTGTACCCTTGCCGGCGAGCCACGTCAGTCGCTGCGTGCCCCCCGCTCCGGGCACTAGGCCCAGACGTGCTTCGGGCAGCCCGAGTTTTGCCTCAACCGCCGCAATACGCAGGTCGCAGGAGAGCGCCATCTCCAGCCCGCCACCCAGGGCTGCGCCTCCGATTTCGACGAGCGTGACGCTAGGCAAGGTTTCGAGACGGTCGAATAGCCCGTGAAAACGGGCGATATCCGCCTTCATTCGATCGGGCCCGTCGACACTGGAAAAGTGACTGTGAATCTGCGCCAGATCGGCGCCCGCGCAGAAAACTTTCAGCGCAGAGCGGATGTGCAGCACCCGCACGCCGCTTGCCCGGCCGACGGTATCAAGCACTTCATGAAAACGGTCTATCCAAGCATTGTGGATCGCATTGACGGGTGCCCTGTCCAGTGTGACCGTCGCAATCCCACCCTCGATAACCAGATCAATCAGATCGTCCTCCCGGCAAGCTGAGTCCTGTGGCTAACGGCTTCGATGGACCGCTGAAGCATTTCAGTTCTCGTAGGGAACGCACACGATGGCACAGGGGAAATTGAATGGTCATTCAGCGGCGACGCATTCTAAAACAAGATATCACCATGTCAACCGCGCTTACTCCGTGGCGGGGAGCTTCGCCCGGGCTTCGGCGTCGGTTTGACTCCCAAGGCATTGCGCATCAGCGTTTCGCGACAGCCTGGTAACGCGCGTTTACCACGCGCGGTCAGGACCGGCGACAAGATCAGCGCCAGCCCGCGGTCGACATACTCGTCGAGCGTCATCATCCCCCGAAAATGCCACGCTTTCAGTGCCCAAGCGTGCGAGAACATGATGAGCTGGTAAGTCAATAGTTCGACGTCGATGTCGTTGAAGACCTTGACGGCAATGCAATCGTTGATGCAGTCGGCAATCAGCGTATTGGTTTCGAGTTCCTTGGCCTGTATGAGCGCACGTCGGTCCTTGCGCAGCGACTTGGTTTCGCGGTAGGCCAGTACGGTGGCGTTGACGTTCTCGTCATTGACCTTGCAATAGGCGTGTACCGCGGTGCAGAAGCGATCAAGAGGATCCCTCACGCCGTCGAGCGCCATGGGCACCTGAATCTTGTACGCATCCAATACAGCGAGGAGCGCGAGAAAAAGTACGTCCTCCTTGTCGTCGACGTACTGATAGATAAGGCCGATGCTGACTTTGACTTCGACTGCAATGTCCCGGATCGTCGTGACGTGATATCCCTGCTTGCCGAAGAGCTTGATCGCGGCTTGGACGAATTGACCGCGGCGCTTCTCGAACAAGTCGGCAACTTCGGGCTTGCATTTCACGGATCCAATCATTTTTGCCTCGACAGCTGATCTCTCCCGGCCCACCGAACTGCATGCGGTCGCGCATGCCCCCCACGAACTAGCTCGATCAGTTCGCGCTTGACAATCTTGCCCGAGGCGGTCGTCGGAAAGCTTGTCAACTGCATGAAGTATTCGGGCATGTCGTGTTTGGAGAGTCCGTGGGCATCGAGAAAGGCAAGCAAATCCATGGCATCGATAGTCGTCTTCTCTTCGCGTGCTATCACTGCGAGACAGACCTTCTCTCCTAAGCGCTCGTCATCCACTGAGAAGGCGCTCGCCTTGAGCACGGCCGGGTGGCGCATGGCCAGCGTTTCAATATGGATGGGATAAATATTGCGTCCGCCCCGGATGATCAGGTCTTTCTTTCTTCCCAAGACTTGGAGATTGCCTTGCGCGTCGATTCGGCCAAGGTCGCCGCTCATGAACCAGCCGTCCCGGTTGAACGCTTCTTCGGTGGCACGCTGATCGGCAAAATAACCAAGCATCAGGCAAGCGCCGCGGCCGCCGATTTCGCCGACTTCGTCGGGTCCGGCCACCTGGTCGGGATGGTCGGAGTGCCAAATGCGCACTTCGTAACCCCGGCATGAGCGACCGCAGGTGTGAATCACAGTGTCAGCGGTATCGTCCGGGCGGGTGTATTGATGAGCGCCGTTCTCTGTCATGCCATAGACGTTTTGCGGCCTGATTCCACGATCGAGCAGATTCTGGGCAAGATGACGAGAAATGGCGGACCCGCCCATGTAAAAAGTGCGTACGCGACCAATTGCCGTTAGACCACGGCTGGCCGCTTCATCAAGAACGTCGAGCGCATGGGTAGGCACGCCCATCACGTAAGTCGCGCCGGTTTCGATAATCCAGTCGAGCGTCCCCGCAACACCGCCTTGGCGCGCTCGTGGCGAGTTCAATACCACCTCATAGCGCCCGAGCAGGCCCTGCGTCATGGCGATGGTGCCTATCGCGTGACTAGTGGGCGAGAGACACATGAGAATGGTGTCGGCCGGATGACGCCAGTCCTCGATCAGCGTACGTGCATTGGCCAGCAGCGTATTGTCCGAATGCAGCACGCCTTTTGGCGAGCCGGTCGTGCCCGACGTGAAAGCGAGACTGACGATCTTGTCTGGATTGTTGTCTGTCGGCGGCGAAAATGCATCAGGAGAATGTGCTGACGGAAAAGGCTGTACCAACGAACCGAACGATGACTCATCGGCGGCAAGAGTGTTGCTGTCCTGGGACGATAGATGCGGCGACACTCGAAAGATGCGCAGCAGCCCTGGGATCGTCTGCGCCTCGGCAAATATGTCTGCGCGATCGGCGTCGCTGCCATATCCTGGCATGGCCACAAGTGCGCTGCTGTTGATACGTTTGAGCAAGTCCGCGACAGCGCCCACCGAGTAATTCTGGTGCAGTGACGCATTGCAGATATACCCGTTGCGCGAGCAGGCCAGATACGCGATGAAGACTTCGATCCGGCTGGGTAGCCAGACCGACACCCTGGCGGCACGTCGCAAACCGGCGGCGGCAAGGGAAAGCGCCATCGCATCTGTCGCTTGCCGCAACTCGCGCCATGTCATTCGACGGGCCCCATCGCGCACCGCCGGAGCATCGGGCAGCGCGATAGCGTTGTTCTCCAAGATGTTGTACAGCGTCGCGTGACTCCAAAGCCCGCTGGCGTAATAGCGACCGGCTGTTGCCGGGTCGTGGAGGGTCAGAATGGAACTGCCAATCGTGGGCATCGCTCTGGCTTGGTGTTCGGCACAGCCAACAGGGAACGCGGTTGACGGAACGGTGGATCTACCGGCTTCACACTAAACATGTACCTAGAACATACTACACAGCGCTGATTGACACTGCAAGTTGAATGAGTGATCATTCGTTTCACGCCGATGCCGATGGAATTTTGCTGTTACGAAACACCGACAGGTCTCGGGTCCGGTGGGATGGGGTACCGTCCTTGATCCGCGGCGTGCAACGGCTCGCCGTCTAGCTCGATGGAGGAGTCCGCAATGCCCCTCAACACGCCCGATGCAGTTTTTCCGCATGCGCTTGCGGACAACGCTTCCCGTTTCATCGACATCGACTCTTTGCCATGGAAGACCACGGGAATCGACGGAGTGCAAATGAAGGTTCTCATGCGCGATAGCGACACCGGCCTCCTGACCGCACTGTTCCGGTGGGAGCCCGGCGCCGTGTTGCCATTGCACGAGCACGTGGAAGTCGAGCAGACCTACGTTCTGGAAGGGAGCATCGTGGACGACGAAGGAGAAGTTCGCGCCGGAAACTTCGTGTGGCGACCGCGGGGCAATCGGCACATCGCCCGGGCGCCGAACGGCGCCCTTGTGTTGTCGTTCTTCTTGCGTCCGAACGTGTTCATCGAGGGCGGTCGCAAGCTTGAGTAATTTCTTCGCGGATGGCGTTCGTGCAGGGTCTTGCCGGCGGGGTAGTTCGGCGTCGTAAATCAAGGAAATCCCGATGCTGTACATGGTTGAAATGAACTTTACGAATCTACCCCGGGAAGCGGATTGGAACGAGTGGTACAGCGGACATCTGAGAAAGTTGCTGGCCTTCCCGGGGTTTCATGCCGTGCAACGCCTGCGGGCTGAAGAGCAGGTTCGCTCGCCTTACCTCGCCGTGTACGAGGTCGATGGTCCGGAAGTGTTCGAGACTGAACCTTATCGGACGCGCGCCGGCCGCAACTCCACCGGCGAATGGAAGGAAATGATGTTCGACTGGCACCGCAACCTGTTCGATGGCTTGCGCGAGATACCGGTGATTGGCGCTGACTCGAGATTGTTGGTGGTCGACCGGGCCAACTCGTCGCAGCCCGCGCTCCCGGCCGAGCTGACCCCGTTGCAGTGCGTAGGCCTGGATCGCACCGTCATCGAGCGGGGTGTCGCTGTATTGAGTCTGGAAGCAAGCCGCGCCGTGGTCGGGGCTACAGCGCTGTTCAGCCGCGTCTTCAAGCCAATGATGACTGTGACGAGGAATGCATCGGGTCGTGCAAGGGCCTGAAGCGGCTTCGACTCCAAAGCGAACGACGGATGCCCATATATGGCAACGCGCAGGCTGAAGCTCCTTAAAGAGGCGATGCTGGATGATCGAGCTAGGACTGCATAGGCGCGGGACCCCCGGGCTCGATCCACGTGATGGCCGTAGGTGTGGACTGCGGCCAGTACTCCGTTCAGCCTCGCATTAAGTCCGTTCGGCTGTTACTCACGACCCGCAGCGTCGAGGTTCCATTCTCCCGACACTATGCTTCACCATGCAACCACTGGACAAGAATTTCCTATGCGCGATTATCCGGTTCTTCACCTGATTGTCCGTCACGGCGCCATCGGCGCGGCGATTGCCAGCCTCGCCCTCGCAGTACTGATCAGTTTGGCAGGATTTGCGGCGCTAGGGTGGCTGATCGTTCCCATTGCGCTGTTCGCCGGCGGGTTGATGTACGTGCTGGGCAAGAGCTATGCAGAGCTGGTGCGCCTCATCACCGAAATGCTTCTTCCGCATTGAGCCATCCAAACGGGAAAACGCTGTGTCCGACACCATTCACGATCTGATCGTCATCGGCGGTGGCCTCGCGGGCCTGGCTGGCGCGTTGCGGGCGGCTGAGCTCGGCTTGCGGCCACTGGTGCTCGAGCAGGGCGAAGTCGAGCGCTATCCCTGCAATTCACGCTTTTCCGGGGGCATATTTCACATCGCGTACCACGAGATGAAAAAGCCGCCCGAGGTCTTGCTGGAGGCGATTAACACGGCGACGGCCGGACTGGCGCACGAAGGAGTCGCGCAAGCCCTTGCAAGCAATGCAGGGCGCCTCCTGGATTGGCTTCGGCAGAACGGAGCCCGCTTCATGAGCGTGGGGACCGTGGAGTGGGAAAAATGGCTTTTGGCCCCGCCCCGACCCCTCAAGCCCGGTTTGGACTGGCAGGGACGTGGCCCCGACGTGATGTTGCGCGGGCTCACTGAGAGGATACTGAAAACGGGTGGCGAGCTCGAGCGTGGCGTGCGGGTCACGGCGATCGACCCCGGCACTGACGCCATCGTCGTGCGCGCAGAGCGGAAGGGTGTGCAGT
>Ga0163153_10005394_pt1 | contig 15122 bp, 13 predicted proteins | sample OliLakLV19MP6IB1_FD_148629 | JGI IMG/M metagenome (GOLD analysis project Ga0163153, IMG submission 148629) | Freshwater microbial mat bacterial communities from Lake Vanda, McMurdo Dry Valleys, Antarctica - Oligotrophic Lake LV.19.MP6.IB-1 | ecosystem: Environmental > Aquatic > Freshwater >... | reverse complement strand
CTGCCAGGCGGCGCAGGCCTGCGGGTCCACGTCGGCGAAAGCGCGGCGCACGCTGTCCTCGCTGCAGACCCGGATCCTGCCCAGAACCTCGGGATTGACCGTGTCGGCGCGCAGCGCGGTGACGTGGGCGTAACGGTTTTGCCCGGCCAGGATGGCCAGCGTGATCGTGCTCAACCGATCGGGCAGGAGCGGCGCGTTGTGGCTGGTGAACGTCAGCGGACAAGCTTGGACCCAGTCGCGGAAGAGTCCGGCGGTGGCCAGGAACTGGCCGAAGAAAACGAGCTGGCCCAGCGGCGTTGCCTTCGGTGAAATGATTTAGTTTGGCATCAAGGAATCCAAACGCATACGCTCCCGGCCAGATGAGCGGTGCTAAAAAAGCAGATGGTCTCCGGATAACAAAGGAGCTGATCGTCATTAACAAGCTGGGCATTCACGCCCGGCCAGCGGCTTTATTCGTCAAGACAGCCAACCGTTTCGAGTGCGACATCTTCGTGGAAAAGGACGGCGAGAAGGTCAATGGCAAGAGCATCATGGGCCTCATGATGCTCGCCGCCGGACCGGGCAGCCGCCTGATCGTGGAAGCGGACGGGACCGATGCCGCCAAGGCCGTCGCCGAAATCGAGTTGCTCATCAAGCGCAAGTTCGACGAGGAATAGCCTCCTGCACGAAGCGCACTCGTGAAACCCCCGGCTCGTTCTTCTCCGGTGTCTTCCGGCTCTCTCAATTCCCGTCGCCCGTCAACTTGGGCCGCATTTCTCCGTTCCTGGCTCCCGGTGCTGTTGTGGATGTCGTTCATCTTCGGCATGTCCACCAACGCGGGATCGACGCAGAACACCTCCCGGTTCATTGGCCCCATTCTGCGCTGGTTCAACCCCGACATTTCCGACGAAACCATCCGGGGCATCCAACTCGTCGTGCGAAAGACCGCGCACTTCATCGAATACGGCATTCTCGCGCTGCTGCTCTGGCGCGCTCGGCGGGGAGCCGTGGGGATTGGCAACCAGCCCTGGCAATGGTCGAAGGCGGGCATCGCGTTTGGGCTGGCCGTGCTGTTCGCCATCACGGACGAATGGCATCAATCGTTCGTGCCTTCGCGCGAAGGCAGCCTGCGCGACGTGCTGATTGATTCCAGCGGCGCTGCTGCTGCGCTCATCGGACTGTGGTGGCTGGGACGTCGTCTTCGGAAATGGTGAGCCATCATGAGATACCCGCTGCTCATCGTGGCGTTGGTTTATTCAGCGGGCATCTTGATCGCTGATCTTCCTTTCCGGCTGCCTTCCGTCTTCTGGCTGCTGGGCGGCAGCCTTGTCCTCGGTTTGGCCGCCCTGTTCTGGAGCAAGGCACGTCCGGCTCTCATCTGGGGATTCCTCCTCGCCGTGGGAGTTGCGAACCTCGCGCAACGAAAGGCCGTGCTCGCACCGGACGATCTGCGCGTGATGCTGGAGGAACGGGCCGAGATCGCGCTGGTTCGCGGAACACTCGTCGAGACGCCGTATCACAGAGTCTATGAACATCGCGACGAGATTTCCTGGCGAACCATCGGCCGCCTGGATGTCGAAGCCATCCACACCAAGCGCGATGGCTGGCGCAGTGCTTCAGGACGCATCGCCGTCAGTACCGCTGGCATCCTGACGCCAGATTTCTTTGGCGGCCGGACTGTTGAAGTGGAGGGCGTCATCCGGCTGCCGCGCAGCGCCCTGGCGGAAGGCGTGTTCGACTACCGCGCCTTCCTCGCCCGGCAAGGAATCTATTATCAAGTCCAGGTCGAATCCACGAACGACTGGCGTCTGGCGAAGGACGCGAGTGAAACGATTCGGCGTCCTGTCGCGGATCGTTTCGGGGACTGGGCCAAGGCGGCGTTGGCGCGTGGATTGCCTGTGGAAGATCAGCCGCTGCAACTGCTCTGGGCGATGACCCTTGGCTGGAAGACCGCGTTCAGCGGCGAAGTGGCCGAACCCTTCATGCGCTCCGGCACCATGCACGTCTTCGCCATCAGCGGCCTGCACATCGCGCTGATCGCGGGATTGCTCGTGGCGGTGTTAAAAGTTTTCCGCGTGCCGCGCGCCTGGTGTGCGTGGATCGTGATTCCGCTGATCTGGTTCTACTCCGGCGTCACCGGCTGGCAGGCGTCCGCCATCCGCTCGACGATCATGATGACGGTGATCATTGCCGGCTGGTCCTTGAGACGTCCCAGCGAATTGCTGAACTCGCTGGCGGGAGCGGCGTTCGTCATTATGCTTTGGGATCCGCAGCAGCTTTTTCAAGCCGGCTTCCAGCTCTCGTTCATCGTCGTCTTCAGCCTCGCGCTTCTCGTTCCGATCTTCGATTCGATTTACGCTCCACTGCTGGAGCCATCGGCGGCCGATGCCGGTTCTTCGCCTGCCCGCCGTTTCCGCGACTGGCTCACGGCGAAAGTTTCCGCTACGTCCGTCATGTTTCCAGATCCGCTGCTGCCTGACGATGTCCGGCCTCGCTGGGAACGATGGCTGAGCCTCCCGATTCGCTACCTCTTCCGCGCGTCCGCCACCTCGCTCGCCGCGTGGCTCGGCTCGATTCCCGTCATCGCCTATTACTTCCATCTCCTGACGCCGGTCAGCCTGCTGGCGAATCTCGTGGTCGTTCCGCTCAGCAGCGTGGCGCTGGCCTGCAATCTCGCGAGCATGACGCTGGGCAGCGTGGTGCCGTTCACCGGAGAACTCTTCAATCATGCGGCGTGGTGGTTCATGCTGATGATGATTCGCATCAGCGAATGGGCGGCGGAGCTTCCGGGAGCTTGCGTCCACGTTGGCACGCCGTCACCCGCGCTCTTTCTGCTCTACTACGTGGCGCTGATCAGCGTGATGACGGGCTGGCTGTTCCAGCCCCGGCGACGGGTGTGGGTTTCCATCGTGATGACGTTGCTGGGACTCACGACGTTCTGGCAATGGTGCGACCAGCGGGGCGCGGCCCATCTCGCCGTGCTTCCGTTGAACGGCGGCGAGGCGGCGTATTTCAGGCCGTCACATGGCGGGAGAGATCTGCTGATCGATTGCGGGGACGAATCGTCCGCCGAATTTGCGCTGAAACCATTTCTGCGAGGGCAGGGCGTCAATCATCCTTCAACCCTGCTGCTGACGCACGGCGATGCTCACAACGCGGGCGGCGCTGCTCTGGTTCTCGAACGCTTTGCTCCCGGCGAAGTGCTGGTCAGCCCCGCTCAATTTCGTTCCACGGCGTACCGCGATGTGATTCGCACCTTCGAGACCAGGCCCGGTTTGCTTCGGCGCGTGCAACGCGGGGAAGGGGCTGGCTCATGGACGGTGCTGCATCCAGCCGCTGAAGATCGGTTTCCACAGGCGGACGACAACGCCATGGTCCTGCATGGCACCATCGAAGGTGTGAAGGTGCTGCTGCTTTCCGATGTGGGCAAGCCAGGCCAGAACGCGCTGCTCGAACGTCATCCCGAATTGAAGGCGGACATTGTGATCGGCGGCTTGCCGACACAAGGCGAACCTTTGGCGGATGCGCTCTTGGAGGCGTTGCAGCCGCAGTTGATCGTGGTCACGGACTCCGAGCATCCATCTTCGCAACGCGCCCCGGAGAGACTTCGCGCCCGCCTGGAGGCCCATGGAATACAAGTCTGCTACACGCACCGAAGCGGCGCCGTCAGCTTGAAGTTCAAGCAAGGCAAATGGTCGATGACCGCCATGAGCGGCCAGAGATTTTCTGGCGTGGCGGTTCGTTGAATGGCTGGCTTTGGTTGTTCCATCACCGCCTTCCTCTTGTCAGCGCGCGGCGAACTGCGTCATGTTGACGGCGTCAACACGCATGAAAACTCTCATCATCAGGGCCGCTTTACTCACGCTGGGTTTGTTCGCGAACAGTTCCTTGGAAGCCGCGCCGCAACCGCGCGCCACCAATGAAGTGGTCTTCGCAGATTTCGAGGCGGCTGACTGGGGCGCGTGGGCCGCGACGGGGAGCGCCTTCGGAAAAGGCCCGGCTCCCGGAACGTTGACGAACCAGCAGCCGGTCACGGGCTTTCTCGGACGCGGCTTCGTAAACTCTTACGTCAGTGGCGACAAATCCACCGGCACGCTGGCCTCGCCGGAATTCACCATCACCCAGCCCTATCTGAACTTTCTCATCGGCGGCGGGAATCGTCCGGGCAAGGTCTGCATCAACCTTGTGATCGACGGCAAGGTCATGGAATCGGCGACCGGCCATGAGTCCGAGCGTTTGCACTGGCATACGTGGAGCCTCTTTCCCTTTCTGCGGAAGAAGGCGCATCTGCAAATCGTGGACGATTTTTCCGGCGGCTGGGGACATCTCAACATTGATCACATCACCTTCTCGGATCAGCCGAGGGTTCATCGTTACTTCAACGATCCGATCACCCATGCCATGACAAGTGTTGCCGAGGCGACGCCCAAGGCGGAGAGCGATCCGACGCGGCCCATCTTCCACTTCATGTCACCCGCGAACTGGATGAACGATCCGAACGGCCCCATTTACTTCGGCGGCTACTATCACATCTATTATCAGTTCAATCCCTACGGCGATCAGTGGGGCCACATGCACTGGGGCCACGCCCGCAGCCGCGACCTCGTTTACTGGAAGCATCTGCCGATTGCGCTCTGGCCCTCCAAGGAACTCGGCGAGGACCACGTCTTCTCCGGCTGCGCCACGACGAACAACAAGGGCGAGTTCCTGGCTTTCTACACAAGCATCGGGCAGGGCAAGGGAGCGGGCGATTACGCGGAACAATGGGTCGGAATTGGCGACGCCCACGGCAACACGTTCAAGAAACATCCGGGGAATCCCATCCTCTCCGAGAAGCTTCATGGCGACGTGAAGGTTTACGACTGGCGCGATCCCTTCATCTTCCAGGAGGGCGGCAAAACCTTTCTCGTCTGCGGCGGCAATTTGAACCGGGGCAAAGAGGCGGTCGTGCTGCTCTACGAGGCGCTCAAGGCCGACCTGAGCGAATGGAGGTATCGCGGCGTGCTGTTCACCCATCCTGACGCCGCGATTAAAAATATTGAGTGCCCGAACTTCTTCAAGCTCGGCGACCATTGGGTGCTGCTGATTTCGCCGCTCGGCAAGGCCGAGTATTTCACAGGAGCCTTCGATGCGACGGCCGGGAAGTTCACCGCCAAGGAGCGCGGCCTCATGGATCACGGCGACGATTACTACGCGCCGAACTCCATGGAAGATCCGCAGGGACGCCGCGTCCTGTGGGGCTGGGTGCGCGGCTTCAAGCCGAACCGCGGCTGGAACGGCTGCCTCACGCTCGCGCGCATCGTGAGCGTCGATCCTGATGGGCATGTCCGGCAAGCGCCCGCTCCCGAGCTGCAAAAGCTGCGCGGCCAGCCGTTCACGCTTTCTGCGCTCGAACTGAACAGCGTGACTAACTCCATTCAGAACATTCGCGGTGAGACGCTGGAGATCGAAGCGGAGTTCGAGCCGGGCACCGCCAAGACTTTTGGGCTGCGCCTGCGTGCGTCTGATGACGGCGCGCAATCCGTAAATGTGACTTATGACGGAACAACGCTCACCGCCGCCGGCGTGAAGGCGAGGCTGGAACTTCCCGCGTCGGAGAAGACTTTGAACCTCCACATCTTCATCGACCGCTCTGTCATCGAGGTCTATGCCAATGGCCGTGCCTGCCTGACCAAGGTCATCTATCCGGGCGAACGGGATCTGGGACTGGGAGTGTTTGCGTCCGGCGGTTCAGCGAAGCTCAAATCATTCACCGCCTGGCCGCTGAAGAGCATCGCGATGGATCGCTGAGAACAAACCGGCCGCAGCGATTCCTGTCCCGCGCTGCTTACACGCAGATTGGGTGGAGCTTCTCCGGGTTCACTCCGAGATCCTTGATTGCCTGGGCGACGAGCTTCTTGTCCACCGCGCCTTGCTTGGCGAGGGCGGTGAGCGTGGCGATGACCACCATGCCCGCATCGATCTCGAAGAACTTCCGCAGGTTGTCCCGCGTGTCGCTGCGGCCGAAGCCGTCCGTGCCAAGAATGGTCAGGCCGCCGGGAACCCATTGGTTGATCTGCTCAGGCACGATCTTCATGAAGTCGCTGACGGCGATGAACGGCCCCTTCTCCTCTTCCAGCACGGTTTCGACGTAGGATTTCTTCGGCGCTTCCGTCGGGTGAAGCATGTTCCAGCGCTGCGCGGCCTGGGCGTCGGTGCGGAGCTGCTTGTAGTTCGTGGCGCTCCAGACATCGGCGCTCACGTTGTATTTCTCGGCGAGAATTTCCTGCGCGGCGAGGGCGTTGCGGATGATGGGGCCGCTGCCGAAAATCTGCGCCTTGTGCTTCTTGCCGCTGGCACCGGCCCTGTATTTGTAGAGACCCTTGAGGATGCCCTGCTCAACGCCTTCCGGCATCGGCGGCATCGTCATGTTCTCGTTGTAGAGCGTGATGTAGTAGAAGATTTTCTCGTTCTCGACATACATGCGGCGCAGGCCGTCCTGGATGATCACCGCCAGCTCGTAGGCGAACGCCGGGTCGTAGGTGATGAGCGAGGGAATGGTGCTGGCCTGGAGCAGCGAGTGGCCGTCCTCGTGTTGCAGTCCTTCGCCGTTGAGCGTCGTGCGGCCGGCGGTCGCGCCGAGCAGGAAGCCCTTGGCCAGGATGTCGCCGCAGAGCCACATCTGATCGCCCACGCGCTGGAAGCCGAACATCGAGTAGTAGATGTAGAACGGGATCATGTTGACCCCGTGCGTTGAGTAAGCGGTTCCAGCAGCGGTGAAGCTGGCCATCGATCCTGCTTCGTTGATGCCTTCCTCGAGGATCTGCCCGTCCTTCGCCTCGTGATAGTAAAGCGAGGATTCGCGATCCACCGGTTCGTAGAGCTGTCCCTTGGGCTGGTAGATGCCGACCTCGCGGAAGAGTCCGTCCATGCCGAAGGTGCGCGCCTCGTCAGGAATGATCGGCACGATGTTGCGGCCAATGTCCTTGTTGCGAAGCAGAAAGCTGATCAGGAGCACGAAGGACTTCGTGGTCGAGGCGACGGATCGTTCGTCACCCTTGAGGAAGCGCGCGAACTCGGAGAGCGCGGGCACCTTGAGCGCAGGCGCCTTGTCCGTGCGCTTGGGCAGGAAGCCGCCGAGCGCTTTGCGGCGCTCCATCAGATACTGAATCTCCGGGCTGTCCTCCGGCGGACGGTAAAAGGGCGTCTCGGCGATTTCTTCGTCGCTCATCGGGATGTTGAAACGCGCCCGGAATTCCCGGAGCTCTTTCTCGTTCAGCTTTTTCTGGCCGTGCGTGATGTTGCGGCCTTCACCGGCTTCGCCGAGGCCGTAGCCTTTGATGGTCTTCGCGAGGATGACGGTGGGCTGGCCTTTGTGATCCATCGCGGCCTTGTAGGCGGCATAGACTTTGCGCGTGTCATGGCCGCCGCGATACATCTTGCGGAGCTGCTCGTCGCTGAGGTGGCTGACCAGTTCGAGGAGCTCGGGATATTTCCCGAAGAAATGCCGGCGGATGTAGCTGCCGGGTTCAACGGAGTATTTCTGATACTCGCCGTCCACAGTTTCTTCCATGCGCTTGAGGAGAAGCCCCTTCGTGTCCTTTTCGAGCAAGGCGTCCCAGTCGGAACCCCAGATGACCTTGATGACGTTCCAGCCCGCGCCACGGAAGACGCCTTCCAGTTCCTGGATGATCTTACTGTTGCCGCGCACCGGACCGTCGAGACGCTGCAAGTTGCAGTTAACGACCCAACAGAGGTTGTCGAGATTCTCGCGCGCCGCGAGGGCGAGCTGGCCGAGCGTTTCGGGCTCGTCGGTTTCACCGTCGCCGACGTAGGCGTACACGCGCGGTTCGCGATCCCACTTCATCAGGCCGCGCGCCATCAGGTAACGGTTGAAGCGCGCCTGATAGATGGAGTTGATCGGGCCGAGGCCCATCGAGACGGTCGGGAACTGCCAGAAGGTCGGCATCAGATACGGATGCGGATAGGACGACAGGCCGCCGCCTTCCGCGAGTTCCTGGCGGAAGTTCTGGAGATGATTCTCATGCAGACGGCGCTCCAGATAAGCGCGCGCGTAATTGCCGGGCGTGGCGTGGCCTTGGAAGTAAACGATGTCCGCCGGACCACCGTCGTCATCACTGCGGAAGAAATGGTTGTAAGCCACTTCATAGAGCGTGGCCGAGGAGGCGTAGGTGGAGATGTGCCCGCCCAGGCCGTCGTGCTTGCGGTTGGCGTTGACGACCATCGCCATCGCATTCCAGCGGATGATGGACTTGATGCGCGTTTCCACCCGCCAGTCGCCAGGGTAATCCGGCTGTTCGGAGACGGGGATGGTATTGAAGTAGGGCGTGGTGGTGGTGGCGGGCACCTTGATGCCGGCGTCGCGCAGGCGTTTGGAAAGGCTGTCGAGGAAGAAGGCCGCCTGCTGGGGATTCTGATCTTTGAGGATGGTTTCGACGACGTATTCGAGCGACTTGAACCACTTGCGAGTTTCCTCGGGCGCGCCCGAGACGGTGCGTCCGAGATCTTGGATCTCAGAGATGGGTGCGGTCAGAACGTCGGAGTCGGGCTTCTTCGATTTCACTTTGTCAGTCACGCCATAAATGATAGACGAGCGCCGGAATAAATAACAAGTGCTATGGCGGATTTTGCGGACCACTAATGCGGCAAATGCTTTGCATCAGTCCAGCGCATGACGAGCCTCAATGAATGTTCTGCCTCGACCATGCGTTTCCTACGCCCGCAGAGAACCTCGCCTGTGACGAGGCGTTGCTGGACGCCGCAGAAGAGCAGGGCGGTGCTGCGGTGCTGCGCTTCTGGGAATCCCCGTCGCACTTCGTCGTTCTTGGCTATGCTAACAAGGCCGCCGAGGAAGCGGACATTGGGGCGTGTCTCGCGCTGGACATTCCGATCCTGCGCCGTTGCAGCGGCGGCGGCGCCGTGTTGCAGGGGCCGGGCTGCCTGAACTATTCGGTCATTCTCCGCATCGATCACGCTCCCGAACTTCAAAGCATCACCGGCACGAACCAATGGGTCATGAGCCGAAACCGCGACGCCATCGCACGGCTGCTCGGACGTGCGGTAAGCGTCGAAGGCCACACTGATCTCGCCACGGGTCTGCTGAAATTTTCTGGCAACGCCCAGCGCCGCAAACGCGAATGGCTTCTGTTTCATGGAACGTTCCTGCTCGATTTCGATCTGAGCCTGATCGGGAAGGCGTTGAAGGCTCCGCCCCGTCAGCCGGATTACCGTCAGCAGCGTCCTCACGCCGAGTTCGTCACGCAACTGAAGCTCTCCGGCGCGTCGGTGAAAGCCGCGCTCCGCGACGTTTGGGACGCGAAGACTCCGTGCCCCGGCGTTCCGCATGAGATGGTGCAAGGCTTGGTCGCGAGCCGGTACGCCCGCGACGAATGGAATTTTAGCCGCTGAGCTGGAGCGCCGCGATTCGGCCAGCGAGATGCGAAGTGCGCCCTGAGCGCGTGAATACTATTTGACGTGAAATTTCTTCCGCCTGCTTTCACCCGCTGGCATGGACATAGCTAAGGTTAATCGTGGGCAGCCAAGGAAGAGGGCATCGCAGACACGCCAATCTCCAAAGGCCACGCCACCACGCTCAGTCCAACTTGAATTCAATGTCCGCCATCACTTCTTTATGAAACCTCTCGTCGTTGTCCTTAGTCTCCTGTGCGTTGCGCTTGCAGCTCAACTGGTGGTGCGCTTTGGACCCGGCGGCCGGGAAAGCAGGGACGTCATCGCGGCCAACCTCCGGGTGAGCTCGTTCTCCAATGAAGTGACGGCGGTGCGATTGAAGGCCGATGAGGAGGCAAAATTGGCTGCGTATCTGCAAAGTAATTTGACGGCCAAGGTCACTGAATTGACGGCGGCCACCAATCATCTGGGCCAGACGGCTGCGGCCTTGGCCACGATTCAGGAGGAATTGAAGTCCAAGCAGGCTGAGGCGGACAAGAGCGTGGCGCGAATCGCCGAGCTCGAAACGCAGAAGGACGGACTCCAGTCGAAGCTCGGTGGCCTCGCGGAATCCATCACGTCGTTGAACGCGCAAATTGCGGAAGCCCGGCGCAAGCTCGCGGCGGCGGAAGGAGATCGTGATTCGCTCTCGAAGGAGCTGGTGAAACTTCAGGCCGACAAGGCTGAACTGCTCCGCCAGTTCAATGATCTTGCGGCCTTGCGCGCGCAGGTTGCCCTGCTCCGGGCTGAGGAAGCCATCAACCAGCGGCTCTCGTGGCGAGCTCAAGGCGTTTACCAGGCGGCCGGCCGCAAAGGCGGAGAAGCGTTGATTGCCAAACCTTCCACCCCAGTCCTGGCTGGCGAACCTTCGTTGAATGTGGAGATTCACGAAAAGGAGCTGCCGGTCGAAATGCCCGCGAAAGCGCGTTCCTCGAAGTAGAAGCGCCGCACCTCCAGGTCGCTGACTTCCAATCGCGCGTTAGTGTATGGCGATGTTTGACAACGCCAATCCCGTCGTTTAACACCTCCCCATGCGTCATCTTGTTTCATTGGTTTGCGGCTTGTTGATTGGCTCGGCTCTTCTCCTCACAGCGGCGGACAGCCCCGCATCGTTCAACGTCGGCGAGTTTACTTTCACCCGGCCTGCCGACTGGCAGTGGGTGGTGGTCGATTCCCCCATGCGCAAGGCGCAGATGAAGGTGACGGATGCCGGGAAGAAGGAGAGCGCCGAGGTCGTCTTCTTTTTCTTCGGCGAAGGCGGCGGCGGATCGACGCAGGCCAACATCGACCGATGGCTGTCGCAGTTCGCCGAGCCCAAGGACAAGCTGAATTCCAAGGTGGAAAACGTGACCGTGGGCGGACGCAAGATCACCTACGTCCACGCGGAAGGAACTTATCAAAGCGGCATGCCGGGCGGTCCCAAGACTCCTCAGCCGAACGCGATGCTGATGGGCGGGATCATCGAGAGCGATCAAGGCAACGTCTTCATCCGCCTGACCGGTCCGGTTGCGTTGGCGAAGAAGTCGCAGGCTGAGTTTCGCAAGATGGTGGAAAGCGCGCTGGGCAAGAAGCAGGTCGGGAGTCTTTAACTTCTACCAGTGTTCGTCTCGTTGATCTGGGAATTGAAGGTCCACAGATCGTAGAGATAACCGATCCCCAGAAGTCCGCCCGTCACCAGATACAGCAGGCCGGTCACCCATTTCCCGATGTAAAACCGGTGGACACCAAACAGTCCGAGGAAGGCGAGCAGCAGCCAGCCCACGGAATAGTCGCAGGCGCCGACCTTGAACCTGCGGTCTGCGCTGCGGTCCATGCGGGGAATCAGGAACACGTCGATCAGCCAGCCAATTCCCAGCAGACCCAAGGTGAAGAACCAGATTGTTCCCGTCACCGGGCGTCCGTAATAAAAGCGGTGCGCGCCAGTGAATCCCACCAGCCAGAGTCCGCAGCCCACTGCCTTGCTGTGCGTGTCGTTCGTTGTCGTCATGTCGCCGGCACGCTATGTGGTTCGAGAACGTTTACCCACTATAGAAACCAGTCGCCTTTGGATCGCACTATGAACGTGGGATCGTCCGGCGAAGAAAAGTGAAAGCCTGCTGATGATACGAAGGAAGTTGGTACCGGTGGTGGGACTCGAACAGGTTTTGGGAGATTTTCCAAAATCCATTACCCCGCTGCTACCACTCCACCACCAGAGGCGCACAGCCTCATAACTAACGAACGTCAATAGAATCAGGTGTTTTCGCACATCTGTCAAGCATCCGACATTACGCACCCAATACAAACCAACTACTCACCGATTACTCATTTACGACCCGTTCACTGGCACTTTCACTGGCACTTGATTCAACTTGTTTTGCACTCTCGGCCGCGATTCCAAGACTCGTTCTACTCCGGTGACATTGCGGATAGCTTCGACTTCAGCCCGACGCTGTTCACGGAAATGACGGGTTTCTCCCCGGCTTTGGCTGAAGTGTCCACGTAAAGCGTCTGCGCCATTGGCTGGCTCGGCGTGTCGTGAGAGGTCATGGGTTGGAACAACGGGCGTCCGAATTTGCCGAAGGGTTTCTCCGGCACCTTCGTGAGTTCGTTCCCGTCGCGCAGGACAATGAACTGTTGGATGCCGCTTTCAAAATCCGCCGCGCCGCTCTACGTCCGAGACATTTCCTTATGGGATGTTTGACTTTTCAACGGACGCTCGCCAGCCTACGCCCCGATTTGTGTTGAACACCAGACGGTTTCAAGAATTATGAGAAATTGTTATAAGACTGCTTTGCGAGTACTCCCAGCCACATTGCTTTTCTTTATGGCTGTTTCTTGCTCCACACCGAAGACCGAGTCTGTGATTGTTCGAACCACCGGTTCTGCCCGTAATGTCACCCGATTGACCGCTACCGCCCTGGACGAAACATGTCCGGTCATCTCACCGGACGGTCGCACGGTCGCGTTTCAAGTTTTTAAGGATAACCAATACGACATTTGGACTTTGGACGGTGCCACCGGGCACAATCGAATTCAGGTGACCAGTCACACCGGGAATGACATGTTGCCGGCTTGGACGCCGGACAGTCGTTCGCTGGTGTTCACGTCGGATCGTTTGGGGGGATATCGTCTATGGAGGCAGTTGGCTTCAGGCGGTGGCGGCACCACCATGATCACCAAAGGAACTGACATGAGCGATTTCGCCCCTTCTGTCGACCCCAAGGCGGCACGCAAGGTGGTGTTTACCTCCCGTATTTTTGCCAAGAAGGAACCCTTCGTCGTGACCGGTTCCAAGCAGTACACTTCCTTCGACAAGGTCATTCCTTACATTTGGACCATCAACATGGATGGTTCGGAATTGACTCAGTTTTCTCCAGGTGCCTATCCCGTATGGTCTCCGGATGGTGGACGAATCGCGTTTTCTTCAAACATATCCGGTAGTTGGGACATCTGGTCGATGAACGCCGACGGGTCTGGTCTAACCGTTTTGACGGATGACAAGGGCAATCAGTTTGCGCCTTCATTTTCGCCTGATGGCAAATGGATCGCATTCACTTCGAATATTGCCAGCAGCTATGATATCTGGCTGATGGCGGCCGATGGATCAGCCCGCACTCAGTTGACCTCTGACACAAGCGAAGAAGTCACACCATGCTGGGGCACAGACGGAAACATTTACTTTGCCTCCAATCGCTCTGGAAATTGGGATATCTGGCGGCTTACCCCGGTCGTTCCAGAGTAAGGGAGGGTTCGCAGAAGGTCGTCAGCTCAGGCTTCAGACCGGGATCCGGACGCCATTTTTCCATTCCACATGCACATGGGAGGCCTCGTTGAAAACAAGCGTGGCTCCCAGAGCTTTGCTGATGCGCGTCGTTTCCGTGTTGTTCCCGGAAATATCCAGGGCATACCCCGTGCCGTGCTGGCTGTTGCCCGGGACAGCTACCGGTGCCACGGCCAGCCACCACGGTTTCTCTGCGGAGGGCGGTGCTGACTTGGTGGATGCATTCACCACCTTGGCTTTGACCAGCACCGATTCAAAATCCACCTTCGATTGCTTCAGGGTCGTGTGCCGTTGGATGATCTGTTCTGGCGTGCTGGAATCCTTGGTGGCGCCCACCGTCGCATCGCACCGGTAACCGGTCCTGGGATTTGGGGGGTTCGTCAGCAGTTTATTTTTAATTGCCTGCGCGCACGCTAGAAGATTCGCTGGAATGCTTTTCAGCGCGAGGAATTCATCGATCTTGAAGGTCAACAAATCCCAGTGGTAATTGACCTTCCAGAATTGGTCGCTGTTATCCAGATACCCCGCGATGCAAATGCACTGTTTCGGAAAGTAGGGCATGATCTGGTTGATGATCTTCGTGGTAGTGGTGGTTTCCTTCACTGCCGACCGGACAAACGAAGGGCGCGTGTGAACTTTCAGAGGAGTTAATGCCGTTGTCATCGGAGTTTAGCGTGGACAGTTTTTAATGAGTAAACTTCGGCTCGTATTGCGGAATTGTCTCGACGGATAACATCGAACTATTGCTGCACACAGGATTTCCAGCGTAATTCCAATTGTATCTTGACGGCAGGTGCCGGTGATCCAACACGAGATTCCTCCACTCCAGGCAGTTATTGATGTGGTTTGCATGGCAGGGCGAGGGGGATCAGAATGGCAGCGAAGTGCCGATGAAAGATCGGCAATTCCGATTGGCCGTGAATTCGAAATTGATGACGTACTGCATGAGTCCGCCAGCCAGCGTGATGCCGGCCAACCGTGCGCTTGCTTCGCCGGGGAAGGTCGGACTGTACACCGGTTGCCCTTTGACCCGGCCCACAAGCGCGATGACCGACGCCTTGGCCGGCACGGACAGCACCACATACCCGTCGAAACTGGGCGTCCAATCGCGACGCACGGCCAACAGGTCACGGAACTGGTGTCGCAAATACATGCCCAGGCGGTCACCGAGTTGGCCCCCGCCACCCTGAGTGCGCAAGTCGGCTTCAGCGTGATTTTTGAGATGGAGGAAATCTGATTCAGCAAACCAAAAGCCGCCGTCAAGACGGTTAGGGCGGAACCTTTGGCCTTCGGGCGCCTGTCCACCAATCGTGACCAACCGCACCCACCGCGCAGGCCCGTGAATGCGGCAGGCGCGATACGGCCCTGCAAAGCTGCTGATGGTGTCGGCGTCAGGCTGCCATGCCTCCGACGGCTGGAGGTATTCCATTTTGAACATGTTCGTAGTTATTCAGGTTCACTATCGGTCCGCTTATCTTCACTCTTTTCGAGAATTTGCTGTTGCCAAAAACTTGGAGCCGCGACATTGAACGACGGCTGACAAATCTAGCAATTTCCAATGCCGCCTCCGCCCGCTGAGGACCATCACGAAGACAGTCTTAACCGAATACGCCGTCATCGGATTCCTTGGGTAAATGGCGCATGTCGCTTGTAAGCGTCATGCGGAGCACCTCTTGACAGCAGAAAATCCCCGAGAGTTGTAGGCGTCGTAGCGTATCGACTACGACATCTATGAAGCCCTGAGGTGGACCCCGATCGTTGGACCAGTTTTGGTTGGAATTAAGTTATGGTTTGGGGTCTGAAAGGGTTGCTCGGTTGCTGTTCTTTTTGCCTGTGTTTGGCCCTTGCAGACGGACCTCTGCGCGTCCAGCCCGGAGGGAGCCCCAGCGGGGCGACCGGAGGGCTGGACGGTGCGTTGGGCATGGTGATGAGC
>Ga0163153_10005393_pt1 | contig 15124 bp, 12 predicted proteins | sample OliLakLV19MP6IB1_FD_148629 | JGI IMG/M metagenome (GOLD analysis project Ga0163153, IMG submission 148629) | Freshwater microbial mat bacterial communities from Lake Vanda, McMurdo Dry Valleys, Antarctica - Oligotrophic Lake LV.19.MP6.IB-1 | ecosystem: Environmental > Aquatic > Freshwater >... | reverse complement strand
ATCGACCAGATTCAACTGCGTTTATTGCTGCAAAGAAAAGGTTTGCTCAACAGATCGGTGTACAGGTAAAAAACATTCAAGTGCCCGGTTCTATTTCAGAAAAAGATCTTATTTACATACTTGACGAATGTAATACAGACACTTCCATTCAAGCCATCATTCTACAATTGCCGCTCCCGGAACATATTGATCGTGCCACGAGTATTGAAGCAATCAGTCCGGATAAAGATGCTGACGGATTAACTTCTCATACGTTAGTTATGCCCGCAACGGCTCGAGGGATTCGAGAGTTACTCAGATATTACGAAATATCTTTGAAAGGAAAAAAGGTGACGGTCATTGGACGATCACTTCTTGTAGGAAAACCAGTTGTAGACATGTGCATGAAAGAAGGGGCGACAGTTACTGTTTGTCATAGAGGTACCGAAGATATGATGAAAGAAATAAGTACAGCCGACGTCTTAATTGTGGCAGCAGGAAAAGAGGGCTTACTGGGAAGGGGGCATGTACACTCGGGCTTGATCGTTATCGATGTCGGTATCAATACAACTGCAGATCAGCGTTTGGTCGGGGACGTTGATTATGAGTCTGTCATAGATATTGTTGCGGCGATTACTCCGGTTCCTGGCGGAGTAGGGCCGATGACCGTATGTGCATTATTTGAGAATGTCGTCGACCTCTGTGAGAGGTACACCAAAGTATAGTTTCGTATATAATGGAGATATTATAATTTAAGTTACACACCTATGAGTATTCAAGAAAAAGTATGGAAGACAGGAATGTGGGTAGGAGTATTACTCGCTGTTTTCTTGGCCGTTGTTTCTATCAAAGAGCTTAAGTCTATCGCCTATGTAGGCAAGGATTCGCCAATCATGAATAGTATTTCCGTAAATGGAAAAGGTGAAGAAGTCGTAATTCCCGACATTGCTACATTTTCCTTTACGATTACCGAAGTAGATAAAGATGTTGCAACTGCACAAACCGAAGCAACCAAGCGCTTCAATGCGGCATTGGAAGCGGTTCGTGCGGCGGGTATCGAAGAGAAGGATTTCAAGACACTTTCGTATAACATCAATCCTCATTACGAGTTTGAACAAGGTATCTGTAGTGCGCTCCGCTGCGCTCCAGGTAAAAATATCCTGACCGGATATGAAGTGAGTCAGACTGTACAGGTTAAAGTTCGTGATACTAAAAAGGCAGGGGGTATATTTAGTACTATCGGCGCCTTGGGTGTCGATAACGTAAACAACTTGGTATTTTCAGTCGATGATATTGAGACCGTCAAAGCTGCGGCTCGTGCCAAAGCGATCGAAAATGCTCAGACAAAGGCCGAAGAACTCTCAAAGCAGCTCGGCGTTCGTCTCGTTCGCATCATGAGTTTCTATGACTCAAGTGATGATGTGAATCCGTATTACTATGCACGTGGTGGTGACATGATGGAGGTCTCTGCTGTAAAGAATCAAACTGCTCCAGCTCCGTCTATTCCGACAGGTGAGCAAGAGATTATTTCAAGGGTTACGGTTACCTACGAGATTCGTTAAGAAGGGTTTAGAAAATATACTCGGGTTAAATCAGGTCCGACCTCGATATACCAAGGTCGGACCTTGGTGCTGCTTGACCTTTTGGAATCTCCTGTGGTACCATAGTATGTATCAATCCCTCCGAGGGGTTTTTTAATAAAAGATACTTCCACGATGAAACTCACTGAATACATTAGGCAAACCCAGGTTGAAATGAGTCATGTTATTTGGCCAAACCGCAGTCAGACGGTCAAGTTTACGATCATGGTGGTCGCTGTTTCGTTGGCTACCGCAGTTCTCTTGGGAATCGCAGACTTTGTCTTCTCAAAATTGCTTACGTTACTCTTCTAATATCATGTCAAAACAACAGTCAACAGGGGAGCGCAATTGGTACGCCATTCATACCTATGCTGGCTATGAAAACGCCGTTGCTCGTAACCTCAAACAGCGTATCGAGTCTCTCGGCATGGAAGACCGCATTTTCAATGTCATTGTCCCAACCGAAAAGACCATCAAGATTAAAGGTGGCAAGCGTGTCGAAGAAGAAGAAAAGATCTATCCAGGATATGTCTTGGTAGAAATGATCGTTAACGATGATTCGTGGTACGTTGTGCGTAACACACCTCGCGTTACTGGTTTCGTAGGAGCTGGAGTATCTCCTGTTCCTATCGATGCTAAGGATTTGGAGTCTCTCTTTACTCGTATGTCCAAGGGTGATGTACAGCACACCATCGACCTTACTCCGGGTGATCTGGTGAAGGTGAGTGATGGTCCATTTAAGGACTTCGAAGGCAAGGTGAGTGAGATCGACACTCAGCGTGGCAAGGTCAAAGTACTTGTCTCAATGTTCGGTCGTGAGACTCCAGTCGAATTGGATTTCTTGCAAGTAAAGAAGGTTTAATGTAACATCTCAAAACTACCATGGCCAAGAAAATCATCAAAAAAGTAAAGGTTATCGCACCGGCAGGCAAAGCTACCCCAGCTCCTCCACTCGGTCCTACACTCGGTCAGGCCGGAGTTAACATCGGTGATTTCACCAAGAAGTTCAATGAGGCCACCAAAGACAAGATGGGAGATATGATCCCTGTGGTCATTACTGTCTACGATGATCGTTCATACGATTTCGTACTCAAGACTCCTCCTACTTCCAGTCTTATCCTTAAGGCTATCAAGAAAGACAAGGGTTCAGGCAAGCCCAACCTTACAAAGGTTGGAACACTTTCCAAGGCGGACCTCAAGGGTATTGCTGAACGAAAGATGCCAGATCTCAACGCAAACGATGTTGAAGCTGCAATGAAGATCGTCGCAGGAACAGCTCGTCAGATGGGAGTAGACGTGAAGTAGTAACTTCGGCTCCAAGAGCGATTCTACTGAATCGCCTACTGGTTTAAATAAATACGTTCCGTAACAAAAAATCCCTATTCACCAGTTGGCGAATAGGGATTTTTTGTTACGGGTTATTTTGAAGTACCGGAGTGGTCGACAGAATACTCCAATAACAGGGCACCGCTCTCTGTCTGTCCGCAGGCAACAAGTTTCAAATGAGAAGCCATTTCCTCAGTGAATAATCTAATTCCTTTGCCAAAGATGATTGGTTCGATGGTGAGATATAAGGTATCAACTAATCTTGCTTTCATGAACATGGTGTAAATAAAAGAACCCCCACAGATTGCTACTTCTTTGAATCCGCGAGCTTCTAAATCCCCCAGTAGTTCCGCAGGATCTTTTTGAGTGGTTTCCGCACCTTCGTAGGTTTTTGATTTTGAATAGACAATATTTACTCGTTCCTTCAAAGGGCGGGGAAGCGTTGTGTAGGTGGTTGAGCCCATTATTACTACTCCAGCACGTTTGGTGAGCTCTACAAATCGGCGTTTGTCCTCTTTACCTGTCCACAAAGCGGCATGTTTTTCGTCCCGGGCAATGTATCCGTCTGCAGATACGGCAGCAATGATGAAGGTTTTCATATTAAATAACTTTGTATTTCTCTTTAAGAGTTTTCATATCACCTTGCAGAATCAGATCGACTTCGTCCTTTTTTTCAGTTTGAACGCCTTCAATAATATCTTTTTGATGATACTTACTTTGTCGTGGAATAACAGCTTCTTTCAGTTCTTCAAAGACAATTTGGCAGATACGTTCACCCGGATACAATCTAACAGCTTGTGATCGTGTATTGTTGCGGATAGGAAGTATAAGTTGTCCTTCATACCCAGCATCAATAATTCCAGTTAAGTCGAGAGATAATCCTTTGCGGTTGGTTGATGATCTCGGATAGAGCACTGCCATTAAATCAGTCGGTATTTTGATCGATTCAAGTGTAGAAACAAGCACGTATTCTTGAGGTAATAGATCGAAATGTTGACCTTGTTCTAGTTCGACGACTTCAAAATATTCATGATTGCGTTTATCGAAGTGGGTTATATCGAGCGATTCACGACCTTGGGGTGTCATATGCCACATTTTAGGAATCATAAATGTATATCCCAGTCGAAAATCAACAGAGTGTTCTTGGAGTTGAAAAGAATCAAGATTCGGCTTGAATGAAAGAGAGCCTGATTTTATACGTTCGATGATATGTGCTTTGGTTATGATGGCCATGAAGTTAGAGTATCAATTTTAATCCTTTAATTGGTTCCATTGGATTATACTGCTTTGTTAGATTATCTACTATATCAGTTAGAAGGATAGGGTCTTTTTTTTCCGCACGATCAAATGAATCGGGAGGAAGAGTCAAGGTTATATTGGTGTGTACGTTTGAACGTTGCAGAAGATCATTAGCTCCTTCGTAATGAGTATCATAGATGTGAGCATTTGAGATTGAATGAGAATACATACCAGGTCGAACTCCGAGTTTTTGCGCCAGAATACATTGGAGTAATGCAAAACCGGCAACGTCCGCTCGGCAACCAAGCATAACGTCGTTTGATCTGACTATATTGTGCATATGAAGTCTTCCCCCAACAATATTGATGGTAAATGAATAAGGGCAGGGAACATTCCTTTTTTTGATCACCGAGAGTCCGTCTTGTGCAGGGTCCCACGTTATGACAACTGCTTGACGAGAGCTTGGTTCTTTTTGAAGTAGATCGATAAGAAGTCCCAGTTGATCTCGTCCAAAATGTTTACGCCAGCGATATCCGTATGCCACTGTTACTACATCTCCAGGGTTGGTAAAATCGTCCCATATCCGAGTGTAATTCCTAAGAAAATCTTCGGGTTTTCGTGCTCCAGAAATAAACCATATTTGCTCGGCCACAAACATTTTTATCGGAGTTTTAATCAATGTGAGCAATGGAAACCCATCTTTTTCGATGTCTAGCTGAAAATGTGCCCCAACAATAGATTTTGTTTCATGTCCTGTTCGTTCGCTCATTTCTGATATGCCGTTCGTCATTATTTCCCGTACCAGATTTTTGTATATCTCATCAAATTTGGTCATAATCTTATTATTATATATAATTATTCGAAGCTTTCATATGACTAACCTATATCCATATATTCCGGAAGGTAAAGAAATAAAATATGTTTCGGCTACCGATACGTTTATGCGCGAAGCGGAAAGAGTTCGTAATACAACATCGACAGACTTGAATCATCCGACAGGTGCAGTGATTGTATTGAATAATGACATAATAGGCCGAGGATCAAACCAGTCAGCATTGAAAAATAAGACATTAATACAATTTCATAAGAATGGATGGTGTATACGTCGTTTATTAAATATCCCATCAGGTAAAAAATATTGGTTATGTCCAGGATGTTCCTCATTTCGTCATCATGCTGAGCCACAAGCCATACAAGATGCACGTTCACTCCACGATTCAATTGATGGTGCAAGTATATATCTGTACGGCCATTGGTGGTGTTGTAAGTCTTGTTGGGACACTATGATGTCTGCTGGTATTAAGAAGGTGTACCTTGTGGAAGATGCAACTAATCTTTTCAGATGAATCGAAAATTCTTAAAAAAAGTGGAAAATGATATCATAATAACCACTTTGGAACTCAAAATTAAGAAAATTGATCCAGTGGCCAAGCTCCCTTTTCGTGCATATCCATACGATGCAGGGATAGATATTTTTTCGTTGGAGCGAACAGTTATAGAGCCAGGAAAGAGGATGACTATCAGAACAGGTATATCCATAGAGATTCCCGAAGGATGTGTCGGTCTTGTGTGGGATAAAAGCAGTATTGCAATCAAAGAAGGAATTAAGACCATGGGGGGTGTAATTGATTCAACCTACCGAGGAGAAAGCGGCTTTGGCAGTACGGGGAAGTAAAGGTTATGTGCCGAAATAGAATCCGGGGATAAACCTCTGGATAACCTGTTGACTTAATGGGGATAAAGAGTACTCTTTGTTACGGTACTGGGATTGAAATGAATCTTGAGGTTGGCCCAATGACTATCGGCTGATTTCAATTCTTCAAGATCATCCTCTGATCGCGTTAAGGTTCATTACTGTCTTCTGCTGGGAGACATAATCCTAGTACCATTTTAATTTATCTGATCTTGCTGGTTTTCTTTGTTCCAGCTTTATCGGGTTCCGGATCCGTCGCACTATTGAGTGGTGTGACGGGTCTTTTTCATATGTTACAATGCCGCCATGAAAGATATTCAGATAAAGAAACTTATTGAAGCCGAGAAGAAACGTCAGAAGAAAGTGATCAATCTGATCGCCTCTGAGAACTACGTCTCAAAAGATATATTGGAAGCTTTGGGAACAGAACTGACGAATAAATACGCCGAAGGATATCCAGGTAAGAGATATTACGGAGGAAATGAAGTGGTAGATAAAATTGAGGCTATGGCCAAAGAGCGTGCACTGAAATTATTCGGTCTACCAGCGTCACGATGGCATGTAAATGTTCAGGCACTTTCGGGGTCACCAGCTAACTTGGCGGTGTATCTTGCACTCGTTCCTTTGGGAGGAAAAATCATGGGTATGTCGCTCGATAATGGAGGACACTTAACTCATGGTCACAAGGTTTCGATGACAGGCAAGGCGTGGAAACAAATTCCATTTGGAGTTGAGTCAAAAACGGAGACCATTGATTATATAGATCTCAGAGCTCGAGCAATCGCTGAAAAGCCAGATATTATTGTCGGAGGATTTACTGCCTATCCGCGAATTGTTGATTTTAAAAAGTTACGTGCAATTGCTGATGCGTGTGGAGCGATATTGATGGTTGATATGTCACACTTTGCGGGATTGGTTGCAGGCAAAGCATACCCATCTCCCTTTGAATACGCTGATGTGGTTACTACTACTGTTCACAAGACACTTCGTGGTCCGCGCAGCGCTCTTATTTTTTCACGATTGGATAAAACAATTACCAATCAAAAGGGAGTCGCACAGTCTTTTTCGGAGTTGATTGATAGGGCGGTTTTTCCAGGACTTCAAGGAGGTCCTCATCTCAATCAGATTGCCGCTGTTGCAGTGGCCCTCAAGGAAGCATCAACTCCAGCTTTCAAAAGATACGCGGTTCAGGTTATAAAAAATGCTGCAGCGTTTGCAGATGAACTCAAGAAACTAGATTGGAGAATTATTTCCGGAGGTACGGATAGTCATTTGATACTCATGGATACCTGGATGGGAGGTGAGGGTCTAGGGGGTAAGGAGGCGAGTGATCGTTTGGAAAAAATGGGCATCATCGTTAATAAAAATACAATTCCTGGTGAGACTCGAAGTCCTGTCGATCCTTCAGGAATTCGATTAGGTACCGCAGCAGAGACGACTCGAGGTAAAAAAGAAAAAGATTTTAAAAGAATTGCACATATGATTGACCGTGTGTTGCGGAAGAGGTAGATGAGATGACGATGTGTCGAACGTTGCAAGGGTAAGGTTCGCCATATACAATCTATCTATGAATATATTGAACGATTTGACCCAGTATCTCTCTGCTACCCTCGCGACAGCAGGTCTTTTTGTTGAGTCTTCATCCCTCCATCTCGACTATCCAGAAAATCCAGAATATGGTGATTATTCAAGCAATGTGGCATTGGCATATGCTAAGAAGGCTGGAACCAATCCTCGAGCTCTGGCTGAAAAGATTGTAGAAGCATTTACCAAGACGCAACCAGATTTTATTGAATCAGTCAGTATTGCTGGTCCTGGTTTTATTAACTTCAAAATCAAAGATCATATTTTCGCAGAACAGGTCGTCGGTATCGTGAAGGGTGGAGCAGAATACGGATGGACATCACAGGGTGCGGGCAAACAGGTCATGGTGGAATACACTGACCCGAACCCATTCAAGGTTTTTCATATTGGTCACCTCATGTCCAATGCAGTAGGGGAATCTATTTCTCGACTGATCCAATCTTCTGGTAACGAGGTTATCCGTGCCTGTTACCAAGGGGATGTGGGTTTGCATGTCGCGAAAACAATTTGGGGAATTCAAAAGAAGATTCAAGAATCGGGATTCAAGATTCAGGAAGGGGCGTCGATTAAAGAGAGGGTTCAGTTTCTCGGCGAGATGTATGTCAGTGGATCTGAAGCATACGAGAATGTTCCTGAGGCACAAAAAGAGATTGCCGTGATCAATAAACAGATTTTTGAAAAATCAAATTCAGATATCAATGCGCTTTATCAAGAGGGTAGAAAATGGAGTCTGGAATATTTCGATGACATTTATGCGCGTCTCGGTACGAAATTCGACATCTTCTTTTTTGAAAGTGAAGTTGCGGATTTGGGTATAGCTATTGTTAAACAGTTTCTTGGTCAGGTCTTTCAGGAGAGTGAAGGAGCAACTATTTTCAAAGGCGAGGATCATGGAGTCCATACCCGTGTCTTCATTACTTCAAATGGCTTACCAACCTATGAGACCAAAGAGTTAGGATTAAACACCGAGAAGTTCAAGAAATATCCGCAGCTCGATCGATCGGTCATTATTACTGCAAATGAGCAAAGTGATTATTTCAAAGTTCTGCTCAAAGTTTTTTCTCTGATCAATCCAGTAATTGCAGAAAAAACAAAACACATTAGTCATGGTATCCTTCGATTTGCTTCGGGTAAGATGTCTTCGCGAAAAGGGAACATTATTTCCGCCGAATCGCTCATTGATGACATAAAAGAATTGGTACATCAAAAGATTACTGGTCGTGAATTTACTGTCGATGAAGCAGATGTGGTTACCGATCAAATTGCCATTGCAGCAATCAAGTACACTATTCTGCGTCAGTCTATCGGTAGTGACGTTATCTTTGATTCGGTGACATCAGTTTCATTTGAAGGAGACTCTGGTCCCTATCTTCAGTACTCAGCGGTGCGTGCGGCTGCAGTTTTGGAAAAAGCAAAAAACGAAGGTATTGAAGCGGCTTCCATCATTCCATCTTCAACTATTTCTGCTGTATCTCATCTTGAAAAATTACTGACACGCTTCCCAGATATTATCCACCGTGCACGTGCGGATTTTGCCCCGCAACACGTAGCCGGATATCTGATTGCACTTTCGAGTGCATTTAATGGCTTCTATGCTTCGCATATTATTGTCGACAAAAATGACTCACTTTCGTCATATCGTGTAGCTGTCACTAAAGCGTTTCTCACTACCATGACCAATGGTCTCTGGATTCTCGGAATTACCGTTCCTGTAAGAATGTAATTAGGTTCAAGATCTAAAACAACAAAGCCGTGAACCCCCTTGATACTATGTTAGAATAGCCTTACGTTATACCTCATGACCGATCCTGCTGCAGAACAAAAGGAGAAGATAAAAAGCCCTCACGCTGAACGCGAGGAGCGGATTTTGGCATCCTGGAATGAGAAAGGTATATTCAGGAAATCCCTGCAAAAGAATAAAGATTCTGGTAAAGAATTTGTTTTTTATGAAGGCCCACCAACTGCCAACGGTCTTCCTGGTATCCACCATCTCGAGGCACGAGCTTTCAAGGATGCAATTCCACGCTACAAAACAATGCAGGGTTTTTATGTACGTCGTAAAGGGGGATGGGATACTCATGGATTACCTGTAGAGCTTCAGGTTGAAAAAGAGTTGGGCTTAAAGTCCAAAAAGGAAATCGAAACCTATGGTATCGAAAAGTTCAATGAGAAGTGCAAAGACAGTGTTTGGAAATATGTCCGTGAATGGGAAAGCTTCACCGACCGTATGGGATATTGGGTTGATCTCAAGGATCCGTACGTGACCTACAAGCCAAACTATATCGAATCGCTTTGGCACATCATCAGTAAAGTTGATAACGATGAGTTATTGTACAAGGATTATAAAGTGGTTCCTTGGTGTCCGCGCTGTGGTACAGGTCTTTCATCTCATGAATTGGCGCAAGGATATCAGGATGTAAAAGATTTGTCGGTATATGTGAAGTTTAAGATTAAAGATGCACGATTCGTAAATACTTATTTTCTGGCATGGACTACAACTCCGTGGACTCTTCCTGGAAATGTAGCTTTAGCTGTAGGAAAAGATATTGAGTATGTTCAGATAAAAACAGGAGATGTTTCTTTGATTCTCGCAAAATCACGTCTTTCTGTTATCAAGGATCTGTACGAAATTGAAAAAGAATTCAAAGGATCTGAGCTCGTAGGTGTTGAATACCAGCCGTTGTATCCTTTCATTAAAGATAATGTGTCTGGTTCAGAAAAAGAAAAACTCACGAATGCCTATAAAATATATACGGGTGATTTTGTGACTACTGAAGATGGTACCGGTATTGTCCATATTGCTCCAATGTATGGTCAGGACGACTTTGAATTAGGGACACAAAACTCATTACCAAAATACCATTTAGTTAATGAAGACGGCACCTTTAAAAAAGAGGTGGAATTTCTGGCAGGAAGATTTGTAAAAGATGAACAGGTAGCAGTAGACATAATTAAAAATCTGGCATTACGTCCAGAGGGAAGTTTGTTATTCCATAAAGAAAAACACGAACACAATTATCCTCATTGTTGGCGCTGTCACACACCTCTGATCTATTTCGCCCGTGATTCATGGTATATCCGCATGTCCGAAGTTCGGAACAAGCTCGTTAAAGAAAATAAAGATATCAATTGGCAACCACAACATATTCAGAGCGGTCGCTTTGGAGAGTGGCTCAAGGAAGTAAAAGATTGGGCAATTTCTCGTGAACGTTATTGGGGAACACCGTTGCCAATTTGGATTTGCGAAATATGTAACAAACGAAAGACTGTCGGGTCTGTCGCAGAAATTGCACGCAAGTCTCGCAATAGATACGTGGTTATTCGTCATGGGCAAGCAGAAAATAACGTCCGAGGTATTTTGTCTGGTACGGCAGATGCTCCTCACCATTTGACGGAGAAGGGGAAAGTTCAAGTTGCCGATGCTGCCAAAGAACTTGCGGGTACCGAGTTTGATCTCGTATTCGTATCACCTTTTGTTCGTACTCAGGAGACGGCTCAGATTTTACAGGAAAAGCTCGGCTTTGCTAAAGAGAACATGCATACCGACGTTCGAATTCGTGAATTAGGAACAACTCATGGAGACGGTCGTCCGGTATCTGATTTTGTTAAAGGATTTAAGGGTCATGATCGCTTTACTCAAGCTCCTGAAGGTGGGGGAGAAACCTTTGTCGACATCAAAAAGCGCATGGGAGATTTTCTGTATGATCTCGAAGAAAAATACGAAGGTAAAACTATTTTGATTGTGACTCACGAAACACCAGCCTTCTTACTTCTTACGGCAGCCAAAGGATGGAATCGTGCAGAGTCCATGCATATGCGTGCGGATGTTGATTTTATTAACAATGCACAGATTCGCGAACTTGAGTTTTCGGTTATTCCTCACAATGCTGAATACGAACTCGATCTGCATCGTCCGTATATTGATCAAGTACACCTTACTTGTGCGTGTGGGGGAAATATGAAGCGCGTCAAAGAAGTTATGGACGTGTGGTTTGATAGTGGCGCTATGCCATTTGCTCAAGAGCATTATCCATTTGATGTACAGAAAAAAGGATTTTTTTCAGGTGACACCTTGCCATATCCTGCAGATTTTATATCAGAAGCGATCGACCAGACTCGTGGTTGGTTTTATACACTCCATGCGATTGGTGTTTTGATGGGTCGCGGTAAGGCGTTTAAAAACGTGGTTTGTCTCGGACATATTCTCGATGGACAAGGAAAAAAGATGAGTAAGTCTGTAGGAAATGTTATCAATCCCTGGGACATGATGAATATGTATGGGGCAGACGCATTGCGTTTTTGGATGTACTCCGTTAATCAACCAGGCGATTCAAAAAACTTCGATGAAAAAACGGTAGATGAAATAATTAAAAAGGTATTCAACTTGGTCACCAATGTGACTTCTTTCTACAACATGTATGCAACTGCTGAGGTGAGGATGTCATCCTCGTCACCACACATTCTTGATCAGTGGATCATCGCGCGTATGCACGGCTTAATCAACGAAGTAACCGATGGATTGGATGCATATCTGTTCTTGGAACCAACACGTGCTATCAGGGATTTTGTGGCTGATCTGTCACAGTGGTATATCCGTCGTTCACGTGATCGTTTTAAGGGAGGAGGACAGGATGCTCAATATGCTTTGGAAACTACCAAATACCTCTTGGTCACTCTTTCAAAAGTGATGGCGCCTTTTACTCCATTTTTTGCTGAATTCATACATACCGAAGTTCGTGGAGAAAAAGAAAGCGTGCATTTGGAAGAATGGCCAACTGCAAAACTTCCGGATCAGAAAATGCTGATGGATATGGATATGGTGCGCGAGGTTGCTTCCAAAGGTCTGGAGGCTCGTATGAAAGTTAAAATGAATGTCCGTCAGCCATTGGCGACGCTTAAAGTCAAAAAACCATTAATGCTTTCGCACTCACACATTGAATTGATTAAAGATGAAGTAAATGTGAAGGAAGTTGCCTCCGATACATCGATTGCTTCGGATGTGGAATTGGATACGGTTATTACTCCTCAACTCAAAGAAGAAGGTGATCTCCGTGAATTTTTGAGAAAGATTCAGGATATGCGTAAGGAAAAGAATTTATCTGTAGGAGATGTTGCACTTCTGACAGTTCCACCTGAGATGAGAGATGTGGCGATAAAATACGAAACAGAAATTAAGAAAATAACGAATATTTCTGGCATAGAGTTTGGACCTGCTCTCGACGTGAGAATATAATGTATACCATTACCACGACTCCCGGTTTTATTATTAGTGCTCGACCATACAATGAAGCAGGAAAGATGTTTTCGATCTTTACGCGTGATCTGGGCCTGGTCTTAGTTGCGGCGCAGGGTATTCGTCTGGAGAAATCAAAATTACGCTATCATACACAGGAATATTCCTTCGGTACGTTCTCTGTGGTACGCGGAAAAGAATTCTGGAGGTTGACCAATGCTGATTCGGATGAGCATCGGATCGATATGGTTCTGGTTCGCATGGCTATGTTGCTCAAGCGTCTGTTGCAAGGGGAGGAACCCCATCCTGAACTCTTTGATTGTCTGGAAGCAGCTGCACGAATGAGTAACGCTATTTCATCTGAACATATACCTGAACTGGAATCGCTTACGGCTCTGAGGATATTACATTTACTTGGATATATCGGTGACATAGAACCTATTCGTCCATTTGTTCAATCTTTGGATATTACCGAAGAACTTCTGTTACAGTTGGTCCCTTTACGGCTCAAGGTGAACGGCATCATCAACAACGCTTTACAAGCTTCTCATTTGTAGGAGAGTACCGCAGGTTCAAAAAATAAGGTTACGTCTCTTTGTGTTACAATAATCATATATGGCTTTAGAGGATGAAAGTCGCATTGAACAGTTAAAAAAGTCGCTCTATTCGCGTTCGGCTTCTGACGTGCGTACACGTCGTAAATTGCGTTTCTTTAATAATGGCTCCGACGTAAAAACGTCATGGGATCGTCCGGCCGAAGTCGAACCTGAACCAGTCGTTTTAAATCAGGAATATAAAGAAAAAGTCACTATGTCATTTTTAAGTAAACTCCTCATCGCTTCAGCACTCTTTTGTCTTCTGGCCGTAGGTACCGGAGCATTTCTCTTTTTCCGTGGAGCCAGTCTGATTTCTGGTGACAACATCGATATTGTGATTAATGGACCAGTATCTGTATCAGGTGGGGAAGTTGTTTCGTTCGATGTTAAAGTTTCCAATAAGAACACTGTCGATCTTCAGGTTGCCGATCTCTCTGTTACATTCCCTGATGGAACGACCAACCCTACCGATCCTTCCAAGGAACTTCAAAGCTTTCGCGAACTGTTAGGAGATATTCCTGCGGGCCGTTCTGCGAATAAAAAAGTAGAGGCTATTATTTTCGGAGAAGAGAATATTCAGAAACAAATTGAGATCGTAGTGACATATTCCGTCAAAGGTTCCTCGGCTATTTTTACCAAGAGTAGAACCTATGATGTATTGATCAGTTCTTCGCCGATCAGTATGAACGTTTCTTCATTTACTGAGATTACCTCTGGGCAGGAGTTTAGTTTTGACATAGAGGTTAAATCGAATTCCAGTGAGACGTTGAAAAATATCCTGGTGCGTGCCGAATATCCATTTGGATTTACCTTCCGTTCATCTGAGCCAAAATCGTTGGCAGGCAATGCGGTATGGAAGATTGGAGATATTCCTGCGGGAGGAAGTCGAAAAATAAAGATTCGTGGCGTGGTAGAAGGGGAAAATACAGATATTCGCGTATTCCGTTTCAATATAGGTGCTCAAAGTTCCCGTGATCCCGAAGAGATTGGTACAGAATATGCCCGTGTCGAACGAGAGCTGGCCATTCAAAAGCCTTTCGTATCTGTAGAGATTAGCGCCAACAGCAATGAACCAGAGAAGGAGTATATTGCAACCTTTGGCGAATCAACACGCGTGGAGGTTTCGTGGTTTAACAATCTGCCTGTGGAAATTTCCAATATGCAGATCACTGCAAAGCTTTCCGGAACTGCCTATGACAAAAATACCGTTCAACCTGATTTGGGGAATTTCCGTTCCGCAAATGATGAGATTGTCTGGAATCAGATTTCAGTCCCTGAATTGGGATCTGTTAGAGCGGGTGATAGTGGCAAGGTCTCATTTACTGTTATTCCTACAAACAAGAATCCTGGTTCAGCATCGGCAACCAATCCATCGATGTCGATCAGTGTTGGAATCTCCGGCAATCGCACACAAGAATCTAATGTCCCTGAAACACTGAGTTCAACCGCAGTAAAAAGTATCAAAGTCGCTTCCAATGTAAGCCTATCTGGTCGGGTAGTGCGTACGGTTGGCCCCTTTACGAATACAGGACCTATTCCTCCAAAAGTAGAACAGAAAACAACTTACACGGTCATTTGGACGGTTGATAATGCATCTAATGCGGTCAATAATGCACAAGTTACCGCGGTCTTACCATCACATATTCAGTGGCTGGGCACAGTCAGTCCTTCAACGGAAAACATTACCTACAATCGTAATACGGGAATTGTAACCTGGGACATTGGAAGTGTCGGGGCTAACACTTCTGGTTCTACTCGTCGTAAAGAAATTAATTTCCAAGTGTCTCTTGAGCCGGGGGTAAATTTGGTTGAGCAGTCACCGATTGTTGTTGAGGCAGCACTTTTGACAGCCACAGATGAATTTACCGGAGCATCTCTTGAAAGTAGGCAGGAT
>Ga0163153_10005392_pt1 | contig 15124 bp, 12 predicted proteins | sample OliLakLV19MP6IB1_FD_148629 | JGI IMG/M metagenome (GOLD analysis project Ga0163153, IMG submission 148629) | Freshwater microbial mat bacterial communities from Lake Vanda, McMurdo Dry Valleys, Antarctica - Oligotrophic Lake LV.19.MP6.IB-1 | ecosystem: Environmental > Aquatic > Freshwater >... | reverse complement strand
CTTGGAAGCTGTAGGGACTGGTGCGGTGCTTTCAAGCCCCGCACCAGTCCCTACAGCTTCCAAGGGTTGAAGGAAGCCGGCCTGATACTCCTGGCCAAAGCCCGCGAGGCCACCGGACTCTCGATTGTGACCGAGGTGCTCGCCACCGAAGACGTCGGCATGGTGGCCGAGCATGCCGACGTGCTTCAGATCGGGGCTCGCAACATGCAGAACTACCGCCTGCTCGAAGCGGTCGGCAAGACGTCGCGGGCGGTGCTACTCAAGCGCGGCCCCTGCGCCACCATGGAAGAGCTGCTGCTGGCGGCCGAGTATATCCTCGACGCCGGCAACCCCAACGTGATGCTCTGCGAGCGGGGGATCCGCACCTTCGAGAGCCACACCCGGTTCACGCTCCCCTTGGCCTCGGTGGCCTACCTGCAAACCAAGACACATTTGCCGATCGTCATCGATCCGAGCCACGGCACGGGGCACACCTACATGGTGCCGAGCATGACGCTCGCGGCCATCGCGGCAGGCTGCGACGGCCTGTTGTTGGAAGTCCATCACGACCCGGCCCACGCCGCCAGCGACGGCTACCAGACGCTCAGCCTGACGCAATTCGCCGACCTGATGACCCGCGGCCGCAAGGTGGCGGACGCCGTGGGGCGAAGCATGTGAAAATGTTGAAGTTGTAGGGAACGCCGCTGTAGGGATGAATACGGCGGCGTTCCCACGTGACCCGATATCGCCCAAACGGACCACCACGGCCGGGCTTACGAGGCTGCCGCTCAGTGACGCTTGTGACGCTTGTGACGCTTGTGACGCTTGTGACGCTTGTGACGCTTGTGACGCTCGGGACGCTCGGGACGCTTGTGACGCTTGTGACGCTTGTGACGCTCGGGACGCTCGGGACGCTACGGACGCTCCCCATAGGTTCGCGCCGAAACCGGCTCCGCGTACAATCGGCGGCATGTCGCAACTCAACGTCGTAAACGTCACCAAAGAATACCCCACCCGGGCCGAGCCGCTCGTGGTGCTCCGCGGCTGTTCGCTCGAGCTATCGGCAGGCGAGAACGCCGCCATTCTCGGCCCGAGCGGATCCGGCAAGAGCACCCTGCTCTACGCCATCGGCACGCTCGACCGCCCGACCGCCGGGCGGATCACGCTCGACGGCGTCGACCCGTTCAGCCTGAGCGAGCCCGAGCTGGCGAACTTTCGCAACCGGCAAATCGGTTTCGTGTTTCAAGACCATCACCTGCTGCCGCAGTGCACGGTGCTGGAGAACGTCCTGATCCCGACGCTGGCCGACGCCTCCGTCACGAGCGAAATGGTCCAGCGGGCCGAACGGCTCTTGGACCGGGTCGGCCTGTCGGCACGGCGCGAACACCGGCCGGCCGAACTCTCGGGCGGCGAGCGGCAGCGGGTGGCCATCGCCCGGGCGCTGGTCCATAAGCCCGCCTTGCTCCTAGCCGACGAGCCGACCGGCAACCTCGACCGGACGACCGCCTCCCAAATCGGCGACCTGCTGTTGGAGCTGCAGCGCGACGAGGGGACGATGCTCTTGGTGGTGACGCACAGCATGGAGTTGGCCTCGCGATTCGGCCGCCGCGTGGAACTGAACGAAGGCAAGCTGCAGGCGGCCGTATGAGCACCCCCGCCCTTTCAACGACTCCCCAGGCAAAGCCCCTCTCGTCGGGCCGGTTCATCGCCGATTCGCTCCGGCACCATCGGAAGATCCACTTCGCGGTGGCGCTCGGCGTGGCGACGGCCACGGCCGTGCTCACCGGCGCGCTGTTGGTGGGCGACTCAGTCCGGGGGAGCTTGCGGCAAACGGCGCTGGAACGTCTGGGCCGAATCGATGAAGTGCTCGTCACCGACAAGTTTTTTCGAGCCGAGTTGGCCGCCGAGACGGCGGCGGCAGAAGAGTTAAAACACAAGCCGAACGTCGTGCCGGCCATCGTCTTGGAAGGCGCGGTCTCGCAACCCGATACCAAGGCCTATTCCGCCCACGTCACGCTCATCGGCACTTCCGAGAACTTTCGCCAATTCGACTATGCCCGCGACCTTCCGGGGGTCAAGCCGATCACCGAATTACTCGGGCCGCAGCCGGACAATGAAGTTTGGGTCAACGATCCGCTGGCCAAGGAACTGGGGGTCGCCGACGGGGCCGAAGTGATCGTCCGTCTGCCGGCGTCGCGAGAAGTTCCCGAAGAGAGTCCGCTCGGAAAGAAGACCGACACGATCGCCAACTCGGCCCGCTTGAAACTGCGGCTCATTCCCGAATCGGACAAGATCGCGGCATTCAACCTGCGACCGAGCCAGCAGACGCCGAAGAATGCATTTCTCTCGCTCGCGACGCTGCAAAAAATACTGGATCGCCCCGGCAAGGCCAACGCGATGTTCTCCGCCAATCGCACCGACACCAACCGGTCGGACGTCATGACACGACTTGCCGAAAATGAACTCCGGTTGCAAGGCGCCCTCCACCCCAAGCTCGCCGACTACGGCCTGAAGTGGACGAAGGCCAAGCCCGGCTACTTCAACCTGACCAGCGACCGCATGCTGTTCGACCCGGCGACCGCCGAGGCGGCGCTGGCGGCGTACAAAGAATACAATCCGCAGCCGGTGTTCACGTACCTGGCCAACACCATCGCGCTGGGGAAGAAAGAAATCCCCTATAGCACGGTCGCGGCGATGGACATCGTCGACGCTCCCACGCTGGGTCCGCTGCGCACGGCCGACGGCCAGGCCATCGACAAGATCGCCGACGACGAGATCGTGCTCACCAGTTGGGCCGCCGGCGACTTGGGGGCCAAGCCGGGCGACACGATCCGCCTGGTTTACTTCAAGCCCGAGAGCACGCACGTCGACGTCGAAGAGACCGAGGCGACGTTCAAGCTGAAGGCGATCGCCGAGCTGAAGCCCGAGAACGACCCGCTGATCTCCTCGGAACTGACCCCCGAGCTCAAAGGGGTGACCGACCAGTTGAAGATGAACGACTGGGATCCCCCCTTCCCCTACGACGCCCGCCGGATCCGCGAGGTTGACGAAGATTATTGGGACGACTACAAGGCCACGCCCAAGGCGTTTGTCTCGGCGGCGACCGGTAAGCGACTCTGGAGCAGCCGGTTCGGCGACGTGACTTCGCTGCGGATCGCGCCGCGCGACGGCCTCACGGTCGAAACACTGGCCGCCAAGTTCCAGCCCGATCCGCGGTCGCTCGGCTTCACGTTCCAACCGATCAAGCTCCGAGCCATCGAAGCCGCAAGCGGCACCACGCCGTTCGAGGGCCTCTTCATCGGCTTCAGCTTCTTCATTATTGCGGCCGCCGTGATGCTCACCTCCCTATTGTTTCGGCTCGGCGTCGAGCAGCGAGCGAGCGAAATCGGCGTGCTCTTGGCCGTGGGTCTCGGCAACCGCCGCGTAGGGCGGCTGCTGCTCGTAGAAGGTTTTTTCGTCGCCGCGATCGGCGCGGCCTTGGGCCTTGCCCTGGGAGTCGGCTATGCCTGGCTGATGCTGGCCGGTCTCCGTACCCTTTGGCTCGACGCCGTGACGGTGCCGTTTCTGGAGCTTTTCGTGACGGCGAAGAGCCTCGCCATCGGCTATCTGATCGGCGTGTTGGTCTCCCTCACAACCATCGCCGTGGCGCTGCGGGCCCTCGGCAAAATGTCGGTCCGGCGGTTGCTCGGCGGTCAGGCATCGGAATCGGACGCCGTCGCGATCGGATCGACCACGGCGCGTCGCTTCTCGTGGAGTGCCGTGTTGCTCTGGGGCGGATTGGTCTTGGGGCTCGTCGCGGTCGTCGCGGGGATCAAGCTCAGCGACGAAGCGCAAGCCGGCGCGTTCTTCGGCTCGGCGGCATTCGTACTGATCGCCTTGCTCGCCCTGACCCGTCGCCGGCTGGCGGCCGCTCGCATCGGGTCGCTCATCACATCGGGCGGAGCGCGAGTCGCCGTGCTGGCCGTGCGCAACGCCGGCCGCAACCCGGGCCGCAGCACTCTCACTATCGGCCTGGTCGCCGCCGCAGCGTTCTTAATCGTCGCGGTCAGTGCCTTCCGCATCGCCCCGCCGAGCACCTATACCGAGCCCACGAGCGGCACCGGCGGCTTCGCCCTGGTGGCCCAAAGCGACGTGCCGATTTTGTCCGACCTCAATAACGTCGACGACCGGATCGACCTGGCCTTTTCGCAAGCCCAGCTCAAGGCTTTGGTCGACATGAAGGCCTTCCCCTGCCGCTTCAAGCCGGGCGACGACGCCAGTTGCTTGAACCTCTACCAGACCGAGCAGCCGCGCGTCGTCGGTGTGACCGACGCCTTCATCAGCCGGGGCGGGTTTTCTTGGGCGGCGACGGCGGCCGATACGGACGCCGACAAAGCCAATCCGTGGCGACTGCTCGAAGAGCAACAGACTTCGATCAAAACGGGCGTCTCGATCCCGATCGTCTTGGACCAAGCCACGGCGATCTACAGTTTGCACCTCTCGGGGGTTGGAGACCACTTCAACTTGAAGGACGCCGCGGGCCGAGATATTTCCTGCCAGGTCGTCGGCCTGCTCCGCAACAGCGTGCTGCAAGGGAGCGTGCTGATGTCGGAGGCGAACTTCAAACGCTGCTATCCCGAAGTGAGCGGCTACAAGTTTTTCCTCATCGAAGCCTCCCCGGAGCGGGCCGCCGAAGTCGGCAAGACGCTCGAAGCCGGACTGGCCGATTTCGGTTTCGACGTCCAATCGAGCGTCGATTTGCTGGCCGGCTTTTTGGCGGTGCAAAACACTTACCTCTCGACGTTTCAAACCTTGGGCGGCCTCGGCCTGCTCTTGGGCACCTTCGGACTGGCGGTCGTGCAAATGCGCAACGCGCTCGAGCGGCGCGGCGAGTTGGCTCTGCTGCGAGCCGTCGGGCTCTCGAAGTCGCTCTTGGGACGGCTCGTGTTCTGGGAGAACGTGACGCTGTTGGTCGGCGGGCTGGCTTGCGGCGCCATCGCGGCCGCCGTGGCCGTGGTCCCGCACGCGATTCTGGGGAGCGCCGGCGTCCCCTGGGCCTGGCTCGGCGGAACGCTCGGCATCGTGCTCGTGGTCGGCCTGCTGAACGGCTTCGTGGTCGTGCGGCGCGTGCTGCAAATGCCGATTCTCGCCTCGCTCCGCGGCGACTAGGCCCCGGTTCCCTACGAACGACCTTCGGCTTACACTGGTCGTTCTGCATTCCTGGAATCTCCCACCCCAGACTGAGTTCTCCATGCGCGGATTCGTCCTCGTCATCGGGTCGATCGCCCTCACGGCCGTTTCTTGGGGCGTCTACGGCGTGCTGATGCGCAACGGCACGATGAAGATGGAACACAGCCATCTGCTGCCGTTCGTCTGGGTCGGCCTGGCGTACTGCGTCATCGCCGTGATCGCTCCGGTCGTGCTGCTGCGGCTGTGGGGGGAAAAAGGGAGTTGGACCACGACCGGATTCATTTGGAGCTTCGTGGCGGGGGTGGCCGGCGCCCTGGGAGCGCTCGGCGTGATTTTAGCGTTCGCATTTCACGGCAGCCCGGTCTACGTCATGCCGTTGGTTTTCGGCGGGGCGCCGGTCGTGAACACGTTCGTCACGATGTACATGTCGAAGTCGTATAAGCAGGCGAGCCCGCTGTTTTTCGCCGGCCTAATTCTCGTCGTCCTCGGCGCCCTGTGCGTGCTGATCTTCAAGCCCGAGGCGGTACAGTCGGTCGACGCGGCGAAAAAAGGCATGATCGAGGCCGCCGTGAATATGGTCGCGGTCGGTCTATCGATCGCGTTGACCGTCGTGGCTTGGGGCGTTTACGGCCCGGTGCTGCACAAAGGCCAGATGTTCATGCAAGGAAGCCGCCTACGGCCGCTCATTTGCGTCGGTCTGGCGTACTTTGCCGTCGCCGTGGTCGTCACTCCGTTGATCGTCCAAGTCTTGAGCGGCTCGCAAGAGTGGAACAAAATGAGCTTCATCGGGTCGGCCTGGAGTTTTGCGGGCGGGTCGGCCGGTGCGATCGGCGCCCTGGGGATCATTCTGGCTTTCACGTTCGGCGGAAAACCGACCTACGTCATGCCGCTCGTTTTCGGCGGAGCTCCGGTAATCAACACGCTGGTGACCATCGGACCGGGCGTCGCGGACGGCTCGATCAGGACTCCCAGCCCGCTGTTCTTCGCCGGCCTGATCATCGTGATCGCCGGAGCCGCCGCAGTGCTCGTGTTCGCTCCCAAGGGCGCACCACACCCGGCGAAATAGGCATCGCGGGTTCTTTCACCCGCCGTTACGGAGAAGTCGACCATGCAAGCTTCCGGACTTCGACTCCTGATCGGCCGGGCATGTGCGGTATGGCTTGTCGGATCGTCGGCCGCGGCACCGGCCTCGGCCGCCGAGCCGGCACCGAATGTCGTATTCATTCTCTGCGATAACTTGGGCTACGGAGACGTCGGCTGCTTCGGCAACACCGTTCACCGCACGCCGAACCTCGACCGTATGGCGGCCGAGGGACGCCGGCTCACGCATCACTACTCGGCCTCGGGCGTCTGCTCCCCTTCGCGGGCCGCCCTGATGACCGGGTGCTACCCGATTCGCGTGGGGCTCCAACAAGGCTCATTCGCCCTGGTTCTGCAGCCGCTCGATCCGCTGGGGATTTCATCGGCCGAAACGACGATGGCCGAGATGTTCCGCTCGGCGGGCTACGCCACCCAGGCAATCGGCAAATGGCACCTCGGCGACCAGCCCGAGTTTCTCCCCACCCGGCACGGCTTCGACCATTACTTGGGAATTCCCTACAGCGAAGACATGGTCGGCGACTTACGGCCCGGTTGGCCGCCGCTGCCGCTCTTGCGCGACGAGCAGGTGATCGACGCACCCGTCGATCGCGACACGCTGACGAAGCGCTACACGGAAGAGGCCGTGCGGTTCATTACCGAGAATCGAGAGCGCCCGTTCTTCCTGTACTTCCCGCACGCGGTGCCGGGAAGCGCGAAGGTGTCGTTCGCTTCGCCGGCGTTCCAAGGTAAATCGAAAAACGGGCGCTATGGCGACGCCGTCGAAGAGATCGATTGGTCCGTCGGCGAGATATTGGCGAAGCTCAAGGAGTTGGACCTCGATCGCCGAACGATCGTCGTTTGGACGAACGACAACGGGGCCGTGCGGCGCGAGCCCGAGCAAGGTTCGAATCGGCCGCTAAGCGGCTGGGGCTATTCGACGATCGAAGGAGCGATGCGCGTGCCGGCCATCGTCCGTTGGCCCGGGCACGTTCCGGCCGGCGGCGAGTGCGCCGAGCTGGTGACGATGATGGACTGGCTGCCGACCTTCGCGAAAATCGTCGGTGCCGACTTACCGAACGACCGGAAGATTGACGGCCGCGATATCGGCCGACTTTTGACGGACGACGGCGCCCGTTCGCCGTACGACGCGTTCTTTTACTATCAGAAGGCGCAACTCCAGGCCGTGCGTTCCGGTCGCTGGAAGTACTACATTCCCTTGACGCAAAAGCCGGCCGGGCGGAGCGACATAGCGATGCGACCGGCCTTGTTCGACGTCGTGGCCGATCCGGGCGAAACGCAAAACGTGCTGGCCGAACATGCCGACGTCGCCGCAGAATTGACGAAGCACGCCGAGCGGGCCCGCCGCGAATTGGGCGACCTCGACGCGCCCGGTTCGGGCGTTCGCCCGGCCGGCCATGTCGATAAGCCGACGCCGCGCGTGATGACGTCCGAGTCGAAATAGGAATCGCGATGACACCCGACGTCGCGATGCACCGCATCGACGAACTGTTGAGCCACGTTTGGATGGTCCGCACGTTCGTCAAGCACAGCGACGAGGCGACCGACGACGACGAGCTGAAGGACGTGGTCCGTGAGCTCTACGATTTCGCCTTGGCGCTCGGCCCGGCCTGGAACGAAAAGAACGCCGCCGAATACCTGAAGCAGGCCAAGAAGAAGCTCGCCAAGCTACGAGCCGCTACCGAGCAGTTCGCCGAGATCCAGCCCGAGGTTTCGACGCACACAAATTTTCAGATGGCCGTGACGTCGCTACGCGCGGCGGTGCGCGAAATTGGCGCGATTCTCGAAGCGGGCGCGTAATGAGGTGGCGGCAGATGAAGGGATAAAGGGGAGTGCTACGTCCCCCGCACCGCGCCGAACCATTCGATCTGCCGTCGCGGGCAGTACCGGTAGCCGCGTGCCTTGCAGAGCGGCTTGAGCCACCCGCCGCGCTCGGCCAGTTCGTCGGCGTCGATTCCTTGCGGCATCAAGAGCACCCGTTCGCGGCCGACGTGCGGGAACTGGGAAAGGTAGGTTTCGATCTCGGCGACGTCGTCTTCCGAGTCGACCACGAACTTCAATTGGTACGGGTAGTCGGTCGTCAGTCGGCGGATCACCTGCGGGGCGTGCCGCGTTCGCTCGTGGCGAGCGCTCCACCGCGGGTTTCGCTCGGCGTCGGGCGTCGAGTTCGAGAGCTTCGGGCTCACCGACATCAGGTCGCACGCCACCGGCAAGTCGAGCGTGCCGGCCGTTTCGATGGTCACGTGCATGCCGAGGCCGCGGAGCGCCTCGCAGAGCGGCACCGTCTCGGCGAACAACATCGGCTCGCCCCCCGTGACGACCACATGCCGGCACTCGTGCCGCCGGACCTCGGCCACAATCTCGTCGAGCGCCAGGTCGTCACCCTCGGGCGACCACGAGGCGTAGGGCGTATCGCAGAACGTGCATCGCAGATTGCAGCCGCTCGTGCGCACGAAGACGCTCTCGGTCCCCGTGAGCAGGCCTTCTCCCTGAATCGAAAGAAAAATCTCGGCGATACGCATTATGAATTGATTGGAACCGCAGATGAACGCGGATGCACGCAGATAGGTCAGATAAAGCAAGCCACGGCGTTGGCCGCTCGTCTCACGATAGCTCGGTCTTCTTCTGCGGTTATCTGCGGTTATCTGCGGTTATCTGCGGTTAAAACTTCCTCGGCATCTCATCACGGAACATACACGGCCGGGTCGGTCAGGCCCGCGTCACTAAAACCCTTCAGGCGAATCAGGCACGCGTCGCAATGTCCGCAGGCGCGGGCCTCGAGGTCCGGGTCGTAGCAAGTGTGCGTCAGACTGTAATCGACCCCTAGCGCCGTGCCGCGGCGGATGATCTCGGCTTTCGAGAGCTCGATGAGCGGGGCGTGGATTTTGAACCGCAGTGTTTCTTCGACACCCGCCTTGGTCGCCAGGTTCGCCAGTCGCTCGAAGGCGGCCAGGTATTCCGGTCGGCAATCGGGGTATCCGCTGTAATCGACGGCGTTAACGCCCAGAAACAGATCGGCCGCCCCCAGTACCTCGGCATAGCCCAGGGCCACGGAGAGCAGCACGGTATTGCGGGCCGGCACGTAGGTGATCGGAATGCCCGTGGCCATCGCGTCGTCGGTCCGGTCTTTCGGCACGGCTAACTCGGAGGTCAGCGCGCTGCCGCCGATTCGCGACAGGTCGACATTGGTGACGATATGATCTTTGGCCCCCAGTGCCTTGGCGACTCGCCAGGCGGCTTCGAGCTCGAACTTATGCCGCTGCCCGTAGTCGACCGACAGGGCGTACCACGCGAACCCTTGGTCGCGGGCGATCGCCGCGGTGGTGGCGGAATCTAAGCCACCTGAAAGTAAGACGACGGCCTTCTTCGACACGGCACACGCTCCGCTTACGGCCCGACGCACGCTACGTCGGACTACTGGTCTGTTTTAACCCATCATGACACAATGGTTGTTTCGCCGGAAGGAGCCTCGCCTTTCCGTGGAGCCGCCCGTGGAGAAACCAGTGTCCGAGAAGCAAACCCAGTCCGCCGATTCCAACGAAAACGCCGCGAAGAAGGTCGGAAAACCGTCGTATCGCGACATGCTCGAAGTGTTCGACAACCAGTTCCCCGATCGCGAATACGAAATCGAGATCGTCTGCCCGGAGTTCACCTCCGTTTGCCCGAAGACGGGCCAGCCCGATTTCGGCGTGCTGACGATCACTTACGTGCCGGCGGCCAAGTGCGTGGAGTTGAAGAGCCTGAAGCTCTACCTGCAGCAATTCCGCAACGAGGGAATCTTTTACGAACACGCCACGAACTGCATCCTCGACGATCTGGCGACGGCCACCCAGCCGCGCCGCATGAAGCTGAAAGCGGCCTTCACCCCCCGCGGCGGAATCACCACGACGGTGACCTGCGTTTACGAGGCGAAGCAGTAGGCCGGGTTCGAAAGCGAGAGATTTTAGACCGTCACGAAATCACGAAAGTTCGAAAACACGAAACGGAAACAATTCGGCGACGTCACGGCGATGGCCAAATTCGACTACCGCAACATTGAGAAAGTGCCCGGCCGGTGCGGCGGCCGAGCGGTCGTCGTGGGAACGCGTATTCGCGTCGCGATCGTTCTCGGTTGCTATCGGCAAGGCATGACAGTTGAAGAAATTGTTCAGCAATATCCGACGCTAAAACCCTCCGACGTCCACGATGCGCTCGCTTACGCCTACGAGCACATCGTGGAAGTCGAAGCCGATATTGCGGCCGACAACGAAGTCGTCGCAGCGAATACGGTCCGAAACGCCGGCCGCATTCCATAACATCGTTTGAACACGATCGGCGATCGCGGCTTGCCGATGCTTCCTGATCAGGTTTTATCTGAGTTCATCGGTGTTTATCTGTGGTTAACTCTCTTCGTCCGTTTCGCGATTTCGCCTATTTCGCGCTTTCGCAATTGGCTTGCTCCGCCTGTGCCTGCTCCAGGCGCGGGTCGTCGAGATCCAACCGGTAGAGAATCTGGTTGTAATCATAGCGCGGCGTTCGTTGCGGATGGGCGGCGAACTCGGCCGTGTAGGTCCCTTCGAACAACAAGCTCGGTGAGCCGGCCGGCGAAAGTTCGACGTCGATCCGCGGGTTGTAGAACGTGTAGTTCTCGTGCGTCAGAATTTTGACGCACGGTCCCCAAGGTCCGGTCGGTTCATCCGCCTCGGCGTACCACAGCTCGCCGAACACGGAAGGCTTTCCGAACTTCTCCATGAACACCGTCACCCAACGCTTGCGATGCGCGATGTAAGCGATCGAGCCGCTGTGCGGCTTGACCACCGTTTTGCCGTCGACGGCGGTAAGCTGCTTCTGCGGCTCCAACGCTTCCCACGTCGATCGGTCGAGATAAGCCTCGTACGTCGCCGGCATGCGGCGGGTCGGCAATGGGTTGCCGAAGTAGACCCAACGTTTGCCCGCAGGGTCGGACGAAAACGCCGCATGCCCTTCGGCCAAGAGCGGATCTTCGGCCTGAGATCCGGTTCCCCGTTCCCAAAGCATTCGCTTTTTTTCGAACGCCTTCGTCGCGTCGTTCCACTCACACAGGCCGATCTCGTAGACGGTCAGGTGCCCCTCGATCTTCCGATAGACGGCCACCAAGTGCTCGACGCCGTCGCGATCCGGCAGGCTGACATACCCGGTCAGCCAGGTCGGTCCCTTCCCCGGCATCTTGGCCACGCCCCGGACCCGGCCCTCTTCGCCGGTGAAATATTCGTACCGCGGACGGAGCGGCGGCTCAAGTTGCTCAAGCGGTTCCAGAGCCGTCGTAGCGCTCAGCATGTCGAAGATGCCGAGCTTGTAATGAGCGACTTTCGTATCGCCCCAGGCCCAAAACATGCGGCCGCGATAGCGGGCAGCTTGAACGCTATCGCAGCCCAAAATCGGCCCGTCTCGCCGGTCGGGCTCGAGCCCCAGTTTTTGGCTCTCGGCGAACAGCCCGGCACCGGTCAGTCGACCGAGCCGCCGGGCGATAATTGTCCGCGTAACCTCGACGCGAACCGTTTTTCCCGGCTCGGGGGTGATCCGCACCCCGCGCGAGCCGAACCCGTCGCGAGGAACCTCATAGCCGTGGCCGATCACGTCGAACCAAGTCTCGCGCCCCATCATCTCCGGCAGGTCAAGCGCGATCCGCCCGGCGTTATCGCTGACGAACCGCACCTCGTGGTTCGTGCGCAGTTCCACAAGCGGCACCGGCCACTTACTTTCCTTATCGACGATCTCGATGCGACAAGGTTCAACGGCCCGCGCATCGCCGGTGAGCAACGCGAGAAAGAGCCCGACGATTGAGGAAAAGGGTGTTCGCATGCGGTGCATGGTACACCGCCGCGGACGACGACAAAACTCGGTGCAGCCGCTGCTCTCCGGCGGCACCAGCTCACTTCGCCGCAGGCGCAGGCTCCGGCGTCCCTAAATCCCACACGCGAATGCCGCCGAGATCGGTCGAAGCCGTCAGGTAGCGGCCCCGCCGATCGAACGTCAGCCGTTGCAGTACGTCGTCGTCGGCGAGCCCGTCGAGTTTCAACACGGCCGATTCCTTATTCGTCGCGGCGTCGAAAACTTTCACGGTCGCTTTGTCGACCGCCGCGGCATAACGCGTCGCGTCATCGTTCATGGCGGCGATCCGATTGAACGTCGACAGCGGTTCCGATTCGTCGACAAACTCGCCGTCGGCCAGGTTCCATTCGGTCAACTGCAGGCGATCGTTCTCGTCGGAGGAGAAGCTCCCCGTGGCCTGATCGAACTTGCCGATCAACGAGAGCATGAACAAACGGCGGCGGTCGAGCGAATAGGCGATCTTGAAGATACCGCCGCCCCATTCGCGTTCGCGACCGTCGGCCTGAATCGATTTGGTCGCTCCGTCGCGGATCACGACCGTCCGCTCGCTGCCGTCCCAGGTGGCCAACTTATTTCCGCTCCGCGTCAAGGCGATCGGCGCGTATCCCCACTCCAGTTTCACTCGATCGCGAACGCGGTTCGTCGCCAACTCCCAACTCACCACCGTGACGGGCGAACCGGGTAGCGGCAACTGCAAAGGACCTCCGAATGGAGCCAACTTCGCCCTCATGAAGTCGTAGACCCACGGCGACGTCGACCACGAAGCCGCGGCGACGGCGCCGTCTTCTGATACGGCCACCTCCGGACGGTGAACGAACCCAATCTTCAATGCTTGGGGCGGGTCCGGGTTCGGCGCGGTCCACTCGTTCAGCTTCTTGCCGGACGCGGTGTCCCAAATTTGCAGTTTGAGTGCGAAGGTGTGGAACGGCGCGGCCCGCTTCACGCGTGACAGCATTCGCGCGGCCGCCAGTTTCTTCGGCTCACCGGGGAGGAAGGCCAGATCCCACTGCAGCTCTTGATTGCCGCCGAACGGCCGAAGCGGCTCCAAGATGCGGGCCGGTTTCACCTGCGGCAAGTTCCAAATCGCCAGCCCGCCTAGTCGCGACGCCGCGGCGAGCATCGTGCCGTCTTCGGAAATCGCCAAGTAGTCGTGAGGCGGATAAACGTCGCGCGGACCTTCATGATCGGCGGCGTCGAACGCGAAAACCAACTTCGGCTCCGCCGCGTGTGCCGGCGGCGTCGGCGCGATCACCCCCGCTAAGAAAACGAACAGCGACGAAACCACAAACCGACGAGCAGTCAAAAGCATCGGCGCATCTCCTCGGGGAATATCGACGGCCGTTAGTCTCCTCCGACCAACGTCGATCGACAACTACCGGACCGGAGCGGCGACGAACGACCGCCGTCAAATTGACGACATCCAAAACGGATCGAGGCCGGCCCTCCAGATATAGGGCCGGCCACGTCATTGCGTAACCGCTAGTTGGTTACCGACTTGAAGATCTCATACATCGCGTCGAGGTACGCGCGGGCCTCGTCCACCGGCATCACCAGCGGCGGGCTCACGCGAATCACCTTGCCCGCCAACGGGCCGAGCAAATGGATCGCCAAGCCCGAATCATCCCCCAGGTAGCAGGCCTTCACGCAGGCATTAGCCACGTCGGCGGCCGTCATCGTGCCGAGCGGAGCGCACTCCACGCCCCACACCACCCCTTCGCCGCGAATGTGCGCGATGATCGGCAGCGTGGCCAGCTTCGCCAGCCCCTCTTCGATCACCTTGGCCAGCGCTTTGGCTTGGGCCATCACGTCGGTCGATTCGTACTCGTCGAGCGTCGCCAGTACGGCAGCGCTTGAAAGCGGGTTGCCGCTCCAGGTGTCGCTCGCCTCGCCGTAGACCATGTTGGCGAACAGGTCGGCCCGGCCCACCGCGGCGCTCACCGCCACGCCGTTCCCCAAGCCTTTGCCCAGCACCGTGATATCGGGCTCGATGCCGTAGTGCGTGAAGGCGAACAGCTCGCCCGTGCGGCCGAAGTTGGCCTGCACTTCGTCGAAGATCAAGAGAATGTCGTGCTTGCGGCAGAACCGCTCCAAGAGCTGCAGGTATTCCTTCTGCGGATGGAACGAGCCGCCGCCGCCGAGATACGGCTCGGTGATCAGGCAGCAAATCTTGCCGGCGTGCTGCTTCCAGAGACCGTCGAGTTCGGCTTCGTACTTCGTCAGATCGAGCGGCTTGCGACGCTCGTCGACCGAAATGCACTCTTCGCGCGGGAAGCTAATGAACTTCACCCGCGGGTCGCGGTCCTTATCCTGCTCGCTCCCAGTGACGGCCCCGGCCAAACCCTTCTTGCCGTGGAAGCCGAACCGGGTCGCCAGGATAATGTCTTGCCCCGGCCGCCGATCCAGCGCGCACCAGAGCGCCTTCTGGATCGCTTCGCTCCCACTGGCGGCCCACATCACCTGCTCGCATCGTCCGCCCCCGGGCGCGCGGCGCATCAGTTCGACCAGCCGCTCCGAAGCCTTTACCTCGATTTCCGTCAGGCCGTTGTAGGCCGTCAGGGCGACGGCCGGTAGAAACCCGCCCGCGGCCGCACCCGCCGTGTTCACGTTCAAATACCCGAGCAACCGCTGCCACCAGCGGGCCGGGTTGTGCCCCAGGTTGGCCACGAGCACGCCGGAGGTGAAATCCGCGAGCTTCCGTCCTTCGGGCGTGTAGTGGTAGCTCCCTTCGCTCCGCGCGAACACGGCCAAACTCGGCGTGTAGGTCCGCAGGCAGAGGGGCTCGATCGCTTGCAAGCGACGGCGCAGTTCGTTCGAGGTTTCTTCGCCCGGATGTTCGATTGCGTGGACGGACGGATCGGCGACGGCCATGGGATGCTCTGAAGGTTCAGGGTTAATAGGTTCGGGGTTCAGGGTTCTGCATAAAGCCGCGCTTTGTTGGTCGCGCGGCCGAGCCGCCCAAAGCGGTTCGGTCTTCAGAATCTCACTTTTGATTCACTCGCCCGCTGTAGATCACTTCCGGCTCGAAGGA
>Ga0163153_10005391_pt1 | contig 15124 bp, 18 predicted proteins | sample OliLakLV19MP6IB1_FD_148629 | JGI IMG/M metagenome (GOLD analysis project Ga0163153, IMG submission 148629) | Freshwater microbial mat bacterial communities from Lake Vanda, McMurdo Dry Valleys, Antarctica - Oligotrophic Lake LV.19.MP6.IB-1 | ecosystem: Environmental > Aquatic > Freshwater >... | reverse complement strand
CAGGGTGGACACACAAAAGCAAGGGCCTGCATCACAACGACTTCGTCATGGCGGCGAAAACGGACGAGCTGGATCAGCCATGGACCGATCCGTATCTTGTAGACGGGCGGGGATCTGCAGTCGATTAGCCAGCCGTGAACCGTGCGGCCTCGTCCGAACCGCTAGTCGCGTTGCCTGGGCTGTAGGAGTGCGCGCCGGCCCCGGCGAGCTTGCCGCCGTCGACGATCAGGTACTCGTCGCGAATCGGGCGCTCATCGAACCAGCACTCGAGGATCTCCCGGACGCCTGCCGCGTAGCGAGCTTGCGCCGAGAGCGTGGTGCCGGACGTGTGCGGGGTCATCCCGTGGTGGGGCATCGCCCGCCAGGGGTGATCCTTCGGGGCGGGCTGCGGGAACCAGACGTCGCCGGCGTAGCCGGCCAGTTGGCCGCTCTCGAGCGCCCGCGCAACCGCGTCGCGATCGCAGATCTTGCCGCGCGCGGTGTTCACGAGGTAGGCACCGCGTTTCATCTTCCCGATCAGCTCGTCGTCGAACAGGTGCTCGGTCTCGGGATGCAGCGGCGCGTTAATCGTCACGACGTCGCAGACACGCACGAGCGACTCGACGTCCGGGTGATACGTGACGTTGAGGTCTTGTTCGAGCTCGGGAAGACGGTGGCGGTCGGTGTAGTGCAGTCCGACCTCGAACGGCTTGAGCCGTCGTAGCACCGCGGAGCCGATGCGCCCGGCCGCGACGGTACCGACCTGCATCCCCTCCAGGTCGTAGGCGCGGGACACGCAGTCCGCGATGTTCCAGCCCCCGTCGACGACCCACTGGTAGGACGGTATGTAGTTGCGCACGAGCGACAGGATCATCATCACCACATGCTCGGAGACGCTGATGCTGTTCGAGTACGTCACCTCGGCCACGGTGATTCCCCGCTCGCTCGCCGCCTGCAGATCGACGTGGTCCGAGCCGATCCCGGCTGTCACCGCCAGCTTCAGCCGCGGCGCCTCGGCGATCCGCTCCGCCGTCAAGTAGGCGGGCCAAAACGGCTGCGAGATCACAATCTCCGCCTCAGGAAGTTCCCGTTCGAAGACTGACTCTGGCCCGTCCTTGTCAGAGGTCACGATCAGCCGGTGCCCGCGCTCCTCGAGGAACCTACGAAGCCCAAGCTCGCCCGAGACGCTTCCGAGAAGTTCGCCCGGCGTAAAGTCGATACGCTCAGGGGACGGAGTCGTCTGACCATCGTAGTAGCGCTCGATCTTCGGAACCTCGCCGCGGGCGTACGACGTCGGATAGCCCCCCACGGGGTTGTCGTAGAGAACGCAGAGGACGTTGGCCACCTCGCTGTCCCTTCCTGTTTGCAGGCTCGGACGTCGAGCCCGTCGCGCGCGTCTGACCTTCCCCCGCTTCTGGTGAACAGGATACAGGGTTGGTGGCCGAACTTGTCGCGCACCAGGCCGTCACCGTCGCGAGCACCTGCTGGCATGATCACTCAACAGTCCACCACGGTGTCCGGTGCGCTGGGGGCGGCGCAGGGGATCTCACGCCGCGGCGAGCACGGCCCGCACCGTGCCGGACACTACGCACGCCCTCGGCTGGTAGGCTTGGTTTCATGCCAACCCGCGAGGAAGCTATCGAGGCCCTCCGCGGCGTCGAGGATCCCGAGCTCGGGATGGACATCGTCGAGATCGGGCTTCTGTACGACGTCGAGGTCGACGGCGCCAGGGTGAAGGTAATCCACAGCCTCACCTCGATGGGTTGCCCAGCGGGTCCGATGATCCAGGGGGACATCCAGAACGTGGTGTCCTCGCTGCCCGGCGTCGAGGAGGTCGAGATCGAACTCACTTGGGATCCTCCCTGGACGCCGGACAAGATGTCCGACGATGCGAAGTTCATGCTCGGCATCGGGTAGAGCCAAGAATCGCTGCCGAGGTTCTTCCTCGAAAGCGAGTAGCGGAGGCATTCGAGCTGGACGATCTGGCTGTGGTCGACGAACAGGTTGACGTCGGCGCCGTCGTTCTTGGCATACCAGGAGAACACGTCGGGCTCGGCAGCCTCGAACATGACGTTCTCGAGCCCGAGCTCGGAGACGATGAGGGCGACGACGTCGGTCCGCCATTCGCGCACCCCGCGCCGCCCGAGCAGCCGGGCGACGTAGGCGCCGGCGAGGCCGCCGCCCAGGATGAGGGTTCCGTTTCCGGCTGTACGCGAGCGGGCCATCTCGAGAAACCTGCTTGATATGATAGTTATCGTGGTAATCAGACAAAGTCTCTTCTGCGATATGCGCATGACACAGCAGACTGTCGAGACACTTGACGAACGGGACGCGCGGCTCCACCCCGGCAGCCGGCGCCAGACCGGTTGCGCTTCGCCAGATCGAGCGGGGATGAAGGCCGACGCTGAGAACGTCGGGCCCGCGCCGCGCACGAGGATCGGAGAACTCGGCGAGCAGCTTCTCGCTTGGAACCGATGTCACTTCGGCGCGGATCCCGCCCGCGACCATTTCCATGTGCTGACGTCAGCGAGGTGAGCATGAGGAGAGGGACTCAGAGAACGATCGCGCCGGAAGAGATCCTTGCGGCTCTCTCCCAGATCAAGGACCCGGACCTGGGCCGGGACATCGTCACGCTCGGCTTCGTGAAGGACATTCAAGTCGACGGCAAGAACGTTTCCTTCGCCATCCAGCTCACCACTCCAGCCTGTCCCGTCCGCGACCAGATGAAGGAGGACGCGCATCGGGCCGTCCTCTCCATCCCGAGCGTCACGCACGTCGAGGTCGAGATGACCTCGAAGGTGCGCGGCACCCAGTCGGAGCAGAAGGACGAGTTCATCCCGCTGGTCAAGAACGTCGTTCCCGTCGCGAGCGGTAAGGGCGGCGTCGGGAAGTCCACCGTGAGCGCGAATCTCGCGGTCGCGCTGGCCAAGCTGGGAGCCAAGGTGGGCTTGATGGACGCCGATGTCTACGGGCCGAGTATTCCCGCCCTGATGGGCGCCACGGCTCCGCCCACCGCTCAGAACGGAGCGATCGTTCCGGTCATCCGCTACGGCGTCAAGATCGTGTCGATGGGCTTCTTCGTGCCGAAAGGAGAGGCCACCATCATGCGGGGGCCGATGCTCTCCAAGGTGATCGACAAGTTCCTCGGCGGCGTTGAGTGGGGCGAGCTCGACTACCTGCTCGTCGATCTGCCCCCGGGTACCGGGGATATCCAGTTGAGCCTCTGCCAGAGGATTCCCCTCACCGGCGCGGCGGTCGTCTCGACGCCGCAAGATCTCGCCTTCAACGTGGCCGAGAAGGCCGTCTTCATGTTCAACAAGCTACGCACTCCGGTCCTTGGGTTGGTCGAGAACATGAGCGGCTTCGAGTGCCGGCACTGCGGCGAGCGTGAGGAGATCTTCGGCAGCGGCGGCGCCCGGCGATTCGCGGCGGCGAGTGGGATCCCCTTCCTGGGCGAGATCCCCCTGTCTACGGATATCCGCACGACCTCGGACGAGGGGAACCCCATCGTCCAGTCCCTGCCCGAGTCGCCGAGCGCCCGCGCCTTCCTTCGGATCGCCGAGAACCTCGCGGCGCAGGTCAGCACCCTCAACATGGGTGGAGTCTCTACCGATCGACCGGAGATCGCGGAGATGACCCAGCCATCCGAGACCGAGGTGCGGATTCTCTGGCAGGACGGGCACGAGAGCATCTACACAGGGTATGCCCTGCGCGTGGGCTGTAGGTGCGCGCTCTGCGTCGACGAGATCTCGGGGAACAAGCGGCTTCGCGAGGAATCGATCAGCAAGGATGTCCGGCCGCTCTCGATCGACCCGGTGGGCCGGTATGCGATCCAATTCCGCTGGAGCGACGGGCACTCGACCGGCATCTACACGTTCGAGCATCTGCGGGAGATGTGCCCCTGCCCGATCTGCGCGGACATTGCCGAAGCACGAGCACGATAGAAGAACCCTTCGGAGCCGGAAATCCGACGTCAGGCGTCAGGCGTCAGAGACTCTTAGGGAACCCACTGCCCGATCTCGTCGAGCTCCTGCAGCGACAGCCCTCGAGGGAGTCGAGCGAGGTTCGGCTCGCGTTCGGGCGGCCACGCTGGTGGGCTACCCGGAGGCTCGCAGTGCGGGGTTTGGACATCGAAACGCGCTCCCCACGAGTGGTTGACGCGCCCGGGTCTACACCGTTTTGTACACGTGGTGTACCCGCAGATACCCTTCACCCACCAGCTAGAACACGAACATGCTGCTATTTCATCGGGGCGCCGAGATTCGAACTCGGGACCTCTAGTCCCCCAGACTAGCGCGCTAACCAGGCTGCGCCACGCCCCGCGAAGCCGGAACCCTAGCAGCCATGCGGGACACGGCCATCTGAGCCTTCGTCCGTCGCGTGCTCGAAACGCCCCAGGGCAACCTCCAGGGCAACCTCCAGCCCTCCAGGGCAACCGAACCGTGCGTGGTCATCGGTACGGGTTGCTGTTGCTGCACCCCCGGCCCCGAGCAGTGATCGTGCTGCGACGAGATGTACAACGCCGTGGCGCAGGGCAAGACGACCGCGATGATGATGGTGACCGCGTACTTCATGTGGCTCCTCCTCCTGTGTCGTTGGGTCGATTCAGCCACCGATAGATCGTCCAGAGAGAAGACTCGCTCCGCTCCTCGTCGGGAAGGTCTGCCCAGAGGAACAGGCACTCCACGCAGAGCCCTCGACGGTCAACCTCTCCATGCTTCTGCCAGGGCTCGCCGTCGCCACCCACGTAGCCGCAGAGCGCCACCTTGACGCCCTCGACCCGCGCGATGTGCAGAGGCCGCTCGCCGTCTCCCCCGCTCCCGGCCTCGACGATCTTGGGCTCGACCAGCGTCGTGGTCACGCCGCCCACCATTCGCCCGTCGCGTAATGGCCGCGCCACGACATGGGCACCGTGTCCGCGAGAGCCTGCACGTCGTCGCTCATGAGATCCCAATCCACATGCTTCTCGGGGGGCCTTCCGACCACCGGGAAAGGGGTAGGAGTCCCTACGTGCGCCGCCCGTGATTCGCGAGGCGGCTGCGGGTCAAGCACTGCGGCCATGTCACGGCCTGGGCTGACGAGGCTCGTTTCTTTCGATGTCATCGGTAGTCCCTCTCCTATCGCCGTTGCCCTCGACTGAGGGCCGCATCGTTTGAGCACCGTGCGGTGACGCCGGTTGCTGGAGCCAAACGCTCCTCTGGATGCACTCCACAAAGTATTCGTCTCGACGCCTCCTGTAAACCCCCCGAGCCGCGCCCGAGCAGCCGCCGGTGTTCTCGGGAGTACCACCCTTCGCACCCGCTCCAGATCCCGTGAATCGAAGCACTGTGCCGGACATCCGCATCAGGTGCAGCACGCCGATTCGGTCAAACCGAGGGAGAAAAGGGGCGCGGCCCGCGCCTGCCCATCGGCTGCGGCAACCCGTTACGCCGTGCCGTCTAGCCCTTTGGTGCGAAGGAGGAAGTCGAGCCTGCCCAGTTGTTCGTCCAGATCTTCGTCCTCGGCTGCCACCCAAAAGATGTCGTAGAACGCCTCAGCGGCCTCGTCGTAGAGCGCGGGGTCGGGGTCGCCCAGCACGGCCTCGACGGCCCCCAGAACGGCCTCGGGATCGCCTGAGCGCATGGCGCGCCTGAGACGGCCGTACTCCGACGAGTGGACGGTCACGACGCCACCGGGTCTTCCCACATCGCCTCTCGCACGATGATCTGCACGTCAGCGGGGAGCGTGGCCATGAGGGAATCGATCATCTCCACGTCCCTGGCATCGGCCTTGGCTCTGTCGCGCAAAATCCTCCGCTCCTTAGCCTCATTCTCCAGTGCTTCTGAGATTACTCGGTTCTTCTCAGCCTGTTGGGGCGCGGTAGTCATCCGCCATTCCCCCGACGTGCTGCCGCGCAATGTCGCGGTCACTGTCGGACATGCTTACCCTGCCGAAGTAGCCGCAGTAGAGGCCGAGAGCGAAGATCCTGCACTCGTTGCCCCTCGGAGTGCCTGTCGTCTTGTCTCGCGCTCCGACCTTGCCTACCCCGTGCGGGTACCGCTTGTTGACGTTGGCGCAGTTCTTCCACGCCGGGACGACCGCCTCAGCTGATGCGGCGAAGATGGTGGCGAAGAGCATCGAGAGCAGCGCAATCGTCTTCAAGTTTCCCCCTTCGGCGTTGACTCGTCCATGATGTCACGGATGCGTCTCGCTGCTCTCCTCGCCGTGATCGTCGCCTGCGTCTTCGCGTCCGCGGCTGGCGCTGCCTCTCCCGTCTATCGGATTGACCATGTCGTGGACGGTGACACGGTCGCCCTGGCGAACGGCCAGCGTGTACGCCTCGTCCAGATCGACACGCCTGAGGTGTACGGCGGCTACGAGTGCTACGGGCCATCCGCGTCAGCGATTGCGAAGCGACTGCTTCCTCCTGGCACCCGGGTGCGGCTGTTGCTGGAACCCGCGAGCGAACCTGTTGACCGCTACGGACGGCTGCTGCGCTACGTCGTGCGGGTCAGTGACGGCATGAACGTCAACCTGCGTCTCGTCGCTGTCGGTGCGGCTGCACCGTGGTTCTATGATGGCGAGCGCGGCATCTACTTCGCGAAGTTGCAGGCGCTCGCGAAACAGGCGAGGGCGAAGCGGCTCGGCCTGTCGACGGAGTCTGTGCTGCGCCGCTGGCGAACAGGCGACCTCCCCGGCTACCGGCTCGCGGGCAACGTGCTCCGGTTCCGAGCGAGCGAGATCGAGGCGTGGCTCGAAGGCCACCGAGGCGAAGATGCGTAACACGCAGACACCGGGCCTAGACTTTCGTCTAGGTGTCTGTGAGAATCCCGGGGCGCGAGTAGTTCGCCTTCCCCCAAGGACTCCGGGCGTTCTTCGTGCGTTCCCCACAGCTGGGGGTTCGGTGATGCGACGGCCGCACCCCCAGCTCCCCTGCACTTGCATCCGTCCGAGCAGGCGAGTAACGTCGGGGGTGTCAGCGGATTTGGGCCGAGGGCGAGGTATCCGATAACGCTGCAAGGATTGGTGCGCCCCCGGGGCCGCCGCCCAAATCGGCGTACCCCGGGGGTGTTCGCCTGGGAGGTGCCCGCCGTGGCCGCAAACGCCCTCCGGAGCGACCGACATGCCTGCTGACGCCCGCGAGCAAATCCGCCAACCGCCGTCGGGCAAGTGTGGCAGTTGACCTCGGTCAGTTGCTCCCGCGCGATTGACGAACTTCGCGCCGACGTTTCGCAACTACTCAAGGATGTAAATGACGACCGTTCCGGCTATCGCCAGGCAACCCAACGCGAGAGCAACGGAACCGGCACTTTGCTCGGTGTCCCGTAAACGCAGGCCGAGGAGAATCGCAGCGGCTCCCAACACGACCGGCAGGCCAGACCAAAACGCCACAACCGAAACGACAGCCAGCACTCCAACCAGCAAGGCCGCCCTCTTCCCGTGCCATCTCGGAACCACGAGGCCGAACACGATCGTCGCGCTGACTGCGATGATCGCGAGCACGGCCAGGTACTCACCAAGGCTATGGTCGGCGTCGTCGCCCCAGGTTCCCCAGGCCGCGAGGCCGGCGGCAACAGCCACGCTCACCAACGCGAAAAGCCCCGTTTGGCCGCGGTCATCAACTGCGAATGTGGTCACACCATCCTCCTCTGTCTCACGATTGACTCATCGTGGATGTATTCCCGAAGCCCACCTGAAAGTCCTTCCCTATCCTCGGACGGCCGACCCCATGACGCAGCCGCTCGAAGGTCAATCCGCCGGCATCGGAAGCACCGTTCGGGCGAACCACGTCCCCGAGAGGATGCCGAAGACCAGTGGCGCGTCGAGTCAGACGGCGTGGGCGAGTTGCATGTGTTCTGCCCGGAGTGCTGGCAGCGGGAGTTCTCTGGTGACTGACGGCGTTCCAACGACCTAACGAGACGACCCGCGCGAGGTTGCCATCCCCTCGCCCTCCTATGCTCGATGGATGCGGAACCAGGGGCGCATCCATGTGTCCAACACTACTGCGGTGCATCGGGCAGCGCAGGTTGCTCGGCGTCAGCGAACAACGGTCATTCTGCGTGCCCCGGTGCTCCCTCCGTTCCACCGGCAGATTCTCCAGACGGCGGATCTGTACCGCTCCAAAGGGGAGAACGAGATCGCCGTCATCATGGCGCAGACAGCCTGCGAACTCGTGACCGAGTCCGCCTTCGATGTGCTCTTCCGGGCAGTAGGTGTTAGCGCGAAAGACCAAGAACAGTTGCGTCAGACCACGTACAACCTCGGGAACAAGCGGACTGCTGCGGTGTACCGACTGCTGGCGAAGGACAGGGTTCAGGGCCAACCGTTCTGGCGCGACTTCAAGGCTCACGCCGATCTGCGACACGCAATCGTGCACAAGGGTGCGAAGGCAACGGCGCACGACGCCGACAGGTCGGTTAGCGCGGCAACTGACTTCATCGCTCACATCGAGGCTGTCATCGCTGCGGCGAGTGCATCACCCTGACCTGAGTAATGACGGCGCACGCAACCCGGAGCAGCCCGTCGTAGGTCGTCAGGTACGCGACGGTCTCCACGACCCGAAATCCTACTGGGACGATCTTTCTCCAGTGCGCTTGGTGACGCAGGGCAACCTCCAGGGCAACCGCGAGCGTCGAATACTGTCGCACGTGGTCGCATCAACAGGGGGCTCGATGGCTTGAATAGGCGCATCGTCGCACGCTGACGAACCACCGTCTCGCCCCCCAGACTAGCGCGCTAACCAGGCTGCGCCACGCCCCGCGACCGCTTCATCCTAGCGGCCCTCCGTGGCCGGCGATGCCGACGCAGTCGACCAGCCTGCCGGGCTCGAGCGTGCCCGGTCGTGGGAAGCCGCCGGTCGCGTCGTCTTTATAGAAGTCGAAGCCCTCGAGAGCCATCCGGCGGGCAACCGTGCGGATCTCCCACAGCCAGTCGAGACAAGCTCGCGGAGGTCCCAGCTCCCCGTATGATCGAGAGCGACGGTAACGATGCCGCGTAGCGGCCGACAAGGACTCCAACTGCGTTACCGCGGGCAGAGCATCAGAGGATCCACCACGACCCGGGCGGAAGGGCCTGAGTCCTCGGCGACCCGCGTGACGCTACCTCCACGGCACAGGATCGAGTTCTTCCTCGCGCTCGGCGGGCTTGCTTCCCTAGGGCCGGCCTCCATGGACATGTTCTTCCCGGCCCTGCCCGCTGTGGGACGCGACCTCGACGTCGCGCCGTCGGCCGTGATGCTCACGATCACCGCCTATCTGATCGGCCTGACGATAGGGCAGGCGGTCGGCCCGCTCAGCGACGTCGTGGGCCGCCGACGGCCGCTCCTCATCGGAGTGGTGCTCTTCGCGGCCGCTTCCCTCGCGTGCGCCACGGCTCAGTCCGTAGAGATCCTGGCCACGGCGAGGCTCGTCCAGGGCATCACCGCCGCCGCCGGCGTTGTCCTCTCGCGTGCGATCGTTCGTGATCTCTACACCGGGACCGATGTCGCCCGCCATTACTCGACCCTGATCTTCATCGTCGGGCTGTCCGCCGTCGTCTCGCCGACGATCGCAACCCTCATTCTCGACGTCACGAGCTGGCGGGGCATCTTCGTAGTGCTCTTCGGGCTCGCTGCCCTCCTGCTGGTCGTGGCCGTGCTGCGGCTCCCCGAATCGCTCCCGCCCGAGCGTCGCACTGCCGGAAGCTTCCGCGCCACGACGCGGACCTTCGGCCTGCTCTGTAGGGATCGCCGGTTTCTCGGTTACGGCGCAACGCTCGCGTGCGGGACAGGGACATTGACCGCGCTCGTGACTGGTTCGACGTTCGTCGTCCAGGACGAGTTCGCTGCCTCCGCTCAGGTGTTCGCCTTCCTGTTCTCGGCCGGTGCGCTGGCGGTCGTGCTCGCAACCGTCCTCAACAGGTACCTGTTGCGGCGATTCAGTCCGCGCCGACTCCTCGTCGCAGGACTGGCCGCAAACGCGGTCGGCGCGGTCGGGCTCCTTGCGTTTGGCCGGTCCGGGATGGCCGCGTTCACGCCGTGCTTCATCCTCCTTGTCGCGACGTGGGGATTCATCTCCGCGAACGGCACCGCCATAGCCGTTCGCGACCACGCAAGCGTGGCCGGCGCCGCGCTTGCGCTCATCGGCCTGATGCAGTACACGACCGGCGCGCTTGCGGCTCCGCTCGCCGGAGCGGTGGGAAGCGGCTCAGCTATCTCCGTCGGCGTCGTGGTCGCCTGCTTCAGTCTCGCGGGACTCTCGAGCGCGCTCCTCACCGTTCGGCGCGACAGAATGGGCGCGCCGCCCGCCGCCTCGATCAGCCTCCCGCGGGCGCGCCCCTGATCGCGAAGCCGCCTTCCCTCGATCGGCCCCCGAGTTCTAGCCGAGCTTCTTGTACAGCCGGTCGACGAGATCGGGCATCTGCTCGAGCTTGTCCGTGATCACGCGGATCCGGTACTCGCGGAAGTGCTCCGGCTTGACGCCGAACGCCTCGGCGAGACGCGCAAGCACGTCGTTCGACGGCACGGGCCGGTTGCCGTGCACGATGTGGTTGAGATAGCCGGCGGAGAGATCCGTCTTCTCGGCCAGGGCCCGATAGGTCAGGCCGGTCTCCGTCATCAGGCGTTCCATCGTGACGCCAAGACCGTCATCCGAGTATGCGCGGCGCTTTGCCACTAGAGCTCCTCTATCCAGGTGAGAACGGTTTCACGCGGGATGCGGTCGTCGGCGCCGGTTGCCCGGATACGCACGTCGACTGACCCGTCGTCCAGTGTCTTCTTGCCGACCGTGACTCTGATCGGTACGCCGAGCAGGTCCGCGTCGGCGAACTTCTCGCCCGGGCGCTGCGCCCGGTCATCCAGAAGAACATCGAGACCTCCCGCGGCCAGGAGCTCGGCAACCTCGACGGCGGCGTCCAGCACGTCAGGTGCAGTGCCGTGAAGGGAGAGCACATGCGCGTCATAGGGAGCGATGGATCGAGGCCAGGAGATCCCATGTTCGTCGTGCTGTTGCTCGACCGCCGTCGCCATGATCCGGCCAGGCCCGATGCCGTAGCACCCCATCAGCACGGTCTGCTCGACGCCGTCGTCGTCGAGGAACGTGGCGTCGAGCGGGGTCGAGTAGCGTGTGCCGAGCTTGAAGATGTGGCCGACCTCGATCGCGGTCTGGAAGCTCAGGCGGCCACCGCAGTTCGGGCAGCGGTCGCCGTCGATCGACTGCCGGATGTCGGCGAAGCGCGCCGTGAAGTCACGCCCGTGCTCGACGCCCTGCAGATGCCAGCCGGTGCGGTTCGCTCCTGCGACGAACTGACCATCGCGCAGTGCCTCATCCGCAAGGATCTCGCCCGTGAACCCGACCGGCCCGAGCGACCCGGGGTCGGCACCGAACGCCGTTCTGATCTCTTCCTCGGTTGCCGGCCGGAACGCGCCTCCGAGTGCGGCAGCGAGCTTCGCCTCCTCGAGGCGGTCGTCGCCACGGACGAGACCCAGGATGAGCCGGCCGTCCTCCATCGTGACGGGCATCGCCTTCGACGTTGCCGCCGGGTCGATACCGAGGAACTCGGCGAGAGCGTCGATCGTCGTGACACGAGGCGTGGCAACCTCGGCCGGGCTCTCGAGACGCACGGGAAACGTCGGAGCGCGAGGCACCCCACGCGCAACCTCGAGGTCGGCCGCGTAGTCGCAATTCTCGCACGTCACGAGCGTGTTCTCCCCTGATCCGGAAGGCGCGAGGTAGTCGATCGACTCGCTGCCGCCCATCATCCCGGGCTCGGCCTGCACCGCCACGGCCTCGATGCCGCAGCGCTCGAAGATCCGCTCGTACGCGCCGGCATGCTTCTGGAAGCTCGAGTCCAATCCAGCCTCGTCACGATCGAACGAGTACGCGTCCTTCATCACGAACTCACGCACGCGGAGCAGGCCGCCGCGCGGCCGGGGCTCGTCGCGGCCCTTCGTCTGGAAGTGGTACAGCGTCTTCGGCAGGTCGCGATACGACCCGAGCTCGGAGAAGTGAAACGTCACCGTCTCCTCGTGTGTCATGGAGAGCACGAACGGGCGGCCGGCGCGGTCGGTGAGCTTGAACAACTCGGGAACCGCATAGCGGCCCGTCTTCTCCCAGAGCTCGGCGGGTGCGATGACCGGCATCGACATCTCCTGGCCGCCGATCTCATCCATCTCCTCGCGAATGATCTGCACGACCTTTTCGTGCACGCGCCACCCGGCCGGGAGGAAGCTCCAGAGCCCGGCGCTGACCTGACGGATCATCCCGGCGCGGACGAGGAGCTTGTGCGAGATCGCGTCCGCGTCCGCGGGATCGTCACGCAGCGTGGGGAGAAACAGCTCTGTCTGGCGCCTGACCATGCGGGTGCAGGTTACCGAAACAGGCAACGGTACCTTCAGTCGAGGGGAATCAGTGAGGCTTCCGCCATCGCGAGCGCCGCCGGCTTGGCCATCTTCAACCGCTTCGGCCGCTGCATGCCACTCTCGATCCACCGGTCGATCTCGTGAAACAGCTCGTCGATCAGGATGTCCGACGACACCTTCTTGAGCACCCGTCCGTGAGCGTAGAGGAAGCCGACATCGCGGCCACCGGCGATCCCGAAGTCGGCGTCACCCGCCTCCCCCGGTCCGTTCACCGCGCAGCCCATCACGGCGACCTCGAAGGCCTCCGGATACGCCTTGAGGCGCTCCTCGACGACCACTGCGAGGCTTTCGACCCCGACGTTGTCGCGCCCGCAGGACGGGCAGGCAATCATCACAGGGCCGCGCTCACGAAGCCCGAGCGCCTTGAGGATCTCCCAGCCGACCTCGACCTCTTTCACCGGGTCGGCCGTCAGTGAGACCCTGAACGTATCCCCGATGCCGTCGGTGAGCAGCGAGCCGATCCCGATTGCGCTCTTGATCGTGCCCGCGAACGGCGTGCCGGCCTCGGTGACCCCGAGGTGCAGCGGGTACGGAACCTTCGCCGAGAGCATCCGGTAGGCACGGATCATCGTCGGCACGTGCGTCGCCTTGACCGAGATCTTGAAGTCGCGATAGTCGAGACGCTCGAGGATCGCTACCTCTTCGAGCGCTGCCTCGACGAGGGCCTCTGCCTGATCGCGTTGCGCGAGCTCGGCAAGGTGCGCCGGCAGGGAGCCGGAGTTCGCTCCGATTCGCATCGCCACGCCAGCCTTCTTGGCTGCCTTGACGACGAGCTCGACCTTGTCCTCCCCGCCGATGTTGCCCGGGTTGATCCGGACGGCGGCGACACCCGCGTCGATCGCACGGAGCGCGAGCGAGGCGTTGAAGTGGATGTCCGCGATGACGGGAATCGGCGAGAAGCGGACGATCTTCGCGAGCGCATCGGCGTCCTCGATCTTCGGCACCGCGCAGCGGACGACCTCGCACCCAGCCGAGACGAGCGCGGCGATCTGCGCGGTCGTCGCCTCGACGTCGTGCGTCTTGGTCAGCGTCATCGACTGGATGACGACGGGAGCGCCACCGCCGATCGTGACGCCGCCGACGCGGATCTGAGCGAGACTTCCCATCTCAGGACAACCGGCCGATGTCGTTCGTCAGGCCGATCACGAACAGCAGCAGCACGAGCCCGATGCCCACGATGGACACGCGTTCGTAGACTCCGCGCGAGACGGTCTTTCCGCTGATCCCCTCGACGATCGCGAAGACGATGTGGCCGCCGTCGAGTGGCAGGAACGGCAGCAGGTTCAGGAGCGCGATCGAGAGCGAGATCAGCCCGAGCACCCAGAGGAAGCTGTTCGTCGACTGCTTTGCTGCATCAGACGAGCCCTGGACGATCCCTACCGGGCTCGAGATGTCCTTGCGTCCTTCGCCGGTGACGAGACGTCCGAGAGACGTGAAGATGGCCTGTGAGACGCGCCCTGTGGTGACGAGCGACTCGCGTGCCGCCTCGGGCGGCGAGAGGCCCTCACCTGCAAGCATGAAGCCGAGCCGGTAGACGCCGGCGTCGTTGTCGGCTGGCCGTGGTCCGAGGGTCACCTTCGCGCCGTCGCGGATCACGACGAGCGTCAGCGGCTTGCCGTCAGAGCCGGCGATTGTTCGAGGAATCAGCTTTCCCGTCATCGGACTCCCGTTGATCGACTCGATCCGGTCGCCGGCGACGATGCCGATCGCAGCTGCCGCGCTGTCTGCCCGGACACCTTCGACCGTCGTCGTCGCCTTGCCGCCCGTCGTCATGTAGAGCGCCGCAAAGATCAGGATCGCGAAGAGAATGTTGGCAGCGGGGCCGGCGAAGATCACGAGGACGCGTCGCCACGTCGCAGCACGCCAGTAGGCATCCGGGCCAAGGGCATCACCGAGGTCGGTCACGGCCTTCTCGACCGCGCGCCTGCTCGGGTCACTCAGCTCGGTTCCGTCGGCGGCGAGGGTGAGTGCTGCCAGCGCCGCTCGCGCCTCGTCGTGATCGCCCGCTGCGAGCGCATGTCGCAGCCGGTCGGTCGGCCGCTCGAGCCCTGGAGCGTCTGCGACGGCTCGTCCGAGCGCGTGATCGACGTCGCTCGGAGCAGGTCGGTGCATACCGGGGATCTTCACGAAACCGCCGAGAGGGACCATCCCGATGCCGTACTCGACGCCCTTGCGCGTTCGCTTGACGATCGCAGGAGGGAAGCCGATGTAGAACTTTCGCGGTCGCATCCCGAGTGCGAGCGAGGCGGAGAAGTGCCCGAGTTCGTGGATGAAGATGAGGAAGCCGAGTCCGACGATGGAGATGAAGATCGTCATGCCGGTACGAGCCTCCGCTCTGCGATCCTGCGCGCCTCGGCGTCGGCCGCAACGAGATCGTCAAAATCCCGCGCCTGCGAACCGTCCACCTGATCGAGCGCCGCGGCAACGGTATCGGCGATCTCGAGGAAGCTGATTCGCCCCTCGAGGAACGCATCGACGGCAACCTCGTTCGCCGCGTTGTAGGCGCACGGTGCGGTGCCCCCACGCTCGCCGGCAGCACGCGCGAGCGGAAGCAGAGGGAACGTCGCTTCGTCGACCGCCTCGAAACGGAGGTCGAGTCCCCGTGCGAGATCGAGCGGAGCTGCTGCGACTGCCGGTCGATCGGGGTAGCCGAGCGCGAACGATATGGGCACGCGCATGTCCGGGGTCCCGAGGTGCGCGATCAGCGCGCCGTCGCGAAACCGTACGAGCGAGTGGACAATCGACCGAGGGTGCACGACGACCTCGATG
>Ga0163153_10005389_pt1 | contig 15125 bp, 12 predicted proteins | sample OliLakLV19MP6IB1_FD_148629 | JGI IMG/M metagenome (GOLD analysis project Ga0163153, IMG submission 148629) | Freshwater microbial mat bacterial communities from Lake Vanda, McMurdo Dry Valleys, Antarctica - Oligotrophic Lake LV.19.MP6.IB-1 | ecosystem: Environmental > Aquatic > Freshwater >... | reverse complement strand
GGGTATAGAGCGGCCGCTCCTCCTCGCCTGCATTGCTTCCCGCCCTTTGGAAGGCTTGTAGTTGGGCATCGATTGCCGGCAGGATTTCCCTGGGGATCAGGCGGACGTCCATCCCCAGGACCCGAGCAACCTGTCGCAGGGTTCCGAGGCGTGCGTCCACCACCCCTCGTTCCAGGGTAGACACGGTGGTCTGGGTGGTACCGACCAGGCGGGCGACCTCAGCTTGGCTCATGCCCAGCTGTTCGCGTCGGGTGCTGAGTGGGGCGAGCAGGTCGGTCAAAGCGGCACTGTTCATATAGTTAACCATATGCATTGGTGATATGTATATCTAATAATAGGTTGTTGCCATTGAAAGTCAAGTTAATGATACAGCAAAACATATGCATCATTGCGTCCATATGTTTTATTGTATCGACAGGGTGCCGCTTTGCGCTTAAAGGGCCTGGGGCAATTGCGGCTGGATGTAGGCGGCGGTTGAATATTGGACATCCGTGGCGGGTGAGAATGGGACACTTTTCCCGAGGAACCCGTAGGGGCCGGGCCTGCCCCCGGCCAGTTGGACCTGACCCCTCCCAGCTCCCGGAGGAGCGGCGGGAGGTATGGAGCTTCGCCGTGGCCATGTCTCCCTCTGGGTGGAGACGACAGCAGGCCGGACAAGTCTTTGTATCACATACACTTATTGCCACTGTTCCGGGCAGAATAGCGAACGACCATTTGCCGCCAGGAAGATCCCTCGGGGGGACAAAGTGACAACTTCGGTGGCTCCTACTGGGAAGCGTAACTGGGCTCACTTCACAGCCTACTTCACAAAATACCGCCAACGCCTTACCTTGTGTGCATGGCCACCTTCGTCGATCCCTTCGCCTCCCCCTCCCCCGATCAGGTGCCACTACCGCAGGCACCGCTGGTCCGGGTAATTGCCCAGGTTCGCTTCCCAAAGAGCTTGGCCGTCGAGGAGCGCGCCACCGCAGCCGCATTCCAGAAACTGGTCCAGGCCGAGTATCCGGTGCTCCGCCACGAACAGATCCAGACAGTGGTCGTGGGGCCCGAGGGCACCGCGCAGGCAGCCGAGACAAGCTGGCGCTTCGCGGACGTGGACAACCACTGGCGACTCTCGTTGGCACCGGAGTTTCTGGCGCTGGAGACCACCCACTATACCAGCCGCGCCGACTTCCTCGACCGGCTGCAACGTGGCCTCACCGCACTGCACCAGATCATCGACCCAAGGCTGACGGACCGCCTCGGCGTGCGTTATATCGACCGCATCACCGGCCCCGCCTTCAAGCAGCTCCCGAAGCTGGTCAGGCCGGAGGTCCTGGGAATTCTCGGCACGCCGCTCCACAAGTATGTCAGGCATGCACTCACGGAGAGCCTCCTGGCCGTGGACGATGGAGTCATCCGAATGCGCTCGGGGGTGATGCCCCCGAATGCGACGCATGACCCGACGGCGCTTGAACCTGTCGCGGAGCAGAGCTGGATCCTTGACCTCGATATGTTCAGCGAGCAGTCGCAGCCGTTCACGTCGACGGAGGTCATGGCCCGCGCAACACGTTTCACGGAGCGGGTGTACGCCCTGTTCCGATCGTTGATCACCGAGGAGTTCCTGCGGCAGTACGGAGGCAAGCCATGACGACGATGCAGCTGCCTGTGTCAGACCGTGGAACGTCAGCCTCGGGGCCGATGCGAAGCCCGGCGTCCACGTCTGTGGTGCTGACCATCATGACGATCTGCCAGGTGGGCGCAGGCGCACCAGCTGTGGTGGCGGAAGTGTCGCGCGGCACATCCGCTGGGCATCCGGTCGTGGCCATGGTCAATGAGGCCCCTCCTGCCACATCTGCTGACGCCGCTATTGGCGAGGTCCGCCGGCTTTCCGGCCTGACCTGGGAACAGTTGGCCGAGCTATTGGGGGTCAGCCGCCGCACCCTGCATTTTTGGGCCAGCGGAAAGCCGATGAACGCGCCCAATGAGGAGAGGCTGCACCACCTGCTCGGCCTGTTGCGCGCGATGGACCTGGGCGCGTCCGATTATAACCGTGCCGCCCTGCTGGTGCCGGATGCCGAGGGGGTGCGGCCGTTCGACCTGGTGGCAGCGGACGAGTTCGAGGCGGCACGGCGCGTCCTTGGCCTCGGCGATACCCGTCGCCTCACGCTCAGGCCGCTCTCAGACGAAGCGCGAGCGGCTCGGCGGCCAGCGTCTCCAGCGGACCTGGTGGGAGTCCTACAGGATCCGGTTCATGTCCAACCCAGGCGCGGGCGGGCGGCGAAGAGTGTGAGGGTGCGGCGTGGCGGCGAACGCTCTGGCTGAGCCGCCAGCCGATGCGCTCGATCAGGCGCTCCAGAACTGGCGGCAGGGTGACTGCGTCGTCGGGCCGGAGTGGTTTGCCTATCGCATCGACCCAGCTCAGCCTCTAACGGATGTCAGCCGGGAGGCGGCAATTGACGGCACCGAGCTCGTTGAGGAGGAAGCCGCTGGCCTGGTCGTCGTGAGCCAGACCTGTGACATCGTCAGGAGGTGGCCGGAGCGCCCCTACCTCGAAGTGAGCCCGCTGGTCCATGTGCCCGACGCACTGCTGGACGAGATCCGGAAGGCCCGCCGCCCACAGTGGGCCTATCTGCCAGCCCTGGCAGCTGACGGACTCGTCGCTGATCTCGATCGGACCATGACGGTGGAGAAGGCGCTGGTGGCACGCTGGGCGCGTACCCCGGGCCTGCACACCGATCAGGAGCGCCGAGCCTTCACGATGGCGCTGGCTCGCAAGCGAGCTCGCTTCCCGTTTCCGGATGATTTCAACGAGCTGGTGCGCCCTCTGGCGAAACGGCTGGAGCGCAGGCATGACAAGCAGTCGCCAGAGGGGACGGCGCTACAGGCCCTTGAGGAGATCCGCGTTCGTGCGGCCCCGTCATGGGATGCGGAAGACGTTGAGATAACTCTCTGGTTCATTCGCGCAGTCGAGCCTGGGCCTGCCAATGCTGCGACGTGGGCAGCCCACTTGGAGAAGTGGCTCATGCTGAGTCCGGCGAGTGGCAGGTTTACGTCGGTCGAGGGTCGGGTCGTGACCCTGGATGACCTGACGGCGGCAGACTACGTTGAGAGTGATCCGCTGGATCTGGATCATCTCTCCGGGAGATAGACCAAGGAGCTGAATCGGAAGCGTGGAAGTCAACCCGCCCGCAGCTCCCCCTCGTACGCAATCCGCGCCAGCATCATGTCCAGGTCAGCTGCACCCGCCGCTCCAGCACCTTTCGGCTTGAATAGTCCGCCGGGGCAATGCAATCCGCACGGCCAGCCTCGAGCAGTTGTCCGCAGGTCCGACGCGACTCGGGCTTGATGCTCGTCGGCCGTTTCAATGACCTCGAAAGGCTCAGGGGCACTCCCCAGGAAGGGGAGCAGGGCGGAGTAGGTGCTGTGGAGGGCGTTGTTCACGAGGTGGCCAACAATTCATCATCAAGGTCAACAATCAGGGGCCGATGATCGCTCTTTCCTTCCCATTCAGCGTCCCCGCCGACTTCTACCGCCCGGATTCCCGAGACCCACGCCTCCGGGACGAAGCAGTAGTCCACGTGAAATGGCGACTCCTGCTTCCAGCGCCAGTACAGGGAAGCCTGCTCGTCGCCGGGAAGGCAGCCGGCACCGTGTGCGTGGTAGGCACTCACCAGTCCGAACTCCTCCCGGAGGACCTCTACCAACTTCGAGTGATTGGCCCTTGAGGAATTGCCGTCCCACTGCCAGTGGCTGTTGAAGTCCCCGAGTACGATTGATGGGCCGCTCGTCAGGAAGCTGCGGTATTGATCGAGGGCTCCGAGGAGTGCCTGCACGTAGGTCGGACGCTTCTTGGTCCAGACAGCGAGAACGTTCAGGGCCCCTGGACCAACCATCTGAACGGGGTACGCGGAATCGGGCACATCCGGCGAAAGCGGCACGGGATTGAGCGTCCAAGGATCCTTGGCGAGCACCCCGACCCCCTGGATCGGGTTGTCTCCGAACCACCGGCAGCAATCGTCCTCAGGAGCAGATGGCTTGGCGCACTCCTGCAGGACGGCAAGATCCGGCTCGAGGGTATCGAGCTCTGCCGCCCGCGTTCGGCACTCGCCGCGATACACGTTCCACGAGATTATGCGCATTGGGGTGGTCAGCCGTCCCGATCAAAGCGCCTAGCGGACAGCGACCCAGCGCCACAGGCAGCGTTCCAAGTCATTCTCTGTCATTCCCCGTCAGTTGGTACTCAAATAGATCGGCCTCGACCGCGAGATGAACCGCCGCCGACAGGAACTCCGTTTCCGTCAGCCCAACCTTCGGGAGCCAACTCTCCGCGACAAGCCTCCCAGTGCCGTCAAACCGAAACCCGACACATAGTGCCGTTCGATTCCGCCGCCATGCGGTCGTCTCCACCCCTTCAATCATTGGGACATCTGCCGCGCGAACAACGACGGACAGCAACTCGAGTGTCTCTATTGCTTCCCGGACGGTCACCCTCTGCTTCCTGCCACCATGGAGCTGCACCGTCAGTTTATCCCCGACAACCCCAATGTCAGGCGCGCGGTGACACCACATGCGCCAATCAGCCGCCATGGCGCCCCTCCTTGCGAAGAGCTATTTCGAACGCATTCATCGGGTGATCTACTTCCTCGAAGTGGTGCTGCTCAAGTATGTCGGCTGAGGTCACCACGCGCTTGAGCAGAAGGGCAACACGGGCAGCGTCCGTGGGTGCCGCAGCGAGCCCTACATCGTCCTCCACTGTAAGGTCGTATTGGGTGGCGTCCTCGGTCAGCAGCAGCCCGATGTGTCCTTGTAAATTGCACCCGGCTTCCCACACCTCATCCACCTGCTTACCCGCATTCACCCGACCGACCGGACTCACGCAGCGCACAACCAGCCGGCTGCCATCCGACCGGAGCAGCAGTGTGAACGGTTGGATTCGGTTGTCCGGCAGCAGCGCCGTCCCCAGTAGCCGTCCATCACCGGTGGAAGGCTCCCACTCGACCGTTACCCGGTCGGGAAGGTCCTCGCGGAGCCTGGCAAACCTAGCGAGCGCATCCTCGGCTAATTGTGGGCCTGCGGCCAGGCGCCGTGACTTCCCACCGCGTGCCCATTCCTGAATCGGAAAGGCCGTGGTGAGACGGCAACGAATCGCCTCAATACTTCGGATGTCTCGGGTCAGTTCTCGTCCGACATCGACCGACTTGGAGTGGCCAGCAGCCTCTCCCAGACCCTCATGCATCAGTCGGAGGAAGGTGTTCATCCGCTCCAGGACACGATTCACCTGGAGAACTTCCACCGTGTCGGCCAGAAAGGGGTAGAACACCTGAAGCAGATCGTCTCCAGCCGGCTCCTCGATCGCGCCGTTGAGTCGTCGGTCACTGAGTGAGCGGACCCGATCGATCCTGCCGATCCGCTGTTCCATTGCTGAAGGTGTCCAGGTGACCCCATAGTGGAACACGTTGGAGCAGAACGTGTGCAGATCCTCCCCCTCCTGGAGGAGGTCGGTCGTAATCAGTACGAAGGGGTAACCAGGCATCCGGAACTGCTGGACCACGGTGCGATTCACCTGGCCTGACATGCCGGCAGTTGGTTGCTGCTGGCCGAGCTGCACACCGAACAGACGAGCGGTCTCCACCAGAGGGGTTTCCCGCGCCTCGGAGGCATTGACGTCGAGGAGCAAGTGGAAGTTGTTCGAGAGCGCTGACAGTTCGTCGAAGGCGCCCCAATACCTCTCCGCCAGAGGTGATCGGCGTTGGCGTTCCAACTCCTCCAAGTACTCCGAGATAGCCTGAGGGGTGGTGCTCGCATCATCGCCGCTGTCCCGGTCCAGAGTGCGCAGCTCCAGGCTCCCCAGTCGCTTGATTGTGACCACATAGAGGTCAATGAGCGCGTGACCCAACCGCGCCGCGGTGGCCAGGAGGCGGGCACGAAGTTGGGCCTCTCGGAAGGCCACTCTCGGGTCACCCTGGCTCGGTGCGGGCCATAGCGCGGCCCGAAGATCTGCCCATTCGGGCTTTCTAAGCTCGGTAAAGAATGTGGATACCTCAAGTTCATCACTGAGCACGGGCGTTGCGGCAGCGGCCTCCTTTTTGAGGGAGGACTCGAACCGCTCGTGCCAGATCAGTCGCGCCTGGGTCGCGATGTCGTCCGAGCCTGTTTTGAGGAGAACGAGTGCAGCCGCTTGATAGGCCTCTACCCGGTCTCCACGGGGGGGGCGTTTGGCTTTGCTGAGATACCGAACGGCTTCCGCCTGCAGTCGCGCCCGGACTTCCTCCACCGAGCAACTCAGATGGGCAGCTAATGCCTCCGTGACACCTCCTGGCTCCACCGCCAGTAGCTCGGCGATGAAATTGTCCTCGAAGAAGGTGGCGTAGCTGGTGCCCTTCTGGATGAATCGCCGCTGCACGTTGGCCCCACTGACTACCCCACGTGGGCCCTCCCCTCGAAAGAACCAGGCAAAGAAGGTGTCGGTCCCGCCCCGGTCGGCCAATGCCGCCTCGGTCTCCTGATCTTCTCCTGTCTGGGCCTTCGACGCACGCATCACGCGCGCCGCCTCCGACGTTCTTCGTGCCTCGGCATAGCGATCGACATGCCTGTCGAATGTCTCCCGAACTTGCTCAGGGAGCCGGTCGCGCAGCACCCCGATCAGCCAGTCGTCATAGGACCGGTCGAGCTTGCGCTTGAGCTCGCCCACCGACGCCACCCGCCGTACGAAGACCAGCGACTTGCGTCCGTGCTGCCAGGCCGACTGGAGCGTCCCCAGCAAGGCGTCCATCTTCGGATGTGGCAACTCCTGATCGAACCGAGCGCGGTATCCCTTGCTGAGCCGGTTCAGGTCACGGACATCGATTCCCTCCCGCTCCTCCATGTCCGTCGTCTGATCCGGGTCGTCGAAGTTGCCCGGAGTAGCCTCTTCCGTATCCTTGAGGCGGGCGGTCTCGAGGAAGCTCTCGAACGAGGCCAGCATCCCGACCTGGAAGGACATGTTGAACCGCTCGGAGCCGAGCAGTTCCGCCACCTTCTTCTGCACCAATGCCACCACCAGCCGGTGCTTCGGGTCGGTGATTGTGACCGGCTCATCATGGAGCGCGACACCGCCACGGCGCCATTCGCGGCGGTACTGGTTCTTGGTCCGCTCCTCCCCCGCAATGCGCATGCTGGTGACACGACGGATCAGGAAACGTCGTGCTACATCCTTCCGCGCCTCCTCGTCCACATCCCCATCACGGAGCGCATCGAAGGGCTCCGCGTGCCCGAAGACATCGAGCTGATTCCAGATGTGCCGATAGCTCTCCTCCAGTGGCGTCGCCGACAGGAAGAGGACCCGCTTGGCTCGGGGGCCGTAGTCGCGGTACTCCCGTTGCCGGACCGGGTCCCGGGAGTGCCCCATCGCCAAGGCCAGCACGCGGTTGCGAGCGGCAGCAGACGGAGTGAACCCATGCTTCAGGTTGTGGCCCTCGTCTACGATCACCAGGTCGAACGGTGGCAACGCACAGCAGATGGCGCGGGCAATGTTGTCCTTGAATGCGTCCTTGCTGAGTCTGGTCGATAGCAGGTCACGGTTCAGCCAGGGAATTGACTTCAACACTTCATCCCTGAGACGCCGCCAGGCCGCCCGATCCTCGCCGTCGGTCAGGCCCAGGCTGAAGGAGCTCAATCGGGCAAAGAAGTCCCGGTGCGGATCCACCGCAGTTTCGTGGACCAGGTCAGTCAGGCGATTGCAGGCCACGAGTGGGCGTCCCGGCTGGCCGTCGATGGTGCGGTTCCGCAGGTCGCTGAACCGGACGTTGAAGGCGGAGAAGTTGCCGAGCTCCTTCATCCATTTCCGCTGGATATTCTCCCGGGGGGCAATCACCAGCACACGAAACCTCGGCTGGAAGTGACGGAACAGCGCCAGAGCCCCCAGGGCGATGTACGTCTTGCCCATGCCGACTTCATCGGCAAGGTAGGCCACCCGGTGCTTTGTCAGGATGTTGTGGATGGCCACGGCGCCTTCGAGTTGCTCGTCGGCTCGGGGGCCAGCCCCCATCCGGGCCCCGAAGTCGAGGAGCTCCCCTGCAGTGGCGATGTCGATCATTCCTGCTCCCCGGCGATCGGTGCGGCACGACCGAGAAACAACGGCTCAAACCAGTCCAGGAACGCCGCCATTTCCGCTGAGTCGTCTCCCACAATCCTGGCGCGCAGAGCCTCAGCCACCTTGAGTTGGGCCCCCAGGGCGCCTCGCTCGCTGGGGTGCGAGTCATAGAACTCTGGAAAGCTGCGGCGAGTCTCCCTGACGAGCTGGCTGGCGCAAAGCGCCGTCACGTACTGTTCGAGCAGATCCCCCCGTCCGGCCGTCGATTCCTCCATCACCTTGTCCAGGAGGTGTGGTAGCGAGTCGTGTTTCTGCCCGAACAATCGGTACGCAGCTTCCTTGGGGTTGTCTGGAATGGCGGCACGAACTGCCCGCTCCAAACACCCGAAAGCAAGGAATATCCCGGCGAACCGATCAAAGAAGGTGTCCTCGTGCGGCAACTTGGCGACGCTCGCCAACAACGCCGCTCCCTCGTCCGACTGGGCAAGCTCCGGGGCTCGGCTGCTCAGAAACTCGGCGCGCTGGGCAGGGGTCAGCAGTGCCCAGTACCGAAGGATGTCCGCTGGTGTCAGGTCGAACAGGAGTGATGGTCTGGCATGCATCCCCTCCTCCTGAACCAAGAGCAGCCCAGGCTCCGTGCCTTCGCCAATGACAGTCAACAGCGAAGTGGAGGTCAGCACCTGCTTGAGTGCTGCGGCAGTATCCTCGCTGAGCGTCACCCAGGCCCTGGATGGGATCGGGTCCAATTGAAAGAGCTGAGTTCCCTGCCATTGCACTTCCAGCGGAGGCGATAGATGCGGCCCATCCCAATAGGCCTCCGCCTCTCCGGAATGCCAGGTATACCGGAGGCTGAGCGCCGTGCCACCACTTGCGGCAATGCCCTCGTCCTCCGGCCGGGGCGCACAATGGCCTGCGCGACCGCTTTCTGGCGTCAGCCACCAGTCAGGGCGCGGAGGATTATCGAGTTGCACCAGGAAGCCAGTCTCCAGGTTGCCCCGGGAGGAATGAGCTGCGGAGGTGAGATTGACCGACCCGACAAAGAGGACCTCTGCCTTGGGTGAGCTGCGAAAGAAACGGTACACCTTGGCGTGAACCTGCCTGGGCCTGGCCTGCTCCCCTTTGCCAGACTTGACGAGATCCACCGGGAGCACCCCCCAGTTCACATCGGGCAGGTTCCGGACGTGCTCAAGCACCTCGCGTGTGCACAGTGGCTCGCCTCCTTCATTGCGGGGCAGATACACCCGTACCTCTTTCGGCCTAAAGCGGTCGATGAGCGCGCTGAGAGGGAGCGAACTGGCGTGATCGTTGAAGTAGGGAGAGATGATCTCGAGGTTCATCCCGTCCAGCGAGCGGCCTGCCATAGACTCGAGGAAGGTGGTGAACTCCTGACTGCCATCGTAGAAATGAGTGTGGAGCACTCCGCCCGACACCCGCTTGCCGCCCTGGCTAGTCTCCCGTCGCAGGAAACCACGAATCGCCTTGAGGGCGGCATGTCCATCGGACGCCTTGGCGCCAACCCGGCGCTCCAGTCCTTCCAGCAGTCGGATACATCCGTCCTTCAGGCGAGTCCGCTTGCCCTCGACGATCTCCTCGGTGTGACAGACCTCGACATTCTCCCACCAGCCGCTGCGGGTCAGATTCGCCGACAGAGAGGCAACGAGAAGCGCCTGCGGGTGGTGTCCGTCCTTGTCGGGTGTGGTGTCCTCTACCAGGGCAAAGATGTTCTTTGGGTGAAAGATGCCTGTCCGGTGGCACACAGGAATCCGCCGGATATCCAGCTTTGCCGCCCCTGCCTCCGGAGCTATGCCATTGTGGTCGTAATAGACCGCAATTCCGTGGGGCACCGATCGAAGCGCATCATCCAGCTGTATCCGGCGGATTGCCGGCGCATGACTCAGGGGAATGTCCAGGAAAGTCGGCAGGATATCCTGTTCGAAGAACCCCGGGTCGAACCGGAACGTCAGGAATACTGCCGCCAGCAGACGTCGGCCGGCCATTCTCTCCTGGAAGTGCTCCGAAAGCACCGCTCGCGGGATCGTTGCCATACTCAGGCCCGCAGCTCGACTGCCATCGTGCGCAGTGCATCCAGGAAGTAGGAGTGCTGCCAGAGCGTTGCGAGTTCCTGGCGGGTGGGCAGATTCCCGAGGTTGTCGTCCCGATACCGGACCCGGATCTTGCCATCGGACAGGTCCGCCCAGGCGCCGGCGCCAGCGCGCGATTTCATGACGAAAGCATTCTGCTCCATTAGTCCCAGCACGGCTTCGCCATACTCCCCTTGGCTGAGCGCTTCCGCCACACTAACCCAGCGTCGCCCGGATGCTGGATCCGCTGTGGCATCCCTGAGCTCCGCTTCGAGCTCGCGCGTCTCGTCGGCATCAATCGTCGTCAGCTTCGGGCCCCAGGCACGACGCACGGCACTGGCCACCTCTCCCACGGTTTGACCATCCGCGCCCAGAATCAGGTCGAAGAGTGCTGCGGCCGGGGCCAGGACCTGCTCTGCGGCCCGAATACGCTCCAGTCGTCGCGCCGCCTCTGACCCGACGGCTCCGCTTGCCCGGCATCGTTTAGCCATATGCCTGAGTCTTGGAGCTGCGAAGCCCCACTCCTCGTCTGCAATGGTCTCCTCTAGCGCATCAACAACAATCTCCTGCCGTCCCTCGGTCCGGTTGGGTTCGGCGCCCAGGAGCAGATGGTGCCGGAAGGTCGCCCGCTCTGCGGCGCTCAGTTCCGGAACAAGCACCGCCCCCACCCGCTCAAGGAACAGCGAATCCTTCCCCGCAGCTTGAAGCACGGTGAGGGGTTTGGTGAGCTTCGAGACGACCTCATTGGCATCCCGGAGCTTCGATCTGGTGAATAGTGGCAGGTAGAGAGATTCAACCAGCTTGCGGCCAGCAGCCGTGAGTCGGGTGGGACTGCCTTCCACCAACCCGGAAGCTCGGGCCGGCCCGGTGTAGAGCCCCCAGAGCCCGTATGTCTTCTGGTTGCTGAGGATCTGCCCTCGGGCATCGGCGCAGAGTGTGATTGCGTCGCCCTCGTTGGCACATTTGCGGACGCGCTCAATACCACGCAGCCGGCCGTCCCCGTTCACCCGGAACCGGGCATGGGCGGCCAACTGTTCCCAGCGCAGGAAGATGTTCAGGTCGCCATCGCCCCCCTCCGCTGCGGCAATCCGCTCGGCGAAGTAGTAGCCGAGGATGGTCGTGGTAAAGTCGCGGGGCGAGGTAGAGACGGTGGTCAGGTTGCCGACCACATGCCGGCCCAGGCGAGACCAGATCGTCTGGACGCCCAGCGGATCCCGGGAGCCTTTGACGGCGGCTTGGGGGTCGATGTCGGTGAGAAAGGGGGTGGTCAGTGCTGACTCTCAGTCTATGGATGATTCGTCGGTCGCTAGTAATCGCATTCCAACGGTTCGGATTGCCTCAAGCTCGCTCTCCCCTGTCCCCGGCGGCCACCTCAAATTCCCCCACCCGTGGCCGGGTCAAACTCCCCCACCTGATGATGGCGGGACGAGGGTGCGAGGATGTTACCCGCTCGATGGCCGTTTCGCCACTCGGGCCGCGGCCTCCTTCAGGCGCCAGCTCTTGCCATCAAACTTCAGCAGGTGTCCGTGATGTAGCAGGCGGTCGAGTAACGGCGTGACGACCACGGTGTCACCGAGGAGCCGCGCCCAGTCTTCGACGGGTCGATTGGACGTCACCATCGTGGACGCTCGTTCGTAGCGGCTCATGAGCACGTCGGCGAGTTCGTCGCCGGCGGCCGCGGGGAGTTTGCGCAGGAACAGATCGTCGATGAGCAGGAGATCGACCGCCTTGAGCTGAGCGCGGAGCACGCGCAGCTTGCCGAGTTCGCGCGCTTCGGCGATGTCTTCGACGAGTTGATGCGCGTCGCGGACGAGGACCTTGTAGCCACGTTCCACGGCCAGCAGCGCCAGCGCTTTGGCGACGTGACTCTTGCCCGTACCAGGCGGCCCGATAAAGAGCGCGTCCTCCTTGGCGTCGAGGAATTTCAGGGTGGCGAGTTCCAGGATCTCCCGCTTGGCGAGTCGCGCGTTGTAGGTCCAGTCGAAGCTCCGAAGGTCCTTGCGCTCGGTGAGACCCGAGAGCGCGAAGCGTCGTTCCAGAAGCCGCGAGCGCCGTCGATCCAGTTCGTCCTGCACCATCCACCCCACCGCTTCCACGAAGTCCATCTCGTGCGTGCTGACCTGCAGCGCGCGGGCCTGTAGCGTCGCGCTCATCCCCGACAAGCGGAGGCCGCGCAGGGCCTGCTCGAGGTCACTGATCGACATGGTCATGGCCGAGGCCCTCCATGGCGCCGTGTTCCCTGGCGCCGTGCTGCTCCCAGAAGTCCTGATACTCCGTGACGTCGCGGATGCCAGGCCCGGCTTGTGTGAGCGGCGGGCCAGCGGCGGGCGTCGCCACGGCGCGCCGGATGAGCGCCTGCTTGACCGCCGTGTACGACACGCACCCGCCCGCGTTCAGGCGCTCGCACACGGCTTCGATGTCGGCGCGCGGGTACGTGCGCACCAAGCTCGCCACGCCGTACAGTGCCCGGTTGCCCGGGCGTCCGAGGCGCGCAAAGAGCGCACGCCCCAGCTCCGCAGTGTGCGGCCCGATCAGCGCGACGCGGGCCAAGATCCGGGCCGTTTCACGCGACGGATTGAAGAGCCGATCCGTCTCGGCCATGACAAACGCGCCCCGCCGCGCGGCTTTCTCGTGCCGCCGCAGCACCTGATGGGCCGCATCCAGAATCTCGACGCCGTGCGCATAGATCCGGACGATCACCGTGCTGGACAGCGGGGCCGGCAGCGCCGAGTAATACGCACTCTCGACCTGCACGAGTCCCGCGTCGTCCACGGTACGCGTCCCTTGGGTGAAAGACCGGAAGCCGTCGAGCGGCAGCGGACGCAGGTGCGATTGCTCCTCGCGAAAGAGTTCCAGCACCTGCCGCTTCTTCCGTCCGTGAATGCGGAGCGCGGCCCAGTGGGCCTCCCAGTGCGCCAAGTGGGCATTCTGCGCCTCGAGGGTCTCGAAGGTGCGTCCCGTGAGGGCGGTGCCCTGCGTATGCTGGATCGCTGACTCCACCGTCCCCTTCCGATTCGGGTCCCGCACGCGGCACGGATCGGCGACCACCTGATAGTGGGCGAGCAGCGCGGCATACACCGGGTTGAGCTCCGGTTCGTACCAGTCCGGCCGCAGCACGCCCTGCTTCAGGTTGTCGAGCACCACGTAGTGCGGACACCCCGAAAAGGCGCGAAACGCCTCTTCGTGCAGCTGCGCCCACACCTGTTGGTTCGCCTTCCACACCACTTTGCGAAAACTCTTGCCCGAGTACTTCAGCGTCATCACGAACAGCACCGGGCGCTTGTACGCGCCCGAGGCCGTCCGCGTCGGGGCGCCCAGCCCCAGGTCGACCTGGGCCTCCTCGCCCGCCAGGAACTCCAGCACGTCAAAACGCTCGGGCTCGCGGGCGCGCAGCCGGCCGACGAAACGCTTGACCGAGTTGTACTGGTGCGCAAAGCCATGGCCATCGACGAGGTCCTGGTAGATGGCCACGGCGTTCCGCCCGCGAGCGACTTGCTCCTCGATCCACTCCCGGTGGGGCTCGCAGGCCGAGACAGTTCCGGTCGGCGACGCCGACCGGGCCGGTGGAAAAGCCGGTGGCCAGGGTGGGGGAGTTTGCGGGCCATCCCACGCGGCCTCCACCAAACCGCCGGGGTCCACCCCGGGGATCGTGGCGGCCGCGCTGGCCGTGGCCAGTCGCACATACCGGCGAATCGTCTTCCGGTCGACCCCCGTGCGCCGTTCAATCTCCCGATGCGGGGTCCCCGTCTGGTGCAGCGTGGCGATAGTAATGCGCAAATGGGACTTCAAGACGTTCACTCCTCCTCCCTCACCGCGGTGAGAGAGCAAGCAAGCGGAACGTCCCGCCGTCAGGCACCCCGAATTAGGCGCTCAGACGCTCACCCCAGGTGGAGGAGTTTGGGGTGGCCACAGGTGGGGGATTTTGGGTGGCCGCCGGGGCCAGGCTGCCTCAAAACAAGGGGTTGAGGGATCTCACTCCGGCAAGGGGTCGGTATGCGTTGACCCTCAAGAAGCTTGCAGGAGAGATGATCTCACCCCAGGTCCCCATCAAGTTTCAATGGATCGAGATGGATGGGCACCACATTCTCCAAGTGACTGTCACCGTCTGCCCTGATAGGCCCTGTAGAATTATTCAAGGCGAGCGCTTCATCATACGCCGGGGAGCCACAAACAGAACGATGTCACGCCCGGAGCTGGAGGCTGCCTTCCGTCGACGCGATCCGAGGTCGTAGCTATTGCCTCCGCTTCGAATCTATGTGGTCAAGTGTGTTGCGCGCTCCAATCAAGCCAGGCTCGATGGCTCGACGCCTGTGACCGCCTTCTGCTCATCGCCAGTGAGACGGGCGAGAAAGGCCATCGAGGTGGAGGCGAGGCGGAGTGGCATTTGGACGGAGACACGACTGGTCAGGTGGAGGACAACGGGGAAAGCATGAGGTCAGTTGTGCACCTTCTTGAGTTCCTTCACCCATTGCTCACATTCCTCGACATCGGCCACGACTTCCTCAGGGGGTGGCACGGGAGGCTTACCAAACGCCTGCGCCTGATCGTGCATGAATGTGGATGCCTTTGTCATGCCCCTACCAAGGCGCGCAATGTGCTCGTCGGTTATGAGATGCAATTTGTCCAAGCTGCGTGTTTTCACTTCCTTCCCAAAGCGCCGAATCGCACCATTCAACAGCGCCTCCTCAACACCCCGCTCCCAAGCCTGTCGCAGTTCGCCGTAAATCTGATGTGCTTCTCGCTCATATTTCGGCGGGTCCTCTGTGAATAACTTCTTCAATGCGAGGGCTCTTTGCTTCAATGGCCCGAGACGTTTGCTCGCTGGGAGCCCGCTAGGTCTTTGACCGCATGAATATTTGCTTAACACATTTGGCGATTGGCATTGGCATCTCTATATTGGGGGATGCCACGACCTCCTCTGCGGTTTCAACTGAAGGCGTCCGATGTCGCGACGTTGGACGCGTTGGTGCACGGCGGTGTCCAGCCGGTCC
>Ga0163153_10005388_pt1 | contig 15132 bp, 13 predicted proteins | sample OliLakLV19MP6IB1_FD_148629 | JGI IMG/M metagenome (GOLD analysis project Ga0163153, IMG submission 148629) | Freshwater microbial mat bacterial communities from Lake Vanda, McMurdo Dry Valleys, Antarctica - Oligotrophic Lake LV.19.MP6.IB-1 | ecosystem: Environmental > Aquatic > Freshwater >... | reverse complement strand
GAAGCACATCATCCTTCAATTGAACATGTAGGGCAATGTTGCCACCCTCTTCTACACAGGCATGAATGGCATCAACTGGGAAGTTGCCGCCCGTGTTTTGTTGCAGAAGAACGGTTAAGAAACTACTAAGGTGACTCTCGTTCCATTCGACCTGACCTGCTGCCATGCCCATCATACCGGCATTTTGGGCTTCAAGTGCTAGTTCAGTGCTAATCTCGGGTTCGCATTGGTTTGCCATTGCATCGCCCATCGCACAGGCAGATGAAAGTGCCATGACTAAAACGAGCACGAGAGACAACGCCCACATCTTTCGGTTGTGCATAGAATCCTCCCTTTGTGTCTACTGCTTACTGAATTTGGTGATAATTTTATTTGTACAGATTTCGCAAAGCGAACCTGTATTACAACGGATTATAACTGATCATGTGGTAAATACAAAACGCAGAATTGAAGGGCTTATTCTGCAGGGGATTTTAGTATAACAGCTTTTATTTAGATGCGCAACCTGCTATTTGTGTATTTTTCACATCAACCTGGCTATTGCGCTAATCCATTGCTACATCATCATAACAACAAGTTGCAATAAAATCAAACTGTAGTTGCGGCCTGTTCATCATAACCGGACAATACAGCATAAAGCACTTCATCCAGGAAGAGATCGATCTGCTGTTGAATCCGCAAATCATCGGCGTCTACTAGGTCTAGAGACTCCTCTGCCCGTACGGCTTGGACGAGTTGGTTCCGAAAAAAGCGCACGGCGCGCCCCGCCTCTACCAAGCTCACTTTACTGGCATGGGCTTCGTGACCATATTCCATCCCCAATTTACGGCCTTCCTCCAGCAAGCGCGGGCGAAGCGCAGGTTTTAAGACAAAGGAGAGAGCCAGTGCAAAAAGTTGTTGACCCCGTTGCCGGCGGCGTACACTAGCCTGATCATCCAGTTGATAGTTCCAACGTAATTGATCGTGCGGAATACGCGTCATTTCCTGCTGCACATGGTGGATCGCCGCATTGATCACATTGTCGGCGTTAGCACCGGCGAGCCGCCCAACCCGATCATCAAGAAAACGCCGTAAATCCGCCAGACTAAAGCGGCGATGACCGCCCGGTGTGCGAAAGACGCTAATTTCGCCACTATCCGCCCAACTACGCAAGGTTGTAAAGTGTATACCAAGAAAATCACTGGCTTCTTTTAAGGTAAGCCACTGTCGTTGTGAATTTGCTGGATTGAGGGAAGTGGCGCTTACCGTTTCTAGCGGCGTCACGATTTGCTGCTTTGTGTTTGCCATTGACACCATTCTTGGATCAATAAAGCGGCTAGGTACGCAAGTTGTTGTAAGCAATAGTTTACTTTGGAAAAGCTAGCGTTAGATGTAGGCATCATAACATAGACATTGGGTCAATATCAACCCGCCACCCAAAAGGGATCGCGATGCTGTGTAACACTTGCGCTGGGCTAGGCGCGCGCAGTAGAACTTGCCAGCGGTAATAATTCCGATACCGTGCAAAGAAGGCCGGGGCCGGACCGATGACCGTGGCTGCCTCACCGGCAATCCCCATCTCTTGTAAGCGTTGCCGCAGTGTGACCGCCATTAATTCACTTGCACCCTGCGCTTTTTCTAATTTCTTATCCCAGTAGACCAAGCGCGCCAGGCGCCGCACGGGTGGATAGCCATGCTCTTGCCGAAAACGGAGTTCACGTTGATAAAAGGCTTGGTAATCGTGCTGGGCCGCCGCTTGGATCGCATAATGTTCTGGGTTATAGGTTTGAAAGACCACGCGCCCACCATGAATGCTGCGTCCAGCGCGCCCGGCCACTTGGGTGAGCAATTGAAAGGTACGTTCACTGCTCCGAAAATCCGGCAAATGGAGACCTACATCGGCCGCCACGACACCGACCAGCGTGACCAGGGGAAAATCCAAGCCCTTGGCAATCATCTGTGTGCCGACCAAAATATCGGCTTCGTGGGCAGCAAAACAGCGCAAAATTTCTTCATGACTATGCTTGCTGGTCGCGGTATCGGCATCCCAGCGCAATAGGCGGGCATGAGGCGCAATTTCTTTGATCGTCTCCTCGACCCGTTGGGTGCCGCTGCCAAAATATTTAATGCGTTTGCTCTGACATTTTGGGCAAAGCACGGGAATCGGATAGCGTTGATTACAGTGGTGACAGATCAAAAGTTCGCTGTTTTCATGATAGGTGAGCGGCACATCGCAACGCTTACAGGCTTGAACATCGCCACAGTCGCGACAAAGCACAAAGGTGCGCGTTCCCCGTCGATTGAGAAAGATAATCGCCTGTTCACCCGCATCAAGGGTAGCATGAAGTTCGGACAAAAGCGTCCGGCTAAAAATGCTGCGATGGCCGGCGCGCAGTTCCTGGCGCATATCCACAATTTCTACCGGCGGCATCTCGGCATAGAGCGCAGTTTTGGCCGGCGCTCCTGGTTCGGCGGGTTGATGGCCCATTACCCGTTGCGCCAATTCGAGCAAGACCAGATCGCCATGCATGGCTGCGCTATAGCTCTCCAGACTTGGGGTGGCACTGCCCAGGATCAAGATGCTTTGCGTCAACGTCGCCAACTGACGCACCACCGTGCGCGCATCATAAAAGACCGTGCGACTGCCCCACTCTTCGGCATTCTGTTTGTAGGATGTTTCATGCTCTTCATCAATGACAATCAACCCTAGCCGCGGCAAGGGGGCAAAGAGCGCGCTACGCGGGCCGATCACCACATCAAACGCGCCATCCCGAATATGCCGCCAAACATCATAACGCTCGCCAGCGCTCAACCCGGAATGAATCACCGTAACGCGTCCCGGAAAGCGCCCGGCAAAGCGCGCTACGGTTTGCGGTGTTAGCGCAATTTCGGGTACAAGAACAATGGCCTGACGACCACGCGCTAAAATAGCGCCAATGGTCCGTAGATAGATTTCCGTCTTGCCGCTTCCAGTTACGCCATGCAATAAGAATTGCGTCGCAACCAGCGCATCGGGCTGTATTGTCGGCAGATCCCCCGCTGGAGAAAAAGCCGGTTGCGGAAAACAGCGTGCGACAATTTCGCGCCAAACGTGGGCTTGTTCAGCGGTTAAAGGTGGCGCTTTGGTTTGCGTATAGGAGCGACCACCCAGCGGATCGCGGAAACGAATCTGTTCGGTCAGGGTGATCAAGCCCGCCGTTTGTAGGGAACGCAGAAGCGCTAAATTTACCTCTACGGTTGTATGAAGTTCACTTTTCCAAATGGGTCCGTCTGTCTTGCTCAGAGCGTCGAGGATCGAAGCATATTTGGCAATCCCCTGTGCATCGCGCCGTACTTGTTCGGCTGCTTGGGGAGTGATAGCAAGCCCAATCTCCCCCTCACGCTTGACCAAAACCCCCTGTTTGAGCAGAGTTTGCAAAGCCGAAGGTGTGGATAGTCGGCAATAGGCCTGTAATTCACTGGGCGAGAAGCGACTTGTCGGATTTGCCAGGAAACAGGCTAAAATTTTGACTTGCGCCGTATCACGCGCCAAGGTGGCTAGCTTTGTGTCGATCTCCTCTGGTTTTGCCGTCATAACAATTTGCAATTCACGTTTGGCGCGTACGGTGGTGCTTCCTTCGTCTTTGCTTAACAGTCCAGGCGGCAAAAAAAGTTTGATCGCTGCGGCTAGTGGTGTGACATAATAGGTCGCAATCCAGATTGCCAACGTCACCTGGGCGGATGTTAGCACAGGCTCAGGCCGCGCCAGTCGTAGCAGAGGGCGAGTTGGAACGGGGGCAGAGTCCGCCAAACAGACAACAACCCCCTGCACCTGCTGCCCACCAAAGGGTGCCCAGACCAGATGCCCCGGCTGAATTACGGTTTCCAATTCGACAGGCACATGATAATGAAACGTGTCAAGATCGGTGGTTAGATTGGGTGCTTCAGCGACAATGCCATCGTCAAAAGGATTATCATCGGCCAGCGGATCAACCAGGGGTATAGGATCAGTTTGCCGAAAAGAGCGGCGAATGGGGCGATTAACGATGATCTCAACAAATGTCATGGGAGTCGTGTAGTCCGTAGTCAGATAGTCGCGTAGTCTGATAGTCGCCCAGTCGCGTAGTCCAAAATTCGCAGATCTTAGCTCGCCTACGCTACTTCGGACTATCAGACTACGCGACTGTGATTCAGTCACGGGTGCCGTAGATAAATTCCTGGGCGGCGCCAAAAGCAAAGGCAGCAACGGCCGGCAACGCGCCCAACAAAAGATTGACGGCTGGGTCTACTTGGAATAAATAATAGATTATGCCAAAGCCTAGACAAAGAACAAGGCCGACAATTGCACCGATGAGAGGTAGAATCAAACCGCGCAGGCTGTATTTTCGATCAAAAAAGCCTTGCTGTACCTGGGCATACTGGCGCATATTGATAAGAGCACCCACCGCGCCGCCTAATGAACCGGCAAAGAAGACGGTGAGAATGGTGAGCAAATTATGTGGCAATAACGACTCGCCGGTTGGATCGCTCCCCCGATAGCCGGCAATAGTGGCTACCAAGGCGTTATGATAAACATAGCGACTACTAATCACAATCAGACTGAGCACCACCCAGGCTACCAGATAATAGCTCAACCGGCTGCGATAGAGATTTGACCAATGTAGGGTTTCTTGGACGCGCTGCCCAATCGTACGCACCTGTTGTAAATAATACTCTACCTCGGCGGAGCGGAGTGGATCGGCCTGCAAAATCGTATAAGCTTTTTGCAGAAGATGAAGTGCGCGCACGCGTGAATCATGACCTGCCGGCAGCGCTTGCTCAATCTCACTTTGTAGCAGAACCATCTCTTGTTGTAAGGCGCGCGGATCCAAGTTGGACATGCGCGGCAATAGCGTAGAACGACGTGCGGCCTGGCTCATGCGTTGGCGGGCACTGGATGGATAGGGTGCGGCATTGGACGCTACCCCAGGCGTGTAACCTAAATCGTCGGTAGCATAGCTTTCAAACAGGGCATCCGTTGAATCGACCCAACTTGCTCCTTCCTTGTTAACTGGGCTGCTACCCCCGCCGCTTGCTATCGTTTCCGGTGGAGTTGCTTGATGGCGCGCGGCAATTTGTTGATAACGCTGTTCGGCAGCAAAAACCCATTGCTCAGTATTATTCTTTGCCGAAGTGTCCCGATGCCCAGAAGAAGATGGTGATACCACTGGTGACGGGGGTGGGAAAGATCGCGCGGGTGGCGCCCCCACCGCCGTAGTCCGTATATCTGTTGCTCCACTACTCCGGCCACTGCCAGACGTGGTAGCGGGTGGCGTTTGATGATAACGCGTGTGCTCTTGCAACGTAGCTGCGCGCGCTGCAGGCGTCAAGGGTGAGGGGGGCGGTAGTTGGGGTGATGATAATGGTGGCGCAATGGTTGGTTCAGCAAAGTGCCATGCCGGTCTTGACCATTCATCCTGTGGATCGCGCGGTCTATGCTCTTCGTGTACCATATCGTGTACTGTAGTAGACGTTTGTTCCGGATTATACCGTTCTGTATGATAGCTGTCAGGGTTGTAGGATTCACTAGTGTGATGGACGCCATTAGCGTTATTAGTCGGGTAGGTCGTCGGGTATACTATAGAACCAGAATCTTGCGTAGCGGCTGTTCTGCGGTTGGACAGTCCTTCGGCAGCGTGATAATCGGCACTCCGATTGCGCACAGGGCGCGAGGGTGACGGCGGCGGTGCTGAATCGCTGGCCGCAATATCAATGGCGCCCAACATCATCTCATCGAGCAAATTATTGGCGCGCCACTGCAAAAGTTGAGGATTTTGGTCCCAGCCCGCGGCACTACGCTCCCCGTTCCGTTGGTGCATGGTTGAGGAGAGATCGCCATTGACCGGTGTGTCACCATACTGCGCTGCATTATGGTGAGAACGCTGATTTTGCTCGCTTAAATTTTGTGGTTGTGGATTTTGCACAATCTGTGCAGCCATCGCTCCTCCGACTTCGATTACCCTAGTAAAATGGTATAATACCATTTTTTGATTGCGTTGCCAAGCCCACGGAGCTTTTCAAAAATTAAAGTTCTATTCTAAATTTTCTTCCGATCCAGTTCCAGTAGATTGGGTCACGATTATCAACACCTGCGCCCATTCTTCCGGGGTGTTGGCATTCAAAAAGGAGTGCAACAGTGGGTCATGCCGGCGCAATTCATCTTCTTTTACATAGCGCACACGCACATCCGGCAGAAAGCTGATTGCACGCCGTTCACCGGCTGCCAACCGTGCCTCAATCGCTGGCAGACAGCGACGATGGTAGAGGCTATGGAGCGCTTCCGGGTAGTTATCTACGATTGGTACAATGGCATCCCATTGATCAACACCTGTTGCGTCAGTCTCCACCGCCAACGTACAAAAGTAAGCAAAGAGCGTTGGATTTACTAATGGCATATCGCAGGCAACAAAAATCGCCCAACCGTCGCAGGCCGCCAACCCCGTCGCCAGACCACCCAACGGCCCAACGGCGGGGTAGGTATCAGCCAGCCACGTAACAGCCTTCCCTAGATCAACTTGTTCCTGAAAGCTTGGATCATTAGCGATCACCAATGTCCGCTGCGGTGCAAGTGGCTGTAAACGCTGCACAATTTGCTGTAACAGCGGCTGATTATCCGGCGGTATGGGCAGAAGGGCCTTGGGTTGACCCATACGCCGGCTTTGGCCGCCAGCATTAATGATGAGTGTAAAATTGTGATTTTTTGGAGCCATCATAGGTATGATCATAACGCATATTTTCAACGATGCCAACCCCGTCGCACAGTGATTATATTGCGGCGGTTGTACGATAGGAACGTAGTGATTTCACGCGCGACTTTTTCTACGCTATAATGAGCTTGGTCAATGATTTGATGTATACGGTCACGAGTAGGACTATTGCAATAGTCCACATAACTATAGAAGAACCAGACTAGCTATGAAACAGAGCAAACCCGGCAAACCAGAGCGGAAACCGATCCCTAAGCGCACAACACCGCTGGGCGAAGATATTAGCGATACAACCCTACAACGGAAGCGCGCGCAACTGGTTACCTTGCCTTTTCAGCCACAGACAGAAAATGCGCGCGGCAAATTATTAGTCGACCTAGCTGGACTTTATTGGCGGCGCGGCGAATACTCGCCTTCGGTTGACGTCTGGCAACAGTTGCTCAAAATGGCGGAAGCTGGTGGCGATCCAGAATTTCTGGCCAAGGTGCATTCCACCCTATCCGCCACCTATGCCCACAGTGGCGATTCGACCACCGCCATTACCCATGCCAAGCGCGCCCTGGTCTATGATCCGCATAGCATGGAGGCGATGTTTGCGCTGGGGTTGGCGTATGACCATGCCGGGGACTACCCCAATGCAATCCGCTGGTGGCAACGTCTATTGCTGAGTCATCCCGAATTGCAACATGTGTACGACTCGCTCGGTTCCATCTATGCCCGCCAGGGTGACTATGGCGAGGCAGAACGCTTTTTGCAGAAAGCGTTAGCGATGGACCCTACGGAGGACACCACCCTTAATGAACTGGGCAATCTCTATGTAACCCTGGGCCGTTACCAAGAGGCGCAAGATCTGTTTAAGAAGGCAATGCGGCTTGACCCCAAACGCGCCAGCGCCTCTAACAATTTGGGCAACTGTTACCTGCGTATGGGCAGAATAGAAGATGCCCGTCGCGCCTATGAACAGCGCGTACAGATGCGACCCGAAGACGCGTTGTGGGCCAACATTGGCTTGGGCATCATCTATCGTTCCTTTCCCAGCGAAAAAGCGTTGGCCAAAAGCAAAGCCTACTTTGAACAAGCGCTGGACATCTACGCCGGCCAACAAGCACGGCTGCTCACGGGTCGCTTGATTGAACATGAGGTGCGCCGAGCGCTTACCCTCACAGGGTTGGATGATCGCGAAGGGTGGGCACTTTGGTCAGCGTTGATGAATAATCCTGATATTCACCATGTTGGCCCCGGCCCGTGGGATGATTGGCTCTTTTGCTTGCGTTTGCTGGCGCGCGGCCACAAACCACCAGCACATATCCAGGAAATCATCGAACTTGTCGAACAGCGTCATACGCGTGACCAAAGCGACAGTGACAATACGACCGCACCAGAGTAAACAATGACCATGCAGCCATCAGTCACACCAACTCGCCCCACCCACATTCCCGATTTTGCCGAGTTTTGCCTAAACGCACTGGCCGCGCACAAACTCGGTGACAAGCTCTCTTTGGGCGGAGCCTTCGCCTTGCTGCACTATCTGGATTATCGCTCGACCTATGATGTTGATGCTTGGTGGCAATTGAATACCACTACACAAGAACGGCAGCAAGTAGTTGCTGTACTTGAAGAGACGTTGCAACACTTTGGTCAGGTACGAAGACGCTCATTTGGTGATGTAACCAGTATTGAATTGGCAACAGAACAGAAAAAAAAGGCTTTTAGCTTTCAGATTGCGGAGCGTTCCGCCCAGTTGACACCTTCTGTGCCCGCGCTATGGACAGATATCCAGTTAGATAGTCTCTTTGATTTGCTTGCCAGTAAGATGACGGCTCTTGTACAACGGGGTGCGCCGCGTGATTTCCGCGATATCTATGCCGCTTGTCATGCTGGGTTGACTACCCAACAACAGTGTTGGCAGCTATGGGAGCAGCGGCAACAGTTGACCAACGATGATGCGGATCGAGTACGGGCCAAATTGGCGATTGCTGGTCATTTGGAGCGGATTGCACAGTATCGACCCCTTGCCAAGATCAGCAATCAGGAAGAACGTATGCAGGCCGAGGCTGTGCGTCGCTGGTATGAAGAGGATTTTTTACATGCAACCGTGGATTGATGCTACCCTTTATCCTGATGTAGATCCACCAGAGGAAATCGTCGATCTGGCCGATCAAGTTGACTTTATTGCTCGCCTCTGTGCGGCCTGGGATTTTGGTGTCGTTCCCTATGCGGAGACAGTAGATGTAATCCGGCACTCGACGTGGCGAGAGTCGATTGATGCGTGTCGCTTGCTGACATCCCATACCTACCATTTACTCCGTCGCTGGCATCAACTGCCCGAACTCCCCTATCTCGGTCAAAAGCTGGCCTATATTCGTGATGACCCTAACCTGCAATATATCTAACCACATAGGCGGCTGCGAATCTGTGTCAATTCTCCAGCAGTCAATCCGGTGGTCAGTAGGTAGTCATGCACCCCGCCATAGCGCCTCACGCCACCGTTAATGGTAGGCAGGCCACCCAGATCGCGTACATTATAACAAGCAGGCCAGTTGAGAGTGCGGGTAGGAGAGGTTGTCATTAGAGGATTAGTAAGTAAATCTCAAACAGTGTATAGAGTCTGCCCTATATATTTGTCGTGTTGATCTGCCCAGTCTGGAACATTGCTATGAAACGCACCGATCAAATTTTCCAATGGATCATCCATCACAGTTTGAATGGCGTCGATAAGCCACTCTGTCGCTAACGCCTCCGGTGTAAATCCTCTTTGTTTGGCAGTTTCTACTAACGGTTTATACGCCTCTTCCGGCACTTCTAGAACAAGTGTATATCCCATAGCTGGCATCCTTCGTGAATCGCAAGCGCACGAATAGTTTATAGTACGTTCTATTGTATCACAACCTTGTTCTAAAATTGAGTAGGATTAAAAAAGCTGCGTCAAATAACAAGAGGTTAGCGGTTAATAGAGTGTCGCCGACAAAGTTGAACAAGTATCAAAGTTGGCGCACAGTGGATGGCACAAACGTCTCCGCGATATTGGCGCTCGCCAGCACGGGTTTGTCGGGATAGAGAAAACAGCGTGCGACGCGCTCCGCATCCACCCGATACAAGGGCGGTTTTTCCGTCCAGCATTGCGCCATGACGGCGGGGCAGCGATCAGCGAACTTGCAACCCGTGGAAACACGCGCTTCCTCCATGATACGCAAGGGCGCATCCTGCTCGTCGCGCTCCCAATTGCGCACGGCCCGCATTTGCGGAATGGACTCCACCAAGAGTTGCGTATAGGGATGTTTTGGTTCCCGGATCACCCGCGCCACGGATCCCGCCTCAACAACCGCACCGCGGTACATGACGATGATATTTTCGCAGATCTGATAAGCCGTGGTCAGGTCATGGGTGACATAGAGAATCGAGATGCCCAGATCGCGATTGAGCGTACGTAGACTTTCCAGAATGGTGGCCCGCAGCGATGCATCCACCATCGAGACTGGTTCATCGGCCAAAATCACGCGCGGCTTCAGGACGAGGGCGCGCGCCACCATGACACGCTGGCGTTGGCCTCCACTCAATTCATGGGGAAAGCGTCCCAAGATCTCCTCTGGCCGTAGCCCAACGGTTTCCAAGGCTTCTTCCACCAAACGGCGACCTTCGCGCTTGGATCCCGCCAAATTGAATTTTTTAACGGCCTCAAAAAGGAGATGATCCGCCTTATAGAATGGGTTGTAAACGCCAAAGGGATCCTGGTAGATAGGTTGTACATCGCGCAAAAACTCTTTGCGCTGCTGACGCGAGAGCGTAGCCATATCGTTGCCATTGTAGAGAACCTGGCCAGAGGTTGGACCGGTTACCCCGAGGAGCAGACGGGAAAGGGTAGTTTTGCCACTGCCGCTCTCACCGGCGACAGCCGTCATCGTGGGCGTTACCCCTTCATCGAGCCAGTAAATGCGCCGCTGATGACATACCGCTGCGAGATGATGAAGACAATAACCACCGGCAGCACCATGATCACCCCGGACAGGGCAGCTTCGGCGCGGTGAAAGGGCAGGTCGGTGCCAAAGGTCGGGCGCAAGGCGGAAGTGCCGGCAATCAAGGCTTGGATGCCCACGGGCAAATTATAAAGCCGATCATCGTTCAGCATGACAAAGGGGCCAAAATAGTTATTCCAGTTGTTGTTGAAGCTAATGAACGCCAACAGGCCCAATAGCGGTGTGGCTAAGGGCAGCCCAACAAAACGGAAAAGGGCAAATTCGTTACAGCCATCGACGCGCGCCGCATCCAAAATATCCTTGGGCAGGCTTGTGGTATAGTAGATAAAGGTCAGGTAAACGCCAAAGGGAAAAAAGATTGCCGGGAAAATCACGGCCCAGGGCGTATTGACCAGCCCAAAAAGATTCATCTCCAAGAAAAGCGGCAAAACCAGCGCCGAACCGGGCAGCATCATGGTGATGAGCGTAGACCACAAAACCACATTCCGGCCCGGAAAGTTGGCGACCGCCAAAATGTAGCCGGCCGGCACGCTAATTGCCAGGCTAAAAATGAGTGAGACAAAGACATAGAAAAACGAGTTGTATGCCCAAGTAATCACTTGCCCATTGTTGAAGACCAGTAAATTGTTGAAGGCTTCCCCATATCGAGCCAGCGAACCAAAGCGCAACGGGTGCAAATTGAGCAGTTCCGGGTCATTTTTAGAGGGGGCGAAAAACAACCATAACATCGGTATACCAAAATAAAGCACAAAAAGCAGCAAAGTAGCCGCCCAAAACAGAACGCCCGCCCAACCTATGTCGTTGATAAGGTGTTGTAAAGAGCGGCGTACTTGGCTGGAAAAAGTCTTGGATGAGGTCATATAGCCGTTTATCCTTCAGCTTGACTCAGGTTTGAAGATGCTGGTCCATTGCACCACGGCGTAGGCGGCGACGACGCCAATCAGTAACATGATCAGCGAAACTGCGGCGGCCGCGCCAAAGTTGCCCAATCGGAACGCAAAGTAGTAGCCCAACTGGTTGGGCGCCCAGGGGTTCGGAACATTACCGCCCGCCACGCCCAGCAACTGCGGCTCGGCGAAAAGTTGCACATTGCCGGCCAACACCAAAATTAACATATACATGATATAGGGTCTAATGAGGGGGATTTTGATGTGCCAGGCTTGTTGCCAGGCGTTACAGCCGTCAATCGTGGCGGCCTCCATCACCTCAACCGAGAGGCTCTCGTACGCACCGTAGAAGATGGCGATCCACACGCCGGAGCCGGCAAAAAAGCCGACGATGGTGAATAACCAGGGTAAGGTTGAGGGGACGATCACATCGTTAATCGATTGATAGCCAAGCGCCGACAGTAATCCGCGAAACGGGCTGGTGGTGGGGTCGAACATAAAGATCGCCAACAGCACCAGCGCCGGGCCGGTGACTGCGCCGGGGATAAAATAGATGGTGCGCAGCACGGCTGCCGTCCGTCCGCGCCGAATATGCAACAACAGCGAGAGCAACAGCACCAGCCCAATTCCCACCGGTACTGAAATCAGCAAGAAAAGGCCAACATTGCGAAAGACCTCGACAAAGCGAAAATCACCGTAAGCAGTGATATAATTGCTGATCCCAGCGGCGAAATAGCGCGGCACCCCCTGGCTAAAATCGGCAAAACTAATCAGCAAGGCATAAAGCCCAGGGCCAATGCTAAAAAAGAACATGGCTAGAAGATACGGCAAGAGGAATAAGTATGGAATGAATCGGCGCCATCCTTTAGCACTCACCCCAAGATGAGTTTGAGTGCGAGGCGGCGCTTCGATCTCACTGGTTTGGACAGCCATAGCTTTCTCCTAAGAGCCTGTCTAAATAGGAAAATATCTGCCGGATTAGGGCAATCCGGCAGATATTTATAAACTATTCGGTAACGACTTCGTAACCCTGGGCTTCGGCAACCTTTTGCAACTCTTCGGCGATCAGTTGCAAGGCTGCCAACTGCGTGGTGCCGTTTTGGTTGGCCTCTTTCAGGAATTTGACGGTCGTGGCCCCCCAGTCATAGCGAGGCTGCTTATCCAGCGGCGAGATGTATTGGACCGCATCCTTAAAAACGGGGTAGGGATCATTGGCGTATAGCGCGTTGCCCTGGATGGTTTTGGCCCATTTATCGGCCACTGGCAAGTAGCCGGGAAAGGTCGGCCCGGTGGATTGGTAATCATCGGCAGTGGTGACAAAGAGAGCAAATTCCACAGCCAGGTCGGGGTTAGCGGTGTGGCGCGAGACAGTCCAGGCCGCGCCGCCGTGGGTGGCCGTCATCGGCGCCGGGTCGTCTCGCCATTTTAAGGGGGCGGCGATGCCCAGTTGGCCCTCAGCAGTTTTGTAATAGGTGCTGTCCTCCTTGCCGCCAAAAACATATTCGCCAAACCAAGAGGCATCGATGATCATCAGCAGTTTGTTGTCAGCGGCAATCTGCACGAAGGCTGGGTCAAACGGGTCCAACTTGGCCATGGTGCCGTTGCCAATCATATGATCCACCAGCATGGCCGCCCGCTCACAGCGCGAGTCGTTGGGGTTGATGCGCACCTGGGTTTCGCCAAGCACCTCGTTCATGGGACAACCGGAACCCCAAAAATAAGTGGCCCAGTTCCATTGGTCGCCAAACGCACCCATGATGTAGCCGGGGTGATCCTGAGCCACCTGGTCGCTCAACTCTTGATATTCTTCCCAAGTGGTCGGCACGGTGTAGCCAAATTCTTCCATCAATTTTGCGTTATAGTAAAGCACGTTTTGAGCCACGTCGTTGCGCAGACAGAATAGCTTGCCTTCAAACCAGCAAGGGGCAAGTGAATTGCCAAAACCCTCAATCACTTCTTGGGCAACTAAATCTTTCAGGTCAAGCGGAAAATTGTGGGCGGTGTCGGAGACTTGCCCCACGAGGGAGGGTTCGGCAAAAACCACATCGGGCCACCCAGAATTGGTATTGTTAAAAAGCAGCACTTTGGCCGGGAACTCGCCGCGCTCGACAAGCACTTCTTGAATCAACGCGGCCTTGTCGGGATTGGCCTTTTTGTAGGCGTCTACAGCCGCCTGGCGCGTAGTGTCAATCCATACGGTGATGGGCGTACCTGCACCGGCTGTCGTTTCGCCCGCGCTATCCGCGGCGGGGGCTGCGGACGGTACACAGGCGTTGATCAAAAGAACCAATCCAGCCAGCAAACTGAACAATTTCCATACTTGTTTCATCTTTTTCTCCTGGTCAATTTTGAAATAGGCGGGGTTAGGGTTACAGTACCGACGCCGAGTGGCAAGGTTAGCCGAACCCTAGGGGCCACTCATCTCTTAAGACGGTACTAAATCTTTTCATAATTCTCCTTCTCCTTATACTTCTTTAATGAAATCATGTAAGTTCTGATAAAACATATCTTGTACTCAGCCAAGCACAGCGCATTCCAGAAAAGTAGAGTGCGCGGATGATTTTCTATTGCACGATTCGGTAAGGGCTTCGTACTGAAGAGTTTTGTAACTTCGTTGTATTAGAACACAATTTTAAATTGGTGGCAAATGATAAAAAGCGCTAGGCACAACGCGTCCGCTCAAATTCTGGCCTTGCGATCTCCGCAATGCGCGACATGCCATCTTCGACTGAATACGCATCCAGCACGATCGCCATCATTTCTTGCTCTACGGCCGCATTGACGGCGTCCCAACCGGCGGGGCGGGAATAATCTGGGGAGAGTTCCTTTTCTTGATTGGCCCAGAAGGGGCAGAAAGACCAATCACCAAAAAGCGGCGAACGCTGGGCTTGGCAAGCGGCGGATTGTAGATAGGGTCGATAGGCGGGAATAAGATTCCCGGCGCTATACCGGGCTGCACCCTCAACCGTGGCGAGGGCATACTTCATCAACAAGAGGGCGTTTTTTTGGTTTTTCGCCGCTTTGGGCATCACCAACTGGGAGCCGCCCCAAATTCCAGTGCGATATTGAATATTATCCCCCGTGGGCAGGGGGGCAAGACGCCAATTGCCTAGTACAGTTGGAGCGGTGGCGTCTTTCAGGTTGGCTTCCCAAGTAGGTTTGGCCGCGGCGGGCGCAAAATCACCAATCAACTGACCTTCTCTGAGGGCAGTCCAGTAAGCATCGCTCCCATAGCTCACATTGAGGCCACCGCCTGACTCCCACAGGTGCCGCACAATGTACATCGCGTCAATGCCCTTTTGATTGCCGACAGTGATCCTCTTGCCATTTTGACTGATGGCCGTACCACCCACTTGCTGCAAGAGCAAGAAGAAAAGCATACTCCAGCCGTCGGCGGGAAAGGAGCAAACATACAAACCCTGTTGCCGCAGATCGACCGCCATCGTTATAAAATCCGGCCAGGTTATTGCCGCCAGCTTAGCCTCATCCCACCCCAGTTCCTTGAATTTATCCGCACGGTAATACCAACCACTCAACCCCAGATCGCCCGGCCAGCCAATATAGCGA
>Ga0163153_10005383_pt1 | contig 15140 bp, 11 predicted proteins | sample OliLakLV19MP6IB1_FD_148629 | JGI IMG/M metagenome (GOLD analysis project Ga0163153, IMG submission 148629) | Freshwater microbial mat bacterial communities from Lake Vanda, McMurdo Dry Valleys, Antarctica - Oligotrophic Lake LV.19.MP6.IB-1 | ecosystem: Environmental > Aquatic > Freshwater >... | reverse complement strand
GATATAACTTTGTTTTTTAAATCCTAAAATTCGGTATTAAATTTTTGAAATAATCAAGCCTCATAAAGCCACCATTTATTTATTAATAGGGGAGTGATATTTAAATGGACTACCAGGAAGAACCCAGGTTTGGACAAATACAGTTGACAGGTTCCGATTTTACCTATCCTTTTAAAGACTCGCTAAACAGGTTTATCCCTTTGCGCAACAATTCCGGACTCCCAGTGGTGGTGAATTTTCCATCTTCTATGATATAAATCCGGTCTGAGATGGAGGCGGTTTTGGGTCGACGGGTGACCAGGATGATGCCCATTTCCCGGCGAAGGATTTGCAAGCAGATTTAAAATGGTTTGTTCTGTATACCTGTCCATAACAGCAGTAGCTTCGTCAAGCAATAAAAGCTGGAGTTTAGCAAACAAAGACCTATAAAAAGGCGACAATTTCAGGTCTGACGACTCCTACCAGTTCTGCCAGACTCGTAGCAGATTAAGTCGGGTTATCAGAGCCACAGGGGGTACACAATGCTTTTTTAAGGGCAATCCCGGCAAAGAAAGCAAATAAACTATGTGTCTTTAAAGCAGCTCCCAGAACAAGAAAAGCAAGTGGACAATATGTACCCGTATAACCGGTACATGGGATGGACCCACCTTCAATAGAGGCCATTTTGTCGAAAGAAAGAGATTTCATGATTACAATTATATAAATTAAATTAATATTCCAATTTAATTGTTCAACGTTTATAAAGGTATATTTTTATTTTTTTAAATCCTAAAATTCGGTATTAAATTTTTGAAAAAATATAATCAAGCTTCATAAAACGGCCGTTTGTTGGGATAAAAGTTGATTTTTTAGGGTTTACCTTGGAGAACCCATGTTTTAAGACAAACACTTTTGACTGGTTCCGATTCTACCTATCCTTTTAAAGACTCGCTAAACAGGTTTATCCCTTTGCGCAACAATTCCGGGCTCCCATTGGTGGTGAATTTTCCATCTTCTATGATATAAATCCGGTCTGAGATGGAGGCGGTTTTGGGTCGATGGGTGACCAGGATGATGCCCATTTCCCAGCGAAGATTTTGCAGCAGGTTTAAAATGGTTTGTTCTGTATACCTGTCCATAGCGGCCGTAGCTTCATCGAGCAATAAAAGCTGAGGTTTAGGGTATAAAGCCCTGGCTAGAGCCACCAACTGCTGTTGCCCTCCCGAAATATTTACACCCGATTCACCGAGTAAGGTATTGTATTGGTAAGGCAATTTTTCAAAATGGGTATCAAACCCGTATGTTTTCAGAAAATGATTCAGGGGGTCTATATCGCTTTCTTCAGGGGCCCGGAGCAAAATATTTTCAAACAAAGGGGCATTAAACAGTTTGATTTGTTGTGGGACTACTCCAAGTATTTTACGCCATTCCACTATAGAAAAACCGTCCAGGGGGCTTCCATTGAGTTCAATCACACCGCTTTCAATGTCTTGAAAACGCTGCAATATCTGTAACAGGGTGCTTTTTCCGGAACCGCTTTCTCCCAGGATCGCAATGATTTCTCCTTTATTCACCTCAAAGGAAATCTGCTGTAACAGCAAAGGGCGGCCGGTAAAGCGGAATTGTAAATCCCGGACCCGCAGGCTTTGAAAAGAAGAAAAAGCAGGTTTTGCAGCTTCCTGCTCCGGATTATATTCCCTGGGCAGGCCGGTGAACTCCTGCATCCGGTCCAGGGCAACCTTGGCCTCCTGAAGGACGATATTTATTCCGGCTATTGTGGCTGCCGATGCCATAGCCATTCCGATCATCTGTACTACAGCCATCACCGTCCCGATAGAAATCGAAGTGTTCAGCACCAGGACAGAGCTGTATAAGATAGTGCCGGCAATAAATAACGAACCGGCGATCTGGGCATTGGTGCTAAACCGGTTACTTACCGATCCCAATTGAAACTGCTGTTCCTGAAAAAATTTATAGACCGAAGAGGTTTGTGCGGTGTAATGTCCTTCCCTGTTGGCCGCCTTGATGACTCCAATACCCTGGATGGTATCTATAAAATTACTTTCGTTCAGGGCCGAGGCGATCATGACATTTCGTTGCCCTTCCAGCAGGGACTTATTGTACCGGTATACAATGAATCCAAAAACAGGCAGCCACATTAAGGAAATCAAACCCAGGTGGACATGGTAATAAAACAACCCGGCAGTATTGATCAGCACCACCACGACTTCTATGGTCAGGTGAGTAAAAATATTGGCTACGGTCTGCTGAATCCGCGAGGTATCATTCATCCGGGAGATGAGTTCCCCCGTTTTTCTGGAATCAAAAAAAAGTTTAGGTAAATTTAATAAAGTAGAGTAGAAAAATGTCAGTATACGAAGGTTGAAGTCCCTGGTTTGGCGCAAAAGGAACAGTTGCCTGAGGTAGTTAAGAAAAGACCTCAGGAATAATAAAAACAACAACAGGCCAGACCCTACGAATAATTTCAGGGTTTCTTTTCCGGGAAGGATATGATCGATCAGTTTCTGGGAAAAAACGGCCACAGACAGTCCGAGGACAGATATAAATACACCTAAAACAAAGGAGACAAAAAGCAGATCAAAGTCCGGCCTGGCAAAGCTGTATAACCATTTCATTTTGCCCAATAAAGTCTCCGTGTTCGGAGTTCGCTTCAATGCAGAGGTGGGTTTGAGCATTAACAACGCCCTGGATTGCCATAGCTTTTCCAGTTCATCAGAACTGAGCAGTTTGATTCCTGGTTCAGCGGGATCGCTGATTTCAAAACGATCTTTGCCCTGGTGGTAGGCATAACAAACCACAAAATGGAGAAATTCATTATTTTTATTGATATGCAGAATAATCGGAAGCCCCAGTGTTTTTAAATGGTCTATGTCTGCTTCAAATCCCGCTGCTTCAAATCCCAGTTTTTGCCCGGCCTGATAAAGCCCGAGAAGAGTAGTTCCGGAAATAAGGGTCCCGCTCCAGTCCCTCAGGACGCCCAGTGTGCTATTGCTTCCGTAAAACCGAAGGACGGAAAGCAGGCAGGCTACTCCACAATCCGATTGATCGTGTTGCTGAACATGAAATTTTTTGTAGTTGCTGCTCAATACTGGTTTATTTAGGGACTGCTGCTTAAGTTAGTTAAGCAAGTTTATAAGTCCAGAGTATGTAGAACCCAATTTATTTGGTTTGAATTGATTCAAATATGTCACGCCCCCACCATCGAAATAATCCCGAAATTTCGGGATCGATGCACATACAACCTCAAATATTATATCAGAGATCCATGGTTTTGAGGGAATACTCCATATTTACCTTGCATTAATTTCCAAATTTATTCTGTTATGTTGTTGATTCTCAGCAGACCCTATTAAATAAAAATCCCGGTATATAGAAATAGACCGGGAAAAGAGTTGAGTTTGATCCTCATCAAACAGTATTAGACTATCGACAGGATAAAACAATACAAAACCACACCCAGACGAAAGATCGGAGTATAGTTTAAGGAATCAATACCATCCCTGTATCAAAGGATAGTAACAATACCGGTAATTTTAGTGCACTATCCTACAGGGGGACAAGGAGTGCACAGGGCATTTTTAAGTGCCATTCCTGCAAGCATTGCAAACCAACTATTTGTCTTTAAATAAGCTCCCATAACAAGAAGAGCAAGTGGACAATATGTACCCGTATAACCGGTACATGACCCGCCTTCAATAGAGGCCATTTTGTCGAAAGAAAGAGATTTCATGATTTACGTATTTAAATACTGCCTACTCTGTTCTGGTTTTTCGGCATCCACCTTTTTTTGATATCTAATCTAAATATATAGATTATTCCACAAAAATCATAAATAATGCCAACTCCGGTGAGCTGGAAAAAATCGCAGGCTAATTTACTGTCGGCTCTTACTTAATAAGCTCTTTAACCCCAGTCGTTGCTAAAATCGCTACTGAAAAGGGATTATTTTACTAAATAAGCGTCCGAAATGTTAACCAATTCAAATATATTAAATTTTTTAACAAAAAAAAAGAAATAGTTTCAGTATTTCTACAGGATAAACCGATAAAACCTAATCCGGACAAGAATGGGGTCGGGTTAAATTCTTTTGCCTTGAAGGCCAAAGAAAACCCCTGATTATAAGGGGTATCTGCTATGTATCGTCACCGCAGGGAGTACATAAGTCATTTTTAAGGGCTATTCCTGCAACTAATGCAAAGAAACTGTGGGCTTTAAATGCTGAAGCAAGGACTACAAATACCAGGGGACAATAGGTGCCCGTGTAACTTCCGCCACCTCCTCGACAGCGGCCATGTTGTTTAAGGAAAGAGATTTTAATATTATATTCAGTTATCTGACAAGATAAAAAAGAACAATAAATCATTATTTCCAGTTAGGATCAAATAAAAAATGAACTGCTAGAAATAACCCGGCCCTTAAAGGAGGCAGGAATTACGTACTTTCACATCCGCAAGAAGTACACAAGGCGCTTTTGAGGGCAAGGCCGGCAACAAAAGCAAAAAAGCTATGTGATTTAACTGCAGCACCCAGGACCAGGTAGGCCAGTGGACAATATTTACCGCAGGTCGCAGCACAACCGCCTTCCACAGAGGCCATTTTGTCAAAGGAAAGAGATTTCATAAATAAACTCAAGTTAATGTTTATAGCCTACTCTGTTCTGGTTTTTCGGCGTCCACCTTTTCACCATAATATATTACTTTGTTTTTATTTGATACCCAAAATCCAGCGACCTTGCTGGATTAAACACCGAGAAACGTTTTTCTGAATTCATTCCAACCCATCCGGAAATGATCCGACGCCGGTTTCAAAGAGTTATAAAAAAGCCGGTCAATATCACCATAATAGCCAGCCCGACCCCATAAGTACACAACGTAAGGACAAACCATTTGCCAAAGCCCCGGTGATCCAATAGGTTGAACCCTGCAGTTAAAAGCAGGATAAAACCTAACTGAAAAATATTTAGCAATTGCATGGGATACAAAGACCAGGGTGGAATGGAGGTTTCCCCAAACCATTCCGCCAGCGAAAACTGCGGTATATAATTCAGGTCACCAAATTTCTCAACATCAAAGAAAACAAGACCCACAAAAATAGGTAATCGGGAAAGGGTAAAAATAAAAAAGGACTTTACCACGACACCAAAGACTTGTTTAAACGTCACATTGTACTTAAACAGGAGGGTTCCTACGGCTATACATACCGTGATCAATCCGATTTCTGCAAGCGGCTGTAAGAGGGCGAGAAAAAATATAAGCACTGTATTGGACCGGATACCCACCAGGGCGGTATTGATTTGTTCAAGGGTCAACTGCTCCGCCAGCGAATTATAAACCACTTTATCGCTGAACAGGTAGGTTTTGATAACTATATTATATATTAACTCCGTCATTAAAATCAAACTCAATATAACCCAGGTATTGAGTTGAAAATACTTTTTTAGCATGCTTGTGGTTTTTCGAAAGGAAATCTAAAAATGGGTTTTTTCTGCTGATTGACCAAATCAATGGCTTTCAATCAAAAAATAATGTAAGGAGATGTCCGGTGATCACCCCGTTCCAATATTATCAAATCATTGACAACCTCCCGCATAGCGAGCCAGGGCGATTCGCCATATTTGTATATGCAAAGCCATGAACGCCTGATCATTTTTTTATTAGCGGCTATCAATTTTACTCACATCCTTGACTTTATGATCATGATGCCCCTGGGTAATTATCTGATGCCGTATTTTTCTATCACTACGTTGCAATTCAGTTTCCTGGTAGGTGCCTATACGCTGACAGCCGCCTTTTCAGGGTTTGCTTCTGCTTTTTTCGTTGATCAGCATGACCGGAAAAAAATATTGATTTACGCTTTTGTAGGCTTTTTGATTGGGACTATTGCCTGCGGAATCGCACCCACTTTTGGTTTGTTATTGGCTGCAAGGGTCCTGGCTGGATTATTTGGCGGCTTGATAGGCGCACAGGTCCTGTCTATTATCTCCGATATATTTGGTTATGAAAGGAGGGGCATGGCCATGGGTGCGGTGATGAGTTCTTTTGCAATAGCATCTACTCTGGGTGTGCCTTTTGCACTGTACCTGGCCAATGCAATCAGTTGGCATGCCCCATTTCTTTTTGTTGGGTTTTTGGGACTTGGCATGATCCCCTTGCTCAATAAGTATATCCCTGAAATGAAAGAACATGTAAACACGGAGAACCCTATGACCAAACTCAACATTCTCAAAGACGTCCTAAGAAACAAACATCAAATCAATGCTTTGATTTTTTCTGCCCTGATCATGATGGGTCATTTTTTGATCATCCCATTTGTCAATCCTTACCTGGAATACAATAAAAATTTTTCCAAATCCCTGACCCCCTTGGTATACCTGGTGGGTGGGCTGTCTGCCTTCGGGGCAGCATTTATTTTTGGACGCCTGGCTGACCGAATCGGCAAATTGGAAGTTTTTAGTTTTTCGGTCGTCGCCTCCGCCATCATGGTTGTGGTCATCACCAATTTACCCGACGTTGGTTTTCCTATTGTGCTATTGTTTTTTGGATTGTGGTTTGCCGTCTCGACCGGCAGAGCGGTGACAGCCCAGGCTATGTTGAGCAATGTACCATTACCCGGTCAAAGAGGGAGCTTTATGAGTTTCAACAGCAGCGTACAACAATTGGGCACTTCCGCAGCTTCTTTTTTATCCGGCCTTATAGTTATCAAAGGGGATAATGGAAAGTTGTTGCGTTTTGATTGGGTAGGTTATGTATCAATGATCGTTTTGATTATCTCCATGCTGATGGGTCGAAAATTGTTTGGCCAGATGGATAAAAAAGCCGCTATCAGCAAGTAATCAGGAATCCGGGATCGACAATTACAATTTTAAAATAAGTGTATCGGTCAAACCTTGGATTAATAGGTGATTATCCATAGAAAGATAACCAATAACGTTTCTGATATTTCTTGCATACGGAGCCGGGTTTTGTCCCCGATCAGTTTCTCAAGACACTCATCACTCCCGGATAACCCGGAAGACAGGGGCTTGATCCCCGGATTCTACAGAAAGTAGATATACACCACTTTGATGCTTGCTCAAATCAATGGCCTGCCCTTCGGAAATAAAAGTCTCAAACAACAACCGTCCAATCATATCTTTTACAATGACCCTGACTGACTGGCCCTCCAGTCCCCGAATATAAACCTTGTTTTGGGTAGGATTGGGGTAGACTTTTATTTTTTCAAGACCGCGGAGACTAACCACATCTGAATAGTTGAACCCTCCGTCCTGATCAATCATTTTTAACCGATAATAATTATGCCCCGACGGTGGAGAATAATGAACCAGTTGGTATGTTTTTAACTGAATGGAATTTCCCACAACGGATTGAGTGCCTATAGTCTGGAAATGAACACCATCCGTACTGTGTTCGATTGTATAAAACGCCAGGTCTTGTTCACTCGCAGTTTGCCACTGGAGAATGGACTTTCCCAACCCGGCCGTGGCTCGAAAAAAAATCAAAGAAACCGGGAAAAAGCTGGCACAGGAAGCCAGGATCTGATCCTTTGAACTGCAAGTAGTGGCATTTCCAGAAATAGTAAATGATTTAGCAGGCGTTATAGAAAGGTAGGTGCAGAGACTACCCATATTACAAATAGCAAGGTTGCCTGAGTTTTGTATAACAAGATTAGTTAGCATTACGGGGTCAATGGTTTCCAGTCCTTTCAAACTGGTCAATACCGGATTGTTAGCAAAGGTTAACCTGCGGACGGAAGATAGGGCTTTCAGCGAATGAACATTTTTTAATACCGCGTTGTTCCGAATAAACAATTCACTGCCGATACTTTTTAAAGAAATCAGCCCAACAAGGCTATCGAGGTTAGGATTGTTCTCAATGCTGCAAACAGTAAAAATGGATTCTATACCCGACAACCCAGCTAGTGTCCTGAGTTGACTATTATTATGAATATTGATGTTGGTGCCAATGGTTTTGAGCGTCTCCAGCCCGGACAAGCTGGGCAATACGGCATTGCTCTGAATACTCAAGGCCAGGCCCGTTCGTTCAATAGACGATAACCCGGCTAAGCTTACCAATGCCGGATTATTTAAAACAGCAATTGTAAAAGGAACATACCGGATCCCCTGTAGCCCATTTAAATTTAAAAGCTGGGTGTTTTCTATACTCAAAGAGCCCCCTAAAGAATCTATGCCGCCAAGTTGACTGATGTCGTTCAACATAGGGCAATTCCGGATGCTCAATGAAGAACCCAGGGTTTTCAGATTTTCCAAGCCATTCAAATCGGACACAGAGGTCTGATTGATAAACAAGCCACCACCTAAGGTAATTAAATTATAAAGTGAATCCAGGTGGGTAATATCGTCCCCGGAAATGATTAACTCCCCGGGAATATAGGAGCAAGTCCCGTAATTGAACGTAAAAGAATCTACTTCTGCCTGACTGGACAAAGTCAGCCCTTCCCAAAAACAGGTCCTGGCGCATTCAGTCAAAATAGCTGAAGAGGAAGCACAAGTCGGTGCATTTCCCGTAAAAGTATAGGTATTGGTAGTATCACTAAGATAGTCACAGATCAGACGCATTTCACAGACCGCCAGGGAATCGTTGTTTTGAATGCTCAGGTGGGTGATAGTGGCCGGGCTGATAAATCCAATCCCGTTTAAACTTTTAAGCCGGGTGTTTTGTAAAATGAGTTGCCCGTATAGGGTAGTTATGCCCTTTAGGGAATCCAGGTGGGTGATGTCCGCTCCGTCGATAATCAGGTCTCCGGGTAAAATAGTACAATCTTTATAAGTGGCGGGAAACAAGTCGATTTCAGATTGAGTCGTCAAGATCAAGGCACCACTGGGACAGAGGGCGGTACCGCAGGATGTTTTTACCTGTGAAGGACTGTTGCAACCCACATTATTAAAAGCAAAATAAGCGCTGTTGGTTTTTAATGGATCATCGAGATAGCTACAAATAGAACGCACATCACAAACAGATAAATTAGGGTTGGCTTCCACATAAATATCGTTTATTGCATTATAGTCTAATTGACCAAGTCCATCCAGGCTGGTAATCGCCAAATTATTATAAATTAATATTCCTCCGGTTAAAGCCAGGCTGGATAAACCACTCAAATCGGGAAGGAGCGGATTGTTTTCGATGTCCAGGTATAAGACGGATTTTAAATTTGAAAGGCCGTCCATACTGGTCAAAATAGTATTGGAAAAGATAGAAAAGGTACCGTTGATATATTGTAGTTGAATTAATGAATCCAGGTTTTCAATATCTGGTCCCGCAATAGTGACATCGCCCAAAATTCGGTTGCAACCCGGATAATCAGTGGGAAAGTGATCGACTTGCTCCTGGGAACTGAAAACAATACCGGATTCAACACAACTGTAAATTCCACAGGCAGCACTGGCCTGGGCAAGGTTTGCACAACCGGGCGCGTTAAACCGGATAATGACATCGTCAGAGGCTATTAAAAAATTACAAACCGCCGCTACATTACAAAAAGACAGCAGGGGATTGTTCTCGATGAATAAAGCCAGGAGGCTTACAAATTGGATTTGACCCAGTCCGGTCAGGCTGGTCAATTGATCATTAAACCGGATAAATAACTGATCGGAAATGCTGTTCAATGAATTTAAACCGGTTAAGTTTACCAGGCTGTCATTCGTATTAATTGAAACATAACCGTCCACTTGCCGCAGAGAATCCAGTCCACTCAGAGATTTGAGGGAAGGGTTTTGAGTAATATCGAGGTAACCGGCAATAGATCGGATACCGGATAAACCGGCGAGGGAAGTAATGGGGGATTCACCCGTTGAGGGCCCTATTTGAAGGAAACCACTTAAATCCTGACAATTGGGATACGCTGCTGCAAATTGATCGAGATCCAGCTGAGTATAAAAGCGGAGATTTCCCGCAGGACAGACTTCATCGGGAAAACACGCTTTATTCACCTGAAAAGGACTGCTGCAACCCAAAGCATTGTTGGAAATGTCCCGTAATCCTCCATTCGACAGATATGTACAAATACTTTCAAGATTACAGATAGAAAGGCTTTTTGAATTCGTCAGATATAAATAATTTAAACTATCCGGATCTATAGGGCCCAAACCTTCCAGGCTTTCGAGGGAATCATTATCCGCAACAGACAAAAACCCGTTGACCTTGTTTAAGGAAGAAAGACCCGCCAGACTTTTTAAGCCATGGTTTTCTTGAATGTCAAGATCAGTACCGATGGATTGAAGCGAGTCCAGTCCATGTAAACTTTGTAAGTCCGTATTGAATATATACAGTTCTTTTGCGACTGAGGTAATCTGAATCAAGGGTGACAAATCATATATCGGGATGGCAAAAGAATGGATAGTCAAAGAGCCCTTTAATTCCGAACAAGAAGGAAAAAGTGTCGCAAACTCGACGATATCAGCCTGGCTTCTGAGCACAATCCCGCCAGCAGGGCATGCACTGGCCGGGTCACAGGACTGGAGCAATTGCAGGAAGGAGTTGCATCCGGTGTCATTTTTCTCAATTAAAAACTGGGTTTCATTAACTAAAAAGTTACAGATACTGGAATTGCTACAAACCGATAGCCGGGAACAATCCGTTATCGTAATAAAAGTTTGAAAACTAAACTCGACGTGATCCGGAGCCTGGATATCGTTTAAAACCGGATTGTTTCCAAGAGTCAGATTACCGTCCAGAAGCTGAAGATTATTCAATCCTTCCAGTGATACCAGCTGATCATTATACTGTATATCCAGATTGCCCCCGATAGTTTTTAATGAATCCAGCCCAACAAAGGAACTGATTTGAGCGGTTTCGTAAAGCAACAATGTGCCTCCAATCGTTTGTAATTTTTTTAATCCTTTGAGATTTAGCAGGGAGTCTGCAAATAAAACTTGCAGATTTCCATCAATAGATAAAATAGAATACAGGGAATCCAGGTTTTTAATTTCCGGACCGGTGATATCGACATTTCCCTGAATTTGATTACACCCCGGGTAATAAATGTTAAAACTGTCAACCTGGCCCTGGGTGGTAAATACAATTCCTTCCGGAAGGCAGGGTTGCGTTGGCCAGTTCAGTTGGGTCAAAAACCAAAGGATAAGTGTAAAGAGCTGGGTCATGTTATTTTATTTGGTGTACACCTTACTTAGTATTAAGCAAATTATAGCATTTAAAGTATTAATTAACACTCGGAATTTCTTTTAGATCATAACAATTCTGGCGGACGGCACACTCCTAAGTAGTGTAACCAGAAAAAAAAATACCCCCTGTAAAAACCTTAACCGATCAGCGTAGAAAATAAACTTTGTTCATTTTAAAATTTTAAAATAATGGCTTCTTTAAAAGTACTTTGCTGGAATATGGAATGGATGAATGACTTGTTTGACGAAGTAGGCAATTTTCATCCAGATTTACATCGGCCTCAACACGCATCCGACACTACCGTCAAGACCCGGCGGGAGCATCTTTCCGGTGTGATAGAAGACCTCAACCCGGATATGGTCGTTGTTGTTGAAGGGCCCAATAAAGAGATCGAACTTCAGCGGTTTTTTGACTCCGATGTTACCGGAACCTGGAAGGTCCGATTGCAGGGCACTCCGGGATCGGCCCAATGTTTAGGTTGTGCGGTCCGAACGGATACAAATAAATTTGATTCCCTTGCCCCGATCGTGTTATTTGATTCTTCCAACCTGGCGGCTTTCAAACCCTTTGAGCTGGTCAATGAAAACGATGGAATCGTGGAGCGATATCGGTTTGAACGTTTTCCCCTGTATGTTGAAATCAAAACAGCTGACCAAAAAGCTTTTCGTATTCTTGGCCTTCATCTTAAAAGCAAAGGAATTTTTGACGCCTTCGAATGGAGCAAATGGTGGTCAGTATCGGATGGTAACCGGAAAAAAATCCTGGCCCAATGCAGTCAGGTCAGGCATCAGTTTACCGATAAATACCTGACCGATCCCCTGACCAGGGAAATTCCATTGATAGTCTGCGGTGACATCAATGATGGACCGGGTCTGGATGCCAGTGAAAAAAGACTATTTGGAAGTGGAATTGAACGATTGATGGGCAATGTCTGGAGACCCAAACTTTGTCTGGGCAATGCCTTGTTTGATTCATTAAGTAAAAACGATCAGGACAAACTCAAGTTTGAAAACATCTATACGACCACGTTTAAAGATCCCATTTTTAACAATGTTTGGCACAAAGAGTGGATAGATCATATCCTGTATAGTCATATGGAAAAAAACTGGGTCAGGCAAGCTGCCGTCCACATCAAAATGAGCAACGGACAATATATCTGGGATCAGTTTAAACAAGCATCGGACCATATGCCGATCAGCGTAGATGTAGAATTGTAGAATTGGAAAATATTCAGATAGGTGATTGAATGAGTGACTGACAATTCAACAATTCAACAGTTCAACAGTTCAACAATTTAATTAACAACTCCGCCTCTCAGAACCCCATAATCCGCATGACTCCTCTCAGAGGAATTATAGCCCAGGCCGGTCGGCTATTGAGTTCATATCCCAACTCATAGACCGCTTTTTCCAACAAGTGGTAACGCAGTAAGTAATGGATCTCCGGTTTATAACCAATATCCAACCCACCCTGTATGGCCGTTTTAATAAAACCATGCAGATACAGGCCACAAATTAGCTGATAGAACCGCTCGGCCAGGTCAAACAATTCATTTTGATTGATGGCCCATTGTTTTTGTTCATCAAACAAAGTAGCATAGATGGCATAATGAAATGACCGCAGCATGCCGGCTACATCTTTAAGCGGACTTTGTTTAACTTTTCGGTCACGGATGGTACTTTCCGGCTCGCCTTCAAAATCCAGGATATAAAATTCATCCTCATGGACCAATACCTGCCCCAGGTGAAAATCGCCGTGTACCCGGGTCCGCATACTGCATAACCTGGATTCATCAAATCCCAGGATTTCTTCCAGTACCTCATTTCGGCGGTCCATAAACAGTTGACCATATTCCCTGGCCAGACCCCTTAGTTTACCCATATTTTTTTCAAGTAAACCTATTCGAAGGTCAAAAAGATAACTTACTTTATTTTTAAGCCATACGCTGTAATCAGGATTAAAAGCCACCGGTGTAAATGGTACTTGTCCATTATCCCGGGCAAGTGCCAGGTGCATTTGCGCCGTACGTTTACCCATGCGGATAATACCATCAATCAGTTTTTTCCCCAATTGTTCCCGGGTTTGGGGCGAAAGACTTTTGGGCTTAATCGGGTCAAATAAACTGTCTTTTGGATCCCAGGTCAGGCGAAGCTGGGTGTTTTTGTTGAAAAGAGTAAAAAATGAATTGACTTCCTGGAGCATCCACTTCCAGCTATCTCCTTCGTTTTCCAGCTTTTGTTGCATGAGACCCAGGGAAATCTGAGGTTTGTCCGGCCTGATCCAACTTACACTGCCCATGTATTGGGCGGTATAAGGATATCGGTTAAGATTGAGAAAACGCGAAATTTCAAGATCCGGATTGCTCTCCGGAAATACCCTTCGAAACCATTTAAAAAAGTACTGGTCATTATAAATAATCGCGGTGTTGCTTTGTTCGGCAACGAGGATAAATGAATTTACTTTTTTAGGAGAAACCACTTTAAAAGAATCGGATTTTTCAAATTGTATTGATCCCTGTGGCAGTAAGACGGATTTGTTTTTGACGAGGTGATCGAAGAGCAGGACCCTGAAAGAATCTGTAAATAAAGCATCGTATAACAACCCTTCCTGTTGGACCAGCCGCAGTCGGGTGATCAAAGGGATCAAGGCAAAATGGCTTTCTTCCGATTCGGGAATAAAGGCCAGCGGTAAAAGATAATGATGGCTAAAAGCCTCTTTAAACTGGACTTCAAGCATCAGGATATAAAACAATTTCTTTTTATCCTTGATCACATGGATATGGTCTATCCGCACATGTTTGATCGTGCTGCTTTTGCCGGCAAACCACCTGCAGGACTGAATGTACTCCGGCAGGATAAGTTCTTCCAGGTCTTTTTTTAAAGGTCCGTCTTCAAATATAGATTCCCAGGGAAAAGAGGACTGTAGTTTTTTACCGATTTCCATAAAACTGTGGGCCACAAGGTAGAAAATAGTAATCAGCAATCGGCAATCGGCAAATCAGGGCCTGCCCTCTGCCCTCTGCCCGCTTTCTCCAAATAATCACTTAATTTTCGAGCCAGTTTTGAAGAACGCCGAGGAAATAGCCATAAAAACAACGTATTTCAGTATTATTGGCAATGTTATACTGGCGTTGATCAAATGGATCGTGGGGTATTTTGGGCACTCGTATGCTATGATCGCGGATGCCATCGAATCCACCACGGACATCTTTGCTTCTATACTGGTATTGATGGGATTAAAATATGCCAGCAAACCCGCAGATGAAGATCATCCTTATGGTCATGGACGGGTAGAGCCACTGATTACTTTTTTAATTGTAGGATTCCTGATTACTTCTGCAACCATCATTGCCTATGAAAGTATACAATACATCCGCACACCACATGAAATGCCCAGGTCATTTACACTTTGGGTTCTTGGGGCAATTATCATTTGGAAAGAAATTTCGTATCGCCTGGTTTCTAAAAGGAGTCGGGAAACCAGCAGTTCTTCGCTCAAAGCAGATGCCTGGCACCACCGGAGCGATGCCCTCACTTCTATTGCTGCATTTATAGGTATTTCCATAGCCCTCCTTGCAGGTGAAGGGTATGAATCGGCTGATGATTGGGCTGCTTTATTGGCTTCGGGGGTTATCCTTTACAATAGTTATCTGATTTTCAGGCCTGCTTTGGGCGAAATTATGGACGAACACCGCTATGATGACCTGATCGACCGCATCAGAAAAGTTTCTCTTCAGGTCGAAGGGGTCATGGGAACTGAAAAATGTTTTATTCGAAAAGCGGGTTTAAAATATCATGTCGACCTCCATGCCATTGTAGATGCCAGTATTTCTGTAAAACACGGCCATGATATATCCCATCGCTTAAAAGATATTTTACGTGAAAAGTTACCCGAGCTAGGGCAGGTTTTAATCCATATTGAACCGGATGAGTAGGGCATGGGGCTTAGGGCATGGGGCTTAGGGCATGGGGCTTAGGGCATGGGGGGCAAAGGGCATGGGAG